>Ga0306921_10002828_pt1 | contig 17456 bp, 13 predicted proteins | sample sta12Cox44000080_FD_203760 | JGI IMG/M metagenome (GOLD analysis project Ga0306921, IMG submission 203760) | Lab enrichment of tropical soil microbial communities from Luquillo Experimental Forest, Puerto Rico - statoxic.12C.oxic.44.000.080 (v2)... | ecosystem: Environmental > Terrestrial >... | reverse complement strand
TCACGCTCAATGCCTCGCTTGAGGCGCGCTTGGACACACATCACCAGAACAGTCGTAGCCTGCAGGTCGACTGGATGGATCGTTCCTTGCTCAGGCCCGCTGTTTCAGTTCGCCAGTTGTCCGCCGTTCTCAAAAGAGACAACTTAACAATGGCCTTGGGTAAGCAATCTATACGTTGGGGCGAAGCCGACTTCCTCAACCCCACCGACCGCTTCGCGCCCAAAGATCTTCTTACCATTGTGGACCAAGAAGTTTTGCCGGTCACCGCAGCGCGTCTCACCTATACTCTAGGCAATAACGCTTTGAACTTGGTGTGGCAGCCGCTGTTTACACCGGGCCGCATTCCTCTGGTTAACCAGCGTTGGACGTTTATCCCCGAAGCCTTCTCGCAATTCGATGTGCAGAACCTTGGCTCCAATTTTCCCGGGCGATCTTCGTTTGGCGCCCGATGGAGCCGCACCTCCGCGGGTTACGAATGGTCGCTCAGCTATTACGACGGCTTTAATTATCTGCCCTCGTTGAACGCCAGCGTTGACGCGACACTGGCCCGCATCAGCTATTCGCCTTCCTATCCAGCGTTGAGGTTGTATGGAGCGGACTTTGCTGTCCCTCTCCCCCTGCTTACCTTGAAGGGCGAATCGGCTTACTACACCTCGCCCAAGAACCAGCAAGATGAGTACCTACTCTATGTACTCCAACTCGAACGCCAGATTCACGAAATGCGGCTCATATTTGGCTACGCCGGTGAGGTAGTGACAGCCCACGCACAGACCCAGCAGTTCCCGGGAGAGCGCGGTTTCGCTCGCGCAGTTTTTGGCCAAGTCCACTATACGCTCGATTCCAACCGGGCTCTGACCCTGGATGTCTTCGTCCGGCAAAACGGAGAAAGCGCCATCCTCAGGCCTGGTTATTCCCAATCGTTTGGGGACCACTGGCGCGCGACGGTGAGCTTCACTTGGCTCAGCGGAGACGCACGCGACTTCGTTGGACAGTATCACCGCAATTCGTTCGCGACGGCGGGGCTTCGTTACAGCTTTTGAAGGGAGACGATCGAGGACCTGTGTGGGGAAAACAGCGATGGTGAGGGCATGAAATCCTCGGCAGCAAAGCACGCAATAACTCTGGCCTTTCTGGGACACCCGAACTTTAATCCCATTACGGCCGGCAGGAAGGCTGCGTCTCTCCATCAAATCAAGGCGGCGGGCTTTCCCGTTCCTCCGGGCTTTGTGGTCTCGGCCGACGCCGACCTCGATCAATTGGCAGCCGATCTCCAAGATGCAATCATGGCCATTGGCGGTTATCCGGTCGCGGTACGCTCGAGCGCCCAGCTCGAAGACTGCGCGGACGCTAGCTTCGCGGGGCAATACGCAACGCATCTCGAGGTCAGAAGTCCAACCGAACTTCTCCAGGCCATCGTCAACTGCCGCAGCTCCGCGCTCGCGCCGCAGGTCGTGAGCTACCTCAATAAGAATGCATTCGGTCACAAGACGCAAATCTGCGCACTGGTGCAGAAGGTCTTTGATGTGGCATTTGCCGGCGTAGTCTTCTCGATCCATCCGCATACCGGCCGCGAGGAACATGCAGTAGTCGAATGCTGTATCGGTTTGGGTAACCGCCTCGTCTCCGGCCAGACCACGCCCACTCAATACACATTGCGGCTCGAAGACGGGTTGGTGGTTGAGCGCCAAGCAGGTGCCGAAGATATCCTTCTTCCCGACGATACACTGCGCAAACTCTGCCGCTATGCCCTCGAGCTTCAGGCCCATTTCGGTATGCCCCAGGACATAGAGTGGGCCATGGAGCGTTGTGGCGCACTTTGGATCCTGCAATCGCGGCCAATCACACGGATTCACTGGCGGTGTGAGGCTGATGATTTCACCAATGCCAACTTCCGGGACGGCGGCGTTTCCACCCGAGTCATCACGCCGCTCATGTATTCGCTCTACGGAAGCGCATTGCAAGAAGCGCTGCAGCAGTATTTTGTGGCCGTTAAGACGGTGTCCTCGGACGCTCCAGCACAGGCTTGGATCGGCAAGTTCTACGGTCGTCCTTATTGGAATGCCTCGGCCGTGAAGCGGGCCCTGTGCAAAGTTCCCGGTTACGACGAGGAGCGCTTTGATCGCGATTTGGGAATTCAGAAAGATTACGGCAAATCCGGACCGCTGAGGACGCCTATAAGCCCGCGCACTCTGCTGGCGGCTGTGCCCGTGGCCGCCGCGCTAAACAGGGAATTTCGCCGCCAGTTGCGCTTGGCGGAGAACTATCGGCAACAGTTCCTGCCTAAAGAAAGAAATTATCTACAGTTGGCGGGTTCATGCGCTGCAATTGAGGACGATGAGTTTCTCCCGCTTCTCCTGGATGTTCTGAGTTTCCACACACAGGTCGAGCGCGATTACCTGAGAACGGTCGTCAACCACGTGAATTACCAGGCTGAATTTAACAAGCTTCTGGCGCGGATTCAGGCGGCCACCGGCGAGCGCATGGCGCCGGTAGTCCTGATGTCAGGCTTGCAGGACGTCAGCCACATGAAAATCCAGCACGACTTTGTCACTCTTGTGCGCGCCGCCAAAGAGCACGGGACTGATTCTGCAGAGTGGCACCGCGCGCTCACGGATTTCCTCAGTGCCAACTCTTTCCACGGCGATGCCGAACTCGACATCAGCGCTCCTCGCTGGAGAGAGCAACCAGAGCGCATCGAGGAGATAGTTGAGAATATCCTGCGCTCGCGGATCGAACCTAAGGATGCGAAACGCACGGCTCGCGACCAATTCCAACGCCATTCCGAGGAAGTTCGCCGTGTTACTGCGGTTCTGCGTCGAAAGCTGAGGTATCGGCTCCGCTTCGCGAGAGCATTTCACAAGCGATTGCATATTGCCCGCGCATACGCCCGCCGCCGCGAAGAGCTGCGCGAATACTCGATGCGCGCCGACAACCTTGTGCGCCGCTATGCTCTTGAAGCCGGCCGCCGGCTACGAGAGCAAGGATGGCTAAGGCAAGAAGAAGACGTTTTCATGCTCTCTGCAGAAGAGCTAAAGGCTATCGCGAAGCAGCGCGAGACCAAGGCGCAGATCCTCGCCCTCACCGATCGCCGTAGCCTGATGCATCGCGGCTACAGGATGGTCCAGCCTCCCGGCGAACTGGGGAGGGGAATTTTACATGGCGGTCCAATTCCTGGACCTGCCGTGACGTCCACTAACCGTCTCTTGAGGGGCAACGGGTGCAGTGCCGGAGCGGCCAGGGGCCGAGCGCGCGTCGTAACCACGCTCGCCGAGTGCAATGGCCTGCAAGCCGGCGAAGTCCTGGTCACCCGATTCATAGACCCGTCTTGGACTCCGGTACTGGGCCTGGTTTCCGGTCTTATCGCGGAAGTTGGCGGGTTGCTTTCGCATGGCGCGGTCATCGCGCGGGAGTATGGCCTGCCCGCCGTGCTCGATGTGCGCGCTGCGACTGAGATCATCAAGACTGGCCAGATCGTCGAGGTGGACGGAGCACTCGGAACAATTACCATTCTTTCAACTGAATCCGCGAAAAGTGACACGGCAGGTGCCCCATGACACGAGCATCCCAGGTTGCGCTACACGTTTCGAGCAGGCGTGAAATCCGAGTAAAGGGGAGACTGCGATGACCGGTTCTGGGGCCGCCGTTCGGTTCGAACCCAGCGCTCACCCAAGGGCGAAAACGTCAGTAAATCGCTGGTGGACCTACCAGAAGGAACGATTCCCACTTGCGGCTTACGCTCCGTTGATTGCCGCCTTCAGTTTCGCCGCGGTCGGGTATTCGGCTTTGGGGCGCGGCTCGGTAACGGGATTAGGATGGCGGCAGACGGCGGCCGCCTTTCTGACTTCACTGCTGTTTTTCTTGCAACTCCGCCTCGCCGACGAATTTAAAGACTTCGAAGATGACTTGCGTTATCGGCCCTATCGGCCGGTGCAGCGGGGATTGGTCAAACTGCGGGAACTCGGTTTCCTTGCTGCGGCCTGTGCTCCGCTGCAGCTGCTGCTGGCCTTATGGCTTTCAGTGCGCCTTCTACCGCTTCTTGCCATGGTGTGGGCATACCTGCTCTTGATGACCAAGGAGTTTTTCGTCCCAAGCTGGCTCAAACGGCATCCGCTTCTGTACTTGTTGTCGCACATGCTCATCACGCCTCTCATTTTTCTATTCGCTAGCGCCTGCGACTGGATGACCGCTGGCTACAACCGCCCATCCAACGGCCTTCTCTGGATGATGGCTGTGGGCTATTGCAACGGAATGGTCGTCGAGATCGGGCGCAAAATCCGCGCACCTGAAGACGAGGAAACCGGAGTTGAAACTTACAGTTTCTTGTGGGGTCGTCGCAATGCCGTTCTGGTCTGGTTGGCGGCGATTGCAGCCACCGCGGCCTTCGCCTGCGTAGCTGCCCGCAACATTCATGTCACACCACTGGCAGCGTCTTTGTTGCTGCCCGCTTTTCTGGCGTCCGCCCTAGCTGCAGCTTCTTTTCTGGCGGGCAGTAGAAGAGGCGGGGGGAAGTGGATTGAGGCCATATCCGGCCTTTGGGCTTTGCTGATCTACATAAGCTTGGGCGCACTTCCCGTGCTGCTGCGGTGGTACGGAGGGCGAAAGTGAAATACATCCGCAATTCCGGGACTGACTGCGAACTGGGCGGTAAGGGATATGGCCTCGCACGCCTGCAGGCGGAGGGTTTTGCCGTCCCCGAGTGGTTTGCCCTGTCTCCGGAAGCTTTCGACGACAGTTTGAATGACCGCCAGTGCCGCGCTCTTGAAGGCGGTGATATTCATGAGATTCGCTCTGCGCTCGAAGACCTAGTGCCGAGTCCCGGCGTACTGGCCGAATTGAATGCTGCGCTTCACCAGCTCTCCGACAACGGTGCGCACTACGCAGTTCGTTCCTCAGCTGCTGAGGAGGACTCACTCCATCGTTCCTTCGCCGGACAACTGGACAGTTACTTATCCGTTCCCGCGAATTTAGTGGCTGAGAAAACTGCTGCAGTATGGCGTTCAGCTTTTAGCGAACGGGTTCTTACATACAAGTCTCAGAAAGAGCGGGCCTCAGCATCCACGTACGCTCCCGCGGTGGTCATCCAGCGCATGATCGACGCGCAGTGCGCTGGGGTTGTCTTCAGTGCGGATCCTGTCAGCGGACGTCGAGGCGTCGTTGTCATTTCCGCCGTCTTCGGACTGGGAACAGCATTGGTGTCGGGGGAAAGCGATTCCGATGTTTATGAAGTCGATCGCAGTGGAAATATCCTGCGCGCCGTAGTCGCCGCCAAGAACATCAGCCTCCACAGCGGTTCGACCGCGCCGGGACGAGTGTCGGCTCGCGACGTCCCCTCGCGGGAGCAGACCATTCGCGTCCTGTCCGATGGACAAGTTCGCGAGATTGCGGCACTGGCGCGCCAAATCTCTCGTCGTATGGGATGTGAACAAGACATTGAGTGGGCGATTGAAAAAGGAACGATCCATGTACTCCAAACGCGCCCGATCACGACCCTGCGCGATCTGCCTGACCCTGAATCGGTGTGCGGAATCTGGGACAACAGCAATATCACGGAAAGTTACAGCGGCATTACCACTCCTTTGACTTTTTCCTTTGCGCTTGCTGCGTATGAAGGCGTCTATCGAGAGCTTTGTCGCATCCTCAACGTCACTGAAAGCAAGATCGCTGCCCATGAAGAAATTCTCCGACACATGCTCGGCTTTATCCGCGGACGCGTCTACTACAACTTACTGAACTGGTACCGCCTGTTGGCTCTGCTTCCCGGTTTCCGCGTGAACCGGAGGTTTATGGAGCAAATGATGGGTTTGAAAGAGCCCCTGCCGGATGACATGGTGAAAACGCTCTCGGCTGCTGGCTTCCGAGAGCGTGCACGCGATGCCTGGCAATTGCTACGCATGCTCGGCGCATTGGTATGGAATTGCTTCGCTCTGCGCCGAACCACCAAACATTTCTATAGTCGCCTGAATCGTGCGCTTGCCGATCCCGTACCTTCGCTGGTCGACATGCGAGTCGACGAGCTGGCAGCGTATTACCGCAACTTTCTTGGCCAGATCCTCACGCGCTGGGACGCTCCCCTCCTCAACGACCTCTTCACCATGGTCTTTCATGGATTGTTGAGACAGCTCTGTCAGCGCTGGCTAAAGGGAGGAGATGAACTGGCCAATGAACTGGTACGCGCGCAAGGCGGAATGATCAGTCTCGAGCCCGCAATCCGGCTGCGCGAGATGGCTCGGATCGCTGCCAGCAGTTCTCCGCTGGTAGAAATGTTACGACGAGGCCAGCCAGCAGAATCACAACGCGCGATCCGGCAGATTCCTGTGTTGGCAGAAATGTACGATCAATACCTTTCCAAATTCGGGGAACGCTGTCTCGAAGAGCTAAAGCTCGAAAGCGCCACGCTGCACGATGATCCCTCGCTCCTACTGCGGAGCATTGGCGAGCTCGCGCGCGGGATTTCTGAAGGGCGAATTCCCGCCGCTGAACCCTGTAGCGCCGCCGCCGCGGAGAAGCGGGTCAGCGAAGCATTGCGCCGCCATCCTTTTCGCCGTTTGATCTTCACGTGGGTTCTCCGCAATGCTCGCGCGGGCATTCGCACACGGGAAAATCTGCGCTTCGAACGAACACGCGTATTCGGACGTGTGCGCCGCATTTTTGCGGAAATCGGAAGGCGGCTATGTGCGTTTAACCTGCTGGAAGATTCCCGCGACATTTTTTATCTCCAGGTCGAAGAGGTCCTGGGATTCATTCACGGCACCGCCGCCACAACGAAGCTCAAGGAACTCGTTGCTCTTCGCAAGTGTGAATTCGAGGAGATGCGTCGTCAACCCGCGCCCTCTGACCGCTTTGAGGCGCACGAGCCGGTATACCTAGGAAACCAGTTTCAATCAGGAACAAATGCACAGAAACCGTCCGCCGACGGGGAGGAACGTCGTGGACTCGGGTCTTGTCCGGGCCGCGCGCGTGGCCGCGTACGTGTAATTAAGGATGCGCCAACCGTACCCCCGCAGGTCGGGAGCATATTGGTGGCCGAACGTACCGATCCGGGATGGGTCATGTTGTTTGCCGGAGCTGCCGGTTTGATCGTCGAACGTGGCAGCTTGCTTTCCCACTCCGCAATTGTTTCGCGCGAAATAGGTATTCCTTCTGTCGTATCTGTGGCTGGAGTTACACATTGGCTCCGCGATGGTGATCTCGTCGAGATCGATGGCGGAGAAGGGATTGTTCGTAGGTTGCAAAGCGAGGCGGCTCATGCGTAACAAATGCGAGCTGCCCAGCACCCTTCCCGGACTGCGTTACGGCCAGTGCTGGGAAGACGCCGATATTCTCCTCGAGGCCTTGCGCATTCAGCCCGGTTCTACATGCCTCTCGATTGCCTCTGCCGGCGACAATACGCTCGCCTTGTTGAGCAAAAAGCCTCGCAAAGTGCTCGCTATCGATCGCAACGCAGCTCAACTCGCGGCCCTGGAATTGCGCGTGGCTGCCTTCCGCGAACTCCAACATCCGGAACTGTTGGCTCTAATTGGTTCAGTTGAGAGTGGCAACCGAATCCTTCTGTATAAGCGTTGCCGAAAGCACCTGTCCATGGCGGCACGAGATTATTGGGATCAATGCCCCAAGCTCATCGAAGGCGGCATCGGCTCGGCCGGTACGTTGGAAAGCTACCTGCGCCTCTTTCGTACGCGGGTGCTGCGCCTGATCCACAATCGGCAACGTATCGAGCAGTTGTTTGCGCGAAAAACATCACGCTCCGAGCGGCGCCTGTTCTACGAATCGCAGTGGAACAACTTTCGATGGCAGTTGCTGTTTCGCATCTTTTTCTCTCGATTAGTGATGGGAAAGCTCGGTCGTGATCCGCAACTGTTTCGCTACGTTCGAGGCGGAGTGGCCAAGTCGCTCCTCGGGCGCATGCGCTACGCGATGATGGAATTGGAACCTTGTACCAATCCGTATCTTCATTGGATTCTTGAGGGGCAGCACCGTGAAGGGGCGCTACCGTTTGCTCTGCGCGCGGAAAACTTCGAGTCCATTCGCGACCATGTAGACCGCCTGGAGTGGCATTGCTGCTCCTTAGAAGAGTTCCTGGAGAAATCGCCGGACACATTCGATGCTTTCAATCTCAGCGACATCTTCGAATACATATCCGTCGAGAATTATGAGCGCCTCCTCCGGCTACTCGTTCGTGCGGCCAAACCTAAGGCCAGGCTCGCTTATTGGAACTTATTCGTGCCGCGCAGTCGGCCGGAGTCGCTGGGTGCGCTCCTTAATCCGCTAAAAGAGATTTCAGAGGCATTATTCGCGCGCGACAAAGCCTTCATGTACAGCGCATTTGTGGTCGAGGAGGTGTTTTGCACGTCTTTGCCAGTTTCGCATATTGGCCGGCGTGAAATTGACCCGAGGTTTCCGGTTGCGGAAGAGCTCGGTTTACGGCGATAGCGGCGCAAGCAAATCGTTATGCAAACTCTTGAATACAAGACGGCGAACGAAATTTTCGCCATCTCCCGTGGCATCGATGCAGAGCGCTTCGAGCAAGAGCACCCCGATGCTCATTTGATGGCCGTGGACGATCACGAAGGGGCAGCCGCGCAATGCTCGTTATGGTGGTCAGAGACTCCTCCGCTCGGGCACCAAAGAGTTGGGCTGATCGGACATTACAGCGCCGCGAACGATTCGGCGGCGCAGATGCTATTGGCTGCCTCTTGCGACCGGCTGCGCCGAGCAGGTTGCATGTGCGCCGTCGGTCCTATGGATGGCAGTACGTGGCGTCGCTATCGATTCGTCACGGACGCGGGAACTGAGTCGGCATTTTTTCTCGAACCTCAAAATCCACCCGAATGGCCACAGCAATTCGTGCTTTCTGGCTTTTCGCCGCTTGCGAACTATTTTTCCGCCCTTAATGTCGATCTCTCGCCTCGTGACTCTCGCTTGGCAGAAGCTGAAAACAGACTTCGCTCCTCGGGTATTGTCCTGCGTTCCTCGCGAACCTGCGAAACGCCAGAGGTCCTCCGACGCATGTACCGCGTGGCCTGCATAGCCTTCAAGAATAGCTTTCTCTACACCGAACTCCCTCCTGATGATTTTCTTCGTCAGTACGAAAGGCTCCTGCCCTTAATACGCCCCGAGTTGATCTTGCTAGCCGAGCGGGAAACAGAATTGGTCGGCTTCGTGTTTGCCATCCCCGACGTCTTGCGCCAGGCAGCCAACACGCCCACCGATACTTTCATTGTCAAGACGGTCGCGATCTTGCCCCGGCGTGAGTCGCGCGGCCTCGGAACTCTGTTAGTGGGTCAGGTTCAGCAGATCGGCCGCCAACTCGGTTTCCGGCGGTGTATTGGAGCGCTGATGCACGAACGCAACACCCTGGTTTGCAACCTTAGCGCTGCCTACGGCAAACCCATACGCCGCTACACGCTTTTTGCCAAGGACCTGGTCGCATGAACATCGCGCAAATTTTCGAGCAACAGGCGAGGACCCGTCCAAATGCCCTGGCCATTGTCGACGCCCGGCATGGCCGAGAACGCAGGTTTACCTTCGGAGAGTTAGACGATAAAGCTAAACAAGTCGCAGCTCTACTTCAATCGCGAGGCGTGGAGCCGGGCCACGGTGTAGTCATTTTTCACCGAATGGCTGCCGAGCTGTACATCTTTCTGCTCGCTTTATTCCGATTGGGTGCCGTGGGTTTGTTTATAGACCCGTCAGCAGGGCGAGCGCATATCGAGCGCTGCTGCCGGATGTTTCCTCCCCGGGCCTTCTTTGGCAGCGACCGCGCACATATCCTTCGCCTGCTTTCGCCCGAAATTCGACGCGTTCCCCGGTATTTTGGGAGCTCGTGGGTACCTGGCTCGGTCTACATCTTCTCCGGTCGGTCCCGCAATAGAAACAAGCAAGTCGCAAAAATAGATGGCGACGCCCCGGCCCTGGTTACGTTCACAAGTGGCAGCACCGGCGCTCCGAAAGCTGCAGTCCGCAGTCACGGCTTTCTGCGGGCGCAACACAAAGCCATTGAACAGACCCTGCGCCCGATTCCCGATACCGCAGACCTGACCACGTTACCCATTTTTGTTCTGGCGAACCTGGCATCGGGTGTTACGTGCATCCTTCCAGAGGCCGACATGCGCAAGCCCGGCTCGTGCGACCCTCGCCCCATCATTGCCCAGATTGAAGCGCACGGGGCCAGGTCCACAGCAGCGTCGCCGGCGTTTATTGAACGCCTGACCGGCGAATGCATCCGTCTATCGCGTCCCCTTTTGTCTCTTCGACAGGTCTTTGTAGGAGGTGGACCCGTTTTCCCACACTTACTGCGTCGTGCTCGGGAGGCGTTTCCCAATGCCACGATCACAGCGGTATATGGGTCGACCGAAGCTGAGCCCATGGCGGAAATCTCAATCGATGAAATCAGCGAAGACGATTTCTCTTGCATGAAGAGCGGAGGCGGACTGCTCGCGGGCTCGCCGGTAGGTTCCGTTGACCTGCGAATCATTCGTGACCAATGGGGCATTCCAATCGGACCGATCACCCCCGCTGAGTTCACCGAAATGGCGGTTGCGGTTAATCAGCCCGGCGAAATCGTGGTTTCAGGCGAACACGTGCTCGACGGATACCTGTATGGTGCAGGTGATAAGGAAACCAAATTCAATGTTGACCAAGTGCGCTGGCACCGCACAGGCGACCTCGGCGCCTTCGATTCCTCGGGTCGACTTTGGTTACTCGGTCGCTGCAGCGCCAAGATAAAGGATCGCCTTGGCACTGTTTACCCCTTCAAGGTGGAATGCGCGGTCCGGCACGACCCAGAAATCGAATGTGCGGCCTTAGTCGCATTTCGCGGGCAACGTGTTCTCGTTTTGCAGGCGAGGAACGCACGCACGCTCGACTGCACCAGATTTAAGACGCAGCTGGCTTGGGCCGGCATCGATCGAGTCATCGCCGTCGAACACATACCGACCGACAAAAGGCACAACGCCAAAATTGATTACGCGGAACTGGACTCGCTGCTGCAGCGTTGCCGATCTTTAAAAGGTTGTGGGTCATGAGCTATACCTCCAACTTCTTCACGGGCAAGACCCTCTTCGTGACAGGGGCTAGCGGTTATCTCGGCAAGGTACTGCTCGAGCGTATTCTGTGGCAGTTTCCTCAGGTTCGCCGGATCGTGCTCCTGATGCGTCCCCATTGCGCAAGCAACCCGGATGCCGCCGTCAGCCTCCGCGCCGAGCACGCAGTTTTTGCCTCCTGCATCTTTAACCGCCTGCGCGTGCGCCACGCGGAGAACTTCGCCACCTTCATCCGCGACAAGGTCACAGCCGTTGCCGGAGACGTGGCCTCTCCCGATCTCGGTTTGTCCGCGAATTCTCTGGAGATGCTCGGTTCGGGAGTGGACTTTATCATCAACCTCGCCGCCGAGGTCAATTTCCAAGGACGGCTTGACGATGCGGTACGCTCGAACACGCAGGGCCCGCGTTACTTGCTCGAGTTTGCGACACGCTTCCGGAACCCAATCCTACTCCACGTCTCCACCGCCTATGTCAGCGGTCACCGCACAGGACCCATTCCCGAACAAGCGCTGCAGCCTGATGTCTCGACCTTCGACTTGATGGGAATCGCCAGCCGCGACCTCTTCCGCACCGAAAACGAGATCGCCATCGCGCAACGCCTCGGCGAATCGGTCGAGCGCGAATCGCAAACGCGAGCCGCTCGCAGCGAGTTCCGCCAATCTGTGATCGTTCAGTTCCCATCGGCTCGAATCACTGGCGCCGATTCCCTCGACGGTGTGGCGGAAAGAAACCGGCGCCGATGGGTTCGCGACGTCCTTTCGCAAGAAGGCTTGTCGCGCGCACGCCGCTTCGGTTGGATCGATACTTACAGCTTCACGAAAGCGTTGGGCGAGCAGCTCCTTGTCAAGTCCGCCAACGGGGTTCCCGTCATCATCTTGCGGCCATCGATCGTCGAAAGCACCCTCTACCAACCGGAACCTGGCTGGATCGAGGGGTTCCGCATGAGCAGCCCGGTCCTATTCGGCTATGGACAAGGCGTTCTTCCGGATTTTCCCGCCCGGCGCGACGCCATTATCGATTTCATTCCCGCAGACTTCGTCGTCAGCGCCCTCCTCGCCAGCCTGACCGCCCCTCCTGGCGGGAGCAATCCGAAAGTGTTCCAAGTCGCCAGCGGCTGGGAGAACCCGCTTCGCTGGCATCAGCTCATGGACTATACATACGACTATTTTTGCCGGTTGCCTTTGCGCGGTGACAGCGGCCCAATCGTGCCGCACCCGTGGAGCTTTCCGAGCTCTCGTGCGTTCAATGGCTGGGTGCGCCGGCGCCGGCTAATGTTGCGATTGGCGCACGATGTCTGCGAGCACCTGGATTTCCTGCCTTCCGCGGCGCGGCGGAGGGACAATTTGGTCGTCCAGCGCAACAATTTAAAACGGCTGGATTCCATTGCCCGGCTCTACGCTGGGTATTGCAGCCTTGACTGCCGATTCCAAACCGATAATACACGCCAGCTGTACCGATCGCTCCCGAACGAAGACCAACGCGAGGTTTTTTTCGATCCCGCCGCGATAGACTGGGCGACCTATTTTCGCGAGATCCAGCTTCCCGGCGTTCGCCGCCATGTCCTAGAAAAGTCTAGATCGCAGTCGTGCAAGATAGTCGCGCAGAGCCCTGTCCGTTTCGTTCCCGAAGTCACCCGCTGACCGCTTAAGAATGGTCAGCGAGAAACCCAGGAACTAATAGGTTGTGGCGGATGCCGAGGCGCTTGTCAATCCTGGACTTGTGGCGGCAGTGCCGCTCGCACGACGGATGCGAACTCTCCTGTTCTCGATTGGTTCGGCCGATCCCTTGACCCACTTCTCCGTGTTAGCACTGCTTATGGGCGTGTCGCTGGCCGCCTGCTCCCTACCCGCCCGCATGAACGCGGTAGACGCCTTGCGCTATGAGTAGCGCAAGGTTAGGAGTTCAATTCAGCAAAGCAAGAAAACTACCGGTGAGCATAGGTAAGCCGCGCGTTCAAACCGCGGCGAATTGAGCCACGGCGGCCGATTCATAACCGCGCACCAGATGGTAGAGCGCACGATCAAAGAAATCCCCGACCAAGTAGTTCAACTCTTGAATCGAGTAGAGTTCGACAGGCAACAGCTCGTCTGTCATCACGCGGTCCCCGGAAAACCTCACCAGTCCGTGCTCACGAATGAACGTCCGCAAATGCTTCTTGGTGAGTATCAGAACGTAAACGATCTCGCTGAACGGAATTCCTTGCCGAAACCGTGTACGTCCCCAATCTTCATATTCTTGCCGAATGTCGTCTTGGTTCGGATTGCCGATCCATTTGCCCAGATTCTGGTAGAGAGCGGCGATTCGTGGTTTAAGTTCCCCTTTGGGCACTCTTCGGAAAGAGGTAGTCATTTCGTTTGCAAGCACATCCTGCAACACTTGTTGAGTCAACGAATCTGAATGGTTCTCAATGAGTTGGATCAGGCGGTTGGCTAGCATGGGAGTATCCTCTTTTGAATGCTAGTCTAGTCTCGAGCCTGTGCGTTTACAACGCACTACATCACATCCTACCGTAACTAGCGCCACAACTCGTTCCGCGCAGTTGACTGCACGCGACGCCTGGTGCTTTGCCAGGCGCCGCAGCCTCCGGTTTGGATGGCACCCTCCTTCCACTGGCCAGCACGGCCAAGAGCCTGCCTATCCGCATCAAACTCCTTCTGGTGTGTAGCACCGGCCTACGCGGCCCCTTGTAGGCGCCCCTCGGCACGAGCAATGTCTTGGACGAAGAAGTAGCAAGTCATGGCCGCACTTCCACAACCCTGTTGCGCGGTAAATGTTTTCCGTTTCTTCCTTCTTCCCCGCCGAAGGCGCGCGGATCTCATTCACCGCTATGACGCATTCGGTATCATGGACCAGAAGAACCGAAGCAGAGTTCCGTAGTACACGGCGACAATTCCCAAACTCACGAAGAGCGTGCGACGCGTCTTCCCTAATCCCGAATATTCCTTCAGCCAGTGCCTGCCGCAGAAAACGATCATCAGCACTGCAACGAGCGCCGTCATCAACGCCCCCAGCGCAATCAGATTGGCTGTCCAATCGGCTGTGCTCAGCTTTGACATCCCCTGGACGGCTCTCCCCAATATTCCAGTTTCATACGCGAGTCCCAGCCACACGACAGAGGCCAGCATTCCGATCATGTACGCCCAGCGATCTACCATGTAGAACAACATGATCAGGATCGCGATGTAGAGGATCGATTCATACAAATGAATCAGGAAGAAATTGGGTTCCAGATTGGCCAGCAGACAGAAGACCGCAATTTGGACGGTCGCGAGTGTAGCGATATCTCGATACGGTTTCATAGAACCTCCTTCCGCGTCTTGGCGGGACTATAGGACTCTCGTAAGGTTCTTGCATGTGAGCGCCGTCACCTTTGTTAGTGCTCTGGACCACAGCCCGTTCTTGAGCGCGATAAGTGCGCAGAGTGAACCCACAACTGCCGACTACACGCATGCGAGCCATTCCCTGGGGGCAGGTTCAGGCGGCACGGTTCGAGCTCTGGAAGCATGTAGATCGCATTGTGATGCGCCCTGTAGGCTCTGGCAATCAAAGGCATCACGCAGTGTAGGGTGGTCGGAATTTGCTCGGAAAATACGAGGGGCGGCCTGGTGCCGCCGTAAGGAATCTGAGATGGTTGCGGGGCAGATTTGAACCGACAACCTTCGGGTTATGAGCCGTAAAAAGAATCACTCCGTCTTTGCCTTTCAATGATTTACGTTGTGCTTGTATTATGGTATTTCACGCTGTTTCCGGGTGTTCTGTTCGCAATCTGTTCCCCGAATTGTTCCTAGCTGGACGTACAAGTCAGCGGAATACTTTCCGCGTGTCGATTTTCTCCAGCTTTAAGCCCGCTGATCCACGGGAACCCGGGTGAAGTTCGGGCAGGACGCCGGTCCCCATTGTGGCTCCTTGTCGCTCTGTACTACTACCGGGAGGCGCGTTCGGTCCTGTCTCTTTTTTCGCTGCTGCGGTGGTTTGCCACTGCATGTTGCTGGTTTATCGGACTCGGAGCGTTCGGGCGGATGTGAGCGTCGACTCTAGTAGCTGTAGTCTCCGCATAGTAATTTTGCTAGAGCATCTTTAGTCGAGCGCCTCGGTAGGCTTATTGCTGAGGTCTCGAACCACGTGGTCGAGTGAGGCGATGGAGGACAGTGCTGTACCGCGGTCTCATTTTGGCCGAGGCGCTGGACGCGTCCTGGGTCTCGCGCTTGTCGAGAAATTCCAGAAACTCAATAAAGTACTTCGGCGACGGGTCCGGCTGCGTGAACTTCCGTTGGCGGAAACGCTTAGCACGTCCGTCATACTAAGCGAAAGGCGCCGCCAGTCACGCCTCGGTGGCCATACAACGCCCATGTTAATGCACGTAAAATCCGTTCTTCGAAAGCACCACGTAGTCGCGCCCCTTCTTCCCAAACGACGCTGCCAGCCGCACATCGAGTTTGTGCGGCTTCCCCTCCGCCGCGCTGGCCTTGGTGTAGTACTCCAGCGTGTATCGCGTCTTGATCCGTTCGATCAGCGCGCGAAATGTTTCATCCAGGTGTGATACATCCTGCACATTGAAAACTTCTCCGCCGGTCTGGTCCATCACCGCCCGTAGGTTCACCAGCCCTTTTTCCATGGCCGCGAGCAGCATCGTTCCCGGCGGGTTGTATCCCGGAATTTTCAAGTTGTACAAAACCGCATCCGAGGCGATTAACTCCGTAATGATGTCGTGCGTCCCGTGGCCACCCGAATATGTCGCCACGTCATCGCTGATCAGAATGATCACCCGCCGCCCCAGCTGCGGCGCATTCAGCAAATATTTCGCGGGCACAAATATTCCATCGTTGATGTTTGTCGCTCCGCCCACTTTGAACGCGTTGATCTGCTCCGCCAGCTTTTTCTTGTCGCTGGTGAACGGCACCCGCAACTCTGCGTCCGTCGAGAATGTAAATAACGCCGCTTGGTCTTCCGGCTTCAAGGCGCCGAGCGCTGTGTTGGCGGCGTCCCGCAGGGGCCCCAGAAACGGTTCGATCGAATCGCTGAGGTCCAATACCAACGCCACATTCAGCGGCAACTCGTCCCGGCTGAAAATCTCGACCTTTTGCGGCGCGCCATCTTCACGCAGCTCGAAATCCTCTTTCTTCAGGTCGCCGAGTATCTGCCCGGCCTTGGTCTTTGCCGTCACATCCACCATCACCAAATTCACTGCTACCCGCATCACCGGCGGGTCCTGCCCTTGTGCTTGAAGGATCATCGGGACGAAACAAGCAAGAGACAGGATCAAAACTGGGACGCGCATTGTGCTTGCGGGTAGCTTTCCGGTTCGGTCGCCGCCATTGCGGCCGCGCCGGCCCTAAGTCGCCCTCGGCTGACAGATTCGAGCCTAGTCGTGCCGCCGAACGTCGTCAAGGCAGTTGCGAGCAAGAACTGTGGCCAACGTACTTCCCAGCACGTCCGTCAAGAAATGCCGTGCGCCTGCAGAATCCGTTAGCGTGAAGTACTCGTCTAGAGATCCTGTTAAAAGGTTGCGGTCGGCGTCGTTCCAGAGAGCTCCTGCACAGGATTCGCTCCGTCGTAGAGAACACTTGTGCTTGTGCCAAGAATCGTTTTACTCGCGCGCCGACCGAACGGATCAGGGATTTTGAAAGCTATTATCCATCGGGGAAAGTTCCACCAAATGAGAAATGGTTCCAAGTTCCTACGGTTCAAAGGCGGCATCTGGAAGCGTGGTTCAAGCATGAAATGAATTTAGGAAACTCTGTTAAATAGTTTCGCGATTGGTATGAGAGACATCCAGACGGAAGGTATTGTTAGAGGTAAGAAAGAAGCGAATACAAAAACTTCTCGCAAACCCCAAAACGGTTGCTGGCAGTTCTGGACCGTGAACCTGAGATTGACATAACAAGCCAGGAGGCAACGGCTGGTTGAAGATCAAGAACAAAGCGTATTCGCAAGCCGGATGGCGCCAGGAATCGCTGATGAGGAAGAAGTAATCCAGAGTCGCCTCGCGTGGCTGTGTTTTGCTGGAAATCGGTGCTCGCTGCTATTTTTGCCAGTTAAGAGATGTTGCCAGGCTGTGAGATAATGGTTTGCGTCGGGCGGCGGAAGTTGCGCGGGCGCTCAATTCATATGAGAGGGTACTGGCACCGAGCGTCGCCGTCTTAGATTTCCGCAGCCCGTCCTCGGAGTCCTAAAAATTTCCGCCTGCGCCAAAGACGGTGCCGCATCCTTAAGGTGTCCATGCAACAGAACAATAAGGGTCAATGGCAACTCGCATTGAAAAAAGCGATCGCGGGAACTGGTCGGCGCTCGGTCCACTCGAAAATCGAGTCAGCAGAGTTTGCTATTTTCAATCGCATTCACGGTTATGTCCCCGGTCCAAACCCTTACGAAGAACAGGCCCTGTTTGACGCCCTGTATATCATTCGCGATCTG
>Ga0306921_10002827_pt1 | contig 17459 bp, 14 predicted proteins | sample sta12Cox44000080_FD_203760 | JGI IMG/M metagenome (GOLD analysis project Ga0306921, IMG submission 203760) | Lab enrichment of tropical soil microbial communities from Luquillo Experimental Forest, Puerto Rico - statoxic.12C.oxic.44.000.080 (v2)... | ecosystem: Environmental > Terrestrial >... | reverse complement strand
ACCTGGTCGCTCCGCTGGTTGGCCAGCGCCATCGTCGACGAGGACAGCTGGACCATGCCCTCGGGGTTCTGCCGGTCCGCGAAGACGTGAACCACCGTGCCCGCCGGGCTCAGCTCGGTCACCTCGTGGCCGCCAACGCTGCTCACCCAGACGTTGCCGTTGCTGTCGACCATGACGTCATCGGCCTTTTTGACGTGGGCGAACAGCGGCAGCGAACCGAAGGCGCGCGGTGCCGGGCAGACAGCAGGGCCGAGAGGGCCGGTGCGCGCCGCCGCGGCCACCCCAGGTGCGGCGCACGAGATCGCTGACAAGGCGAGCCCTGCCAAGGCGAGTACGACGGCGGCCCTGAGCCGCCCGCGCGTGACCATCCCTGCAACACCGCCTTCCAGTACCCATCGATCACCTGGGCGGGCTGGCCACACCTGGGCCCGCCGGGCACGGCCGCGCCACGCCGAGCCGTCTCCTCCGACACCAGCCCCGGCAGAAGAAACAACTACCCAAAACCGCAGGGCACCCAGCAGAAACGGCCAATCCCACGTTCGATGCTAGACCGGCTGGCGACAACGGTCCATGACTCCCGCGCACCCGCTTGGCGGCCTACGGCCACGCGGTCCTGGGCGGGTGTGCTGCCCGGCTGATGTGCCCGTGCCGGCATAATGCAGACCATTGCCGGGGCAGCTGCCCCGCAAGGCCCTCGGCGGGTGGCCGTGTGAAGGGAGTCCGATGCGGGCGGTGGTGGTAGCCGAGTACGGCGGCCCGGAGGTGCTGAGGGTGGCGGAGGTGCCGGAGCCGGAACCGGGCCCGGGTGAGGTCACGATCAGCGTTCGGTTCGCGGGGGTCAACTTCACCGATGTCCGTAACCGGATCGGCGATGGCCTGGGGACGGTGCCGTTCGTACCCGGTGTGGAGGTCGCGGGCAGCATCCGCCGTGTCGGGGACGGGGTGGGCGGGCTGAGCCCTGGGCAGCCGGTGGCCTCGCTGACCCGCGGTCACGGGTATGCCGAGGTGGTGCGTGCAGCGGCGGAGCTGACCGTGCCGCTGCCGGAGAACCTGGCCGGGCGCCCGGAGTCGGGTGGCATGCTGGTGACCGTCCCGCTGGCGCTGATGCTGCTGCGGCGGGTGGCGCGGGTGCTTCCGGAGGAGACCGTGCTGCTGCACGGCGCGGCCGGCGGGGTGGGCACGGTCACCGGCCAGCTGGCCCGCCATCTTGGGCTGCGGCCGCTGCTGGGCACCGCCTCCACCGCGGCCAAGGCCGAGTTCGCCCGAGGCTACGGTTACAGCCAGGTGTTCGGTTATGCCGATTTCGCAGAGGATGTGCTGGCGGCCACGGCGGGCCGGGGCGTGGACGTGGTGCTGGACCCGGTGGGCGGCCAGGTGCGGGCGCGGTCCTTCGAACTGCTCGCACCGTTCGGGCGGCTGGTAACCTACAGCAACATCTCCCGCGAGCCGGAGGTGGCGCCCGACGCCACCTGGATGCGGGCCCGCTGCGTCGGGTATCTGGGGTTTTCCGGTGGCCAGCTGCCGCTGCGTGACCCCGCCCTGGTCCGTCCGTCGCTGCTGGAGGCCGCCGGGCTGATCTCCTCGGGCGCCATCGACGTGCACGTGACCGAAGTCTTCCCGCTGGAACATGCCGCCGACGCCCACCGGATGTTCGAGCGCCGCGCCGCGGTGGGCAAGTTCATCCTGGTCCTCTAGGCCGCCCAGCCCCCAGGGCCTCTGCGGAAACACGAAGGCGGCCTGGTCGTGCTGGTCGATGAAGGTCACCGCGGCGATATACGCCACGCCAGATCCCGGGCCGGGACAGCGCATCCCGGCCCGGGATCTGGCAGTGCCGGTTAATGATGCTGGTTTCCTCCGGTGTGAGTTGGCTGGGACCATGGCCGAATGTGTGGGATACGTGTCGTTGACGCCATCGATGAACCACGGTGAGAGTGGATTTGTGAGCGAGCCGGACGTGGTCTTCGCCGCCTTTGATGGCGTGCAGCCGATCGACGTCGTGGGGCCGCACGAGGTATTCGCCAGCGCCGGGGACGCTGCCGCGTCGCTGGGCAGGCGCACCGGGTACCGGGTGCGGGTGGCATCGGTGCGCGGCGGTCCGGTCCGGACCGAGAGCGGCCTCGAGCTCGGCACCGTGCCGCTGCCAGGCCTCAGTGAGCGGATCGACACCCTGGTGCTGCCGGGCGGTACCGGCTCCAGGGCGGCCAGCGCCGACCCGGACCTGATCGCCTTCGTCCGCGCCGCCGCCAGCCGGTCCCGCCGCGTCGCGGTGGTGTGCACGGGCGCCTTCATCGCCGCCGCCGCGGGGCTGCTGGATGGGCGCCGGGTGACCACTCACTGGGCTGCGGCGCAGGAGCTGCAGGCCGCGTACCCAGCGCTGGAAGTGGACCCGGATCCGCTCTATATCCATGACGGCCAGATCTGGACGAGCGCCGGGGTCACCGCCGGGATCGACCTGGCACTTGCCCTGGTCGCCGACGACCTGGGCGCCGATGTCGCCCAGACGCTGGCCCGGTGGCTGATCATGTTCTTGCACCGGCCGGGCGGCCAGACCCAGTTCGCCACGCCGGTGTGGGTGCCCAGGGCAGAGCGCTCTGCCGTCCGGGCCGTCCAGGACCGCGTCGAGTCCGCGCCCGGCGGTGACCACCGGCTGCCCACGCTCGCCGCCGCGGCGTCGATGAGCGTGCGCCACTTCACCCGCGTGTTCACCACCGAGGTCGGCCAGAGCCCGGCGCGGTTCGTGGAGCGGGTCCGGCTTGAGGCAGCACGCACCGACCTCGAGGCGGGCGACGACACCCTCGACGTGGTGGCCGAACGCTGCGGGCTGGGCAGCGCCGAGTCCCTGCGGCGCGTATTTCACCGCCACCTCGGGGTCAGCCCTGACGCCTACCGGAGGCGGTTCCGCACGACCACCCGTCACGAAGGAGCATCCGCATGACCGACCGGCTGCGCATCGCCATCCCGCTGTTCCCGCAATTCACCGCGCTCGATGCGATCGGCCCCTACGAAGTGCTGCAGCGCATCCCGACCTTCGACATCACCTTCGTCGGTCACGCCAGGGGCGAGGTGCGCAGCGACAACGGGATGCTCGGCGTGGTCCTCGACGGTACGTTCGAGGACCTGCCGCACCCTGACGTGATCGTCTTCCCCGGCGGGGTAGGCACACGGCCGCTGCAGTACGACACGCGGGTGCTGGACTGGGTGCGGAACGCGCACGCCAGTACCACCTTCACCACCTCGGTCTGCACCGGTGCCCTCATGCTAGGCGCGGCGGGCCTGCTCGATGGGCTGACGGCGACCACGCACTGGGGCGCCTACTCCGAACTTGCCGTCTGGGGAGCCACGCCCACGGCCGAGCGGGTGGTCGAGCATCTCGACCGCAGGATCATCACCGCAGCCGGTGTGTCCGCCGGGATCGACATGGCGCTGCGGCTCACCGAACTGCTCGCCGACCGGACCGCGGCGCAAGCCTCACAGCTCATGATCGAGTACGACCCGCAGCCGCCCTTTGACTGCGGCGCCCGGGCCAAGGCGGGTGATGAGGTGATGGCCCGCGTCCGTGAGTACGACGCGCAGCGCCATTGACCGGCCGGCGAACCGAATTGCCCGCTCCGGCACGAGGAGCCGCGGCGGGCGAAGTGGTCAGTTGATGTCGAACTCGTTGCCCTCGGGGTCCCTCAGCGCGACCGCGTAGTGGTCAAGGCCCTCCTCGAGTTCCTCGCTCAGGTCGCTGAGCAGCGTGGCACCGAGGTCGCACAGCCGCCTGGCCTCGGCGTCCACGCGCTTCTTGCGGGTCTCGATCGGGAGGTCCCGCCCGCCGCTGGCGTGGATGTCGAGGTGGAGGCGGTTGCTAACGGTCTTGCGGTCGGGCACGACCTGGATCCAGATACGAGGTCCGGCGCCATCCGGATCGATGATGGCGTCCGTGCCCCGGCCGAGCCAGGACTCGGGCAGCCCGATGTCGCGCCGCCAGTCGTCCCAGGTGACAAAGCCGTCCGGCGGCGGCTCCAGCACGTAGCCCAGGGCCTCGGCCCAGAAGCGGGCCAGCGACTCAGGGTGGCCGACGCAGTTGATGACGAGCTGATATCGGACAGCCATGGGTCTCCTCTCGTCAGGCCGCGGCCTCGCCGGACGGCCCGGCAAGTATGCCGGGAACCTATGACAGTCCGGCGCGACCGGGGCCGGACCGGCTCAGAAGAGGGCAGGCGGGCGCTTCGCTAGAAATCGACCGCGTCGCGGATCAGCGGGCAGGTCATGCAGTGCCCGCCGCCGCGGCCGCGGCCCAGTTCGGCACCGACGATCGTGATGACCTCGATCCCGGCCTTGCGCAGCAGCGAATTGGTGCGGGTGTTGCGGTCATAAGCGAAGACCACACCGGGAGCGATGGCGACGAGGTTGTTGCCGCTGTCCCACTGCTGCCGCTCATCAGCGTAGGCCTCGCCGCCGAGGTTGACGATCCGCAGGTTCGGCAGATTCAGCGCGGCGGCCACCACGTCGACGAAGCCGTCCTTCTCGGCGGTGACTTCGACCTTGGTCTTGTCCCCCGGCCGCAGCGTGAACGTGTGGATGCCGTCCACGATCTCCGGGAAGGTGGTCACGCAGTCGCGGTCGGCGAAGGTGAACACGGTGTCGAGGTGCATCGCGGCGCGCAATTTCGGCATCCCGGCCACGATGACTCGCTCGGCCGCGCCGGCCTCGAACAGCGCCGCGGCGACCTGGCTGATGGCTTGGCGGGAGCTGCGCTCGCTCATGCCGATCAGCACGACCCCGTTGCCTATCGGCATCACGTCTCCGCCCTCGAGCGTTGCCAGGCCCCAGTCCTTTTCCGGGTCGCCCCACCAGATGCGGGCACCAGCGAAGTCGGGGTGGAAGGTGTAGAGGGCCTTCATCAGCAGCGTTTCGTCGTGCCGGGCGGGCCAGTACAGCGGGTTGAGCGTCACACCGCTGTAGATCCAGCAAGTGGTGTCGCGCGTGAACAGGGTGTTGGGCAGCGGCGGCATGAGATATTCGCGAACCCCGGTGTGCTCGCGGGCCAGCACGAGATAACCAGGCCGGAACTCGGCTGGCAGGTCGGCGGTGGACAGGCCGCCGATCATGAACTCGGCCAGTTTCCGCGGCTCAAGGCTGTCCAGGAACGCGCGCGTGTCGTCGACCAGCCCGAGGCCCACCTCGTTGGCGGTGATCTTGCGGTCGAGCAGCCAGGCCTTCGCCTCGCCGATCGCGAGCATCTCGGTCAGCACGTTATGCAGTTCCACGACCTCGACGCCGCGATCGCGCATCTTGCTGACGAAGTCGAAGTGGTCGCGGCGGGCGTTCTGCACCCAAATCACGTCATCGAACAAAAGGTCGTCGCAGTTCGACGGGGTCAGGCGCTCGTGAGCCAGCCCGGGAGCACATACCAAGACCTTCCGCAGCCGGCCGACTTCGGAATGCACGCCGTACTGTGCGGCCGGGGACGAGGTGGTGTCAGTCATTCCGGCTCTCCGTCCCCGGCATCCCTGGTTCCTGGTCACCGCCTGCATCGGCTCGCGCCCTCATCAGTCTGCCATGCGCCCTGGACAGGCGTGAAGGGACGCCCCAGGCATCACCGGGTTCACTGGGTTCACCGGGCTATGCGACAATTGCGTCTTGCGAATTGTCCATTCCGAGCCGCCGCTGAGGCTGCCAGCGGCCGGAATGAGGAGCCGACGTGACTGAGCCGACGACGACGCGCTCGCGTGGCCCGCGCCGGTGGTTCCTGTGGGTGGCGGTCGGGGCTGCGCTGGTCGTCGGGGGCGTCGCGGGCGGCCTCATCGTCGGCGCCACGCAGTCGTCAAGCTCCGCGGCTAACTCGCATTCACCTGCGGCTTCCGCCGGTGCCACCACCGTCAGCGCCTGCCCGGTGACCTCGGTCGCGGATCGGGTCATCCCTTCGGTGGTGACGATAGCGGCGAGCGGCCAGGGCGGAAGCGGCACCGGGTCAGGCGAGGTCATCCGGTCGGGCGGTTACATCCTGACGAACAATCACGTCATCTCGATCGCCGCGGCCAGCGGGGGCTCGGTGGAGGTGCTGTTCGCCGACGGACAGCACGCTCCGGCGACGATCACCGGCCGGGACCCGCTGACCGATCTCGCCGTGCTCAAGGTGCAGACCTCCCGCGAGCTCAAGGTGATCTCGCTTGGGTCGTCGTCGTCGGTGCGGGTTGGCCAGCCGGTCGTGGCGGTCGGCGCACCGCTGGGGCTGTCCGGCACGGTTACCTCCGGCATCGTCAGCGCCCTCGACCGGACGGTCGAGGTGCCCGGCGAAAACGACAGTTCGGCGTTGCTGGTGTCCGCGGTGCAGACCGATGCTTCGATCAATCCCGGCAACAGCGGCGGCGCGCTGGTCAACTGCGAGGGCCAGCTGGTGGGGGTGCCGACGGCCGGGGCGGGCGTGCCGAACTCGGGCGGCGGCAGCATCGGGCTGGGTTTTGCCATCCCGGTCGATCTAGCCAAGCGCGTTGCTGACGAGATCATCGCCACCGGGACTGTGACCCACGCCTTCTTCGGGCTGCAGACGGTGCCGATACCTCCCGCAGCGGCGGAACAAGCCGGGCTGCCCGCAGGGCTCTTTGTCCAGGCGGTGACCACGGGTGGCCCGGCTGCTACGGCCGGGCTGCGCCCTGGGGACGTAATCACCAAGATCGACGGCGAGCCTGCGACCAGCAACATTCAGCTGCAGGAGCTGACCTTGACCAAGAAGCCTGGCGACACGGTACCCATCGAATACTCCAGGGACGGCCAGTCGGCAACGGTGACGGTCACCCTGGCCGCGCAGCCATGACCTGACCCTCGCACCTCACTGCGCAATGCGGGCCCGCGATCCCAGCTCGAAGCCGCGCCGCACACGCACATCCTCGACAGCGTCGCCGCGCTGCCGGCCCTGCTCTGAGCAGGCGCGTCAGCCGCGCCTGGCCGCGGCCGCCTTGGCGGCCAGCACGGGTATGGCGGCGATTTTCGCGGCGGTCAGGTTGTTCCAGTACAGGCCGGTGGGGCGCCGCTGTGGCTCGCATTCGATGACGCCGTCGGGCGTGACGATCAGGTCGACGCTGAAGTCGTGCTCGGTCTCGGGTATCGGCTCGTCAATCACCTGGAGCGGGTGGACGGTTGTCACGATCACGGTGCTGGGGCCGATCCGCCCGGCCTTCTGCAGCAGCGCTACCTCGATGTCGGAATAACCCCCGCCCTTCCCCAGCCGGGTGCCCCGCCGGTTCACCGCGACGCTGCCGCAGACCACCACGTCGACACGGCGCATCTCCTGGACGCCCACCTTGCGAGCATGGCGGCCATGGTGAGCGGCATGCTCAGCCGACCCGGCGTTCCCGGCCGCCGTGGTGACGTCTACCGGGTCAAGGACGAAGAACGGCAGCTCGGCGGCCAGTCTGGGGACCGCCACGTAGAGGAGCTTGCCGTCGCGAAGGGCCCGTTCCCTGACGGGCTGCTGCGCGCGGTCCGGGACGGCCCTGACGACCCGGGCGCCCCGCCACTCGGGCAGCCCGGCGAGCCGGTCGGCGGCTGCCTCGGCTGCTACGAACGCTGGAATGTACCCGTGGACGCCGGGCTCGGCGACATGTTCCCGTACCAGCAGATCCCAGACCCGGCTGCGGATCTCCTTCTTGGCCTCATCAACGTGTGCACTCACCGCTGACTACTTTAGGGGCCAGGCCGCGCCCGCGTCGAAGCCACCAACCTGCGGCAACAAGCGCTGGCTATACACTTGCCCTGCCCCGTAGCCATCCACCTAGCTGCTAACCGGCCGGCTCGCAGCAGGACGCCCGGTCTTGTGAACCATTGGGCATCGCGCAACGAAGGAAGCAGCAACCTTGACGGTTGGCGATCAGACCGCATCTGATCCAGCAGGAAACATGGCAGCAAACCGGGCCAGGGCTGTAGCAATTGTCGGCACAAACGCTTCGGGCAAGAGCGCGCTTGGCGTGGCGGTAGCCCTGCGGTTCGGCGGCGAAATCATATCGGCCGACTCGCGGCAGGTGTATCGCGGCCTCGATATTGGCACCGGAAAGCTGACCCGCGGCGAGATGCAGGGAATTAGGCACCATCTCATCGACGTGATGGATCTGGAGACGCGATATTCCGTAGCCGACTTCCAGAAGAGCGCGTATGGACTCATCGGTGAAATTACGGCCCGCGGCAGACTGCCTATCATCGTTGGCGGCACAGGGCTATACGTGCGGTCGGTGGTCGACGGATACCAGCTGACCAGGGCACAGCCCGATCTTGCGCTGCGCGACCGGCTTGAGCGCCTGACCGATGACGAACTGCATCAGCGCCTGACCGAGCTAGCCCCGGACGCCGCGAAGACCATCGACCCGCGGAACAGGCGGCGCATCATCCGTGCGGTCGAGATAAGGGAGCAAGGGTTTGTCTTTAAGACCTCGCACGTCAACGCGCCGCAGTACATGTTCTGCCAGCTGGGCCTGACGTGGCCACGGGACGTCCTGCGCGAGCGGATCGGATGCAGGCTCCGCACGCGCCTCGACGAGGGCATGATCGGTGAGGTCAGGAACCTGCTGGACGAAGGCGTCTCGTTCTCCAGGCTCGACGCGCTGGGGCTTGAGTATCGCTTTGTGGCCCGCTTCCTGCGGGGCGAATACGCCACCGAGGAAGAGCTGTTCGACGAGCTCAGCCGTGCCATATACCGGTTTGCGATGCGGCAGCTCGCGTGGTTCCGGCGCGACAAGTCCATCATCTGGCTCGATCACGCCAAGGACCACCAAGAGCAGGCGTTCGCGCTGATAGAGACCTTCATCAGCCGGCCTTAGCCCGCCGGCGCACGCGCGACCAAGTCAGGGCTTGCGGGCCAGCCCGGCGTAGGCGGCGATCTGTTCGCCGTCGTCGGGGGCCGCCGAGCCGGGCTGCCACCGCTGCACCTGTACCAGGCCCGGTTCCAGCCACTGCAGGCCGTCGAAGAACTTTGCGATCTCGGCGTGCGTGCGCAAAGTCGTCGTGCCGGCCGTCCGGGCGTTGACCCGGCGCACGGCCTCGGCGACCTGATCCTGGTCGATGTCGCTGGCCGGATGATAGATCGCGAACCAGCTGCCCGGGGGCGCCGCGTCGATCAGGCGTGCGACGATCGCGTGCGGGTCATCGCTATCGGGGATCAGCTGCAGGATGCCGACCAGCAGGACGGCGATGGGCCGGCTGAAGTCAAGCAGCCCGGCGGACCCGGCGAGTATCTCGCCCGGCTCGCGCGCATCGGCGTCCAGGTATGTGGTCACATCCTCCGGCACGCTGGTCAGCAGCGCCCGGGCGTACGCCAGGACCATGGGGTCGTTGTCCACGTAGACGACCCGGGCATCGGGGGCGGCCGCCTGGGCAACCTCGTGGGTGTTGTTCGCGGTCGGGATGCCGGTGCCGATGTCGAGGAACTGGCGGATGCCCGCCTCTGCGGCCAGGTACCGAACGGTGCGGGCGAGGAACGCCCGCTGCGCGCGGACGCCACGCAGGATCGGCGGGTAGGCAGCGACCGCCTGCTCTGCGGCCTCCCGGTCTGCCGCGAAGTTGTCCTTACCGCCGAGCCAGTAGTCATAGATGCGCGCCTGGTGCGCCACGCTGGTGTCGATCGCGGCCGGCACGGCGATGTCCTCGGCCGGTGCTTTCAGCCAATCCTCCGTCACGGGGCCTTCCTCGGATCGGTCCGACGTCCGCGAAGCAAGGCTAGTGCCCCGGCCGGCCCTGGCTGTCCGCAGGCCCATGCGGCCCGCGGACAGCCAGGGGCAACGGCGCGCCCGGCTCAGGCGTTGAGCTTGGCCAGTTCGGCCTCGACCATCGCCTCGTGTTCCTGCTCGTCCTTGCGGGCGTCGCGCGGCCGCCACCGGCCGCGCAGAACCGGGATGCTGAACAGGAAGATGATCACCCCGGCGAAGCAGATCCAGTACCAGGTCTGCCACTGGCCGGGAGCTTCCGCCGCGGCGTTCTGCACGTCGGCGCCGTGCGCTTTCAGGTACGCGAACACCCCCGGCGGCACCTTGGACAGCGCCGTGAGCTGGGCCGCGTACGGCGTGATGGCCTGGAGCTGCGGCGCTACCGCGATCACGCCGTTGATCGCGGCCTTGTTGGTGTTGATCACGGTGAGGATATGGACCCCGGTCGCCCCTCCCCCGGCGGCGGCGACGGCCTGCGCGGCAAGCTTCGGCGGGACCGCGGCCGGGGTGGGATAGGTGGCCAGCTTGGTGAACAGGACGGGGTTGGCCTGGATCACCGCCAGCTCGGGTGCGAACTTCTTCGCGTTGGCGATCTGCGCCTGCTCCTTGGTGGCGATGGCGACGATCCGCGGGTGGCCTGCCGCGAACGCCAGCTCGCTCTTGTACTTGGCCGCGTACGTGGACACCGTGGTGCCGTAGGTGATCAGCGGGGTCACCGAGGTGACCACAAGCGGGATGACCAGGAACGAGATGAATACGACCACCCGGATGATCCAGCCCCAGATCGCCAGGCCGGTGGCGATGAGCGCCGGGTTACGCGCCTCCACGGTCTCGGTGTAGCTGGCCATCCACGGTGCATAGGCCACACCAAGGGCGAACGAGAGCACCGCCAGCTCGATGGCGAGCGTGTAGTAGCTGGGATGGTGGCCGGCTTCCAGCAGGTACACCACGATCATCACCGCGGCGCCGACTCCGCCGAGCACCATGAACGGCTTCCGCACCCGCATCCGGTCGGAGATCACGCCGATGAGGACGACCGCGATGACGTTGAAGCCCCAGTTCCAGTTGCCCAGCCCGTTGGCGTCCTTCACCGAGAAACCGAAGATCGAGGTCAGGTAGATGACGCTGAACGCGACGGCCGTGTAGTAGATGAGCAGCATCAGCGACACTGCGGTGGCGGAGATCAGCACGTCGGGCTTGAGCAGCTGCCGGAACGGGTGGCGCAGCGCCGCCTCGATGTCGATTCCCTTGGCCCTGGCCTCGATCAGCGCCCGGTCGCGCATCGTCACCATGAGCTGGTCGCGCAGCTGCGGGCTCAGCTCCTTCAGCCCTACCAGGGCGATCACGAAGACCACCAGGCCGACGATGCCGGCGATGAGGAACTCATGCGTCCAGAACCGGGTGCTCGGCACGACCGCCGGGATCGTGGCGCTGGCCACGACGGCGACGATCAGGCTGCCCAGCACCGGGCCGGTGGTCCAAAAGCCCATTGCCGTGGCCCGGCCGACCTGCGGGGAGAAGTCACGGATCAGGGCCGGCGTGGCCACCAGGCAGATGCCCTCCACGATGGCGACCGCGAACGTCTCGATGCCGAACACCCACTTGTTGGTCGCGGCGGGAATGATGAACCCGACGAAGACCGCGGTCACCAGCAGGCCGCCGACCACCAGGTTGGCACGGCCCCACCGGTCGGCGAGCCCAGCGGCGAGCGACCCGAATGCCCCGAGCAGGTTCCCGAACGCCAGGATCACCACGTAGAAGGAGAACGTCATGCGCAGGTTGGCCAGCAGCAGCGTGGCCACCGAGCCACCGACATAGAGCTCGTAGTACAGCATCACGGTGGCCAGCACCGTGATGCCGAGGTAGAGCACGCGCATGCCGGTGTCGGGATAGCGGTCGAGCTGGCGGTTCCACAGCCATGACCCTTTTCGGTGGCCAGGAACCAGATCTGTGGCAGTCGCAGTCATGCGGCCCTCGCAAAGGTGATCGGTCCTGCGCCCGGAATCTCACGGGCGCCTAGTTGGCCCGCCACCGAAGAGCTCGGCGGCGGGGAAATAGCCAACGGATCCTCGCCCCCGAGCCAGACGGCAGGGCAACTGGCGCGCGGCGTCGAAGGGCCGGGAGCGTGTGGCACAACACGGGGCCGTTGCGCTCTCATGACGGGCCTTCTCTGCTCGGCTATGGCCAGCCTGATCCCATGCCGTCACATAAAGTACGTCACATAAGTACGGTGACGTACTTTAGTGCGTTAGATAAGTTTAGGAGCGTGCCTGCCACCAAACAAGAGGGCGTGCTCGCGCGCACCCACGAGGGTGAACCAGGCCTCCCCCGCGGCAGGAACGGCCTGCCGCCGGAGGCGGTGCGCGCGGCGCAGCGCGAGCGGCTGCTGCGGTCGGTGATCGCCGCCGTGGCGGCGAGCGGGTTCAGCGCTGTCACCGTGGCGGACATCGTCCGCGGCGCCAAGGTGTCGAGGGCCGCCTTCTACGCCCACTTCGCGGACAAGGAGGACTGTTTCCTCGCCGCCACGCGCGAGGGGGGCAGGCTGCTGGCCGACCGGGTGGCCGCCGCGGGCCGCCACGAGCCCGCCCACCGCAGCGCCGAAGCGGCGCTGCGCGCGAGCATCGCCGCGTACCTGGGTTTCCTGGCGGCCGAGCCCGCGTTCGCCCGGGCCTTCTTCATCGACATGCCGGCCGTCGGAGCCCGCGCGGTCCAGCGCCTCGAGGCGGCGCAGCTCAGCTTCGCCCGGATGACCCGTAAGTGGCATGAACGCGCGCGCCGGGAGAATCCGTCCTGGCCGGACGTGCCGTACGAGGCCTACCTTGCGCTGGCCGGCGCCACGGCCGAGCTCGTGCGTACCGAGGTCCGCCACGACCGGATTCGCGGCATCCCCGACCTCGAGGACACGCTCGTCGCTCTCCACCTGGCCATCCTTGCCGCACGGCCGTGGCGCGCCAGCTGAGCACGATCATGCATTACGCTGCCCCGGCCAGGTTGCGCAGCAGCAGCGCCTCGGCCAGGCAGGCCCGTTCGAACACCGCCAGGTCCAGGCTCTCGTTCGCGCCGTGCGCCCGGGTATCGGGGTCCTCGACGCCGGTGATGAGGATCTCGGCGCCGGGAAAGGCCGCCGCGTAGGCGGTGACGAACCCGATGGAGCCCCCGACGCCGATGTCTACGGCCGGCCTTCCCCACGCGCTGGCCAGGGCCGCGTGCGCGGCCCGGTATGCCCGCCCCCCGGCGGGGGCGGAGTAGGGCGCGACCGCGCCGCCGGGCTCGGCGACCACGTGCACGCCCCACGGCGCCGCCGTTTTCAGGTGCGTGACGAGGGCCTCGCGTGCCCTGGCCGCATCGTCGCCGGGGGCTACCCGCAGGCTCACCTTGGCTCGGGCGACCGGGATGAGCGTGTTGGAGGCCGCGCCGACCGCCGGGGCGTCGACGCCGATGACCGCGATCGCGGGGCGGGCCCAGAGCCGTTCGGTAAGGCTGCCCGTGCCGATCAGGTGCACGCCCTTCAGCAGCCCGGCGTCGGCACGCAGCCGCTCCTCGGTCAGGTCCAGCGGCTCCGTACGTCCACGGGCCAGGCCGGCGACCGCCACGTCGCCGCGCTCGTCGTGCAGGGTCGCCAGCAGCCGGCACAGGGCGGTGAGCGCGTCGGGAACCGGGCCGCCGTACGCCCCGCTGTGCACGCCGTGCCGCAGCGTGCGCACCTCCACCGTGACGTTGGCACCGCCGCGCAGCGAGGTCGTCAGCGCGGGGACACCGGCCGCCCAGTTGATCGAGTCGGCGAGCACAAGCACGTCGCCGCGAAGCCGGCCGGAATAGGCGGTGAGGAACTCCGCAAGCGCGGGCGAGCCGATCTCCTCTTCGCCCTCCACCAGCACGGTGACCCCGACCGGGAGCCGGTCGCCGTGGGCGCGCAGCGCGGCCAGGTGCACCGCGATGCCTGCCTTGTCGTCGGCGGCGCCGCGGCCGTAGAGGCGGCCGTCCCGTTCGGCCGGCTCGAACGGGTCGCCGTCCCAGGCCGCGGCGTCGCCGGGCGGCTGCACGTCGTGGTGTGCGTACAGCAGAACCGTGGGGGCGCCGGGCGGCCCGGGCCGGTGCCCGAGCACCGCGGGCTGGCTGCCGCCCGCGGTGACCTCCTCGACCTCGGGCAGCCCGGCAGCGCGCAGCAGCTCCGCCACCTCCCGGGCGCTCGCCGCCATGTGCACCGCCGCCGCCGGGTCCGCCGACACCGACGGGATCCGGACCAGCCGCTCGAGGTCGGCGCGTACCGAGGGCAGCACATGCCGGACCGCCGCGATAAGCCGGCCGGTATCCGGGTCCTGCGAGGCCACATCCCGGACGCTACCGGGCGGCCCGGGTGGCCAGATCCTCAGCCCGCGTGCAGGTGCAGTTCGGCGGCGAACCGCTCGGTCATCTCGACAGTCTTGGCCAGTTCCGGGTGCCGGACCACGACCATCCCGTCGGAGATCGTGACGGCCCGCCAGTCCCGCCGGGGCGTGCCGATGGGCAGCAGGTCGAGGGCCGCCACGTGTTCGCCGAACTCGGCCATCAGGTGGTCCAGGCCCGCGTACCCGGTGATCCGGCCCGCGCCCTCGGCGCGCTTGAAGATGATTCCGGCGTTGTAGCGCCGCTCGACCGGCTGTGAGATCCGCCCGTACGTGATCGCCTGCGCCCAGCCGGCGAACATGTCGGCGTCGGTGGCGTAGTTCATCGCGTCGACCATCCGCCCGCCGGGTGGCCGGGCGCCGATCTCGCCGAACACCGCCTCACCGTCGGCCTTGCGGTACCACTCCATGTGGGTGAACCCGTCACGGAACCCGAGCACCTTCACCGCGGCGGCGCCGAGCGCGCGGCCGGCCTGCAGGTCGGGCACGTCCAGGTCGCGCAGGGAGATGATGACCGGGCTCATCCACTCGTGCAGCTTGGTGAGCAGCGGGCGCGGGCGGTACCAGCAGATGTTCTCGAACAGCACCTCACCGCCGGCGCAGATGGTGTCGTAGGTGAACTCCTCGCCGTCGATGAACTCCTCGACGATGACCTGCGGCACGTGCCGGACCATCGGCAGGATGGCGTCGAGGTCGGCGGGTGAGTCGGCCCGGTAGGTGTCCGCCGACCCGGCGCCGGCGATGGGCTTGACGATGAGCGGGTACCCGAGGCGCTCCGCGGCCGCCCACACGCCCGCGACCGTCTCGGTGCTCTGGTGCCCGGGCGTGCGCAGGCCCGCCTCGTCGAGCACCGCCTTCATCAGCTCCTTGTCCCGGAACGGCAAGGTCTGCCGCATGGTCAGCCCGGGCAGGCCGAGCTCCTCGCGCAGCCGCGCGGCGAGCATCATGTACGGCTCCCACAAGCACTCGACCCGGTCGAGGCTCACGTGCCTGGCCAGGTCCCGCACGGACGCGGCCACCTCGTCCCCCGCGGCCAGCGAGCCGACCTGCACGTAGTGCGCCAGCGCCTCCCTTGCCGGCCCGGGCACGGCGTGGGCTGGCTGATCGCCCACGCCGATGACCGTGGCCCCGGCGGATGCGAGCCCACGGGCGAAGAAAGCCATCTCGGCCGGGTATCCCGGGGAGATCATGACGATGTTCATCGCGGTCAGCCCAGCTCGACGCGCACGGTGGTGACCAGCCGCCGCAGCGCGTCGGTGACGACGGCGGTGTCGGGATGCCTGACGATCACGAACCCGTCGCCCTCGTAGCTGGCCGAGGACAGCTGACCGGGCTGCGGCAGGCGGGAGTCGACGACGAGGGCGCGGATCTCTGGCGGCAGCTCACCCAGGCCATGTACCCCCCTGATGTGCCCGCTCCCCTGGCCGCGCAGGAACACCGTGCCAACCGACCAGGCACGCTCGGGTGGCGTGAAGCTGCCGTACACCATGAGCTGCGCCCAGGCGCGGTACAGGTCGAAGTCGTGCGCGTAGCACAGCATCGAGCTGATCTGGGCGCCGGGCGGCCGCACCGCGACCTCGGAGACGGCGATGGTGCCGTCGGGGCGCCGGAACCATTCCATGTGGGTCAGGCCGGTCCGCAGCCCGAGCGCGCGCAGCGCCACCGGCGCGATCGCCCTGATGTCGTCGTACTCCGGGCCGCCAATGTCCCTGGGCATGAGCACCGCCCACTGGATCCACGGGTTGCGCAGCACCTCGAGCGGCGTGGGCAGGTAGCAGGACACCGAGTCCCAGACGAGCTGGCCGTCGGTCATCACGCTGTCGAAGGAGCCCTCGTCGCCGGTGAGGAACTCCTCGAGCAGCGCGGGGCTGCCCGGGGTCGGCGGTGCGGCGTCCAGCCACACCTTCAGGTCGCCGGCGTCGTCGAGCCGGAACGTGCTCTTCGCGCCCGCACCCGCGGGCGGCTTGACCACCAGCGGGTACCCGACCTCGTCGGCGAACCCGGCCGCCTCGGTCGCTGATCGCGCCAGCCGGTACCTGGCGCACGGCACCCCTGCGGCGCGCAGCACCGATTTCATTTGCGCCTTGTCCCTGAAGTTGTGCGCGGTCGCCGCGTCCATACCGGGGATGCCGAACTGCTCCCGCACCTGGGCGAGCGGCACCTGCAGGTGCTCGAACACCCCGATGAGCCGTTGCACCGGGCCGACGTGCTCGCTCACCGCTGCGACGCCGCGGGCGATCTGCCCGGTATCCAGCGGATCGTCGATCCGCCAGTGCGCCGCCAGCGAGCCGCGCAGCGGCTCGGGAACACGCTCGGCCGGCTCGCAGGTAATCAGCGCAAGCTCCACGCCGGGCAGCCGGGCGGCGGCCTCGGCGAACCGCGTCGTCGCGTCGAGCAGGTAGGGCGCGGCAAAGGCGACAACCGTCATAGCCGCAGTCAACCAGGCCGGTGCTAGCCTCCGCCATCACGCTAGCCCTGTACGGAGATCCGCCTTATCACCCGAAACGGCTTCCCAAACCAGGACATACCGGGCGCCAGACCGGCCGTTTCGGATGATAAGTCGGGAAGTGGGACCACGGTTGGCCTGGGCCCAGACCGACGAAGATCCGGCCCGACTAGGCTTCGAGGCATGAACGTGGTCTTTGTTGAGCCGTTCTTCCCGAACAACCAGCGGCACTTCGCCCGCGCACTGGCCGGGGCCGGGGCGACCGTGATCGGCATCGGCGAGTATCCCGCCGACGCGCTTGACGGTGAGCTGAAGGGCTGGCTGCACCACTACGAGCAGGTGCGTTCCGTCACCGATGTGGCGGCCATGACGGCGGCGGTCCGCTGGGTGCAGGACAAGCTGTGGGTGGACAGGCTCGAGGCCACGATCGAGGCGCACACCCTGCCCGCCGCGCAGGTCAGGGAGGCCTGCACAATCCCGGGCACGTCGGTGCGGACGGCCTGGCTGTGCCGCGACAAGCCGTCGATGAAGCAGGCGCTGCGCGAGGCCGGCGTGCCCACGGCCGCCTCGGCCGGTGCGAGCACCGCGGCCGAGGTGCTCGCGTTCGCCGAGCAGGTGGGCTATCCGCTGATCCTCAAGCCGCGCAGCGGTGCCGGTGCCCTGGACACCATGCGGGCCGACGACCGGGCCGGCCTGGAGCAGGCCCTCGGCGTGTTCGGCGGCCAGGGCGTGGAGTCGATCGCCGTGGAGGAGTTCGTGGAGGGCCACGAGGGCTTCTACGACACCATCACGATCGACGGCCAGGTGGCCGCGGACTTCGTCTCGCACTACTACCCGAACGTGCTCGAGGCGATGCGGACCCGCTGGATCTCCCCGCAGTTCATCTCCACCAACCGGATCGACACCGCCGGCGAGTACGCGGAACTGCGGGACATGGGCCGGCGGGTCATC
>Ga0306921_10002825_pt1 | contig 17462 bp, 15 predicted proteins | sample sta12Cox44000080_FD_203760 | JGI IMG/M metagenome (GOLD analysis project Ga0306921, IMG submission 203760) | Lab enrichment of tropical soil microbial communities from Luquillo Experimental Forest, Puerto Rico - statoxic.12C.oxic.44.000.080 (v2)... | ecosystem: Environmental > Terrestrial >... | reverse complement strand
CCCGCTTTACTCCGACCGAGGTTCTGGTCGCCGATTCACATCCGGAATTGGTTCGGGGGATTCCCCGTAGTTCGGGCTACGACGGATATACCTTTGAACTTGACCACGCAACTTACATCCTGCGGGAGCAATTTTCCGTTCAATCACTGGACGGATTTGGCTGCGGAAATATGCCGGTCGCCGCCGGTGCCGCCGGAGCTATCATCCACTATCTCAAACATCAGTTGCGCAGAGAGACAACACATATTCGCGCCCTCGGGGTCTTTTTGTCGGATGAGTGCGTAGCCATGGATGTCGCCACCCAGCACAATCTGGAGTTGGTAGGTTCCAGCACGCGGAGTTCTGACACAAGCCTTTTGGCGGTGCTGGATCGCACCGTGACCCCGATGGGCAGCAGGCTCTTGCGCCAGTGGATTTTGAAGCCGCTTCGATCCCTCGGATCGATCCGACAGCGGCACGAAATGATCCAGCACTTTTTGGATCAAACTTTTTTGTTGAGCGCCGTCCGCAAGGCGTTGGCCGCTATCCGGGACATGGAGCGCCTGCTTGGAAGATTGAGTCAAGGAAACGGAAATGCGCGCGATGTTGCGGCGTTGCGCATCTCACTCGAAGCACTCCCGGACCTCCGGGAGCATTTGAGAGCGTTGGCAAGGGCGACTTTGAGCGAAGAAAAGCAGACATTAGCCGTTCAGATTGCTGAAGGCATTCACGAATTGCCTGATCTGGTTGCTTGTTTGCGCGATGCCCTGGTTGAGGAACCTCCAGCGCTCCTCAAAGAAGGAGGCATGTTCCGAGATGGATACGATTCAGCACTGGACGAGATGCGTATCGCCTCAAAAGGTGGCAAGGATTGGATTGCTGCCCTACAACAACGCGAGATCGAGCGTACGGGCATAAAGTCGCTAAAAGTCCGCTTCAATTCCATCTTTGGCTATTTCATTGAGATAACGAACGCCAATCTGGCTTCCGTCCCTGAGGATTACATTCGCAAACAGACGACGGTGAACGGTGAGCGGTTCATCACACCGGAACTAAAAGAATTTGAATCAAAGATTCTTGGAGCTGAAGAGCGGGCGAAGGCGCTTGAGTATGAACTTTTTCTGCGTCTCCGGGAGACGTTGCTCAAATATCTTGACGAACTGCAGATAACGGGTCGTTCGATCGCCGTCCTGGATGTTATCGCCTCGCTTGCTGAGACGGCCCGATTGTACGGTTATACCCGTCCCGTCGTTACGGATGAGACCCGGATAGTAATTCGGGAGGGGCGACATCCGGTTCTCGATCAGAATCTAACAGAGGAAAAGTTTGTTCCGAATGATTGCCTCCTGGATGGCGCGGAAAATCGTCTGATGCTTGTCACGGGCCCGAACATGGCCGGCAAATCGACCTTTATTCGTCAAGTCGCCTTGATAGTTTTGATGGCTCAAATAGGGAGCTTTGTTCCGGCAACCGAAGCAGAGATTGGACTTGTGGATAGAATTTTCACGCGGGTGGGTGCTTCCGACGATTTGTCGCGCGGACAATCGACCTTCATGGTCGAGATGAATGAAACGGCAAACATCGTCAATAATGCGACCGACCGCAGCCTGGTCATTCTCGATGAGATCGGGCGAGGCACTTCCACCTTTGACGGGTTATCGATTGCGTGGAGTGTTGCCGAGTACCTCCATGATTTCATCAGGGCGAGAACTCTGTTTGCAACCCACTATCACGAGATGACCGAATTGTCGGTGATCTGCTCCGGCGTGAAGAATTACAACGTGGCCGTCCGGGAATGGAATGATCAGATCATCTTCCTTCGGAAGATACAGCCGGGAGCCGCGGACAAAAGCTACGGGATTCAGGTTGCGCGCCTGGCTGGTCTGCCAACTGAAATTGTGGAGCGCGCCAAAGAAATTCTGGCGAATCTTGAAGCTTCGGAACTAAATGCCCAGGGAAAGCCGCGACTGGCAGAGGCGAAGGCAGTGCGCCAGCGATCTCGCCGGAAGGATGAGCAAAGACCTCAGCTTAATCTGTTCGACTACAGGCCGTAGCGCGACGGGGTCATGCCTCAACTTTCAACATTCAGACTGTCTAAAAAGGAGGCCCATTACATGCGAAGCAAAGCACGTGAATGTTGAAAGTTGAGACATGACCTCGTTCATCCTTTGATGGATATTTGAAATTCGATGAAGAAGATTCTGACGTTAGCCGCAATCGTATCGCTCAGCTTTGGAGCCTGTGAACGGCATCCGGCATCCCAGTTGCCAAAAGAAGCGGAACCAAAAGAAGGAACCGGTAAGTCAGACCAATCCCGGAATGCAGAGTCAACGCCAGAAGTTTCGAGCAGTGGAACTCCAAAGACCTACTTTCCTAAGGATTCGCAATAACGGTTCGATTCAGATGCTTGCGGTTACCGCCAGTCCGGCTCAGACCGCCTTGAAAGACAGCCATCTGACCCGGCGTCTGCCGGGCGCACCAGTCGCCGGGGTGATGATCTGGAGCGTGGGGTGACATGTCCAAAGGGCGTTTCACAGCGGCTGTTTTTTTCGTTTGGCTGCGTAGACGAGCGATGAGCTTCGTCTGCGCGGGTCGCGGCCTGGCATTGCTTTGTCTCAGCCAGCCAAATTTCAGAATTCACCTTGCGGCAAGTATCTGCACAATCGCTTTAGGTTGGTTATTCTGGATCTCGGTGATTGAGTGGCTGATCCTCGTGCTGACAATCGCCCTGGTCCTCACGACTGAAGCGCTCAACACAGTTTTGGAAAAGACGGTTGATCTGTGCCGGCCCGACCGCCACCCGGCGGCGCGCGATGCGAAGGATCTCTCGGCAGCAGCAGTTCTAATAGCGTGCACGGGCGCCTTGATCGTAGGGATCGTCCTTTTTGGACCGAGAGTAGCGCGTCTCCTGACTGGATGAGGGAGGGCCCTAGCTAGCCCGAAAATCTCACGAGCCAAAGCGCTCGTCAGATTTTCGCGCTATGAGCCGCCCACGGCGGGCGGCTCCGGAGGAAAATTGGATTTTGACAGACTGAAACAAGGTGTTGGGCTGCTTCCCAGGTTTGTGAGCGATGCGGGCTGGAAACGGGCTAAAAGCCGCAGGTAGGGTCGCATCTCCGAGGCGACCACCGTTTGCGATGAACGGTCTTCGGGCTCCGGTCCGCTCGGAGATCGGAGCCTCTCAACTTCAGAGTTTAGATGTAACTAATTACAACTGAAGGTATTGCACCGCATACGGCTCAGATATTTAGAATTATTCTTGATATCGTTCTTGAGCATGTCACTTTACTTTATCGTGAGGCTTTCACCCGAGATGACACAGCGATTGGTTGCCAATGGAATTCGGCTCACCAAGCAGCGTGAAGAGGTCTTTGGGATTTTACTTCAGAAAAGGGATCATCCCACGGCCACTGAAGTTTTTCTGCGCGCCAAAAAACATATGCCGTCGATTTCGCTGGCGACGATTTACAATTGTCTTGAAGCCTTGGTCGATTGCGGCCTGGTTAAACAAGTCAATCTGGATCGGGCTCCGACCCGTTTTTGTGCCAATTTAGAGGAACACAGCCATTTCTATTGCGAGGGATGCGGTTCGGTTTCCGATGTAGTTCTGTCGCTGAATCGGGTCTGGGATTTGCCCCCGGGCTTTGTCGTGGTCCAGGCTGATGTTTCTCTTAGAGGGATGTGTCCAAAATGCTCAGCTAAAGGTCCGTCCGGCGCCGGTGGGTCCAAGGGTGGATTACGAGTTTTCGAGGACGGTTTAACGACCGAAATGCACAATCCAGGCAATCATTCATGAGTTCAATAGTCATCAAAGACCTGCAGGTAGTGATCGGTGATAGGGAGATCATCCGTGGACTGAACCTAGAGTTCAGCAAAGGTGAGGTCCATGCCATCATGGGGCCAAATGGCTCAGGCAAAAGCACTCTGGCAAAGGTGATGGCGGGACATCCCGACTATCAGGTCACCGGAGGCGATATCCTCCTGGATGGCGAGAGCATCCTCGAACTGGAACCGGACGTGCGAGCACGCAGGGGCATTTTTATGGCTTTCCAGTATCCGATGGAAATCCCGGGCGTAAGCAACGCAAATTTCCTCCGCGCAGCCTTGCTGGCCCGGCTACCTGAGGGTGAAGAAATCGACGCTACCGATTTCTATCGTCTGCTCTACCAGAAAATGGACTTGTTGGACATTCGTAGAGAATTTACGGCTCGTGCAGTCAATGAAGGATTTTCGGGCGGCGAGAAGAAACGAAATGAAATCCTTCAAATGGCTATTCTCGAGCCGGCATTCGCGGTTCTGGACGAAACCGACAGCGGACTGGATATCGACGCGCTTAAAGTGGTTGCAAAAGGGGTGAACACCCTTCGGGGGCCGAATGTAGGCATTCTTCTCATCACCCACTATCAGCGAATTTTGAACTATATCATACCTGATTTTGTACATGTTATGTTTGATGGACGCATTGTCCGTGCTGGCGGCAAAGAGCTAGCCTTGGAGTTGGAATCGAAAGGTTACGACTGGCTTAAGGAGATTGATACAGAACCGGTGGGAGCGAAGTAACGATCAAAGGAGACAAAACAATGAGCAGCACCACGAATTCAGTCGATATCGATCGGGATGTCGGCAATTTCTTCTACAATTTAACGCCGGCGCGTGACGCAGGGGTGGGGCTTTCGGAAGGCACGATCGACTACATCGTCGACGTAAAGGGCGAACCTGAATGGCTCCGCGAGTTCCGCAAGAATGCCTTGCACGTCTTCATGAGCAAGCCGTTGCCGACGCATTGGGCGGGAGACGAGCTCAAGGCAATCGACTTTGACGTGATTCGTTACTATTTGGCTTCCGGCGAGTCAGCCAAACGCAGCTGGGAAGAAGTGCCGGCGGAGATCAAGCAGACGTTCGAACGGCTTGGCATTCCGGAAAGCGAGCGTAAATTTCTCGCAGGCGTAGAGGCGCAGTTCGATAGCGAGGCCGTTTACTCCAATATTAAACGGGCCGTCGCAGATCAGGGCGTTATCTTCATGGGTAGCACTGAGGCTCTTAAGGAGCGGCCTGATATATTTAGAAAATGGTTTGGAAAAGTCATCCCGACTGGTGACAACAAGTTCAGCTCGTTGAATAGCGCGGTCTTCAGCGGGGGAAGTTTTATTTATGTGCCGCCTGGCATTAAGGTGAAGCATCCGCTGCAGGCTTACTTCCGAATCAACGCTGAAAATTTCGGGCAGTTTGAACGGACTTTAATCATCGCTGACGAAGGCTCGGAAGTGATGTATATGGAGGGCTGTACGGCGCCGAAATTTACAACGGCTACTCTCCACTCGGCAGTGGTTGAATTGGTTGCGCTTCCAGGCGCGAAGATCCAGTACATCACGGTGCAGAACTGGTCGCCAAACGTCTTTAACCTCGTCACAAAGCGTGGGTTGGCTCTGGAGCAAGCGGAGGTCAAATGGATCGACTGCAACATCGGTTCCCGGCTGACCATGAAATATCCGAGCGTCGTGCTCAAGGGACGAAAAGCTCGCGGCGAGGTTATCAGCATCGCGCTGGCAGGAGATGGCCAGCACCAGGACACCGGCGCCAAAATGATTCACGCTGCTGACGAGACGACCAGCAACATAGTTTCGAAAAGCATTAGCATCGGCAAAGGCCGCGCAACCTATCGTGGTCTGGTCCACGTTCCGAAACATCTCAGGGGTTGCAAGAACAACACCGAGTGTGATGCCCTGCTGATTAACGCAAGCAGCAGGACGGACACCTATCCGGCCATCACGGTGCGCGGAACCGGCAACTCGACGCAACACGAAGCCAGCGTCAGCCAGATCAGTGCCGAACAGATTTTCTACATGCAACAACGAGGTCTGAGCGAGGCTCAGGCGATGAGCCTCGCCGTCAATGGATTTGTCAACGACCTGGTTCGCCAGTTCCCGATGGAATACAGCGTGGAATTGAAGCGTTTGATCGATCTGGAGATGGAGGGATCCGTAGGTTAGACAAAGCCAAAGAGCCGCGATATCAGCGACTCGGCAGGCTCCGGATTTAGCGAAAATCCTGGGCCAGGGATGCTGGATGCGACCAGTTTACTATGACGACGACTGAACCTTCACTGATTCTTCCTCCCCTCACAACCGCTCCAGAATGGTTTAAGGAACTGCAGACCCGGGCGTGGGCTGAATATGAAGCCGAGCCGCTGCCTGTGCGCACAAACGAGCTCTGGCGTTTTTCGTCGGTTAAAAATCTTTCGCTTAACGACTACGTACCCGCGCCGGAGTTTCTAGCCGACGCGGTCCGATTGACATCGCGGCGTAGCTATCAGAAACCTGCAGGTCGTTTGGTCTTCGCCAATGACGCTCTCTTTTCCGCTGAGTTGCTGGACCCGGCTCTGAAGGCGTCGGGAGTTATTTTTACCACGTTGGCTGACGCGTTGGAAAAACATTCCACCCTTCTTCGCCAGCACTTCATGGCTCAACCCGCAAAGTTGGGTTCCTCGAAATTCGCCGCTTTGCATAAGGCGCTCGTTCGGGCAGGCACGTTTCTCTGGGTTCCGCGCGATGCCGAGATTCAGGCGCCCTTTGAGGTTTTCCATCTTGTCGAGGGTGATTCTGCCGCAGTCTACCCCCACACGTTAATCATTGCAGATGACAACAGCAAAGTAACCTTTATTGAACATTTTGTGTCTTTTGACCCCGCACAACGTGGATTCGCATGTGGGGTGAACGATTTAGTTTTGAAGCCGGGATCAAAACTCACTTACGTGAGCCTGCAGGAGTGGAGCCAGAACTTTGTTTCGGTTCAAATAAACTCGACGATCGCTGCCAGGGACTCCGTGGCGGTGAATCTTGCGCTAAACTTTGGAGGCAAATATTCACGGCTTGAGAGCGTAAGCCGGATGGTTGATCGCGGTGCACGGAGCGACATGCTTGCCGTAACTGTAGCCCGTGGTGATCAGGAGTTCGATCAGCGAACTCTGCAGGATCACCTCCAGCCGGATACGACAAGCGATTTGCTTTACAAAAACGCTCTAAATGATCGTACGCGCACAATTTTCTCCGGCCTGATCAAGGTCGAACCGGGCGCGCACCACACTGACGCCTATCAAAAGGTGCGTAATTTGCTGCTGAGCGACGATGCGGAAGCTAACTCGATGCCCGGTCTGGAGATTCTCGCCGATGATGTCCGTTGTACGCATGGTGCAACCTCCGGCCAGGTTGAGCCCGAAGAGCTTTTCTATTTGAAAAGCCGCGGAATAGACGACCTGGCCGCCAAGCAACTGATCGCACGTGGATTTTTGAACGAAGTCGTTGCGCGGTTGCCAGAGGCAGAACTCTCCGAGTATCTTCAAAGACAAATTGAAGCACAGCTTTGACCGCTTTCGTTCGTGATTCGGTATCGCTAAACAGAAATTATGGTCACCTTGTTAGCCAATTTTGCTCCCGTGTTTGCCGCCGAGACCCTCACCGCAGCTGGCCGCGTCATTCCGGATTGGGCCAAAGGAAACGCGATCTTTGAGTACTTTTTCAGAGGCGGCTTCATCATGTACCCTATGGCAGCGGTCCTGGTTGTCGTGGTTGCCGTCATTCTGGAGCGGTTGTTTTGGTGGGCTGCGCAAACTGCTCGGCGGGATCCAGCCAAATTAGATCAGGTTTATGCTGCGCTCGAGCAAGGGAACGTGCCCGCTGCCATCAATATCGCCCGAGCGTCCAAGGATCCGCTGGTTCGCACTGTTTGGCACGGGTTGAACCATGTGCACGCCTCTGTTGAAGGGGCTTTGCAAGTCGCTTCGGGCGTGGAAATTCAAAGAGCCGGCCGATTCATGTCGGTTATGGATACAACAATTACTCTTGCCCCATTACTTGGATTGCTTGGCACCGTAACCGGTATCATGGGCTCATTTAACTTTGTCGGTAATGCTGATTTAGCACCGACGAAGGTCAGCGGAGGCATCGCGGAAGCTCTTATTGCTACGGCATGCGGCCTGGGTATCGCGATTTTTACGCTGATTTTTTTTAACTTTTTCAACGCCCGAGTAGCACGGCTTCAGTTTGAGCTCGAGTCAACATGCAATAATGTCATCCTGATGCTCAACGCTCTGCGGAACAGAAACAACGCCGTTACCGAACAAGATGCACAGCCGGAGTCACAGCAGTTCGCCAGTTCCAATTAAGAAGGCGCGGATTGAGATCATCCCGCTGATCGACATTATGTTTTTCCTGTTGGCATCATTCATGCTGGTCAGTTTGACGATGATCAACATGAAGGGGATTGATGTCAATCTCCCGACGGCAGCCAGCGCTCAGCCGAATAGTAAGCCCGACTTCACGATGGTCAGCATCGATGCGCTCATGGACATCTATTTCGAAAAAGAAAAAGTCCCGAAAGAAGATGTTTTGCCCAGATTCCAGGCACTCTACGAAAAGAATCATGACCTCCGCGTTTTCATCCGAGCCGATAAAGATGCGACTTACGAGACGGTCGTCTACGTCCTGGACAAAGCGCGTACCGCTGGAATTCAGAAGGTTGGATTAGAAATTAAGGCATACGAAAGCGCCACCACGTCCAAAAACGCGCCCGCGGCGCAGCCTGCCCCGGAGGCGCAAGAGGCTTCCACGCCGCCACCTGCACCTGCCTCGCATTGATGAGCGATCAGTTAGGAGGGCCTTTTCATGGCCGAGAATGACTTAAGAAAGTCGTTTCGATCAGGCGGAGCGCCGTTCATAGTTTTTCTCCTTATTTCAGTGATTCTCAACGGATTGGGTGCCCTCAGCGGTTGGTGGTTGAAGTTTCCCGAGCCTCCGCCTTTCCAGAACGATTCGATACAGCTGACGGAACTGGACACCAACGATGTCGAAAAGCTCGGCGATCCGCAGGCACCAGAAGAACAGCCGATGCCCTTCGAACCTGAACCCACTACCCCTCCGCCGCAGCCGGAACCAACACCGCCCCCTTTAGATCAGCCGCCGGAATTCGAGATACCTGAACCGATCCCTGCTCCAGCCCCAACCCCTGTCAGCACGCCAATACCGCAGCCGACGCCAAAACCGCAGCCTGCAGCAGCCAAGCCGGTTCAACAGACGAAGCCTTCCGCGACGCCCACTGCCGCGTCAGGATTGGTAAAAGGAAGTAAGACCGGGACGCCTAATGGCACAGGCAATGGTGGGCCTGGTTCAGGCACACTGATCCGCAGTCCGCGACCCAGTTACCCGCCGCAGGCGCTCGAAATGCACATCATGGGCGAGGTGCGTGTGGCATTTACGGTTCAGAACGGGAATATCGTCGACGCTCGGGCGATATCGGGTCCTCCGATGCTTTCGAGCTACGTGATACGATTCTGCAGGGAAAACTGGAAATTCTCCCCCAATTCCAACGGCACTTATACGTTGCCGGTTAGCTTCCAGTTGACTCACTAACGCCGGCAGGCATAACCTGGGAGGGATGGCCTCTGTGCCGTCCTATTTTCTGCTTGTTATGAGGGCCAGAAAGAGGGCACCAAGGGCCCTTTCTCAGGTCCTTGCTCTCCCTCGGCTGAACCTCTCTCTTACCCCTTCGGCGTGCCAAATTTCCCTTGCACTCCCAGGAACTACTGGTGGAAGCACTGAGTATCAACGGGGTAGGTAGGGCCGGATCTCCGAGCCGGCCGGTTCCTGGTTGGCAGCTCGGTTCTCGACGGGCGGCTCGGAGATCCGCCCCTACCACGCGCCCTTCTGCTGAACTTAAGGTTCCTTTCCCTCAACAGATGGCGCAAGCCAACTGAAATGCTTCCAAAAAAGAGAGCGGTGTGACAACCGAAGTCTGAAATTGTTCAATAAAATGAGTTTCCCTTGACCGGATTTAACAAAGACGCTAACGCATCGCCTTAGATTTCGGCGTAAGACGTGCAAAAAGCGCGGAGTAAATGAGCAAACCGGGGAAGCATGAGCAGAGAGAGATAAACTATTTGCCGGCGTCAGGAGGCTTTCGCTGTTCCCTCGAAGACACACCCTTATCCGGCTGGCCTGGCCGCTCCCGCCCGAAGGACCGAGGAACTTCGACTCGCTACCGGAACGCTTCCGGCTTCACCGACGAGTAAAATGAGAAGAACCCTTATCAATCGATTGCTCGCCGCTTTAGCATCTTTTCTGATAGCAGTTGTATACGCTCCAGCGCGAGCGGAATCTCAACAAGCAACTGCAACGCAGAGCCCAGCTGTCACCGAATCCGCAGCGACGCAATCGCCGTCAGCCGGTGGAGAACTGCAAAAGATCACGGTAACAGGCTATATCATTCCACGCATCGGAGATGGCCCGCAGCCGGTAACGACGCTCGATCAGGACCTTATTTCGAAGCAGGCGGACCAGACCGTCGGTGACGTCATTCAGAGATTCCCGGAGAACCTCGGCCCATTTAACCCGATCAGCTCAGCGGGTCTCAGTCCTTCTCCGGGTGCGACCGCGGCTCGGTTGAAGGGGCTCCCGTTTAACGCGACGCTAACTCTTGTCGATGGGATTCGGTTTCCGGATTACCCTTTTCCAATTGTTACAACGACGGGTGGGCCGGTAAGCTTTGTGGATCTGAATTCTGTCCCGCTGGCTGCGATCGATCGAATTGAAATCTTAAAGGACGGGGGCAGTGCCACCTATGGTTCTGATGCGGTTGCGGGCGTAATTAATTTGATCCTCAAGAAAAATTATCAAGGAACCGATGCCAATTACTACTATGGCATTACCCAGCGCGGTGATTACGAAGTTAACCACGCGGAATTTACGAGCGGGATAAGTCACAATTTCAGCGAAACCTCGAAGTTAAGCATCACTACTGCCTTCGACTTTTACAGCCAATCGCCGATTATGGCCAGCGACCGGGCCTATTCGGCATTCCTGCAGCATAGCAGGTACAGCCCGAAGTACCCCGATCAGCCTAATTTCTGGTCGCCTCTGGGAGTATTTACTGACGCTGCGGGGAATTTTTATGCCGTGAAGCCCGGTACGACGGGTCCGAACATTACGGCGGAAGATTTTGAGATCAACGGAAGTATCCCTTTGAACTTTGATACCAAGTTCAAGCAAATCGTGCCCCGGGAAACCAGGTATGGTGGCGCTGTTAACATGGCTTACGACGCTACACCGTGGCTCGGAATTTATGACTCCCTTATTATTCAGCGGAACGAAGAGTCTACGGTGACACCGAACCAGGGTTATAGCAATGGAATAACGGTTCCTCCAACCAATCCGTTCAATCCATTCGGGGTGACCCTGACACAGGCAGGATTCCCGGTTAACGCGTTATACGAGCTTGGTCCCTGGACGACTGATACGACCGTCAGGACGCTTCGCAATACGGCTGGACTGACGTTTCAGCTTCCACATGACTGGCTTGTGGATGCTAGTTTCACCTACGGCGAATCCGACGGGACGGAAGTGGGGGATAACGCCGTCAATACGGTCAAGTTGCAGGAGGCCCTGAACGGCACGCTGCCCGGATTCGAAGGTCAGTTTTTCAACCCGTTCACTGATCAGCGGATAGACAGTCCGAATAGCCAGTTTCACGATGCAATCCGGACCCAGCAAATTTTGGATAGCCGGACCGATCTGGTGAACTGGATCCTAAAGGCCGGAGGAACGGTGTGGGAATTACCTTCCGGCGTTCTGGCTGCCGCCGGCGGTCTGGAGTATCGGAGCGAAAGCTTAATCCAGGTCAATGACGACAACAGCCGTAACGGCATTGTTGGGAACGGCAATTTCCTTGGCAAACTGATCAGCGGACGCCGTTATATTAAAAGTGCTTACGGAGAAGCAGCCTTGCCTATTTTGGGTGGCAAATGGTCATGGCCAGGTGCGCGAGTCCTGGAGGTTGTTTTCTCGGAACGCCTCGATGACTATTCCGATTTCGGCGACGCGGCGAAGCCTAAAGTTGCAGTCCTTTATAAGCCATTCGATGATCTGACCTTGCGAGGAACTTATGCTGAAGGATTTATTGCGCCTTCATTGAGTCAGTTGTTCGGTACCCCCATGCCAGAGGCTGCCAGCATTAATGACCCGGTGCTTGGAACTTCGTATCAAACACAAGCGACGATCGTTGCTAATCCGCACTTAAATCCGGAAAACTCCTACGGTTATTTTTTGGGGGCGGTCTGGACCCCGGGCTCGGCCGACCCTGAACTCAGCTGGTGGGGATGGGCCAAAGGGTTTACGGCCTACGTTGATTGGTATCAGATCGAAATACGGAATCTGGTGGCCCAGATTCCTGCGCAACAGGTAGTGGACAATCCAAATGCTTTCCCTGGTGCCGTTACGCGCGGTGCCAGCGGCGAAATAGTAAACATTAATGCGCCGTTTGAGAACGTCGGAACTCAGATGGTCGACGGCGTCGATTTCGGAGTGAGCTACGTCACTAAGGAATACCCGTGGGGAAAATTAGATTTTGAGGCGAACGCTACCTACATCTATAATTACAAGCTTAAGCAAATTATAGGTACGAATCCTGATGGCTCAGCGAAATTCGCCGTCTTCGATCAATTGGATTCCTTCGGCACTCCTGATTTCAAGGGGATTGCGAGCCTATTCTATTCGAAGCAATTGTTTGGAATCGATACCTTCCGCACCGGTTTGACTTTGAACTACATTGATTCAGAGCACGATCTTCACGATAACTTCAAAGGAACTAATAGTTCGGCAACGCTGGATGCTCCAAATTATGTGCATTTGATTGGAAGCTTTACCACGCTTGATTGGCAAATTTCTTATACGCTAGGAGAAGCGGCCGCGGCGGTGTCCGAATTGCCTCCGCCGGGATATTCAAAAGAGGGTAAGCGGATTCTGGGTGAACAAGCAATTTCACCGAAAGCGGAAGGCTCCAGCAAGGGGATTCGCAAGTGGCTGGCAAATACGACTCTCGCTTTCGGAATCAACAATATTGGTGACGTCAAACCTCCGTATTCCGCGGACTGGTTTCAAGGCTTTGATCCCGGGAACGCCGTGCCTTATGGCCGCCAATTCTACGTGCAGATAGACAAAAAGTTTTAAAAGCGGCTCTCTAGCCCGCAATATACGTGTGGCTTCTCACAACGCGTGATTTTTGCGGGCTAGTCTCCGAGCCGGCCGGTTGCAAACCAGCTGAGCGTCCCGCAGGCTGCCTCTATTTCGCGGTCATCCTTGTACTCGAAGGTACGACCGTGGCCAGCCATCGATTGAGAGTCGCCTTCTCATAGAACAGCGTGTCGCTCTTGATCTGATTCGGATAGTAGTTATATCGGTAGAGGTAATCCGGATCCACAAGGCTTTGCGAACAGTGAACGGCGAACAGTGAACAGCGAACAGTGAACGGCGAACAGTGAACGGCGAACAGTGAACGGCGAACAGTGAACGGCGAACAGTGAACGGCGAACGGGAACGACCAGCGCCCCTCCATAGACAAAACCGGCTGATTCACCTAATGTCGCCCAGCGACGAAACAGCCTCCTCACCCATGAATCTGATTTTCGAAAAAGCAAACCCCTGGTTGCACGATCTCGTCAGCTACATTCCCGGAAAACCGATAGAGGATGTCGCCAGAGAACTAGGACTGGAACCTGAGCAGATCGTCAAGCTTGCCTCGAACGAAAATCCGCTCGGACCTTCGCCGGTCGCTTTGAAAGCGATGGAGGAAGCTCTGCACAAAGCTCACTATTATCCGGACGGGGGCGGTTATCATCTGCGAGCCGGCATCGCTGCAAAATTCGGTCTCAGCTCGGACAATGTAATACTCGGGACGGGCTCGAACGAAATCATCGAGTTCCTTGGTCACGCCTTCTTGCGCCCTGGCGACAACGTTGTGACCGCAGAACATGCGTTTGTCGTCTACAAGATCCTGGCGAAGCTTTTTGGCGCAGAAACCACTGAAGTTGCGGACCCGAATCTGACGCACGACCTGCCGGCTATGGCGCAGGCGATAAATGAGCGAACTAAAATTGTCTATATCGCAAACCCGAATAATCCAACCGGGACAATGGTGGGACAAGAGGAGTTGGATCAGTTCGTTACCGTGGCGCCTTCGACTGTTTTGATTGCCATTGACGAGGCGTACTACGAGTTTTTGCCGAACCCGCCTGACTCATTGAAATACATCCGTGATCATCCGAATGTTATTGTGCTGCGAACCTTTTCCAAAATCCAGGGATTGGCTGGTCTGCGGATCGGGTACGGACTAGCGCATGGTGATCTCATTCGGCTGCTGCAAAAAACGCGTCAGCCATTCAATGTGAACTCAATTGCGCAAGCAGGAGCGCTCGCCGGACTTCAGGATGAAACCCATCAAGCAAGAACCCGGGAGATAACCCGTGAAGGGCGCGATTTTCTTCAGGCCGGATTCGCAAAGCGTAATCTCGAATACGTACCGAGTGTCGCCAACTTTGTTCTTGTGAAGGTAGGCAATGGCAAAGAGCTATTCCAAAAGCTTCTTAGACGCGGGATGATCGTACGCGCCATGGATGAGTACAAGCTGCCTGCATGGATTCGTGTAAGTGTGGGCACCCCCGACCAAAACCGGCGCTTTCTCCAGGATCTGGACGAGGTATTGTAGGCAGGCACAAAGACATTTTTCTCCTTTGTGTGCTCCCGCGTTCTTCGCCTGAGCCAATGATATCCGCGCCCTCTGCGCGCTCAGAGGCTTGCGATGATATCGCACAACAGCCGAGGGCCGCGATAAATGAATCCTGTATAAAGCTGGATCAGCTCGGCGCCGGAATCGAGTCGAACTTTCGCATCCTCCGCGGTCACAATTCCGCCGGTCGAGACGACCGGCAGTGAACTCACGCTGCGGATGTAGCGGAGGATCTCGAGCGACCTTGCCCTCAGAGGTCGTCCGCTCAGTCCTCCCTCCTGTCTCTTTTTGGCCGGCACCATTTGATGATCAATTGTTGTGTTTGTTGCTACAACTCCGGAAAGACGGTGTTCGTTCGCAAGCGCCAGGATTTCGTCAATCTGTGGGAACGTCAGGTCTGGGGCGATTTTTACGAGTAACGGTCTGCCCGGATTTTCTACCTGAATTTGGCCGAAAAGCTCGCTGATCAGGGCGGCTTCTTGCAATTTGCGAAGCCCTGGCGTATTCGGGGAACTTACATTAAGAACAAAATAATCGCCCAGTGCCTTGAGCTTGCGAAACGATTCCACGTAATCCGCCGCCGCTTGCTCAAGGGGTACGACTTTCGTTTTTCCGATGTTGATCCCCAGAGGGATCCCCGGCCAGCGCCCCGAGATTCTGAGTGCTTCGAGACGTTTGCCAATGGCGGTGGCTCCTTCGTTATTGAAACCGAGCCGGTTGATCAGAGCCTCCGATTCGGGGATTCGAAATATCCTTGGACGTGGATTACCCGTTTGCGGTACGGCGGTAATGGTCCCGATCTCGATAAACCCAAAGCCGAGCGCCTCCCAGGCCGGAAGCGCAATGCCGTTCTTGTCAAAACCGGCTGCTAAACCTATTGGATTTGGAAAATGCAGTCCAAATACCACTTTCTCGAGGCTTTTTGCGCTCGGCCGATCCAGTATTCGAAGAAGCCATGGAGATCGGGAGATTGTTCCCAACGCCGCGAGCGCGAGCTGATGAGCATTTTCCGGGTCCATCCTGAACAAGAGCGGCCTCAGAAAGCGCTCGTAAGATCTCATCGCGGAGATAAATAGAGAAAAACTTGACTCATCTGCAATCAGTTTTGCTTTTCAAGGATTCTCGCATGGCTCGCATTCCAGAGATACTAGCCTGCATTGATCACAAATCCATCAGCCGTAGTCACAACAGCTGCGTTGAAACGTCTAAGGATTTGTGATCAATGCAGGCTCCGGCAGCGGAATTCTCCGGCTGGCGCCGGAAAATTCCGCTGCTCTTTGAAAAGAAGACTTTAAAAACAGTTTGTTCGGATTCATGTATTCAAAAATCCGGCTCTTAAATGGACGTGCAGCGTCTGTTTAAGAGCTCTCTAGCCCGCAATGAGTGGGCGCTTTTTACAGCGCGTGATTTTTGCGGGCTAGCGCCAAGGTTCCCCTGACCGTGAGAGACGCCCTCGAAACGTGGATCCAACCGTGGATAGCGGCATTCTGAGAGACTTCGAACTTTTCCATTGGCACCGACACCGCACCAAATGAGGACCCAGGACACCGACAAACTCATCGAAATTGACAAGGCTCACATTTGGCACCCGTTCACTCAGATGAGCCTCTGGAATTCTCCAGACCACGAACCACTGATTCTTGTCGCAGGCAAGGGAGCTTGGCTGGAGGATAGCCTCGGTGGAAAATACCTCGATGGAAATTCATCAATCTGGACGAATATCCATGGGCACAATCATCCAGTCATCAATCAAGCAGTTCGGGATCAGCTCGAGCGAATAGCCCATACCTCATTCCTCGGGTTCACAAATCCCGCGGCCATTCGGTTGGCCGAGAAGCTTGTCGCCAAAGTCGGGGAATCGCCCCTGACGAAGGTATTCTTCTCGGACAACGGCTCAACCGCCATGGAAGTAGCCATCAAGATGGCGATACAATACTTTTCGCAAAACGGGCGGCCCGAAAAGGTTCGATTTATTACATTCGAAAATGCCTACCATGGGGACACCCTGGGCGCCTCCAGCTTGGGCGGGATCTCTATTTTTCATGATCGCTTTAAATCTCATCACTTCCCGGTGATCAGAATTCAATCCGTTGAAGGGCTTGCAGAGGTCGATCCGGCACAAATCGCCGGGTTGGTAATCGAGCCGATGATTCAAGGAGCCGCGGGTATGAGAGTTTGGCCTCTCGGAATGCTGAGCGCGCTCCGGCGATGGTGTGATGCGAATGATGTGTTTCTGATCTTCGATGAAGTGATGACCGCGTTCGGACGCACAGGAGAATTTTTCGCCTTTCAGCACGAGAATGTCTTCCCCGATTTTTTGGCCATCGCCAAAGGACTCACCGGGGGATATCTCCCCTTGGCCGCAACGCTGACCACCGACCGTGTATTCGAGGGATTTATTGGGACCTATGAAGAGTTGCGGACTTTTTTCTACGGGCACAGCTACACTGGAAATTCGCTTGGCTGCGCTGCAGCTCTCGCGAATTTTCGAATATTCGAAACGGAACAGACCCTCGAGTTGCTCCAGCCGAAAATTGAATATCTTGGCCGGCGGCTGGAGTTAATCCGCCAGCTTCCCAACGTACGGGAGATACGAAGATGCGGGTTTATCGCCGGGATCGAAATCCAACGGAGGGACGGGGGCCGATTTAAGTGGCAGGATCAAACGGGCGCAAAAATTTGTTTGGTGGCGCGCCGTCACGGTTTGTTAACACGACCGATCGGCGACGTTGTTGTTCTCATGTTGCCGTTATGCGTGACACTTGAGGAAATCGATCTGGCCGTTGGTGCCATCGAAGGAGCCATCGCCTCGTTGGCCGAGTAAGCCGGGACGGGGTCATTTTCTTCGGCACGTGAAGAAAAGATCTTGATCGGAACTTCGCTTTTACGCGTTATGGACAATGCAGCCGATGAGTTCGAAAATCCTCGCTTTT
>Ga0306921_10002824_pt1 | contig 17464 bp, 14 predicted proteins | sample sta12Cox44000080_FD_203760 | JGI IMG/M metagenome (GOLD analysis project Ga0306921, IMG submission 203760) | Lab enrichment of tropical soil microbial communities from Luquillo Experimental Forest, Puerto Rico - statoxic.12C.oxic.44.000.080 (v2)... | ecosystem: Environmental > Terrestrial >... | reverse complement strand
GACGCCAGCGCTGCTGATGTTCAAACCAGCGGGCAGGGTACCGGAAGCAATGGACCAAGTGAAGGGTTGCTGGCCCCCGGTGGCGGTTAACGTCGCCGAGTAGGCGACGTTGATGACGGCGGTGGGCAGTGCGGCCGAACCGATTACTAGCGAGCCAACGGGAGTGGGCGGCTTACCACCACCGCACGATACCTCCAGAAGGCACAACAGCACACTGAATGCCAGGAAAACGCCACTCTTCAACGCTCTCATGAGTCTCCCTGAGGCCCAAAGAACTTGACGCGTGGCAGCATCGAAGGCGAGTGTACACGGAAGTAGACCGGCCCGAATTCAAATGTCAACACTTAGCGCTTGTGAGGTGGGCAGCCACCCGCCGCTCAGGTTGCGCTGGTTTCTCCAGCATACCGAACTCCATCGCGGGGATGTCTATTCGAACACCCACTTGGTCACGGCGGTAGCAATCTGCTTTTCGGGAAAGGCAAAGATAATGCGCGGCACAAGCTTGTACACATGTCCTCCCTTTCGAGGATCGAGCGGCCATCCGTACTTTGACTTGCTGGCGTCCGACAGGCCTTCCGGTAGCTCGCTGTGGTCGACTCTCTCGCCCATGCCCTCCACGATCACCAACTCGTCCAACCTTTCGTTAATCAGGACGCAGTGCGGGTTTGCCGCCAGGTTCTTTGCTTTGCGCGTTGCCGAATCCGTGCCGAAGTAGTATGCGTCTTCAAACCATAGCCCGTGCATCCCCATGGCGTGAGGCCGCCCGTCGGGGCGCACCGTGACGATCACATAATTGTGTGAGCCTGTAAGCCGTTCGCGCGCCCAACTCCAGTCGAGCATGCCTTTCGGCGAGGTGGAAAAGCGGTAGCCGGCCGGAACGACGGGACGCATGGCCCGCGGTCGCTTGGTCGGCCGTGAGCCATGCAATTTCCCGGAAACCCTGTTGGATGCACGTTTCTTTGCCTTAGCCATTACGTAAGAATACACAGTCCTTGTCCGGGAGGTCAGCGCCAACAGAAAGGGCCGAACCTGGAGCGCCGTGGCAGCCGCTCAGCTAAAAAACCGTGCGCGTTGATCGGCTGTCGGAACCAGGCAGCTTGCGGCTCCGGAAGACAAGCGTCGACGATTGCGAGCGATGAGGCGATATCCCCAGTTGCGCAGCGGCGCCGGAACCAGTGCGCCGATTGTGGCAAAGAAGGACCACACTCCGCCCAGATACCGCGCCGCGCGCAGCACCGCGCTCGACTCGATCGCGGCTTCACCGTCAGAGATCCACAGCATCGACTCCACGTCTTCGAGGTGGAAAGTGCGGCGCAATTCCTTGCCCATTGCGGAGTCGCGGGGAACGAACAGCAGGTCGTGGCAGCGCTCGTGACGCAAGATGAACCGCACCGCACGACTGCAGAATCCGCAGGAGCCGTCGTAGACGAGCATGGGACGCGGAAACGGATTGGCCGAGCGTTGTGCCATGCGGTGGTCGGTTATAGAGATGCGAGCAGCAGTGTTATGGGTGCCGCCTGACGGCAGTTTCAAATTTCAAAGACAATCGCAGATCCTTCGACTCGGACGGGAAAGTTTGTCCCTGTCCTAGCTCAAGATAACGAATTGCTAGACGCCTTTACGGCGGGGCCTGAAGGCCGGCCCTCCCGCTGTTCGTCCACTAACGGTAGCGCTGGCTGTTGAATCCCGCGCCGCGCAGCGCATCGCCGAAATTCGCCAGAAAGTCGTGTACGTGATCACTCGTCGCCAGCGGGCCCATCAGCCCGATGCGGAAGACCTTGCCCGCGAGCGGGCCGAAGCCTCCGGCGATCTCGATGCCGTGCTCCCTGAGCAGAGTGGCCCGGACCTTGGCATCATCCACGCCTTCGGGCACCTGCGGCGTGTTCAGGTTCCAGATGCGGTACTCGGCCGGGACGAGCATTTCCAGACCCATCATGCTGATCCCCTTAACGAGCTCGAGGTGCGCCTGGCGATGGCGTTCCCAGCGGTGCTCGAGGCCTTCTTCTTCGATTAGGCTGAGACCTTCGTGCAGCGCGTAAAAAAGCGTCGCCGACGCAGTGTGATGGTAGCGATGTGAGACGAATAGATAGTCGCCGATGAGCTTGATGTCGAAATACCACGAGCGATTGCTCGTCTTCCGCGCCTGCAGCCACTCGACGGCCCGTGGCGAGACGGTGATCGGCGAAAGGCCCGGAGGACAACTCAGCCCTTTCTGCGTGCAACTGTAGGCGATGTCGATGCCGGTCTGGTCCACGTTGACAGGCATCGCGCCGAGCGAGGTGACGCAATCGGCAATCACCAGCGCGTCCACTGCATGCGCGGCCTTACAAATGGCTTCGCCGCGCTGGAAGACGCCGGTAGAAGTCTCAGCAGTCACATACATCACAACCCTGGGCCGCTCGCGGTGGATGAACTCGGCGGCCTCGGTGTCGCCGAAGGCGCCGCCCCAGGGCTTCTCGAAGCGCACCACGTCGGCACCATGGCGGCGGGCCATCTCGGTCATGCGGTCGCAAAAAAATCCGTTGGCGAAGACGCCGACCTTCATGCCGGGCTCGGCAAAGTTGCTGATGGCCGTCTCCATGCCGCCACTGCCGGTGGCGGAGATGACGAATGTCCACTCGTTCTCGGTACCGAAGACGTGACGCAGCATGCGCTGGTTGGCTTGGCTGATTTCGAAGAAGTACGGATCGAGATGGCCAACAACCGGTTGTGCCATGGCCCGGTACACCCGCGGATGCACCTGGGTGGGCCCGGGACCGAACAATAGCCTTTTTGGGGGATGAACGGAGATTTCTTCACTTACGGCCAGTGGGTTTTGCTGGGTAAGAGCCATGGAAACTCCCTTATAATGTCGGTACCAGTATAGCTACAGGGTTGGATTCCGGCACGGCCGAAGCTGATCGCGTGCCGGGATCCGGCTGGGCACGGGTTGGTTGGGCCTCTGTGTCACTTTTGTCTGACACCGGGGGTGGCGGGCACGCCAGCCACACAACGCGAAGGTGCGCCCTCGGGAGATGGGAATGATGTTTTTCCGACTGCTGCTATGGGTTGCGGCAGCAGGAGTAGCAACGAGTACCGCGTACTTGCTCCTGGTGATAATCGCCAGCGCGAGTTTTCGCCGCAACGAGCGGCGCAAGACTGACGATGGCGGCGACTTCCCGGCGGTCAGCTTACTAAAGCCGGTGTGTGGCATGGAGCCTGGCCTGGAAGCGAACCTGACCAGCTTCTTCGAACAACAGTACCCCAGCTTCGAAATTATTTTCGGCGCACGCCGCGACGACGATCCTGCGTTGGAAGTGATACGGCGAATCAGCCGCAATTATCCCTCGGTGCCGGTAAAGGTAGTGACGACCGGTGAGCCTCTCAGGCCGAACGCCAAGGTGTGCTCGCTGGTGGAGATGTACAGCCGCGCCGCACACGATTACCTGATCATCAGCGACAGCGATGTACATGTCACGCCCAACTACATTGCGGAAGTGGTCCAACCGCTGCTGCATCCGCAGCACGGCATGGTGACGTGCCTATATCGTGGCCTGCCCACCGGAGGGCTGTGGTCGAAGCTGGAAGCGCTGGGCATGAGCGTGGAGATGACCTCGGGCGCGATTGTGGCAAACCTGCTGGAAGGCATGAAGTTCGCTTTGGGCCCGACCATGGGGATACGCCGCGACGTACTGGAGGCTGTAGGCGGATTCGAACCGCTGGCCGAATACTGCGCCGACGACTACGTGCTAGGCCAGGAAGTTGCCGAGAGCGGCAGGCAGGTGGTGATGTCGCAACACGTGATCGATCACGTGGTCATCAACCGGAGATTCACCTGCTCAATGCGGCACCAAATCCGCTGGATGAAGAGCACGCGCTTTTCGCGGCGTGCGGGACACGCCGGCACCGCGCTAACCTTCGCCATGCCCTTCGGCTTGCTGGGACTGGTGGCTGGCGGGGCACTGCATCATTGGCTTCTCGGTTTTGCTTTGTTCGGAGCCGCCTATCTCAACCGCGCCGTCCTGTCGGTCGCGTCAGGATGGTTCGTGGTGGGCGATGAGCGCGCATGGCGTCTGGCGTGGCTGTATCCACTGCGCGATCTGATGGGCTTTGGATTCTGGTGCGCCAGCTATTTCGGACGCAAAATTGTATGGCGCAGTGACTGGTACCGATTGGAAAAGGGCGGTCGCATGATGCTGGTGCACCCTGGCGCCGCGACGATTGCACGAACACTGGCCGATACCAAAGCGGCCACTCCCACCGTGGTCGCCGATCGATATTCCTGAAGCCCTGAAAGAGAAAAACCTCCAAAGCAAAGTTACGATGGTCGCAATCGGGAGGGCGCGAGGAACTCAATGCTGAAGACCTTGGCCATTGCCAGTCTGGTGGTGGTATACCCTGCCTTGGCGCTGATTTCCATCCATGCCGAAAATCCCACGCCGCAGAAGGTTGACCAAGTCTTTCAGACGCTGGTGACCGCGGGCTCGCCGGGCCTGGCAGTCGTCGTTCTCAAAAACGGGAAGACAGTGTTTCAGCGAGGCTACGGATTGGCCAACTTGGAGACGCGCACCAAGATCGCGCCGGTGACCGACTTCCGGCTGGCGTCGTTCACTAAGCAGTTCACCGCGACCTGCATCATGCTGCTGGTTCACGACGGCAAGCTCAGCTACGATCGCACGCTGACGAAAATCTTTCCCGGATTTCCCGCGTACGGCAGCACGATCACCGTGCGCATGTTGCTGACTCACACCTCCGGCCTGAAGGACTACGAAGACCTCTACTCCGCGCAATTCCCCGGAGGGGACGATCACAAGCTTCCCCAGATCAAGGACGCACAAATCCTGACGCTGATGGAACAGCAAAGTGCGACCGACTTTCCTCCAGGCAGCCAGTGGCGCTACAGCAATACTGGTTACGCATTGCTGTCCATGATCGTGGAGAGGGTTTCAGGCAAGCGGTTTGGCGACTTCCTGCAGCAACGCATCTTGGCGCCGCTGGGAATGACGAACACTCTGGCCTATGAGGAAGGGAAGAACGAAGTGCCACATCGCGCGCTGGGCTACACAAAGAACGATGGTGTCTGGCTCGGCGCCGACCAGAGTTCGACTTCAGCGGTGCTGGGCGACGGCGGAATTTATTCCAGTGTGGAAGACCTGGCGAAGTGGGACGGTGCCCTCTGTGAGCATACGCTGCTGAGCGCGGCAGAGATGCAGGCCGCGTTCATGCCCGTGGAAGTGCCAGGAGGCGCGAAAAAGGACGACGGTTCGCCAACCGAGTATGGCTTCGGATGGTTCCTGGATCCTTACAAGGGCCGCAAGCGCATGTGGCACTCGGGTACAACAACGGGATTCCGGACCTTCATCGACCGCTTCGTTGACGAAGGGCTGACCATCATCATCCTGTGCAACCGCGACGACCTAAAGCCTGGAAAGCTGGCGGAGCAGGTGGCGGATTTGTATGCGCCGCGGTAGCGCGTCGCAAGCACAGTTTATGGAACTCCGGTGTGGATAATCCGGAAATGCTTTTGTGGGCCGGCGATCGGGTCTTTTTATTCCTGAGCCTGTACGGCGTCGACGATCATCTATTTCCTAGATATCGTAGTGGTTGATCCAATTTTCTGCTGTAATAAACACACGTATAGCCTAGTGAGATTTCTTCAAGAATGAAGCTTACTCCCGCCCGTAGTCTCCCCATTGCAACCTTGATTGCCGTCTCGCTTATAGCCCCGGCAAGCTGCCGGGCGCAGGCAGAGAAAGCGGCGATGACTTCTGCCCGGGCCGGCGCGCTGCACAACGATCCGCTGCACATTTTTAGCGAGTCGATTCAGGCGCTGACCGCCAAGGTGACCAAGTCGGTGGTGCAAATCATCGCAACCGGCTACGGCCTGAGTTCTGAGAAACAGTCGAGCGATACGGCACTGTTCGAGCCGCAGGAAGCCATCGGGTCGGGTGTGATCCTGTCGTCTGACGGATACATTGTGACCAATGCACACGTGGTGCAGGGTGCACGCAGAATTCGCGTGCGCCTTCCTGGCTTGGAGTTGCCCGGCCCGGATGGTTCGCAACCGCATGGCCCGGTCACGGCGAAGGTCGTCGGACTGGATCGGCAGTCTGACCTCGCGGTACTGAGGATCGAGGCCAAGGACCTTCCTGCGATGGAGTTGGCGGATTCCGACCAACTCAAACAGGGGCAAGTGGTGTTTGCCTTCGGCAGCCCGGAGGGACTGGAGAACTCCGTCACCATGGGGGTGATCAGCGCCACCGCGCGGCAGGTCAGTGACGAGAACCCATCGACTTATGTGCAGACGGATGCACCCATCAATCCCGGCAACAGTGGAGGCCCGCTGGTGGATGTAGACGGACGGATGGTGGGGATCAACACGTTCATCTTGTCCGAGTCGGGTGGCAGCGAAGGATTGGGCTTCGCCATTCCCAGCAATGTTGTGCGCAGTATCTACGAGCAGCTCAGGACGGAAGGACACGTGCATCGCGGACAGATCGGGGTGTATGTTCACACCATCACCCCCGACCTGGCCGAGGGATTGAAACTCCCGCGCGATCACGGGGTGCTGCTGGAAGATGTCACACCAGGTTCGTCCGCAGACAAGGCGGGTTTGAAGGTCGGCGAGTTGATCACCAACATCGGCGGCAAGCCGGTGGACGACGTAAAGCAGTTTGCCACCCTGTTGTATGGCTACAAGATTGGACAGATGGCGCCAATCGGAGTGCTGCGCGACGGCAAGGAGACGGTAGTGAATGTCGAGGTAGCCGAGCACCCCGACGATCCCATGCGCTTTGCCGACATGGTGACCGGTCCTGGCAACGTGGTGCAGCAACTCGGCATTGTCGCGGTCACCATTAACAAGGACCTGCAAAAGCTGCTGCCCGACCTACGCATCCCGTCGGGTGTTGTTGTGGCCGCGCGCACGCCAGGCAGTACGCTCCTGGGAGCAGGGCCAGAGCCCGGCGACGTGATCCACTCGGTCAACGGCACGCCGGTAACCGACATCGCTGGGCTGAAGCAGGCGATGAGAGCTGTCCATCCTGGCGATGCGATCGTATTGCAGATCGAGCGTGAGGGCGGATTAAGTTACCTCGTGCTGGAATCCGAGTAGCATGGAGCGGGCGTCCGCAAGTCGCTAAGCGTCCACCACGCCGCGCGTGCCCGGAGCGTCGTCCTGAGCATCTTGCGGGCCTTTGGGGCCGCCCGCGCGCATCTTGGCGCTGATCTCTTCGATCGTTACTTCCACCACAGCCGTAGACGTCAGATCTGAGGACGGCGCGGGCGTGTAGTCGCGGCCGGCGGTGCGTCCGGGAAAGTAGCGCTGCGTCATGGCCTCGAACATCACCCGCTTTTCCTGCTCATCTTCAAAGATCCGTCCGCGTCCGAAGCACATCACGCAGCGATAATTGGCGGAATGGTATTTGGCGTCGCGGGAGTAGACCAGGCCGTCGAGCTGAGTTACGGTGACACACACCGCAATGCCCGAGGCCAGTTGCCGCAAGGTACGACTCGCCAGCCCGCTGTGCAGATAGATGCGGTCGGCACGTTCGGGGGAATAGTGATACAGCATAGGGATGACGTAAGGACGGCCGTGCTGCTCAAAGCCGACGTGGGCAACCCGACCCTGCTCGAGGAATTCCTGCGCCCGCTCTCGTACCGCGCGTTCCGGATGCTGACGCACCGTGGTTGTCCAGTTGTTTGTGCTCTCTCCCATTTTCAAGTCTCCCGTGTGTCTAGGATCGCTGAAATTGCGGCGTATGGGAAGGGGATGCGGATGGAAGGTTGCCGTTAGATCGCGGTGAGTTCGCGCTGCACGTGCTGCGGTTCACAGGCGAGGCGCGGCTCGGCGACGCGTAGAAACCAGCGATCGACTACGACGTTGCGGCAGAAGGAGCGGCTGCGCAGTAGTTGCCGACCGAGTATTTCGCGCATGGCGTGCGGTAAAAGTTGGGAGAGCGTGTCGAGGCGGCTGCGCTCGCGCTGCAAGCGGGCTTTGAGAAGCTCGCGGTGGAGAGCCAGCTTCCTCGCACTGTAATTGCCCTCCACAGAGAGAATGGTGTGGGCCGCGATCAGCCCTGACTCGACCGCGGGGCGAATGCCTTCGCCGCTCTCGGGATACGCCAGTCCCGCAGCGTCGCCGATCAGCAGGACACCGTCGTAGAAGAGGGTGCGATGCGAGTGGCCGAAGAGGCCGTAGGCATGGCCCGCAATGCCCGTCTCGGGCACCTCGACATGGCGCGTCTTCTTCAGAAATCCGACGAAGTCTTTCACGTGGCCTGAGATTTCGTGTGGATCGGTGCGGCCCAGGCCGACATTCAGGAAATTGTGTTTGCGAAAGACCCAGCCGTAACCACGCATGTCGCGGCAAAAGAAAAGCTCGGGAAGATCGCCGGAGATCCTCGAGCCGGCGGCTTGCAACGGATCCATCTCAAACTCGATCTCTTGCGCGACGACTGGTGCAGGAGCGCTTTTGTTGCCGAGATAGCGCGAGATGGGACAGAAATGTCCACCGGCGCCGATAAGGACTCGCGCCCTTATCTCGCGGTTGACGAGCCACCCGCCATTGGAACGCTCGATCGAAGTAATCGGTACACCCTCGCGGATCCGCGCTCCACTTCGCCGTAACAGGTATTCGTCAAACTCGCAGCGGCGAATGCCGTAACTGACAATCCGATCGCAGCGGATGTCAACTTGTGGGCCTCCGATGGCGCTCAGACGAAAGCCAGAGATCGGCTGAAGAACGCGGCCTGGTGCGTAGCGCTCGGGAGCGATTTCCAGTTCGTCGAGCACCAACGGCGTGATCCATCCGCCGCATAGCTTGTTGCGGGGGAAGGTGCTGCGATCGAGTACGAGCACGTCGCGACCGGATTTCCGAAGTCCCCAGGCGCACGACGCGCCAGCCGGCCCGCCACCGACGATCATTACATCGCACGAGTCCATAGTTCGTCGTCCGTCTCCAGCAGGTCTGGGACATACAGGTGTTCGCGCGTCCAGGGAATCGATTGGCAGCGGCTTCCGGCAAACAAAACCTGGAACAACTGCAGATTACCAGCGCGGAACGTGGCGATTGATCCGGCCAAATACAGCCGCCACATGCGGGCGAAATCCATGCCGTATTTGCGCACGACCGTATCGAAGGCAGACTCAAATCGCGCCAACCAGTGCTCAAGAGTCTTGGCGTAATGCAGACGAAGATTCTCGATGTCGAGCACACAGTAGTTCTGCGGTTCGAGCACCTCCATCGATTCACGGAGGGTAGGCGCGTAGGCACCAGGAAAAATGTGTTTCCGGATCCAGACGCTGAAAGGCTGACTACGGGAGCGGCCGATGAAATGCAGGAATCCGCGGCCGCTGTCACCGATGGCGCGATGAATCACGCGGCCCATCTCAGGGTAGTTCTCCCGTCCCACGTGCTCCAGCATGCCGACCGAGACAAATACGTCGAAGTGGCCGCTGACATTGCGGTAATCGTCCTCGACAAATTCGACGTAGGACGCGACGCCTGCCTTCTTTGCCCATTCGCGTGCCCAGGCAATCTGTTCGTGCGAGATGTTGAAGGCCCTGACGCGGACGCCATAGTGCTGTGCCATGTAGATGGCCAGCGCACCCCAACCGCAGCCGACTTCCACTACTGTCTCTCCGGGACGCAGCCGAAGCTTTCTGCATACCAGGTCCATCTTGGCTTCCTGCGCCTCTTCGAGCGAGACGTCTGGCGTGGGGAAATAGGCGCAGGTGTACACCATTTGCTCATCCAGCCAGAGCTGATAAAAATCGCTGGATAAGTCATAGTGACGACGAATGTTGCGCGACGAGCCTCGTATGGTGTTGGCTTGTACCCAATCGAACCACTTCGAGCGCAGGCGCCAGGCCCAGTTCCGGACTCTGGGAGACGACTGGCATACACACTCCAAGCTGCGAACCAGGTCGCCTTCCACCTGGATGCGGCCGGCGGAGTAAGCATCGCCAAAGCCCATCTCAGGACTCACGACCATGGAGAGCAAGGTGGAGCGGTCCGGAATGCGAACCGTACCGACGATGGGTGCGTCGGTGTTGGGCAAGTTTTCAGCGTCGCGCAGAACCAGCGCAACGGGAACGGGACCAAGCAGCGAGCGCAAAGCGTGCAGGAGTTGACGATCCATCCAGGAGGTCGTTGGTTGCTTCACAGCTTCCTCCAAATTCCGACATCATAGCCGGATAAGTATTGTCAGCGCCAGATGAAAAAGAGACGGAAAGCCGGCAGTGCCGACTCCCGTACTGTGGCAGTCTAAGTTTCCCACTTTTTGGGGGATGGGTTGCCCGCAATCGGTGACGGTCGCCCGGAGAATCGCAGGCCGTTCCGCATGTGGGAATCGCGCCGAATCCTCAATTTTCATGACAACCGAGGATCGCTAGGCGGCGGCCGTCGCCGTTGTGATGGTCTCCAGTCCGTGGGCATCGGGTCCAGTTTCGCGCTGGCGCAACATGAGGGCAAAGAAGAGCGCCAGAAACCCGAGGATGGAGAAGATCCACATGCCCAGAGCGTAGCCGTGGAAATTGTCGGGCCCGGCATGGCCGATGTCGTTGGCCTTGCCAATGGCGAGGTTAAAGATGAAGAAGCCGATCTGCTGCAACAGGCTCATGAGCGCGTACGCCGTGCCCAGCCGATGCTCGTTGACGATGTAGGCCACCGACGGCCACATCACTGCCGGGATCAGGGAGAAAGCAATGCCCATGAGCGACACCGGCACCAGCAGCGAGACATTGCTGTAGGCGATCAGCAGATACACCGGCATCATAAGAAACGATCCGAATACCATCAAAGAGGCGCGCTTGCCGATCTTGTCGGCCAGCAGTCCGAACAGCGGTGTCGCAACCATGGCGGACAAGGGAAGCAGGCTGTTCAGCCAGCCGGCATGCTGCTGCGCCGAAGCGAATGCCGCGGTGGAAGTTGCTGCCGCCTCGCCCATCTGCGACAGGTACTTGCTGGTAAATAAGTCAATTGCGAAAGTACGAAACGGAAAAATCCCGGAGTAAAAGGTAAAGCACAGCGCAACCACATACCAATAGGAGGGATTGAACTTCAAGCCCTCGCGAAAGCTCAGCTTGTCGGGCTCGCCTGATTTGCCCAGGTGGTAGCGGCCCTCGGCATAACTCTCGAGCGCCCAGTACACCAGGGCGCCGAATACGGCTGTCGAACCCACAACCGCCGCCAGCACGAGGGGACGATGCCAGCTGGGTTGCGCGCCCACGCCGTTGGGGAAGAACGCGAACTTGGCCCAGGTGGGCGAATTGTCGGCGGCGATGGAGGCCATGCGCGCGATAGTCAAATTGATGCCGAAGGCGAAGCTGAGTTCCTTGCCCTTGAACCAGCGGGCCAGAGCGGTGGTGACGGCCACGATCTGCGATTCTGCCCCCAGGCCAAGCAGGGCGCGACCGGCTACCATCGTGGGAAAGCTGCCCTTGAACGCCGTCAGAATCGCACCAAGGAGAATCAAGGTCGAGAAAAGCAGGAGAGACTTCTTGATCCCCAGGCGATCGACCAGGATGCCGCCAATCAATAAGGTCGCCAAAGCCGCTACGCTGTAGCTGGCGTTGAGCCATCCGAACATCGACGCGGAGAAGCCGAGCTGCTCGGTAAAGATGCGCTCCAGCGGGTTAATACTGTCGTAGATGTAGTAGTTGCCGAACATGGCCAGGCTGACAAAAATCAGCACCAGCCAGCGGTAGAGTTTGCTCGGTTGGAGACGGCTTTCGACCAGCACTTCGCTGACAGACATTCGTGATCCTCATGGGAACTGTCATTTTGGCATTGCACCGCGATTTCTTCCACTACACAGGGAAGGGAAACCATATCAGAACAGAAGGCTCTCAGCTATCACAAGGGCGGCAACCTCTAGGTGACGTATGCCAAGCGAACCACGATGGACGTTGGACAACCGGGCTTTTTTGTTGACGAGTATGACAGCAGCGAAACTTCCTGAAGCGGATTGCGACCCGTGGCGCTCCCTATGCTCTGTGGGGAATTACGCTGGCGCCAGCTTGGGAGTTTGGTGACGGTCAGATCCTCGCCTATGCCCCTGTCACCGACGCATTCCTGGGCACACGCAATGGAAGGGGCGATACGCCTGTCGACAATCCTTTTCTCTGGACATTGGAGTTTCGCACGGGCGAAAAGAACGTCAATACCGACGCTCTCTGTTTCACCGCCGGCTATAACCATCATCCAGATGGATGGTTCGGCGAAATCGTGCCGGCTCCTGAACGCGGAACCATAACGCTGCTCGCCGCCCTGGGTTCCTTCGCAGCGAGACAGCTTGTGCGAAGAAAGAAACACATGGTCGGATGCGTGGCTGAATGCCCCGCGCACTCGCTGACTTCGAATGGGCGGGGCACTCGGCTCAAGCAAGCGAACCAATGATTTTGCGGTACTCGTCTTCCGTGAATGCCTTTAGGGTCTGCGTGGTCACGTTGCCCAGCGAACTCACCGACAGCGTGAATTTCGCACAAGCCTCATCGCTGGGAAACTCGGCGATGAACACGGCGTCGTAGTGTCCCATCGTTAGATACCAGGAGTGAATCTTACCTCCCATCGCCCCGGCGGCTTTGCGGGCAGCGTCGAGCCGCGCGGGGCTCTCTTTGACCTTCGCGATTCCCTGCTGCGTGTAGCGGAGCAGTGTCACGTAGTGTGGCATCGAGATGTACCTCCTAAATTTCGACCGTGCCATTATGCACACCGGGAGGCGCGATGCCAAGCTGTCTTAGAAAATGGCTCCCACGTTAACGCCGAAAACCGCGGACGCGAACCTGAGGCACCCAGGCGGCTATAGCATTGCATTTTCTGCAGAAAGGTCCGTATCTTACTGCGGAAAGCTACCCAGCATGACCACACGGACACGACCCGATCACGCTAGACGGAAGAGTGAGGCCAGGCGTGAGGGCGCCCTCGTCCGCCGTGGGCTTGCGCTTGCCAACTGGAGCGAGCGCTGGTTCTCCGATCCGCTGGTGTTCGCTTTTCTCGGAATTCGTCGTTGTGTTCCTTACCGGACTGGTGTTGCGCGAGGGTCCATCGAAGCTCGCCATCGCCGGCGGCAAAAGCTTCTGGTCGCTGGTTCTGTTCACAATGCAGATGGTGATGATCATGATCGGCGGCTACGTGGTGGCTTCGACGCCGCTGGTACATCGCGCCATCCCCTGGTTGGCGGGGGAGCCCAAGACGCCCCGCAGTGCGGTGGCGCTGCTCACGCTGTTTTCTATGCTGACCTCGCTGATCTGGTGGGGACAAAGCCTGACCTTCAGCGGCCGGTACGTGCGCGAGCTGTCGCAGCGTGGGAAAAGGCCTGGGCTACCGTCCCGCCGGAGCTGCAGCCTATCTCGGCCTCGGAGCGCGGTGTGGTCCATGGGGCTGTCGTTTTCCTCCGGCATGCTGATGGCGACCAAGTCGTCGATCCCGCCTTCGCTGTTTGACATCAGCGGCCGTGATCACTCTCACCCGGACGCTGTTTCTGTGGCAGCGCACTGCGATCACCGCTGTCCTGATTGCCGTCTCGGTGGTGGTGGTGGCTTATCGATCCGCGCCGTCCGCGAAAAAACGCCCGAACTGCGGCGGACTACAGTTTTGAGTTTCGGCCCATCGCGGGCGCGATGGAGGCGAGAACCAAGCCGGGAGAGTGGCTGGAACAGCCCTGGGCTCAACATTCTGGTTGCGGCATTGTTAGGCTGGTAGCGGATCGCTGTCTTCCGTACCTCACCGCAGGGCGCACTGGCCGCTCTCGACCGGAACACCTGCAACCTGACTTTCTGACTGTCGGAATCCTGCTGCACTGGCATCCGAAGCGATTCATGAGAGCGGTGACGGCGTGCATCCCGGTGACCGGAGGCGTGCTGATTCAGTTTCCCTTCTGTGCTGTGATTTTTGGGATGATCCTCGGAACCGGCATTTCGGATTGGCTGGCCCGGCTGTTTGCCGCGGTGACCACCCACAGCACTTTTCCCCCTGCTGGTCGCCATCTATTCCGCCGTGCTGGGCGTCTTTGTTCCGTCGGGCGGCAGCAAGTGGGTGATTGAAGCTCCATACGTTCTGCAGGCGGCGAACCTGCATCAGGTTCACCGGGGCTGGGCGATGCAGATCTATAACGCTGAAGCGCTCCCGAACCTGATTAATCGCTTCTGGATGCTACCGCTCTGGGCATCCTGCGCCTTCAGGCGCGTGACTTGGTGGGCTACGGAATGTTGCAGCTCGCAGTACACATCCCCCAGCGGTTTTTCGTGTGGCTGGTTCTTCGCGCGCACGCTGCCGTACCTGTCGCCGGTGAAGCAGCGAAACGGTGGCTCCAAATTCCATTCGACGAAATGATCCAGCTCATACTCGGTTGTGCATGAGTGGGATTCGATGATTGCGAGCGGCCACCCCTGACATTTGACCCCCACCAACTCCCGTTACCCGCAAGACATGCGAACGATTGCCGCTCCGCATCGAGTGCTAACTAACAGCCGGTAGTGGGGATTGGGTTTTTCTATGCATTTTGTGGAACTCTACACGGGCTGAGGCGGTGAACACATTTCGGTAACACGCATGCGCCGCGGCAGTAGTAGCACTGTTCGCGAAAAATACGTATCATGGCTGCAGAACTCATCTGCCGATCGTCTGCCTCACAAGACAATCGCCGGCACTTTGAACTGCGGCGAAGGAAAGCGAGCCTGAGTTGCGCCTGGCAGGAGCAGTTGTGAGTACCCTGCGAAAACGCATCGCAATCATCTCGTTCGTGGTCGCAACGCTGGCGCTCGGAGTTCCGGTGCGGCAGTCTGCGCCGAGTTCGGCGGTTGAAGTTACCGAGCAAATGAGTACGCAGGAGCGTGTGGACCGCGAAGCTTGGTGGCCGACCAAACTGCTGCCCTCCCGAAAAGACTTCGTCGGCTCCGAAGCGTGTGCTCAATGTCATGCCTCGCTGGCGTCTTCGGTGAGAGACACCGAAATGGCCAAAGCTCTACTACGTCCGGAAGACTCAGAGGTCCTGCGAGCCCGCGACGGCCAGAGCTTTCAACTCGATTCCTACTTGTACAGGCTGAAACGAACGTCCCAAGGTCACGTATTCAGCGTCAGTCAGGGTTCCGCTTCCACCTCCCAGCTCATCACATGGGCGTTCGGAGAGGGCAACGTCAGCCAGGTCTACGTCACCGAAAAGCAGGGCACGTTTTACGAAAGCCACTTCAGCTATTACGGCGGAGCCAAGGGATTCGACCGAACAACCAACCAGCCGCGACAGGCTCAATCCATACAATCGGCGGTTGGGCGCATCGTGATGCCGGACGAGATGAGGAAATGTTTTGTGTGTCACGCCGCAGCGGTCACGGCCGCAGGCGGGTTCAACGATGTGATCCTGGGGGTGACGTGTGAAGCATGTCACGGGCCAGGTGCCAACCATGTTGCTGCCATGAAGGCGGGCGTGGAGGGAGGCGAGGCATTTGTCCTGAACCCCGCGCGCCTTGATCGCGTGGCTTCGGTGGACTTTTGCGGTTCCTGCCACATGACTTGGATCGACGTTCAAATGGGTGATTTGCTGGAACGGCAGACTGTGCGATTCCCCGCCTACCGGCTGCAGAACAGCCGCTGCTGGGAGAAAGGCGATGCTCGCATTACCTGCGTTGGTTGTCACGATCCGCATCAGCCGCTGGTACACAGCACGGCCTATTACGATCAGAAATGCCTTGGTTGTCACGTCGACCGGGCAGCCACGGCACCAACCAAGGAGCGTCCGGGGAAGGCCTGTCCTCAGGCTGACCATAACTGTGCGAGTTGTCACATGCCCAAGCAGGATTTCGCCGACGTGCATCACGGGTTTACCGACCACGATATCCGGATAGTTCGAGCAGGTGAGCCGGCGCCGAACTAGGTCCCTATCTATTGAAGGTGCGCAACGAATCCGGGCTCGACCGAAACTCTCTCATTCGTTGCTGTCACAGTCTCGAAGGGAAATCTGTATGACTCTTGGCGTGATCCTTCTCGTGGTGATCTTCACCGTCCTTGCGAATGGCGCAGCAATGCAGCAAGCCACCGCCAGCTCCGCCCCGAGGATGGCTGGGCAGGAGTACAAGAACATCCAGGTGCTCAAGAACATCCCGGCGGACCAGTTGGTTCCGACCATGCAATTCATCAGCGCCTCGCTGGGCGTCGAATGCGAGTTTTGCCATGTCGAGCGCGAGATGGACAAGGACGACAAGAAGACCAAGAAGACCGCGCGAGAAATGATGACCATGATGTTTGCCCTCAATAAGGACAACTTCAAAGGCGAGCGCGAGGTCACGTGCAACACCTGTCATCGGGGAGGCATTCGCCCGCAGGCGATTCCCGCAATTTTGGCTGAGGCTCCCAAGCCTGCACGGGAAGAGAACGAGCATGAGCATGACACCTCGCCGGCCAGTTTGCCTTCGGGGGATCCTGTGATGGCTAAGTATCTCGAGGCTCTCGGAGGGAAAGCCGCACTCGACAGGGTCGCGACTCGGGTCGAGAAGGGAAACGCTCTGATGCCCGGAGGGCGCGGAATGCCGATAGAAGTGTTTGCCAAGTCACCCGATCAGCGCGTTTCCGTCATGCGCACCCCCAACGGCGAAAGTGTCACAGCCTACAACGGCCACGAAGGCTGGCTTGCCGCTCCAGGGCGGCCGCTGCGGGAGATGGCGGCCTCTGATCAGTACGCGGCCAAAGTGGATGCAACGGCATTCTTCCCAGCCCACTTGGCGAAGGTCTTCGACGAACTAAAGCTACAACCTAACCTCGAGACAATCGGCGGCCATGCAACCACCGTGGTTCTAGGTATTACCCAAGGTGAGCCCCCGGCGAAGCTATACTTTGACCAACAATCGGGACTGCTCGTGCGGATTCTGCACTATAGCGATACGGCCCTCGGACTCAATCCTACCCAAGTTGATTTTGCTGACTATCGTGCAGTGGACGGGGTGAAGACTCCATTTCGCTGGACTATCGCGCGTCCCAGCGGGGCCTTTACCATTCAACTCGACGATGTGCAGGATAATACACCCATCGATGATGCAAAATTCGTGAAGCCCGTCCAGCCGCCCGAACCTGGCCTGGGGACCAATTCCGCGCACTAGCTAGGTGCCGGAACAAGAACTGGGTGGGGCAGCTCATGCGCAGAACGTGGGGCGGAATGTCAGGTGCACATTCCGAAGTAACAAGCGGATTAGGCGGCTCGACCTTGCGATTGGTCCGTATCACTTTTGCCGCGCAAAACTTCAGCTCTCATTCGGGGCAGGCTCTGAGGAAACTGCTGCTGCAGGAACAGGATCAGTTTCTCACGAACGTAGCAGCGCAGGTCCCAGGCAGTGGGAGAGTTAGGAGCGCTCATCAGGGCACGAAGTTCCACGGTGCGATCGGTGGCGTTGGTAACCTGCAGGCGCCAGACTTTTCCATCCCACAACTTTGACATCTCAAGGACACGATGCAGTTCGTTACGGACCGCTTCCACCGGCACGCTGTAGTCGGCAT
>Ga0306921_10002823_pt1 | contig 17465 bp, 11 predicted proteins | sample sta12Cox44000080_FD_203760 | JGI IMG/M metagenome (GOLD analysis project Ga0306921, IMG submission 203760) | Lab enrichment of tropical soil microbial communities from Luquillo Experimental Forest, Puerto Rico - statoxic.12C.oxic.44.000.080 (v2)... | ecosystem: Environmental > Terrestrial >... | reverse complement strand
GACCTCGACCACGCTGAATCAGGACGTGACCACTGCGTTTCCGGTCGACCAGGCGGTCGGCGATTTGCAGCCCGGCGTCTATGTGATGACGGCGCAGGTCAAGGGACCCGGCGCCGACGATGACAGCCAGCTTGCGACCCAGTGGTTTATCGTCTCCGACCTTGGCATCGCCGCGTTCTCCGGCAATGACGGCATCCATGTGTTCGTCAATTCGCTCGCCTCGACCGATCCGGTGGCGCGCGCCGACGTGCGGCTGATCGCGCGCAACAACGAGGTTTTGGCCTCGCGCAAGACCGACGAGTCCGGCCATGTCCTGTTCGAGGCCGGACTTGCGAAGGGCGAGGGCGGCCTGTCGCCGGCGCTGCTGACGGTCAGTGGTGAAAAGACCGATTACGCCTTCCTGTCGTTGAAGACGAACGCGTTCGATCTGTCCGACCGCGGCATGGCCGGGCGCGAGGCGCCGGGACGTGCCGATGCCTTCGTCTACGCCGAGCGCGGCGTCTATCGCTCGAATGAAACCGTCTACCTGACCGCGCTGCTCCGCGATCCCCTGGGTAATGCCGTCACGGGCACGCCGCTGACGCTGGTGATCGAGCGCCCCGACGGCGTCGAGTTCCGCCGGACCGTGCTCGCCGACCAGGGCGCGGGCGGCCGTTCGCTTGCCGTCCCCCTCAATTCCGCGGTGCCAGCAGGCACCTGGCGGGTGCGCACGTTCACCGATCCGAAGCAGGCCTCCGTCGGCGAAACCACCTTCATGGTCGAGGACTACATCCCGGAGCGGCTCGAGTTCGACCTCACCTCCAATGACAAGGTGGTCAAGCCGGATGCTCCGGCTCAGCTCAGGGTTGACGGCCATTTCCTTTATGGTGCGCCGGCCTCGAACCTTCAGCTCGAGGGCGACATTCTGGTCGCACCCGCCGCCGAACGGCCCGGCTTTTCGGGCTACCAGTTCGGCGTCGCCGACGAGGAGACGACCTCAAACGAGCGGACACCGATCGAGAACCTGCCGCAGTCGGACGCCAATGGCGTTGCGACCTTCCCGGCCAGCCTCGCCAAGCCGCCGACCTCGACGCGGCCGCAGGAAGCACAATTCTTCATCCGCATGGCGGAAACCGGCGGCCGCGCTGTCGAGCGCAAGCTCGTGCTGCCAATCGCAGCGACCACGGCGCAAATCGGCGTGAAGCCGATGTTCGGCGACAAGAACGTGGCCGAGGGCGATAGGGCCGAGTTCGATGTCGCCTTTGTCTCGCCTGTTGGCAAGACGCTGGCGCGCAGCGGGCTGCGCTATGAGCTGTTGAAGCTCGAGTCCCGGTACCAATGGTACCGCCAAAACTCCTACTGGGATTACGAGCCGGTCAAATCGACCACGCGCGTCGCCGACGGCGATCTCGATATCGCCGCCGACAAGCCCTCACGGTTGACCTTCAACCCACGGCCGGGCCGCTACAGGCTTGACGTGAAGTCGACCGATGCCAACGGCCCGATCACCTCCGTGCAGTTCGATGTCGGCTGGTATTCCGACGGCAGCGCCGACACGCCGGACCTGCTGGAGACCTCGATCGACAAGCCGCAATATCAGTCCGGCGATACCATGGTGGTGTCGGTCAATGCACGCACCGCCGGCAAGCTCACGGTCAACGTGCTCGGCGACCGGCTGCTGACGACGCAGACCATCGACGTCAAGGAAGGCACCGCGCAGGTGAAAATACTGGTCGGCAAGGATTGGGGCACCGGTGCCTATGTGCTGACAACGCTGCGCCGTCCGCTGGATGCAGCGGCGCTGCGCATGCCGGGCCGCGCCATCGGCCTCAAGTGGTTTGGCATCGACAAGGCCACGCGCACCTTGCAGGTGAGCCTGTCGCCGCCGGCTTTGGTGCGACCGAATTCGAGCCTGAAGATTCCGGTGAAACTCGGTGGACTCAATCCCGGCGAGGACGCCAAGGTGGCGATCGCCGCCGTCGACGTCGGCATTTTGAATCTCACCAACTACAAGCCGCCGACGCCGGATGATTATTATTTCGGCCAGCGCCAGCTTTCTGCGGAGATTCGCGATCTCTATGGCCAGCTGATCGACGGCATGCAGGGCACCCGCGGCGCGATCAAAACCGGCGGCGACGCCGGCGCGCCGGAACTCAACGGCAGCCCGCCGACGCAAAAGCCCCTCGCGCTTTATTCGGGCATTGTCACCGTCGCAGCCGATGGCACGGCCGAAGTCGATTTCGACATCCCGGACTTTGCTGGGATGGCGCGCGTCATGGCCGTGGCCTGGACCGCGACCAAGGTCGGCCGCGCCAATACCGACGTGACCGTGCGCGATCCCGTGGTGCTGACCGCGACCCTGCCGCGTTTCCTGCTGACAGCTGATCACGGCACCATGAGCATGGACCTCGACAATGTCGAAGGGCAGGCCGGCGACTTCACCGTGAGCGTCAAGGCCTCCGGACCCGTCGCGGTGTCAGGCAATGGCGACACTACACTCAAACTCGCGGCAAAACAGCGCTCTTCCATGACGCTGGGGCTCGATGCCTCCGGCACCGGCACCTCGCAGATCGACGTTGCGATCAAGGGGCCGAACGGCCTGACGCTCGCGCGACATTATTCGCTCGACGTGAAGCCGGCAACACAGGTGCTGGCGCGCCGTTCGGTCCGAACGCTCGCCAAGGGCGAGAGCCTGACTCTGAGTGGCGCAATGTTTGGCGATCTCGTCCCAGGTACCGGCGCGGTGTCGGCGTCAGCGGGGCTCTCCACCGCACTTGACGCGGCGGCGATCCTACAGGCGCTCGACCGCTATCCGTACGGCTGCTCCGAGCAAATCACGAGCCGCGCGATGCCGCTGCTCTATGTCAACGATCTCGCCGCCGGCGCCAAGCTGGCGCAGGACAAGGATCTCGATCAGCGCATCAGGGATTCGATCGAAAAGCTTCTGGCGCGGCAGGGTTCGAACGGATCGTTCGGCCTGTGGTCGGCCGGCGGCGACGACGCCTGGCTGAACGCCTATGTCACCGACTTCCTCACGCGTGCGCGTGAAAAAGGCTTCTCGGTGCCGGATGAGCTGTTCAAGAGCGCGCTCGAGCGCATCCGCAACTCTGTCGTCAACGCCAACGAGCCGGAAAAGGACGGCGGGCGCGATCTCGCTTACGGCCTTTACGTGCTCGCACGCAATGGCGCAGCTCCCATCGGCGACCTGCGCTATCTTGCCGATACCAAGCTGAAGGACATCGCAACCCCGATCGCCAAATCGCAGTTAGCGGCGGCCCTCGCGCTGGTCGGCGACCGCAACCGCGCGGAAAAAGCCTACGCGGCGGCGCTCGACAGCCTTTCGCCAAAGCCAACGCTGGAGTTCGGCCGCAACGACTACGGCTCGGCGCTGCGCGACGCGGCGGCGCTGGTCTCGCTCGCGGGCGAAGGCAATGCGTCGCAGGCAACGCTGACGCAGGCGGTGCTGCGGGTCGAGGCGGCGCGGGGCCTTTCGCCCTATACGTCGACGCAGGAGAATGCGTGGATGGTGCTTGCCGCCCGTGCGCTCGCCAAAGAGACGATGGCGCTTGACCTCAACGGGCAGGCGATCAAGACCGCGCTCTATCGCAACTACACTGCGGCCGATGTCGCAAGCTCTCCGGTCCGCATCGCCAATACCGGCGACGCGCCGATCCAGGTGGTGATTTCGGTCTCAGGCTCGCCGGTCGTGCCGGAGCCCGCGGCCTCGAACGGCTTCAAGATCGAGCGCAGCTACTTTACGCTCGACGGCAAGCCGGCCGATATCGGCAAGGCCAAGCAGAACGACCGCTTTGCCGTGGTGCTGAAGGTTACCGAGCCCAAGCCGGAATACGCCCACGTCATGGTAAGCGATTATCTCCCGGCCGGGCTTGAGATCGACAACCCGCATCTGGTGTCGTCAGGCGACAGCGGAACGCTTGACTGGATCGAGGACGGGCAGGAGCCCGTGAATGCCGAGTTCCGCGACGACCATTTCTCGGCCGCGGTCGATCGTGCCTCTGACTCCAAGGCGGTGTTCACGGTGGCGTATGTCGCGCGCGCCGTGACGCCGGGCAAATATGTGCTGCCGCAGGCCTATGTCGAGGACATGTACAATCCCTCGCGTTATGGCCGGACCGGCACCGGATCGGTCGAGGTGCGCCCGGCGAAATGAGTGAGATGATCGCAATCGCGCCGGTCGAACCGCGCCGGGGTGCAATGAGGAAGGCGGCGATCGTTGTGATTGCCACGATCGTGTGCGTGCTTATCGCCTTCGCCGCCTGGGTCGTCTCGCTGCCGGCGCTGCCGCTCCGTCAGGCCCAGCAGGCCTCGACCGTCGTGATCGACCGCAACGGAAAACTCCTGCGTGCCTACGCCATGGCCGATGGGCGCTGGCGCCTTCCGGTCGACGCCAAGAAGGACGTCGATCCCGCCTATCTCAATCTCTTGTTCGCCTTCGAGGACCAGCGCTTCTGGCAGCATGGTGGCGTTGATCCGCTGGCGCTCGCGCGCGCCGCGTTCCAGCTCATAAGTCGCGGCCACATCGTTTCCGGCGGCTCGACCATCACCATGCAGTTGGCGCGGCTGATCGAGCCGCGGCAACAACGCTCGCTCTACGCAAAACTGCGGCAGATCGTGCGCGCGATCGAGATCGAGCATGAGTTCCGCAAGGACCAGATCCTCGATCTATATCTGACGCTCGCACCCTATGGCGGCAATCTCGAAGGCATTCGCGCGGCCTCGATCGCCTATTTCGGCAAGGAGCCGAAGCGGCTGTCGCTTGCCGAGGCCGCGCTGCTGGTGGCGCTGCCGCAGTCGCCGGAAACGCGCCGGCTTGACCGCTATCCGCAGAACGCCCGTGCCGCGCGCGATCGCGTGCTGGAGCGCATGGTAGAAGAGCATCGCATCTCAGAGGACGACGCCAATCAGGCGAAGGCGGTCGCGGTACCGAAGCTGCGCAAGCCGATGCCGATCCTGGCGCCGCATTCCGCCGACCAGGCAACGTCTGCGTTTAGGGATCAATCCGTCATCAAGTTGACGCTGGATGCAAACCTGCAGAAGGTGCTTGAACCGCTAGCGCGCGATCGTGCGCTTGCGATCGGCCCCTACGTCTCGGTCGCCATCATGGTCGTCGACAATGCGAGCGGTGAGATCCTGGCCCATGTCGGCTCGGCCGACTATTTCGACTACAGCCGGGCAGGGCAGGTGGACATGACCCGTGCGGTGCGCTCGCCGGGTTCGACGCTCAAACCGTTCATCTATGGGCTCGCCTTCGAGGACGGCTTTGTGCATCCGGAAAGCCTGATTGACGACCGGCCGATCCGTTTCGGTTCCTACGCGCCGGAAAATTTCGACCAGACGTTTCAGGGCACGGTGCCCGTGCGCAAGGCGCTGCAGCTCTCGCTCAACGTTCCCGCGATCGCGCTGCTCGATCGCGTCGGCTCGAGCCGGCTCGCTGCGCGCTTAAGGCAGGCTGGCGCCAACCTGGTGTTGCCGAAGGACGAAGCGCCGGGGCTCGCGATGGGCTTGGGCGGCGTCGGCGTCACGTTGCAGGATCTGGCGCTGCTCTATGCCGGACTGCCGCGGCTCGGCACAACGCGGGCGCTCCGCGAGATCATGGACGGCAAGGACAAGGATCGCGAGCCGTTGCGGCTGATGGACCAGGTTGCGGCCTGGCAGGTCGGCAATGTGCTGACGGGGACGCCGCCGCCGGAGAACGCGGTGCATAACCGCATCGCCTTCAAGACCGGCACCAGTTACGGCTACCGCGACGCCTGGTCGGTCGGCTTCGACGGCCGCATGACCATCGCCGTCTGGGTCGGACGGCCGGATGGCGCGCCGGTGCCGGGCCTCATCGGCCGCACCGCGGCGGCGCCGATCCTGTTCGACGCCTTCGCGCGCACCGGGAAATTGCCGGTGGCGCTGCCGAAGCCGCCGAAGGGCGCGCTGGTTGCGAGCAACGTCAAGCTGCCGCTGCCGCTTCGGCGGTTCCGGCCATTGGGTGAGCTGGTGCGGACCGGCAGCGAGCATGCGCTCCACATCCAGTTCCCGCTCGATGGCTCGCGCATCGACGTCGATCGCTCGGCGGGAACAGAAGCCGCCGCCATGCCCGTAAAAGTGTCCGGTGGCGTGCTGCCAATGACCATGCTGGTGAATGGAACCTCGGTGGGCGAGATCGACGGGCGCAGGCAGCGCCTGATCGATCCACCGGGACCGGGCTTTGCACGCCTCACCGTGATCGATGCAGCGGGCGCGGTGGACACAGTTGTCGTGAGAATCCAATAGGCTCGGCCTAAGCGGTTGTCCTGACGTTGGTTTCGGCGTATGCGGAACCGATGGCCCAGACCTACACCAGCCCCCGATTTGGCGCCCCGCGCGAGCCGAAAAACCTGGTCAATCCGGGCAGCCGGCTGGTGCAGTTGATCGATTTTGTCACCGCCAACCACCTGCGAACGACGATCTTCCTGGTCCTGTTCTCGCTGGTCGTGTTCCTGCCGGGATTTTTCACCATCCCGCCGATCGACCGCGATGAGGCGCGCTTCGCGCAGGCGACCAAGCAAATGGTCGAGACCGGCGATTTCGTCGACATCCGCTTCCAGGATGAGGTGCGCTACAAGAAGCCGGTCGGCATCTACTGGATGCAGGCTGCCGCCGTCGAAGCCGCCAAGACACTTGGCCTGCCCAAGGCGGACCTGCGCATCTGGGTCTATCGGCTGCCATCGCTGATTGGGGCGATCGGCGCGGTGCTCCTGACCTATTGGGCGGCGCTCGCCTTCGTGACGCGGCGCGGCGCGATCTTCGCCGCACTATTGATGGCGAGCTGCGTGCTGCTCAGCGCCGAGGCACGTCTTGCGAAGACCGACGCGATGCTACTGCTCACTGTGGTCGCCGCGATGGGGGCGCTGGCGCGGCCTTATCTCGCCTGGCAGCGCGGGGAGGAACCTGCGCATCCGCCATGGAGCTGGCCCATCATTTTCTGGACCGCAATCGCAGGCGGCATCCTGCTCAAGGGGCCGCTGATCCTGATGTTCGCGGGCCTCACCATTGTGATGCTCGCGATCCTCGACCGCAGTGCCGCCTGGTGGTGGCAGCTCCGCCCAGTGTGGGGGCTGATGTGGGCGCTCGTTCTCGTCCTGCCGTGGTTTGTCGCAATCTATTGGCGGGCGGGCGACGCCTTCTTTGCCGACTCGATCGGCGGCGACATGCTGAGCAAGCTTGCCGCGCAGGAATCGCATGGTGCGCCGCCCGGGCTTTATCTCTTGCTGTTCTGGATCACCTTCTGGCCCGGCGCCCCGCTGACGGCGATGGCGGTGCCCGCGGTCTGGCAGGCGCGCCGCGAGCCGGGCGCGCAATTCCTGCTGGCCTGGCTGGTGCCGTCCTGGTTGGTGTTCGAGCTGGTGCTGACAAAGCTGCCGCACTACGTCCTGCCGCTCTACCCGGCGATCGCAATCCTCACCGCGGGCGCGCTGGAGCGGCAGGTGCTGTCGCGGTCATGGCTGAGGAGCACATCGGCCTGGTGGTTCGCGCTGCCCTTGCTGGCCTCGATCTTTGCCGTGATCGGCGCGATCGCGCTGACGCACCAGCCGATGTTCCTGGCCTGGCCGTTCGTCGCGGCCGCACTGATCTTCGGCCTGTTCGCGTGGTGGCTCTATGAAGATGGTCGTGCCGAGCGATCGCTGCTCAATGCGCTCGCCGCAGGCGTATTCCTCGCCTTTGCGATCTATGGCGTCGTAGTGCCCGGGCTCACACCGGGATTTCCGAGCGCGGAGATCGCGCACGCGCTGCGCAATGTGAAATGCGTCGGGCCGAGAGCGGCTGCGGCCGGCTTCCACGAGCCGAGCCTGATCTTCATGACCGGGACATCGACGACGTTGACGGATGGTTCGGGCGCGGCTGATTTCCTGAGCCAGGGCAGCTGTCGCTTTGCCCTGGTGGAGCAGCGGACCGAGCGCGGCTTTGTGCAGCGGGCTGAGGCGATCGGGCTGCGCTACAACGCGCTGACCCGCATCGACGGCTATAACATCTCGCAGGGCAAGCCTGTTTCGATCGTGATCTTCCGCTCCGAAGGCACGGAGTGATGCCCGTTCCCGCGAAGGCGCAGGTTCAGCGAAGCTATTTTTCGCATATCGGGACATTGCTACGTGTCGCTTCGTCCAAGCTCGTCGCAATGCCCTCGGCGCCCGGCCGCGCGGAAGCCGTCCGCCGGCTGCGGCAACAGCTCCTGTGGCTCACCATCATCGGAGCCGTTGTCATCGTGGCGCTGATGTTCAGCTTCGATGCGACCGAAATCAGCATGATGCCGAAGCGGGGAGAGCCCGACTTGTGGCCCGCGCGCGTGCTGACCGACTTTGGCAAGGACGAATATGTGCTGTGGTGTCTGGTGGCAGGGCTGGTCGCGATTGCGGTTTTGGGGCCGCTCTTGCAAGGCGCGCCGCGAACGCGCCTCCTGCATCTCGGCACGCATCTGCAATATCTGTTTCTCGCGGTGCTCCTGCCGGTGCTGTTCACCGAAGCCGTCAAATGGGTCGTCGGCCGTGGTCGTCCGTTCGTCGGCGGCAAAGCCAACCCCTTCAACTTCGTACCCTTCACCGGAACGGAGGCCTATTTCAGCTTTCCATCGGCGCATTCGGTGACCGCGTTTGCGCTGGCCTTTGCGGTCGGCGCGGTCTGGCCGCGGACGCGGCTTGCGATGTTTGTCTACGCGGTCGCGATCGGCGCGACGCGGCTTTTGCTGCTCGCCCATCATCCGAGCGATGTCGTCGCGGGTGCGGCGATCGGCCTGGTCGGGGCAATGGCCGTTCGCTACTACTTCGCGGCTCGCCAACTCGGCTTTACCGTCAGCGAGAATGGCAAAATTGTCCCGCTTTAGGGCACCTATTAAGGGTTGCCCGCGACGCCCCGGCCCCATAAGAAGCGCCCGAATTGCTGCAACCCGACCCGACGATGAGCGCTGATCTGCAAACTTCCGGAAATCCCGTGGCGGTGTCGATCGTCGTTCCCGTGCGCAACGAGGCGGACAATATTGCCCCCGTGATCGCGGAGATCGCCAAGGCCCTCGACGGCCGTTGGGCCTACGAGATCATCTATGTCAATGACGGCTCGACGGATGCGACCGGAGAGCGGCTCGCCGCGGTTATGAGAGAGCGCGCCAATCTGCGCCAGATCCGGCACGCCGCCTCGGGCGGCCAGTCGGCGGCGGTGCGAAGCGGGGTCCGTGCCGCACGCGGCGCGATCGTGGCCACGCTTGACGGTGACGGGCAGAACAACCCGGCCTTTCTGCCGGAATTGATTGCGGCGGTAGAGAAAGGCAGCGAGCGCGTCGGCCTTGCCGCCGGTCAAAGGGTCGGGCGCAAGGATACCGGCTTCAAGAAATTCCAGTCGCGTGCGGCCAATGCCATCCGCAATGCGATCCTGAAAGACGGTACCCGCGACACCGGCTGCGGGCTGAAGGCTTTCCGGCGCGAGGTGTTCCTGATGATGCCCTATTTCGACGGGCTGCACCGCTTCCTTCCCGCGCTGATGCGCCGTGAGGGCTTTGATATCGTCTATGTCGATGTGATCGATCGGCCGCGGCATTCCGGCGTCTCAAACTATGGATTCTTCGACAGGCTCTGGATCGGGATCATGGATCTGTTCGGAGTCTGGTGGCTAATCCGCCGCAAGAAGCCGACACCTGTTGCGACCGAGGTGAAGTGATGTTGATCCAGTTCGGCCAAGCCTTCAGCAACTATTTCTACGACGTGTTCGTCGGCAAATTCGATTTCTGGCTGGCGTTCGGCCTGGTTGCACAATTGTCGTTCGGAGCGCGCTTTCTGGTGCAGTGGATCGCGAGCGAGCGCGCGGGCAAGAGCGTGGTACCGATGGCGTTCTGGTTCTTCTCGGTCGGCGGTGGCTTGATGACGCTGATCTACGGCATCGTCAAACGCGAGCCGGTCATCATCGTCGGTCAGCTGTTGTCGAACATCATCTATGTCAGAAACATCATGCTGATCAGGAAGAACAAGGCGAGCGGATCGCAGACGCTGGACCGGTGAGCAAAAGCGCTGCAGCGATGACCCAGCGTCTTTGACAAGACCAGTCGCAGGTCAGGGCCGAACGCACGCAGGATGCCGCTGTGGACCATGCGCAGGCCCCACAGCAAGAGGAGAACCATGCTCCCCATCGCCTTGCTTCCGGTTTCGAGTCGAACGATCGGGCTATCGCCAAATGAGGGCGGGTCAATCCTTTTGTCGGCAAATTTGGCGCAATCGCCGCTAACGCATGGACTGCGTCCGCGTTCCCGATAACGCTCCGTCAGGCCACGCTGAAGGCCGCAAAGCCGCGATCAAGATCCGCCTTGAGATCCTCGACGTTTTCGAGCCCGATGTGCAGCCGCATGGTCGGCCCGCCCGGCGCCCATTTGGTCGCGCTGCGATAGGGCGAGCAGTCGAAGGGAATGGCAAGGCTTTCGAAGCCGCCCCACGAATAGCCCATGCCGAACAGCTTTAACGTGTCGAGCATGGCGTCGACAGCGGCCTGTGGCTTGGGTTTCAGCACAATCGAGAACAGCCCGGATGCACCGGTGTAGTCACGCTTCCAGATGGCGTGGCCCGGATCGGTCTCCAGCGCCGGATGCAGCACGCGGGCAACTTCGGGGCGCTGCGTGAGCCATCGCGCCATTTCGAGCCCTGAGCGGTAGTGCTGTCCTAGGCGGACGGCAAGCGTGCGCATGCCGCGCAGCGCCAAAAACACGTCGTCCGGACCGGCGCAGACGCCGGTAAGACGGATCGTGTCCCAGACCAGGGGCCAGGCCTTCTCATTCGCCGAGATGGTGCCCAACATGATGTCGGAATGGCCGCCAATATATTTGGTGCCGGCCTGCATGCTGATATCGACGCCGAGCTCGAGCGAGCGGTGATAGAGCGGGGAGGCCCAGGTGTTGTCGTCGATCACCAGCGCGCCGCCCTCATGTGCGACGGCTGCGATCGCCGGGATGTCGGCCATTTCGAAGGACTGCGAGCCGGGCGCCTCGACCAGCACGGCGCGTGTATTCGGCTTGAACAGCTTTTCGATCGCCGCCCCAATCAGGGGATCGAAATAGGTAGTCTCCACGGCGTTGCGCGCGAGCACGCCGTCGCAGAAATTGCGCGTCGGCCGATAGGCGTTGTCGCAGACCAGGATATGGTCGCCGGCCTTGGTCACGGAGAGCAGGGTGGTGGCAATCGCCGACAGGCCCGAGGGCACAATGCCGACGCCAGCGCATTGCGGCCCTTCCAGTGCCATCAATGTTTCCTGAAAGGCCTTGGTGGTCGGCGTGCCGTAGCGGCCATAGCGGTACTCGCCGCTGTGGGCGTGCAGATCGGCGGCGGTCGGGTAAAGCACTGTGGAACCGTGCACGACCGGCGGATTGACAAAGCCCTTCTGCGCTCTTGTGTCGCGGCCCGCCGTCACCAGTCTGGTCTCGGCCTGTTGCGGGGAAGCTTGTCCGGGGCGTTGCGAGGAATCCATGCGTTCGCCGTGATCTATTTAAAGAGGCCCATAAGCGCCGTGTAAGACTAAGGATTTAGGCCGGGATCGTTAATAACAAGACACCAAAGCGGCCCGTCAACCCCTTGACCCGGATGGCCAGTCGTTCTGTGATGCAGCCCAGCTATTCTGTCGCCGCACGTTGAGGGGCTTGCCGCGATCTTCGATCCACCGCGTTTGCCGGTTTGCGCTTCCTTTTGTAAAGGAGGCGGCGCTTTCTCGGCTGGGGATCACGGGTTGGCCCATCCAGCGTCGCGCCAGCCGAAAAGCGAACGTTCCGGGACGACTTCATAAATTGCGACCTTGTAAAGACCCTCGAAAGGCCTTGCCCATGAAACGCGTATCACTGGTTTGCACCCTCGCTCTCGCCGCCGGCCTCGCGGCCCAGGCTTCGCATGCGGAAACGCTGAAAACGATCAAGGACCGCGGCATGCTGTCCTGCGGGGTCAGCCAGGGACTCCCGGGCTTCTCCTCGCCGGACGACAAGGGCAACTGGACCGGGCTGGATGTCGACATCTGCCGCGCCATTGCGGCCACCGTCCTCGACGATCCGACCAAGGTCAAATTCGTTCCGCTGTCGGCCAAGGACCGTTTCACGGCCCTGCAATCCGGCGAGATCGACGTGCTCTCGCGCAACACAACCTGGACGCTGTCGCGCGACACCTCGCTCGGGGCCAATTTTACGGGCGTGACCTATTACGACGGCCAGGGCTTTCTGGTGAAGAAATCGCTCAAGGTGAACTCCGCGCTGGAATTGAACAGCGCCTCGGTCTGCGTGCAGACCGGTACAACGACGGAGCAAAACCTCGCCGACTACTTCAAGGGCAACAACATGAAGTACGAGGTGATCGCATTCGCCGGCGCCGACGAGACGGTGAAGGCCTACGAATCCGGCCGTTGCGACGTGTTCACGTCGGACGTCTCGCAGCTCTATGCCGAGCGCCTCAAGCTCGCGAATCCCGAGGACCATGTGGTGCTGCCCGAGGTGATCTCGAAGGAGCCGTTGGGGCCGATGGTGCGCCATGGCGACGACCAGTGGTTTGACATCGTGAAGTGGACGTTGTTTGCGATGATCAATGCCGAGGAGATGGGCGTTACCCAGAAGAACGCCGACGAGATGGCGAAATCGGACAAGCCTGATCTGAAACGCGCCTTCGGCACCGACGGCAATCTCGGCGAGCAGCTTGGGCTGACCAAGGACTGGTTCTCCAAGATCATCAAGGCTGTCGGCAATTACGGCGAAGCCTTTGACCGCAATGTCGGCGCCGGCTCCAAGCTCAAGATCGCGCGCGGCCTCAACAACCTCTGGAGCAAGGGGGGAATCCAGTACGCGCCGCCGATCCGCTGATCGCAAGCCGCGGTTATCCGCGATGGGCAACGAGAGGTCGCGTCCGCCGCAATACGTGCTTCGGCTGAAGCGCGCGCTTGGCGGCAACGCGGGGTGGGGCGGGTTCGCCGTCGAGGTCGTGTTCGTCATTGCCCTGATCTGGATGGGCTATGAGATCGCCGCCAACGCGCGCGCCAACCTCGAGACTCAGCACATCACCTCCGGTTTCGGCTTCATGCAGAACACGGCGGGTTTTGACGTCAGTCAAAACCTGATCCCATACGCGGGTTCGGACTCCTATACCCGCGTGTTCCTGGTCGGCCTGCTCAACACGCTGCTGGTCTCGGTGATCGGCATCTTCTTTGCTACCGTGATCGGTTTTGTCGTTGCACTGGGCCGGCTGTCGCCGAACTGGCTGATGTCGCGTGTTGCCGGCGCCTATGTCGAAGGCATCCGCAACCTGCCGCTCCTGTTCCAGATCCTGTTCTGGTACCTGGCTGTGCTTGGCGCGCTGCCGGCGCCGCGGCAAAGCATTTCGCTGTTCGGCAGCATCTTTCTCAACAACCGCGGCCTGATCATTCCAAAGCCGATTGCCGAAGCGGGCCTGGACGCGTTCCTCTACGCGGCCGCAATTGCGATCGTCGGCGCGCTTGCGCTGCATATCTACGGGCGCCGCCAGCTCTATCAAAACGGCAGGTCGATCACGACCTGGCCTTACATCCTGGGCATGCTGATCGGCCTGCCGCTCCTGAGCTGCCTGGTGTTCGGCGCGCCCTTCATGTTCGAGGTGCCGGCCCTGAAGGGGTTCAACTTTGCCGGCGGCGCCCGCATCATTCCGGAATTCGTCGCGCTCTTGGTTGCGCTATCGACCTACACGGCCGCCTTCATTGCCGAAATCGTGCGCGCCGGTATCATGTCCGTGCACAGGGGGCAGATGGAGGCCGGCTTGTCGCTGGGGCTGTCGCGGGGCTTGGTGCTGCGGCTGATTGTCGTGCCGCAGGCGCTGCGGGTGATCCTGCCGCCGCTGACCAACCAGTATCTGAACCTGACCAAAAACTCGTCACTGGCGGTTGCGATCGGCTACCCCGACCTGGTTTCGGTGTTCGCGGGCACAACGCTGAGTCAGACCGGCCAGGCGATCGAGATCATCGCGATCACCATGGGCGTGTATCTCCTGATCTCGCTCGTCACCAGCGCGATCATGGGCTTCTACGGATGGCGGATTGGACGGAGCATGGGCGCATGACCGACGTTGCCGTATCATCCTTCGTTCGCACCGGAGACCTCATCGTCGAGCGTCCCGCGCCGGTCAGGACCACCGGATTTATCGGCTTCCTGCGCACGCGCCTGTTCAACTCGCCGACCAACATCCTCCTGACCGTGCTCGGCGCGCTGCTGATCTGGTTCACTGTGGTGCCGGCATTGAAATTCTTGCTGGTCGATGCGGTCTGGCACGGCAGCGATCGCAACGCCTGCCTTGAGCAGAATGCCGGCCATCCCGTCGGCGCCTGCTGGCCCTATATTTCGGCCAAGATCGAGCAGTTCGTCTACGGCTTCTATCCGGAGGAGCAGCGCTGGCGGGTCAATCTGACCTTCATCCTCGCGGCCGTGCTCTTGCTGCCGCTCCTGATACCGCGCCTGCCCGCAAAGGGCCTGAACGCCGGCCTGTTCTTCCTCGCCCTTCCGGTCGTCGCCTTCTTCCTGCTGCATGGCGGCGGCCTCGGCGGCCTCGGCGTGAGCTGGATCGCGGACGTTCTCTCGAGCTTCGCGAGCAGTATCGTCGGTGCTGGGGCGGCGCTGGTACGCGAGAGCGCCGCGGCGCCGGTCGCCGGACCCTTACTGTTGGTGCTCGGAAAGCTGGTCGGCCTGCTTGGCTGGACCGTGTCGCTGGTGATTTCTCCGCTCACATGGCTTCGCGACCAAATCCAGGCTTTGGGCCGCCCGGTCTGGGCTGACCTTGCGATCACCGCCATGGCGGTCTCAGCGCTTGCGTTCTATTTCAGCGGCGGCTTTCGCGCTGGCTGGCGTTCGCTGATCCTGAGCCTGGTCACCTTTGGCGGCATCGCCATCGTGATCGCTGTCATGGGGCTCGACCGCGGCGGCTTGCCCATCGTCGATACGCGGCTCTGGGGCGGCCTGCTGGTGACATTGGTTGTCTCCGTCACCGGCATCGTCGCCTCGATGCCGATCGGCATTGCGCTTGCGCTGGGGCGACGTTCGACCATTCCACTGATCCGGATCTTCTGCATCACCTTCATCGAGTTCTGGCGCGGCGTGCCGCTGATCACCGTGCTGTTCTTTGCAACCTACATGCTGCCGCTGTTCCTGCCCGGGAACTTCACGGTGGACGGGCTGGTGCGAGCACTGATCGGGATTGCGCTGTTTGCCGGCGCCTATCAGGCCGAGGTTATAAGGGGCGGGTTGCAGGCGATTCCGCGCGGGCAGGGTGAGGCGGCAAGCGCGCTTGGCCTGTCCTGGTGGAAGACGACGGCGCTGATCGTGCTGCCGCAGGCGCTGCGCCATGTCATTCCGGGCCTCGTCAACAGCTTCATCGCGCTGTTCAAGGATACCTCGCTGGTGTCGATCGTCGCGCTGTTCGACCTGCTCGGCACGCTCCACGCCTCGTTCTCCGATCCGAACTGGGCGACACCCACGACGCTGTTTACGGGCTTCGCCTTCACTGGTCTAATCTACTTTGCCTTCTGCTTTGGAATGTCGCGCTACTCCCTGTTCGTCGAGCACCGGCTGAATGCGCACCGGCGCAATTAAAGAGATGACCATGAGCGAAAATTCGATCGTCAATATTTCCACCCTGAACAAATGGTACGGCGATTTCCACGTGCTGCGGGATATCAATCTCGAGGTCGGCAGGGGTGAGCGGATCGTGATCTGCGGCCCCTCGGGTTCGGGCAAGTCGACCTTGATCCGCTGCATCAATGCGCTTGAGGAATTCCAGGAGGGCGAGATCGTCGTCGACGGCATCGAGCTCGGACCCAATCTCAAGCGGGTGGACGAAGTCCGGCGCGAGGTCGGGATGGTGTTCCAGAGTTTTAATCTGTTCCCGCATTTGACCGTACTGGAGAACTGTACGCTGGCGCCGATCTGGGTGCGCAACATCCCGCAAAAAGACGCTGAAGCCGCCGCCATGAAATATCTGGAGCGGGTGAAGATCCCGCACCAGGCCAACAAATATCCCGGCCAGATGTCGGGCGGTCAGCAGCAGCGTGTGGCGATCGCGCGCGCTCTCACCATGAGCCCCAAGGTGATGCTGTTCGACGAGCCGACCTCAGCACTCGATCCTGAAATGGTCAAGGAAGTGCTCGACACCATGGTCGACCTCGCCAAGGAGGGCATGACCATGCTGGTGGTCACCCACGAAATGGGATTTGCCCGGGAGGTCGCCAACCGTGTCGTGTTCATGGACGCCGGCCAGATCATCGAACAGAACGCGCCGAACGAATTCTTCGCCAATCCGCAGCATGCGCGGACCAAGCTGTTCCTGAGCCAGATATTGAGACACTGATTGCTAGCAAATGGCGAATAGCGAAGGGATCGAAGTCCCTATTCGCTACTCGCTACTCAATCACGCGACTGCCGTCGCTCGCGAGTATCGGGGACAGATGTCCCTGGCGAAGCGGGTCATCATGCGACGGCGCAACTCCACGGGCGTCCCGGGCGTTGCGCAGGACACCATGAAGTAATTGAAGCCAAGGGCGATCAGCGAGTCGATCCGGCGGCAGATCGTCTCCGCGCTGCCGACCAGATTGGAGTCCAGATAAGGATCGAGGTTCTCGGGGTTGGTCAACTTGCGCAAATTGGCAAACATCCTGTTGAAGTCGACGTACTCGGGAATGTCCGTCCAGGGCTTGGAGTCGGCTTCATAGTGATCGGCTTGCAGTGCGAAGAACGACGGGTAATACCGTCGCCCCAGGTCCCGCGCCTCCTCATCTGTGTCGGCGATGAACATCTTGACGGAAATGGGAAGCGTGGCGCCCTCGGCTTTCTTGCCGGCCCGCGCTCGCCATCGCTCCAGAATCTTGATCAGTAATCCATCGGGAAAGGTCGAGAGGCAAATGGGCGCGATGCCGAGATCTCCCATGACTTCCGCGCTGGCGGGACTTCCGATCGCGCCGTAGAAGTTGACCGGCTTCTGGATCGGCCCCGGACGGAGCCGGATGGGGCGGTCGATATTCCAGAACGTGCCGCGATGCGTGAACTCCTTGCCGCTCAGTCCTTGCTCCACGATCCCAAATACTTCCGCGAATCTCGCGCGGCCTTCGTTCATGTCGATGCAGTAGGCATCATACTCCATCTTGGCCGTGCCGCGACCGATGCCGAGATGCAGCGTGCCGCGAGTCAGGCTGTTGAGCATGGAGATTTCTTCCGCCAGCCGGAGCGGGTGATACCAGGGCAGCACGAGAACCGAGGTGCCGAGGGATAGATCGGGACATTTGGCGGCGATATGCGCCATCAGAAGAAGCGGGCTCGGCGTTGGGAAGTAGTCGCTGAAATGATGCTCCAGGAGCCAGGCAGCGTCGTAACCCAGTCGCGCGCCCAGCGCGCAGTCTTCCAACAGGTCCTGATAGAGCTTCTGATCTGTGTGGACACCTTCTCCCGCGGCGGCCGCCTGAAATCCGAAGCGGATATCGGTCATCTC
>Ga0306921_10002821_pt1 | contig 17468 bp, 14 predicted proteins | sample sta12Cox44000080_FD_203760 | JGI IMG/M metagenome (GOLD analysis project Ga0306921, IMG submission 203760) | Lab enrichment of tropical soil microbial communities from Luquillo Experimental Forest, Puerto Rico - statoxic.12C.oxic.44.000.080 (v2)... | ecosystem: Environmental > Terrestrial >... | reverse complement strand
AAACCAAGGCGTAGTTTCTTCAACTACTTACGACGGTGACAGATCGAGCGAAGGACGGGGCGACGCAAGGTAAAAACGCTTCTTAGTATAGCAAAGGGCCCAGATGGGCCTGTTCGACTACCGAGCAAGGATCAGACAGGAGTGGCGGCAGAGGAATACAGAATCCATGACCTGCTTGGATTCCTTTGCTAGTGTGAACTCATCACACCTGTAGGGCCGGCAAAACGCTGGCCACCTGGAGGATATACAATGCGTTACTTGGTTGTTGTCCTTGTCCTCTGTATTTCTTCACTCTTCGCAATTGGCCTGTATGCTCAAAGCCCCGCCCCGCAGGCGGCCGCGACATGCAATTTTGATACGGACAAACAAATGGCTGTGGAATATCAGCGCATTACGATCAATACGAAAAAACCGGTCTTCGGACATGAGATCCCGTACGGACGAGTCTGGGCGCCCGGGGGCAAACCCATGACCTTGTTCCTCAACTCACCGGTCACGGTCGATGGCAAGAACATACCCGTAGGGGCCTACACGATGTTCGTCATTCCCAGCGAGAAACAGTGGACTTTGATCGTTTCCAAACAGACTGATACCAGCGGCAAATATGACCAACACCAGGACCTGTTGCGGGCGCCGATGGATTTCGGGCAACTGCCCAACCCCGAGGGCCAGTTTAGCGTTTACTTCGCGCACATCGCCCCCAACCAGTGCAGCATGCGCCTCGACCTGGCTGACTCCCGAGCCTGGGCGATTTTTCAGGAACAGAAGTGACGGCAGCGACGGAGCGAATCCCGGTTATGTAGGGTCTCCGAGTGGTTGAGACCCAGCGAACGCGAGAGACCCTGGCGTCCTGGTAAGAAGCAGACCTGCCTCTGTCGCGAACTCAGGGTGTTCTCAATTTAATTCTAAATTAAATTAATTAAGTTAGTCCGCGAAGACCGGTACTTCTTCTTTCGCCGTACGGTCACGCCACGGCGAGTGAGCCGCCACCCAGGCCTGGATTCGATCGAGGTACAAGTAAACCACCGGCGTCGTGTAAAGCGTGAGCATCTGGCTGACGATCAGTCCGCCGACGATGGCGACGCCCAGCGGGCGACGAATTTCCGAGCCCACTCCGGTGCCGAATGCCAGCGGCATAGCCCCGAGCATAGCCGCGGCGGTCGTCATCATGATCGGTCGGAAGCGCAATAGCGCCGCCTCATAGATGGCTTGCTGCGAGGTCCTTCCTTGACGTTCCAGTTCCAGGGCGAAATCGATCATCATGATCGCGTTCTTCTTCACGATGCCGATCAGGAGGATGATGCCGATGAGCGCGATTACGTCAAGCTGCATGTGGAAGAGCAGCAAGGCAAGAAGGGCGCCGGTTCCGGCAGAGGGTATGGTGGAGAGAATCGTGAGCGGATGAACGTAGCTTTCATACAGCATCCCCAGCACAATGTAGACAGCCAATACCGCCGTCAGGATCAGGAATGGCTCGGAAGACAGTGAATCCTGGAATGCCGCCGCGGTTCCCTGGAAGCTGCCATGGATGGTGGCTGGCATGCGCATCTCCAACTCGGCCTGCGTGATGAGGCGGGTGGCGTCGCCGAGATCCTCGCCCGGGGCCAGGTTGAACGAGATCGTAACCGAAGGAAATTGTCCCTGGTGATTCACGGTCAGCGAGGTGTTGGCGGGCGCGAAATGGGCGAAGGACGACAAGGGTACTTGCGCTCCATTCACGATGACATACACGCTCTGGAGCGCGTCCGGGGTCATCTGGTAGCGGGGGTCCACTTCGAGTACGACGTGATACTGGTTAAGGGTTTGATAAATGGTGGAAATCTGCCGCTGGCCAAAAGCGTCATAGAGTACAGCGTCGATCTGTGCCGGCGTGACCCCCAGGCGTGACGCGGTGTCGCGATCGATGACCACGGTCTGTTCCAGCCCGTGCACCTGTTGATCGCTGTTAACGTCCTTCAGCTCCTTCATGGTGCGCACCTTGTCGAGAAGTTTGGGAGCCCACGCGTACAATTCATCGAGGTTCTCGCCCGACAGCGTGTATTGATACTGCGCATTCGACATGCGTCCGCCAATCTGGAGATCCTGCACCGCCTGGAAATAGAGCGACGCTCCTGGGACGTGGGACAGCTTGGGGCGCAGCCGGTTAATGACCATGTCGGCGCTCACTCCCTTGCGCTGGCTGAGCGGCTTCAAGATGACATACATGCGTGCCTGGTTTTGCGCGCCGCCGCCGCCGACGGATGCAAGCACATTCTGTACCGCAGGATCCTTCTGCACGATGCGAAGGAACTCGGCCATCTTGGTCTTCATGGCGTCGAAGGAGACATCCTGGTCACCCATGATCATGCCGCTAATGCGGCCAGTATCCTGCTGCGGGAAGAATCCCTTAGGCACGAACATGTACAGTGCCACGTTCACGAAGACCATGAGAACCGCGACGGCGAAGATGATCCGCTGACGGCGGAGTACCCACCCCAGCGAGACTTTGTAGCCGTGGTTCAAGCCCTGGAAGCCCCGCTCGCTCATGCGATATAGAACCCCGTGATTACGAGGATCGTGAGCCTTCAGGAAGCGCGCACACAGCATCGGTGTGGTGGTCAGCGAGACAACCATCGATACGGCAATGGCGGCGCTCAGGGTGATCGCGAACTCGTGGAACAGGCGTCCCACCAGGCCGCTCATCAGCATGATGGGGATGAAGACGGCCATGAGCGACAAGCTCATCGAAACAACGGTAAAGCCGATTTCGCGCGAGCCAAGAAGGGCTGCTTCCAGCGGCTTCATTCCTGATTCCACGTGGCGCATGACATTCTCCAGCACCACGATCGCATCATCCACCACAAATCCCGTCGAAATCGTCAGCGCCATCAGCGACAAATTGTCCAGCGAATAGCCGCACAGATACATGACGGCGAAGGTGCCGACAATCGCCAGCGGGACAGCGACACTGGGAATCAGCGTGGCGCGTACCACACGCAGAAAGACGAACACTACCAGCACAACCAGGATGACCGAGATGACCAAAGTACGCTGCACGTCTTTGACCGAGGCGCGCACGGTGGTGGTGCGGTCCAGTCCAACTTCCAGCTTGATTGAAGGTGGCAGAGAGGCTTGCAGAAATGGCATGGCTGCGACCACTCGGTCCACGGTCGCGATGATGTTGGCACCGGGTTGGCGGAAGATCACCAGCAACACGCCCGGTTTTCCGTTGAAGCTGCCGGCGTTGTAAATGTTCGAGTATGAGTCCTGAACATCCGCCACATCGCTGAGACGGACGGGAGCCCCTTTGTTGTAGGCGACGATGATGGGCTTGTAATCTTTCGCCCGCTTGAGCTGGTCATTGCTCTGAACCATCCAGCTGGTCTGCCCATTCTGCAGCGAGCCTTTGGCCACGTTCACATTTTGCGCAGCCACCGCCACGCGCACCGCCTCCAAGCCAATGTTCAGCTTGTTCAGAAGGTTGGGATTGGCCTCGATGCGGACCGAGGGCTGTGAAGAGCCCCACACGAAGACCTGTCCGACGCCCTCGATCTGCGACAGTTTCTGGCCCATGATCGAATCGGCGACGTCATACATCTGGTCCTGCGTCATGGCGTCGGAGGTCATGGTGAGAATCATGATGGGCGCATCGGCGGGATTGATCTTGCGATAAGTCGGGTTGCCAGGCAGGTCGGCGGGCAAATATCCCCTGGCGGCGTTGATGGCGGCCTGAACGTCGCGCGCAGCGGCGTCGATGTTGCGGTCCAGGTCGAACTGCATGGTGATGCCGGTCGAGCCAAGCGTGCTGCTCGAGGTCATCTGGTTGATGCCCGCGATACGCCCGAACTGCCGCTCCAGTGGGGTGGCCACGGCGGATGCCATGGTCTCAGGACTCGCGCCCGGCAAAGAAGCGCCCACGGAGATGACGGGATAATCGATTTGCGGCAGCGGCGATACCGGAAGCTGCGAATATGCCAGGCCTCCAGCCAGCAGCACGGCGATACTCAGCAGTGTGGTCGCGATGGGCCGTTCGATCGCCGGGCGGGAGATATTCATGCCGCTAATCTCCGAGGGCTTCCGCCGGTTTGGGTGCTCGCAAGCGGGCCAGCGCCTGGCCAAGGCGATCGAACCACAGATAAACGACAGGAGTGGTGTACAGGGTGAGGATTTGGCTGAATAGCAGGCCGCCAATAATGGTGACGCCCAGAGGGCGCCGGAGTTCGGACCCCGTACCCGACCCCAGCGCCAGCGGCACAGCGCCAAACAGGGCGGCCAGCGTGGTCATCATGATCGGGCGGAAGCGCAGCAAACATGCCTCATAGATGGCGTCGACCGGTGCCATGCCCTCCTTCCGTTCGGCTTCGAGCGCGAAGTCGATCATCATGATGGCGTTCTTTTTCACGATGCCGATAAGCAGGATGATGCCGATCAGAGCCATGACGCCAAGGTCCATGTGGAAGATGTTGAGCGCGAGGATGGCCCCCACGCCGGCGGACGGCAAGGTGGAGAGAATCGTGATCGGGTGGATGTAACTCTCGTACAACACGCCGAGCACGATGTACACCGTAATGATGGCGGCGAGGATGAGCCATCCTTCGTTGGCCAGCGAAGCCTGGAAAGCTCGCGCCGTGCCCTGGAAAGTTCCCTGGACGCTGGTCGGCAAACCGATCTCCCGCTCCGCTGCCTCGATTGCTTTTACGGCATCGCCCAGCGAGGCACCGTTCCCCAGGTTGAAGGAGACAGTTACTGCAGGGAATTGACCCTGATGGTTGATGGCCAGCGGGCCGCTGCTGGTTTCCCAATGGGCGATGGCACTTAGTGGCACCTGCGCACCCGACGTGGCAGTGCCGGTTTGCACACTCGCCCCGGGATTCGAGACGGCGTTAACCGGAGCGCTGTTCGCTGCTGTGCTCTGGCCTGTGCTGCCTGGCACATAGATACTCTTCAACGAGTCCGGATCATTGCGGAAGCTGGGATCGACCTCCAGCACAACGTGATACTGGTTCAACTGGGTGAACATGATCGACACCAGCCGCTGACCGAAGGCATCGTAGAGCGTGTTGTCGATCGCGCTCGCCGAAACCCCGAGGCGCGCCGCCGTGTCGCGGTCAATCACCAGGTTCGCTTCCGCCGCCTGGTTCTGCTGGTCTGTGGCAACATCACGCAGTTCGGGCAGGGTCTTGAGCTTTGTAACCAGGGTTTTCGTCCAGGCCGCCAACTCCTTGGGATCGGCACTCTCCAGGCTGAATTGATACTGCGTGCGGCTTACGCGGTCCTCAACCGTGAGATCCTGCACTGGCTGCATGTAAAGCGTGATGCCTTCAACGCCGGAGATCTCCGTCTGCAGGCGCTTGATGATGGTGGTGACGTCATCGGTGCGGTCGTCGCGCGGCTTCAGGTTGATCTGAATGCGCCCGCTGTTCGGAGTGGTGTTCGTACCGTCCACCCCGATGAAGGAAGAGAGGCTCTCTACGTCCTTATCTTTCAAGATGGCCGCAGCTAACGCCTGCTGCTTCTGTGCCATCGCGGAAAACGAGATGCTCTCCTGCGCATCGGAAATGCCCAGGAGGACGCCGGTGTCCTGGACCGGGAAGAAGCCCTTGGGCACGACGATGTACAGGAAGACGGTTGCCACCAGGGTAGCGACAGTCACCAGCAGCGTGGCCGTCTGGTGGTTCAGCACAAACTTTACCGTGCGTCCATAAAACGCAATGATGCTGTTGAAGGCCCGCTCTGAAGCATCGTAGAACCTGCCATGTTTGGCCTCGTCCCTTTGGCGCAACAATAGGGAACACATCATCGGAGTCAGCGTCAGCGAGATGATGGCGGAGAGCAGAATCGTTACGCTCAGAGTGACGGCAAACTCGCGGAACAGGCGGCCCACGATGTCTCCCATGAACAGCAGGGGAATCAGCACGGCAATCAGCGAAACCGTCAACGACACGATGGTGAAGCCGATCTGGCCCGATCCTCGCAAGGCTGCTTCCAGCGGAGTGTGGCCTTCTTCGATGTAGCGGTCGATGTTCTCGATCATCACGATCGCATCATCGACGACGAAGCCGGTCGAGATGGTCAACGCCATCAGCGAAAGGTTGTCGAGGGAATAGCCCAGCAGGTACATCACTCCGAACGTACCCACCAAAGACAACGGAACGGCGACGCTGGGAATAATGGTGGCCGACAGCGTGCGCAGGAACAGGAAGATGACCATCACCACCAGGGCGACGGTCAGCAACAGTTCGAACTGCACATCTTTGACACTGGCGCGAATGGTTTGGGTACGATCCGTCAGCATCGAGATCTTCACCGAGGCTGGCAGGTTGGCCTGCAAGCGCGGCAGCAAGCGCTTGATGCTGTCGGCAACTTTGATGATGTTGGCGCCCGGCTGCCGCTGGATGTTAAGAACGACTGCCGGCATCGTGTTCATCCATGCAGCCTGATATGTATTCTCCGGCCCTTCCACAACGGTAGCCACGTCGGAAAGACGAACAGGATTGCCGTTCTTGTAAGCGACAATCACATTGCCGTAATCCTGGGATGCCATCAACTGATCGTTGGCGCCGATGGTGAAAGCCTGGCGGCGGTCCTGCAGCTGTCCCTTGGCCTGGTCGACATTGACCTGTCCGATGATGCTCCGCAACTGCTCCAGGCTCATGCCATACGAGGCCAGGGCCGTGGGGTTGGCCATCACGCGAATAGCCGGCTTCTGGCCGCCGCTGATCGTTACCAGACCAACGCCCGGCAGCTGCGCGATCTTCTGGGCGAACGTCGTGTCGGCCAAGTCCTCCACTTGCGGCAAAGGCATGCTGTCCGACGTCAACGCCAGCGTCAGGATGGGAGCATCGGCGGGATTAACCTTGCTATAGATTGGCGGCGTCGGCAGGTCGTTGGGCAGGTAGGTTCCGGCGGCATTGATGGCAGCCTGTACCTCCTGCTCCGCCACGTCAATGTTTTCCTCAAGCACGAACTGCAGCGTGATGACCGACGCGCCGAACGAACTGCTGGAGGTCATCTGACTTAGGCCTGGCAATTGCCCAAATTGCCGTTCCAGCGGCGCCGTGATCGAGGAGGCTGTGACCTCAGGACTTGCTCCCGGATAGAAGGTCACGATTTGAATGGTAGGGTAGTCAACCTGGGGCAAGGCAGAGATGGGCAGCTGGCGGTAGGCAACCATGCCCACTAACAACAAACCTGCCATCAGAAGCGAAGTGGCAACCGGCCGGAGAATAAATGGCCGCGAGATGCTCATGATTGCGACCCGATTGTCCCCTGTGACTGCTGTCCCGGTTGTCCCTCACTGGCATTACGCGCCGGGGCCTGCGGCGAAACTCTCATTCCTACTTGCAACTTCTCTTGTCCATCGGTGACGACGCGGTCTCCCGGCTGCACCCCCGAGGCGACCACGACCGTGTTGCCCTGCGTCAGCGCGACCTGCACCGGCTTCATTTGCACGGTGTTGTTCGAGTCAACTCCATACACGAAGGTGCCGTTCGGTCCCCGCTGCAGCGCGGCCGCAGGCATGGTGATGCTGTTATGGAGCTTCTGCAACAGCAGGTGCACGTTCACGAACTGGTTCGGCCACAACGTGTTTTCCGGGTTGTCGAAGATCGACTTCAGGCGGGCAGTTCCGGTCGTCTGATCGATCTGGTTGTCGATCGTGAGCAGCGTTCCGGTGGCGAGCTTGTTCAAATCGTCGCGACTATACGCATCTACCGTCAGAGTGCCTTTGCGCATCTGTGCTGCGACCTGTTGCAGCTGGTCTTCCGGCAGCGTGAATATCACAGCTATGGGATGCAGTTGCGTGATCACCAGCATGGCTGTGCCGCTGGCCGCCGTCACGTAATTGCCGGGATCGACCTGCCGCAGGCCAACCCGGCCATTGATCGGCGACCGGATGCTGCAGTACGTCAAATTCAGCTTGGCGTTATCGATCGCGGCTTTGTCCGCCGCAATGGTACCTTCGTACGTTCCGAATGACGCCTCCAGCGTGTCCAGGTCCTGCTTGGCGATCACACCCTGCTCATACAGGACCTTATTGCGTTCATACTGTGCCTTCGCGTTAACCAACTGGGCCTGGTCTTTTTGCAACTGCGCTTCAGCTTGCTGAAGGGCTACCTGATAGGGACGAGGATCGATCAGAATCAGAAGATCGCCGGCTTTGACTTCCTGGCCTTCGCGGAAATTCACCTGCATGATCTGGCCGTCAATGCGCGTCTTCAAGGAAACAGTATTAAATGCCTGGACGGAGCCCAGTCCCGTGAGATAGACATCGAAATCGCGCTGTCTGACGGTTGCCACACCGACCGGAATCGACGGCGGCGGCCCGCTGGCGCGGGCACTCTTCTGTCGCCCGCCGGCGTTGCAGCCTGCGAGCACACTGCTGATCAGCAGTACAAGGCCCAGGGCCAGTGCTCCCTGTTTCTTCACGGACTCCTCCCGAGATAACCACCAACCTCACTCAAGGGCTGTCGCAGTGAGGCACAACTGCAACATTCGTCATCAGTTGCAGTACTATTAGTACTCACATTATTAGACCGGATGAGGACTCCCGCCGCCGTTAAGAGAGAGTGAAGGAAGGTTAAGTTTTGTGAAGGGCCGGAACACATCGCGAAACAATTCTTCACTGCAGCCCGTTGCGGGAAAGGGCACAATAAATCCCGTGAACCGCTTGCTTATTGTGGACGATGACCGCGCCCTTGTAAACCTCCTGACGCGGTTCCTGGAAGGAGAGGGATTCAAGGTCGACGCGGCGTACGACCACCCAGGCGGGTTGCAGGCGGCTTCCTTGGGAGAGCATGAAATGGTCATTCTGGACGTCATGCTTCCCGGGGGCTCCGGATTTGAGCTGCTCAAGTCTTTGCGACGTCAGTCAGCCGTTCCCGTTCTGCTGCTCACCGCTCGGGGCGAGGCAGTCGATCGGATTCTCGGGCTGGAAATCGGCGCCGACGATTATCTGGCAAAGCCCTTTGACCCCCGCGAACTGGTGGCCCGGGTTCGCGCGGTGCTTCGTCGTACGCGCGAAAGCGCTGCAGGCGTCACCCATCCCGATCATGACGAAGTACTCATGGTAGGCGATATCAGCATGCACATGGGCACGCGCACCGTCACCTGCTCCGGTCATGCCGTTGATGTGACTTCGGTCGAGTTCAATGTGCTCGAGCTGCTACTGCGACATGCCGGAACGGTGGTCACGCGTGAGCAGATTGCCGAGGTGGCATTGGGACGACCGCTGAACGCCTTCGATCGCAGTGTCGACGTGCATGTAAGCCGCCTGCGCAAGAAGCTTGGCGGATGTCCGGGTACCGACGACCTCATCCGGCCCATTCGTGGCATTGGATATTTCCTCTCGGCTGGAACACCCGAAAAGAGCAGGGTATGAACCGGCGGCTTTTCTGGAAAATCTTCCTTCCATTCTGGGTCGCGCAGGCCGTGCTGTTGGGCGCGCTCTACATCCGCCTGCACTATCGCTTGCACTCCGAGCGCCCGTGGTGGATCCAGCCCGAGCGGCAGGTCATGCCGTCTCTGGCTAAGCTTGCCGCGCAGACGTACGACGAGGGCCAGCAGCCAGCTTTGCGTGCCACCCTCGACCAGTTTTCCCTGAAGAATCGTGCCTCATACTGGCTGCTCGACGCCAGGGGAAACGAATTGAGTGGAAGACCCATGACCCGGCACCTGCTTGATCATGCGGTGGAAGCCTCACGGAGCGAGAGCGAAGGTGTGCTTCGCTCCTACGAATCCAACGTCCTCGTAGCTTCGACCGCCACGTCATCCGGGCGCTACACCCTGGTGGCCGAGTTGACGCCACCGCCGCTCTCCGAACGTGTGCCCGGCGACATCATCTGGACGCTAAAGCTCGGAACGATCTTTTCCGCGATTTTGTGCCTCATCATCGCGCATTACCTCAGCAAACCGATCGAGGGCCTGCGCGACGCCACTAACGAACTGGCGCGCGGCAATCTCGACATCCGGGTCGGCAGCAGTATTGGCAGCCGCCGTGACGAAATCGCCGACCTGGTGCACGACTTCGACTCCATGGCGGGAGAGCTGCGCAACCAGATCCAGAGCGAACGCAACCTGCTGAGTGGAGTGTCGCACGAGTTGCGCTCGCCGATCGCACGCATTCGCCTGGCTTTGACGCTCGCGCGCAGCATGGACGAGGAAGAACGGGAAGAGATGCTGGACCGCATCGAGCAAGATACGATTCAGCTCGATTCGATGCTGGAACGCATCCTGACAGTTGCGCGCCTGGAGAGCGGCCAGCACAAACCGAAGCTCGAGCCACTCTCCCTGAACGATATCGTTGACAACGTGCTACACGATGCGAGGTTTGAAGCGGCAGCGATGAAAGTCGTCGTTAACTATGCCGGCAATGGCGATATCCCCGTGAAGGGCGACGCAGGACTGTTGCGCAGCGCGGTTGAAAATGTGGTGAGAAATGCCATCTTCTATTCCGGCGAAGGGGGCAAGGTCGACATGGTGCTCGGTCGTGAAAATAGCACCGCGGTCCTCTCCGTTCGTGACAACGGACCCGGCGTTCCCGAGCACGCGTTGCCACTGCTGTTCAAGCCGTTCTACCGCGTCGACGATGCACGGGGGACGACTACCGGCGGCATGGGACTGGGGTTGGCCATCGTGCGCAATGCCGCGGCCGTGCATGGGGGAAGTGTAAGTGCGAGGAACGTTTCCCCTCATGGGCTCGAAGTGGAGTTGCGTTTGCCGATTGCACTGACCCCCGCAGGCAATCGCACAGCCGAGGCTAAGCTTGCCGTGTGAACCTGCGAGCAATTGCCGGCACAAACGAACAGTCTGGCAAGATAGACTCTTTCATACGGCCAGCAAGCCTGTATAAATCGCCATGCCTACCACGGCATCGACGCCGAGGGCATCGAGCTGCTCAACCTCTTCGCGGCTGCGGATTCCGCCGGCTGCAATGAAACGACGTTTCGTTTTCCCGCGCAGGTCACGAACCACCTCGAGTGGAATCCCCTGCAACAATCCCTCGGTGTCGATGTGGGTGTACAGGAAAGCCGAGCAGAACGGCTCGAGCGCGCCCATCATCTCCGAGGGTGTGATGTCGGTGACCGTTTTCCATCCATGAATCGCAACGTGCCCGCCGCATGAGTCGAGGGCGAACACCAGCCGCCGCGCCTCAAATCGCTTGCTCAACTCCTCGGCAAAAGTAACATCGATCGCGCCATTTCTGATCAGCGATGATCCAACAATCGCTTTTCTCGCACCTGCATCGAGAACTACTTGCACATCGTCCTCAGAGCGTATGCCTCCCCCAACTTGACAAGAGAGTTTGCGGCAAAAATCGGCGACCAGGGTGCGGTTCGAGCCTTCGCCCATTGCGGCGTCCAGATCGATGAGCTGCACCAGGGGATGCCCTGAAAACCTTGCGATCCAGTCCGGGAAGTTCACGAACTCCACCGCCTTCTGTTTGCCCTGGACGAGTTGCACGATCTTGCCACCCATCAGGTCGATCGAAGGAATCAACATGTGAGCCTCACCGCGATGCCCGCATCGCGCAGCTCCTGTTTGATCGCGTTCACCGTGTTTACTCCGAAGTGAAAAACGGATGCCGCCAGCGCCGCATCGGCCGCTCCGTCGTTGAAGACCTCGACAAAGTGGCGTGGCTCACCAGCTCCGCCCGATGCGATCACCGGAATGCGCACGCCGGTCGCGATGGTTCGGGTGAGTTGGCAATCGAATCCCGCTTTGGTTCCGTCGCGATCCATCGAAGTGAGCATGATCTCGCCCGCACCCAACTCCTCGGCTTCGAGTGCCCACCGCCGGGCATCGCGGCTGGTCGGGTTGCGTCCCCCGCAGACGTAGACTTCCCACCGGTTGTCCTGGCGCCGCGCGTCAATGGCAACCACGACCGCCTGGGAGCCGTAGCGCAAGGCAATCTTTGTGATGAGGGTTGGATCGTCAACCGCCGCAGAGTTGATCGCAACTTTGTCGGCACCGCTGTCAAGCACGGCAGCGGCGTCGTCGAGGGAGCGGATTCCACCCCCGACCGTAAAAGGAATGAACAACTGCTGCGCAGTACGGTGGACGGTACTGAGGAGCGTATTACGCGACTCCGCGGTCGCTGTGATGTCGAGCAGCACGATCTCGTCGGCGCCCGCCTCGCTGTGAGCAGCCGCCAATTCCGCGGGGTCGCCAGCGTCGCACAGTTGTACGAACCGGATGCCTTTCACCACGCGTCCAGCATGGCAATCGAGGCAGGCGATGATGCGTTTAGCCAAAGTCTCAGAATTCACAGAAGTTCTCCAGCATGTGCAGCCCGATGTCGCCCGATTTCTCCGGGTGAAACTGCAAACCGAAGAGATGCCCGCGCTCGGCCGCCGCGGTAAACGGCTCTCCGTAAGTACAGGTAGCGGCGGTGTCGGCGCATAGCGGTGGGCGGTAGGAGTGGGTGAAGTAGACGTACGCTCCAGATCCTATGCCTTCGAGCAGCCGTGAATGCGAGGCGATCTCGATCATGTTCCATCCCACGTGTGGAGACTTCACACGATCCGGAAAACGAGTGCAGATTCCTTCGAACGCCCCTAGTCCCGGGTGCCCCGGCGCTTCCGTGCTGCCGGCAAACATCCACTGCAATCCGAGACAGATGCCGAGCAGTGGTTTCGACTCGGCTGCGCTTCTTACTGCCGCACCCAATGGGCTATTGGCAAGTGTCAGCGTCGCATTGAAATTCCCAACTCCTGGAATGATCAGCTTGTCAGCCCGAAGAACTTCGGCCGGGCTTGCCGCGACAACGCACTCCGCTCCAAGATGCCGGATCGCCTTGACGACTGAGGCCAGGTTTCCCGCACCATAATCGATGACCGCGATCACAGCACACCCTTCGTGCTCGGCAGCATGCGGCCGAGCTGGCGGTCGCGGGAGCAGGCTACGCGCAGCGCGCGCGCGAATGCCTTGAAGAGCGCTTCGATCTTGTGGTGGCTGGAGCGACCGTACAACACTTTGGCGTGAACATTTGCCTTGGCGCCACGTGCGAAGCCATCGAAGAAGTCGGCAACCAGCTCCGTCTGCAGGTCGCCAACCAGACGGGTACGAACCTTGGTGTCGACAACTGCAGCGGTGCGTCCGCCGAAGTCGACCGCTACGACACCGAGAGTCTCATCCATCGGCATCACGAAATAGCCGGCTCGCAGAATGCCTCGTTTGCTGCCCAGCGCCTGCGTGAATGCTTCGCCCAAGGCAATGCCAGTGTCTTCCACCGTATGGTGCTGATCGACATCAAGATCGCCATTTGCCTGTAATGTCAGGTCGAAGGCGCCGTGGCGCGCGAGCAGCTCGAGCATGTGATCGAGAAAGCGAATACCGGTTGCACTCTTCGCTCGACCATGACCCTCGATCGTCAGCGCAACGTAGATCTCGGTTTCGTTCGTTTTGCGGTGAATGCGCGCCCTTCTCATGCGGTTACCTCGTGGCCTGGCTTGAGTTCGGCCGCCACCTCTCGCAGGGCAGCCAGCAAGCGGTCAACTTGCCCGGCTGTGCCAATGGTGATGCGGACGCACCCATCGCAGCCCGGGTCGGTAGACCGGTCGCGCACCAGGATGCTGCGCTCGCGCATCGCCGCGACGAACTCGCGATGGCACTCCCCGATACGAAGCAACAGAAAGTTCGCATGGCTTGGCCAGCTATGAATAGCGAGATTTCGTAACGTTTGCTCGACGCGGGCGCGGCCTTGTTTCACCTCTTGTGCGTAACCGGTGACGAACTCGCGGTCCGCGAGCGCCACTGGAAGCGTGAGCAAGGCGACCGCATTGACGCTGTAAGGAGAGGAGACCCGGCGTACCACCGGCATCTGCTCACGTGTTCCCGCTAGAATGCCGATTCGCAACCCCGCCAGCCCATGGGCCTTCGAAAACGTCCGCGCGACGAACAGATTTTGCGTGCGGCGGGTGTCGGGAATCACGGTCTCGCCATAAAAGTCAAAATATGCCTCATCCACCAGAAAGGCTGCATGCCGCGCGGCCTTCGTGATCTGCATTAGTTGGTCGCGGGTGGCAACGGATCCGGTCGGATTATTCGGACTGGCGACCGCGATCAGGCGGGTCGCCGGCGTGATGGCGTGGAGCACCTTCTTGAACGGAAAACGAAAATCGCATTCGCACTGTACACGAACCACACGAGCCCCGGTCGCTTCGGCATAAATCTCATACATGCTAAAAGTCGGCGTCACGACTATGACTTCGTGCTCCGGCTCCAGGTAAGCTTGGCAGAGCAGGTGAATCGCTTCATCAACGCCATTGGTGAGCAGCACCTGTTCCGGTTCGAGGCCGAGATGCTCGGCAGCAATCTTCTCAGCCGGTTCGCGCTCAGGGTACCGCACCAGATCTTCCGCCGTGATGGCTCTGATTCGTTCCAGCACCTGTGGCGAGCAGCCATCCGTGTTTTCGTTGAAGTCGAGGCACAGGCCCACGCGCCGCGACAGTGGCGGGTGGTACTCGTGCATCTGCCGGACGGCACCGCGGGCGCTAAGCACGGGCGCACCTCACACGGACGGACTCTGCATGGGCCTGCAAGCCCTCTGTCTCGGCCAGGGTCGCGACAGCAGGCGCGATCTGGTGCAGCCCCGAGGAAGTGAACTTCTGGAAGGTGATGATCTTCACGAAGTCAAGAACGCTTAGCCCGCCGCGGAACCGGGCCGCGCCCCCCGTAGGCAAAACGTGATTGGGACCGGCGGCGTAGTCGCCTGCCGACTGCGGCGAGTAGTCGCCGACAAAAACCGAGCCGGCATTCCGCACCAGACCAACGTCGCATTCCTCGATGGTCAGGTGCTCGGGCGCAATGCGATTGACCCATTCCATCGCCTGTTCGCGCGAGCCAGCCACAAGGAACACCGCATTGCGGTGAATGGCTTTTCGCGCGATCACGTTGCTCCGGCAGGCGATCTGAACCTGGTTCGCGACAGTTTCTGCCATTGCGCGTTTTCTCGTGACGAAGACGACGACCGCATCGGGATCGTGCTCTGCCTGCGCCACCATATCGGAAGCAAGAAAACCAGGGTTGCCATTGTCGCTGTAGAGAACCGCCTCGGTGGGGCCGGCAAGCATGTCGATAGCGCAGTCGGAGCTCACCAGTTTCTTTGCGACAGCGACATACACATTGCCCGGCCCGACGATCTTGTCGACCCGCGCGATGCTCCCGGTACCGTAGGCCAAGGCAGCGACGGCCTGCGCTCCGCCACAGCGGTAGAGCTCGCGAATGCCGAGCAATGACGCCGCAGCCAGGGTGGCCGGGCGCGGATTGGGGGATGCAACACAGATGCGCGGCACGCCCGCGACCTGCGCCGGAATGGCCGTCATCAGCAGCGTCGAGGGCAACGGGTATCGGCCCCCGGGCACGTAGCAGCCGACCGAGTCCAGCGGCCGCATCATTTGTCCTAGCACGCCGCCATCGATCTCTTTGCGCCATTCACGCGGCATCTGCCACTTGCAGAAGCGGCGAATGTTGGCTGCGGCCTGGCGCAATGCGTCCTGGGTTTCGCGTGTCACGGAGTGCCAGGCCCCAGCGATCTCATCCTCTGAAACCAGTAATGGCTGGCCTTTTCGTAGCTTGTCCCACATTGTGGCATAGCGGATCAGGGCCCGATCGCCGTTACGACGCACCGCCTGGATGATGCTTCGGACCCTGGGCTCTACTTGTTCCAGGCCCGATGTCCGCCTTACCAGCATTGCGACGGCATTTTTCGCCGGCTTGCCTTCGAGTATCCGCATCACATCACCACCTTGTTCAGCGGATACTCGACGATCCCCGTCGCGTTTGCCGCCTTTAGTCGCGGTATCACCTCCCAGCACTGGCTCTCGTCGAGGATGGTGTTGACCGCGACCCACGAGCAGTCGCTAAGCCTGGAAATTGTCGGGCTGTTCAGCGCGGGCAAGACGCCCAGCACTGCCTCGAGATCATCTACCCTGACGTTGAGCATCAGGCCCACACGGCCCTGTGCCTCCATGGCTCCGCGGAGCATGAGTGCCAGGTTCTCGATTTTCCGGCGCCTGCAGCGCTCATCCCAGGCGGTTTTGTTGGCGATGATCTGGGTATTCGATTCGAGAACAGTTTCAAGAATGCGCAACCGGTTGGCCTTGAGGGAGCTGCCGGTTTCTGTAACTTCGACGATCGCGTCCGCCAGGGTCGGAGGCTTCACTTCCGTCGCACCCCACGAGAACTCGACCTTGACGTTGATGCCGCGCTTCTGAAAATAACGCGAGGTGACCTCGACCAGTTCCGTTGCAATGGTTGCGCCTCGCAAGTGCTCCGGCTGCTTCGCCGGAGAATCTTCCGGAACGGCGAGCACCCAGCGCACCGTTCCGCGGCTCTGTTTCGCATAGATCAAATCGGCGACGGTCACCACTTCGAGACCACTCTCCAGCACCCAGTCCAAGCCGGTTATACCCGCATCAAGCGCGCCATGCTCGACGTAACGCGCCATCTCTTGCGCGCGGATCAACATGCATTCGATCTCGTGGTCGTTGGTGGCGGCGAAATACGACCGAGGACTGACGAAGATTTGCAATCCGGCTCGCCCAAGCAGCGTTAGAGTGGCTTCCTGGAGACTCCCTTTGGGAATACCAAGGCGCAGCTTCATGGCTCGCCTCGGCTGGTGGGAAGGGAGGCAACCGGCAAATCGGTGTTGAAGCAGCTACGGGTGCCGGAGTGGCAAACCAATCCTTCACCTTCCACCTGCACCCGGCAAAGGACGGTATCGAAATCGCAATCGGCCGATGCGGTAATGACTTTCAAGCGATTGCCCGAGGTCTCGCCCTTGGTCCAGAGCTGGTTTCGGGTGCGGCTGAAGAAAGTCACATATCCCGTTTGCAAAGTCTTTTGATACGCCGCACGGTTCATGAAACCCAGCATCAGAACCTCGCCCGTAGCCGCGTCCTGCACAATTGCGGGCGCCAAGCCCAGCATCTTGTCAAAATCAATTTCAACTGCCATGCCAATTCCTTTCGCAAAAAAAACAAAACCCGCTGAGCTTGCGTCAGCGGGTGAGGAGTCTATAAGTGCTATTTGCTTTTTATAGAGGGATCTCCGCTGACAGGTTCGCCACGTGATGATGGTGATGATGGCGGTGGGTCAACGAAGTCATCGTGCTTTTACCGTACCCAACCGCTCTGCGAATGTCAATGCAACTTTGGTGACGAGATGGCGGATGTGGAACAGCGTCTCCGCAGGCTATTCGTTGCCACGGAGACAGTGGCACGAGGTGTCTCAGCGTGTTAGGGTTAACAGCTTCTTGAAAGGGCGCCATGTTTAACAAGGATCTGCTCAAGGGAAAACGTATTCTCATCACCGGTGGCGGAACGGGGATTGGTCGCGCCATGGCTGAGCGATATCTCGAACTTGGAGCTGAGCTCTTCATCTGCGGGCGTCGCCTCGAGGTCGTCGAGAACACAGCAGCTGAGCTCTCGGCTTCGACAGGCGGGAAAATTGAAGGGTTTGCCTGCGACGTGCGTTATCTCGAGGACGTG
>Ga0306921_10002819_pt1 | contig 17479 bp, 12 predicted proteins | sample sta12Cox44000080_FD_203760 | JGI IMG/M metagenome (GOLD analysis project Ga0306921, IMG submission 203760) | Lab enrichment of tropical soil microbial communities from Luquillo Experimental Forest, Puerto Rico - statoxic.12C.oxic.44.000.080 (v2)... | ecosystem: Environmental > Terrestrial >... | reverse complement strand
GGATTGAGCAAGGGCAAAACCTTCGCGATCGCGCATCGCTTCCGCGACACCTTCGCGGTGCACTTGCTGCTTGCCGGTGTTCCGATCGAGCGCGTTCAAATTCTCCTCGGTCATTCCTCAGTGAAAACCACGCAAAAGCACTATTCGCCTTGGGTGAAGGCCCGCCAAGAACAGCTCGAGGCCGACCTTCGCAGCGTGTGGACCCGCCAGGAACAGGGTACAAAACAGGTACAAAAGGAAAGAGTCGTTCCTATTAGATAGAAAATAAAGTAGATATCTGGCGGAGAGGGTGGGATTCGAACCCACGGTAGGGGTAAGCCTACACACGCTTTCCAAGCGTGCTCCTTAAACCACTCGGACACCTCTCCGCGGCGCGATGCAACCTTACAAGTTTAGCAGAAACACTTTAGGCCTGCATGCGGCCTCGAGTGCAGCGTACGGTTGAACCGCGCTTCAGAAGGGAAAAAATCTCTCTAGTAGTTTTCTTTCTTCGACCGCCCCGCCTGTTGTTCGCCGTTGTACGCTTTCCACGCCTGATCGATCACGTACGCATGCACCGCATCCGCCTGCGCCACGGTCATGCGCGCCTTCGGAAAGGCAAACTTGGGAGGATCCGAGAGCCCTGGCATACCTTTCTCCCAGTGGCTGCCGCCAAGAACGATTTGATACCAGTCCTTATGTACGTCCGCCGGCGCGTACCGCAAATCAGGAACAGCGCCGTCCAGAATCCATGCACCACTCCCGTCGATGCCCGGCGAGTGACACCCTTCACAGTAAAACGTCACGTAGAGTTTTTCACCCTCGCGGATCGTCTCGAGGGTTGCCTTCTGTTCCGGCGGGCGCGGCACGGCAGGAATCTGAATAATCGGATACGGAAAGGGAACGCTCCCGCCCAGCTTGAATGCATAGATTCGAACCGGTCCGCGCTTCGATTCCGGCGTAGCCATCGTGCGTGCGGGTGCGAACAATCGTGAACCGGAACCCCATCCTACAGGCGTGACCACGTACTGTTCTCCATTCACCGAAAACGTAACAGGAATCGACTCGATCGCAGATTTGGTCCTGACCGACCACAGTTTCTTCCCGTTGTCAGCTGCATACGCCGCAAATTCGCCCGTACCCTGGCCTTGAAAAACCAGGTTGCCCGCTGTCGACAGTATTCCGCCATTCACGGAGATTTCTTCTTCCACCGACCAGGGCGCGGATTGCGCCACTGGATCCCACGCAATCAGCCTGCCGAACAGCCCTTGACCGCTTTCGCCCGCTTCCACTGGCGCCTTGGTCTCAGGGTGCCGGTCGGTGGTGGGGATGTAGACCAAGCCCGTCGTCGCGTTATAACTCATCGGCCACCAGTTGTGGACCGTCCATTGCTTCCCGCCGCCCTCGGAAACTGGAATCAAAACTGGTTTGCCCGTCTCGAGGTTGATCGAACTGGCCCACGTTGTCTCGACCAGCGGCTTGGCCGACAAAAGCTTTCCTGTCTTTGCATCCAAAATGTAAAAGAATCCATTCTTGGGCACGGTCATCGCAACATGCCGCTTCTCACCGCTAATCACCAAATCCGCCATCACAATATGGTTGTTCTCGGAGTGCACGCCTTCCGTGCCGGTCTGGTAATGCCACACGTATTCGCCCGTATCCGCGTCCACCGCGATGATGCATTCGCCAAACAGGCGCTCTCCCGTGGCTTTAATCGCGGACATTTCCCCGTAGTCGACTCCGACCCCTGCCGTGCCGAAGATTACCAGCCCCGTTGCATCGTCATAAGTAATCGCGTTCCAGACGTCACCGCCGCCGATTCGCCACCAACCCTCGCCGTGCCAGGTTTTCGCGGCCTCTTCCAGTGCTTTTGATTCGAACGGCTTCGCAGGGTCACCGGGCACGGTCCAGAAGCGCCACGCTTCTTTCCCGGTTTCAGCATCGTATGCCACAAGCGCACCCCGCACTCCGTCATCGGACCCATTGAATCCCATCAGAATTTTGCCTTTGGCAACGTGCGGCGCTCCCGTGATTCCCGTCTGCAGCGGTTCGCAAACGGTTACTTCCCAAACTTGTCTGGCCGTAGTCGCATCAATCGCCATGAGGCGGCAATCGCCGGTCCCAACGTAAACCTTCCCATTCCATACGGCGACGCCCCCATTCGTCCGCGCGGAATAAGAGCCATTCAGCGACAGATTCAACCGAACCTTGGGATCAAACTTCCACAATAGTTTCCCGCTTGCCGCATCCACCGCATAAACCTTCGACAACGGCGCGCTGAAATAAATCACCCCATCCACTACGAGTGGTTCCGACACAACTCCCATACCGCCCTCGATGTTCAGGTACCACGCGAGCCCCAGGCTTGCGACGTTCTTGTCGTTAATCTGCCGCAGCGGGCTGAAGTGTCTCGAATCGTTTATGCGTCCATTCACCAGCCAATTGTTCCCGGTATCCTTCTCCGCAAGAATCCGTGCATCATTCACGGTGCCTTGCTTTGTGGAAGTGTCGGAACCAGGGGGAAAGCCGGTAGCCATGCCAATCGCCACCAGGACCAGCGCCAGATTCAAAACTGAACGTGTCTGCATAATCGAAAGCCGCCTCTTCGAACGCCGCGTAACTACCGAGTCGTTCCTCGACCCTGTTTGTCACTTGGGAAGGATCAAGGCGAAATATGTTAGTGACGCCGCCCGCGGAAAGTCAACGCAGACGGAAGCCCTCGAGGCAAGGAAGGAATGGCGCTGGTCCGGAGCGCTGTCAATTTGAGGGACGATTATTCATACCGCAGCGCAACCAGCGGGTCCACACTTGCCGCCCGACGCGCCGGCACCCAGCACGCCACTACCCCCGTAAACAGCAGAATCACCGGCACGCAGGCCAATGTCCAGGGATCGTAGGCCGACACGCCCCACAACTGCGTGCCGATCACACGGCCCAGCGCGACGCTGGCAATCAGTCCGAGTCCCACGCCAATTCCTACCAGCCGAAGTCCCATCCGCAGTACCATCTGCAACACGTCGGCACTGCCGGCGCCCAGCGTCATGCGGATGCCAATTTCCTGCGTCCGGCACGAAGTCGTGTAAGCAAGAACGCTGTAAACGCCGATCGTTACAAGCACAAGCCCTATGCCTGCGAAAATTCCCATCAGGAAAAATCCAAACCGAGGCCCCGCATAGGAAAACTGGTTGATGTACCCCTCCAGTGTTCCCGTAAATGTCAACGCCACATTGTTATCCGTTGCCCAGATTTCATGCTGCACGGCGTTGAGCATCGCCAACGGTTCGCCGGCCGTTCGCACAAGAACGCCTCGAAACGCCGAGCCCGTCACCGTATACGGGACCCAGATCTCCGGTGTTATCGGATCCTGGAGTCCCTGGTTCTTCACGTCGGCCACCAGTCCGATGATTTCAAACGTCGGGTCCTTCACCGCATCCTGAAAGTCCGCCAACTGCAGGATTCTCACCCGTTTGCCGATCGAGTTCTCATTGCCCAGATATTTCTTCGCGAACGTTTGGTTCACCACCGCCAGCTTGCGCGCCCCGGCTACTTCTGCTTCCGTGAAACCTCGTCCATCTAGAAACTGGATTTTTAGAACGGAGAAGTAGCCTTCGCTGCACAACTGAAACGGTGCATTCCATTTTTCTTCATGTGTTCTCCCTAGTATCTCAATGTCGCTCGGAATACCTCCGTATGGCGGCAGCGCGCTCGTTTCCGCCGCATCCGCAACCCCCGGCAGGACCTTCAACCGTAAGAGCAACGGTCGGTAAAAGCCCGTTACCTGCTCCGCGGTCTTGTAGCGGTCCAGCGGCAGCGGAAGCCTGGCCACCAGAATATGATCGGGACGCAATCCGAGGTGCACTTCCCGCAATGCGATAAAGCTTCTCATCAGCAGTCCCGCGGTTACGAGCAGCGTCAGCGACAACGCTACTTCCAGCACCACAACCGCGTTGCGAAGCTTGCCATGTCGGAACCCTCCTCCGCTTCCTCTTGTGCTGTCTCTTAGCGGCTCATTCACGTCTTTGTGCGCTGCTTTGAGCGCAGGCACCAGCCCAAACACCACAGCGGTTAACGCCGCCAGCACGAGCGCGAACAACAGGACGGGCCCGTTCATCTGAATCACGGCCTCTGCCGGGATGATGTTCTGGGGCAATAGCGCAACGAGAAATCTCAACCCGCCCCATGCAAACAGTGCCCCCAGTGCCGCGCCGCCGAGCGCCAGGATCAGGCTTTCCACCAAGAGTTGCCGGACCAGTCTCCACCGGCTCGCGCCCAGCGCCGCTCGAACCGCAAATTCCTTTTCGCGTGTCATGGCCCGCGCCAACAGGAGGTTCGCCACATTCCCGCATCCGATCAAGAGCAGCAAACCTACGGCCGCCAGCACGATGAAAATCGTGGTACGGAACTGCCCCACAACCCCATCGGCCAGCGACTGCACCTCCAAACGGAAATGTTTTGGGTAATCCTTTGGATAAGCCGACGCCAGGCGGGTTGCGATCACCCCCAGGTCCGCCTCCGCCTCCTTTTTCGAGATTCCTGCTTTCAAATGCCCAAGCAAAAACCAGAACCGCGGAAACGCCCCCGCATATTCTTTGGTGTCGATCGCGCGGCTGGGCTGATCCGGAATCCACATTTCCGCATCGCCCCATCCGAATCGCGGCGGCATGATGCCGATGAGCGTTCGCGCAACCCCGTTCAGGACAAATGTCCTGTTCACGATTTGAGGATCGCCCGCAAACTCCTTCATCCACGTCTTGTACCGCAGCACAAACACTGGAGGGGCGCCAGGCTCGTAATCAGCCGGCTGCATAACACGCCCAAACAAAGCCGGCATCCCAAGAAACTCAAACGTTCCGGGCGTCACATAGGATCCGTGAAACCGCAGGCTGCCTTCCCCTGATCTGTACAGCACGTCGGTATTGGCGCTTCCAATGACCCCGTCAAACACATGGTTCTGTTCCGCGTACTCCACATACTCGGGTCCGTTGAACCCTCCGCGCCCGCCAGGCTGACTCTGTTCGGTGTCATGAATTTGCAGCGACATGAACCGTGATGCATCCGGATAGGGAAACGGCTCCATCAAAACGTTGTCCAACACGCTGAAGATGGCTGTGGATGCGCCGATTCCGAGCGCTAGCGTCAGCACCGCCACAACCGCAAAGCTCCGTGATTTCCCAAGATTTCTCAGCGCATACCGCAAATCCTGACCGACCGTGCCCATAGTTCCCCCCCCACCCCGAAAACCTGGAATAAGGCCACCCTGCTTCTCAGATACGTATGCTCCGGCAATTAAGTTCGACGCCGGAAATCCCGAATAGTTGGCAAATGAGCAGGGACTGCTTGTGAGGCTGTTGCCTTCGAACTGCGAATGCCTTCACAATTAGATGTCCTCGCTTCCTCCGCCTCTTGGGGGTCTATGGTTTTTCGTTCGATCGAGCAGGTTCGCCGCTTCTTCAAAATCCTCGCGGGCTTCACACTTCTGGCGGTGGGCGTTGTGATGTTTTTTACGCCGGGCCCCGGATGGCTAGTGATCTTCCTTGGACTCACCTTGCTGGCTGCAGAGTTCGTTTGGGCTCGCCGCCTGATGGACCATATGAAACACCAGAGCAGTCGCATCAAGGACTCGGTCCTCAAATTTGGCAAAACCGATTCCGCCTGAGAAAATCTCCCAATGCTAAATGAGTGGCGAAACAAATGGGCCCTGGTCACCGGCGCCAGCGCCGGCATTGGCTTTGCACTAGCTACCGAGCTCGCCGCTGGCGGGACTCACCTTCTCCTTAGCGCGCGTCGGCGCGATCGTCTGGAGGCTCTTGCGCAAACTCTGAAGAAAGTCCATGCAGTCGAGACCGAAGTGTTTGTCGCAGACTTGGCCGAGCGCGACGCTCCCGAAAAAATCTTCTCGTTCACAAAGCAAAAAGGCCTCGCCATCGAACTCCTCGTCAACAACGCCGGCTTCGGCCAATACGGTGAACTCCCCGAGGTCCCCCCTCGGCGCCTGCTCGATATGGTGCAGGTGAATTGCTCCGCTGTCGTTCACCTCACGCGCCTTTTTCTTCCAGACATGGTGTCTCGACGCCGCGGCGATATTTTGATTCTCGCCTCCACGGCCGCTTTTCAGGCGGTCCCGTATGTTTCGACCTACGCCGCCACGAAGGCCTTCGATCTTCTTTTTGCCGAAGGGCTCGCCGAGGAAATGAAGCCGCACGGCGTTCGCGTCTGCGCCCTCTGCCCGGGCTCTACCGAGTCGGAATTTCACGTCGTGGCTGGGCAGGAGCAGTTTACCTCCCAGAACCAGGAAAGCGCTGAAAAAGTCGCCAGGACCGGCTTGCAGGCATTGGCAGCGGGCAAGAGTTATGTCATTTCCGGCCTCGGTAATTACCTCGGTGCGCATTCACAAAGGATCGTCCCCCGGCGCATCGTAACTCGCATTGCTGCCAACTTGTTCCGTCCGGGTACCAAGTGCTAGAGCACTTAGCGTCTTCCATCCGTTCGGAGCGACTCCCCTTCCTGCAACGCTGGCCTGCCTGCCGCTGGAAGGCCTTTATGCCAGCTCGGGCTGTAATTTTCCTGAAACCTTCCGGGTCTTTCGAGGGTTCAATAAAGGTGAGGTTGTTGCCCTGAGGATCCGACTCGACCTTCGCATGGGAACTTTTCTGCAGCAACTCGGGAAATATCAAGAGAAAGCAGGCGTCTTGCTGGGAGATGCAAATCGACTTACAGGAGAGGGATGACGTTCTGCTTCGGCGTTCCGCGAAAGGTGACGAGGACGCCTTTGCCGAAATCTATCGCCGGTATCAGGCGCCCCTCTATCGCTTCGCTCTGCGGATGACGGGTAGCCCGTGGGCCGCTGAGGAAGTTGTTCAGGATATCTTCATGACCCTGGTGCGCGAGCCGAAAAAGTATGACCCCCAGCGCGGAGCCCTCGGCGCCTTCCTCTATGGCATCGCGCGTAACCGCGTGATGAAGCAATTGGAGCGAGCTCCGCGGGAACTCCCGCTCGAGAACACCGATGGTACGTCTCGGACAAGCTTTTTCGCGACCGACCCTATGACTCCCGCGCACTGGGCTGAATTGCGCGAGCGCCGCGAGCAGGTTCGTTCGGCGGTGCTCGAATTGCCTATTGAGTTTCGCGAAGCCATCGTGCTCTGCGAGTTGGAAGAGATGAGCTACGAAGAGGCGGCTCGCGCCTTGGAGTGCCCGGTTGGAACCATTCGATCTCGTTTGCATCGTGGTCGCGCGCTTTTGCTCGCCAAGCTCGAAATGCTCCGCGAAGTGCCCAGGCGCGCCAACGCGGGCCATTGAAGGATTTTGTGGGAGAGCGTCGTATGACTTGCGAAGAATTCGCCATGACCGGACTCGAGCTTAGACCGTCGACCGAAGATGGCCCGCTTCAGTTGGCGGCCCGCGAACATTTGCGGAACTGTCCGCACTGCGCCGCGCTTCATGAGAATTGGCAGACGTTGCGCGACGACCTCCACACCCTGGGCGTCGAGTCCTGCGAACCCGAGGTTCCCTCCCGCGTGGAAATGCGGCTACGCCAGCAATTCCGCATCAAGCATTCAACGATGCGAACCCGGCGCACGGCAGCGCTTGCCGCTTGGGCCTTAGCGGCCGCCGCCGTGCTCGTCGGGGCTGTTAGCTGGATCAACTGGCGCCATCAGGAATCCTTGAACGTCGCTGGCCTTCGCAACGCTGTGACCCCGGCCGAAAGCGCGCCGCCGAATTCCGGTCCAACCGCCGGCCTAGCCCCCACCGCAATGGAACTCGGCGATGTTGTCGTGGCTGCCAACTCGGTCGACTTCGCTCTTTTGCCCGGCGTCATTCCTCCTTCCCTGGAGGACGCCACGGTTGTCCATGTGCAAATGCAGCGGGGAGCGCTCACGGCCCTTGGCCTCAGTGTGAATGAAGAACATGGAGCGGACTGGATTCAGGTGGATTTGCTCGTCGGCGATGACGGCGTGCCGCAGGCCGTGCGGCTGCCGCGTTCCGCGGATTGATTTTCTGGTGGCTCGAGGGCCCCAGTGCAGGAGAGAAGAGGAGAAAGCAGAATGAAGAGCAGGTTAACTCATGTTGTACTGGGAGGGGCTCTCCTTCTCGGCGCCCACTCTCTTCGAGCTCAAGAACCGCCTCCGGAACCGCCCCCCTCGCCGGATTTCCCCATGCCAACCGGCTTTGCCGGACCTCGTATGGAAATTCTCGGGTTCGGTGAAATGCATCCGGGCAAAATCGTCACCAACGCGCCCTACAGTGCCGTCGGCGTCACCGAAACCAAGCAAACGCTGCAAGACGGGAATTCCATCGACCGCAAGGTTTCGTCCAACATCTACCGCGACAGCCAGGGACGTACTCGTCGCGAAACCACTTTTTCCGGCGTGGGCCCTTTGACAGCGTCCGGCCAGCCCCGCTCCGTTGCCATGATTCATGACCCGGTTGCTTCCACGGGCTATGTTCTTCACCCCGACACCAAGGTCGCGGAACAATTGCCCAGCCCTCCAGGAGGTTCAAAACAAGGTGGTGGGCTCCAGGGTAAATTCGAAGCCCGCATCCAGCAGGAAATCGCCAACGGCACCCTAAAGAAAGAGGATTTGGGCACCCAGACCATCAACGGCCTCAGCGCGCAAGGCACGCGCTATACGCGCACGATCCCTGCCGGACAAATCGGCAACACCAACCCCATTATCATCACCACCGAGCAGTGGTATTCGCCTGATTTGCAGGTTGTCGTGAGGAGCGTTCGCACCGATCCTCGCTTTGGCCAGACGACCTACAATCTCACCCAGATTCAGCGGACCGAACCGGCAGCTTCGCTTTTTGCCGTGCCCACCGATTACAGCGTCAAGCAAGCAACGCTTCGCCATGGCGGCAGGCGCGGCATGGGACCTGGAGGTGCCCCAGACGCGGCAGTTCCGCCGCCCACCGAATAATTTTCGACAACGATCTTCTCTCCTGAAGACGGCGCGCCCTTTCTGCAGCGACCCCCATTTCTGCAGTTAGGGCGTCGTCGTCTCTCGAGTGCCGCAGCCCTGCTGTCTTTTTTTTGTGCCGCCCACAAACCGTCATCTCGAGCGAGTCTGCGGTCGTCGCGCTAAAATGGTGGCTATGAACGAAGCCGCGCTCGCCTCGCAGCTCCACCGCGAAGGCTTTTCCTACGTCTACGTTTGGGAGGACGGTCCGAACGCCCGCTACCCAGACCACACGCACCGCACAGAGACGGCGCACATTGTCCTTACCGGTGAAATGACCCTCACCATGGCCGGCGAATCAAGAACCTTTGGGACCGGCGAACGCTGTGACGTTCCCGCCAATGCCGTTCATTCCGCCGTCACGGGCGCCCGCGGCTGTCGCTATCTCATCGGAGAGCGTTGATCTCCTCGCGCGTCACAGAGGCACTTTCCTCAAGCGAGCGGTTCTGCTCTTCTACGCATCTCTAGTCACGAGTCAGCGGTCACCCGCCGGCGTCATGGCCCGTTCAATCACTTCCACGACATGCAATACTTCCTGCCGTGTCCCGCGCAACTCCACACCTGCGCGCATCTGCAGCAAGCAGCCCGGATTCGCCGTCGCAATGACCTGCGCCCGCGTCTTCCGTGCGTACTCCATCTTTTCCGCCAACAACTCGAGCGAGGCTTCCGTTTGCGTCACGTTGTAAATGCCCGCCGATCCGCAGCAAATGTCCGAATACGGCAGCTCGACAAATTCCACGCCGGGAATCGCCTTCAGCAATTGCCGCGGCGCCTCCCGAATCTTTTGTCCGTGCAACAAGTGACACGAATCCTGGTAAGTCACCCGCATCGCTACCGGATTCAACTTCGCCGAGAGTCCCAGCGCGGCCAGAAATTCCGTCACATCGCGTACCCGGCTTCGAAAAGCCTTCGCAGCCGCGTACTCTTCCTCATTCTCGCCGAACAGGTGCTCGTAGTCCTTCAGCGTCGACCCGCAGCCCGCTGCGTTCGTCAAAATCGCGTCAAACGTCTCGTTCCCGAACGCGACGATGTTTTTGCGGGCCAGTTCGCGCGCCGTCTTGCGCACGCCGGCATGCGCCGCGAGCGCCCCACAGCACAACTGCCCGCTCGGCACGACGACCTCGCAACCGTTTGCCCTCAACACCCGAATCGTCGCTTCATTCAGTTTCGCGAACGCAATATTGGCCACGCACCCTGCAAAAAAAGCTACGCGTGCACGTCGGGTGCCGGCCGCGGGAAACGTCTTCCCGAGCTGACCAAAAAAGAATCTGTCATCCATCCTTGGCAGCAGCCGTTCGGGATCCGCCAGTCCCAGCAATTTCAAGAGGGCCGTTCCGCGTGCGAAGGCTTGCAGACCCGAACGCTGGTAGAAGCGCAGGAATCGTCCTAGACTGGCGATTCGCGAAGGAAACGGAAGCAAGCTCTCAAAGACAAGACTCCGCATCAAGCGCGCAAACCGCGGCCGCCGATACTCGTTCTCAATTCGTGCTCGCGCGTGCTCGACGAGCTTTCCGTATTCGACGCCCGAAGGGCATGCGGTTTCACACGAGCGGCAATCCAGGCATTTATCGATGTGGTCGACAAACCCGCTCGCCAGCGGAAGTTTCCCTTCATTGACCAAAATCATCTGCCGGATGCGCCCCCTCGGCGAATCGGCCTCGAGGTGCCACAGCCGGTACGTTGGACAATGATTCAGGCACAACCCGCAGTGCACACAGCGCGCAAAATCCTCATACACGGGAACCGTGCCGGGAATAGTAGCTGGAGTTGCCAAACCTCAGAGCCCTCCGACGTATCTCCCAGGCGCAAAAATGGCATCTGGATCGAATGCCTGCTTCACTTTTTTCATTATCGAAAAATCTCCCGGCGCTGCGCCCCACACGCTCACTTTCTGTTTCAGTCCCAGCGGCGCATGCAACAGAGTCGCGTGGCCCTGTTTCCCCGCCGCAAGCACAAACACGTCTTTCGCCACCTTTGCGAAAGTCCTCAGAGTTCTCTCGTCTTCCTGTTCTCCCATGAACGAGAGATAAATCACGCCACAAGCCCGCACCAGCACCGCCCCGTGCAAGGAATCCCCAGTGTGATTTAGTGCCCCAACCGTTTCCGCCATAATTCGCGGCAGCACGACCCGAAAGAGTGCCACGACCGGCGCGGCCCATCGCAACCATGCAAAGGCTTCGCGCAGCACTCCCCCTAGCTGCGAATCGCTGCCCGCGTCCAGCGGCTCGTCTTTTTTTGCTCCCGCTTCATGCGCTAGCCGTTCCACATCTTTGGCAACACGCTGCACGATCTTTGCGCTTCCCTCAAACGACACATAGACCGCCCACGAGTCGCCTTCCACGCAGCCCGGCACCGGTCCATCCTCTTTGGCGAGAATTGCTTTGGTAATCTTCGCGATCGCAGGGCTGAGCAACTCGAGATTCGCCACTGGCAAGTCGCTTGCCTCCACCGCGTTCCGAAACGCCAGCGCCCGCTCGCCGCTTTCGAAACTCGCTACGTGCCCGCCATGTGTCTCCGGCAGCGGGAACGTCCTGAAATTCAGCCGGGTAATCACACCGATCGTGCCCAGCGACCCAATCAGCAACTTATGCAGATCGTAGCCCGTCACGTTCTTCACGACTCGTCCGCCGCTTTTGCACAATTTTCCCTTACCGTCCACAAACTCGGCGCCGATCAGGAAATCTCGGGCGCTTCCGTACCGCTGGCGTAGCACCGAGTCAATCCCCGAAGCAATCACTCCTCCCGCCGTTGAGCTCTCAAAACACGGGACAGCTAACGGCAGAAACTGCTGCCTCTCCGCTAGTGCGGCTTCGAGCTCACGCAGCGGCATTCCCGCGTCCACGCTGAACGTCAAATCGCCGGCGTCATAGTGCGCAATCTTCCGCATGCCGCTCATGTCCAGCGCAATGTCGCACCGCGTCGGCGGCATTCCGATGCCGCATTTACTCCGCGCTCCAACGGGGATTAACGCCAGCTTCTCCGACGACGCCAAGCGCACAACCTCCGCGACCTCCTCCGCGCACTGAGGTCTCACGATTGCCCCGGGCGCGACCCCGTCCACCGCATATTGCGCAAGTTCTTCCACAGCGGAAACAATGCGCTCCTTCCCCAACGCACCTTCGAGTCGTTCGGTCAGGTTTGCTATGGTACTCATCCTCTGGCCCCGCCCGTCTCCCTGTTCCTAATTCGAATCTCCCCGCAGCCCTTGCTCAATGGAAAAATCTTTCCCGGATTCAGCGAGGAGTCCGGATTAAACGCATCATGCACTCGCCGCATCAGCTCGAAGTCTGCGTCGCTGAATAGCAACGACATCAATTCGTTTTTCTCCATCCCCACGCCATGCTCCCCTGTCAACGTTCCACCCAATTCCACGCAGTACCGGATGATTTCCTCGGCAGCCACGACCGCATTTTTGAATTGTTGGGAATCGCGCGGGTCGTAAAGCACAATCGGATGCAGATTCCCGTCTCCCGCATGAAAAATGTTGCCAATGTGAAAGCCGTACTTTTTACCGATTTCCAGGATGTTCGTCAAAGCTTGCGGCAACTTCGAACGCGGGATAACGCCGTCCAGCACGTAATTGCTCGGCGCCAGCCGCCCGAGCGCCCCAAACGCATTTTTTCGGCCCTTCCACAGTAACTCTCGCGCATGATCATCCCGCGCTATACGCACTTCGCGCGCCCGGCACCGCCTGCACACCTCACCGATTGCTGTCTCCTGCGCCTCCACGGCCTCACGCACTCCTTCCACCTCCAGCAACAGCACTGCCGCGCTGTCCCGCGGGAATCCCGCCTGGATGTAGTCTTCCACGATGCGCAGCGTCCACCCATCCAACATCTCGCAAGCCGCCGGTGTAATCCCTTGCGCCGTTATTTCTACCACGGTCTGGGATGCATCCTCGATCGTGTCAAAAATCGCGAGCAGCGTTTTCACCGACTCCGGCTTGGGCGAAAGTTTCACTGTAATCTCGGTGACCAGCGCGAGCGTCCCCTCGCTTCCAACCAGAAGCCCGCAAAGGTCGTAGCCCGGCGCATCTCCGTGCTTGCTGCCTATCCGCACGACCTCCCCGTCCGGCAGCACCAGTTCCAGCGCCGCGATGTGATTGGTGGTAACTCCGTACGCCAGTGTGTGCGGCCCGCCTGCATTCTCGGCCACATTTCCTCCAATCGTGCAGGACTTCTGGCTCGAGGGATCCGGCGCAAAATACAAACCCGCATGCTCGACCGCCTTCGTAATGTCCGCGTTCACCACGCCCGGCTGAACCACCGCACGCCGGCTCTCGAGATCGATCTCGATGATCTTGTTCATCCGCGCGAAGACGATCATTACGCCTCCACCACGCGCCAGCGCGCCTCCCGACAAACCCGTGCCGGCTCCGCGTCCCACGATTGGCACTTGGTATCGTGCCGCCAACCTTACAATGTTCGAGACATCCTCGGTTGTCCGGGGGAACACCACGAGTTCGGGCCGTGCCTTTTCCACTGAGCCGTCGAATTCGTACAGCAACAACTCTTCGTTTGCGCTCAGCACGTTGTCCGGCCCTAGCAGCGAACGTATTTCGCCTCCCACCGAACTGATTACAGCTGCTCGTCCTGAATCCATTTCCTCACTATAGTTACACTGTCACGGTACTGGCAATCCTTGGCTCCGCTCCGCGAATCGTCTGTGTTAGTGTAGGAAGCCACGAAAATCGTGAGGCGAGTGCATGGCGAAACCCAAGGTCTATTCGACCCACCAACTGTTCGAAGAAGCCCGTAAAATCCTCGATAGCAACTGCGACATGCAATACTGGACAGATTCCGAACGGCCTCCCCGCGACGAAGTTCTACGCCGCGTTACAGACAAGGAAGGACTGATCTGCTTGCTCACCGAGAAAATCAATGACGAGTTTCTCCGCTCAGCCCCGAAGTTGCGTATAGCGTCCAATGTCGCCGTCGGCTACGACAACATCGACGTTGATGCTTGTACCAAGCGTGGCGTGGTCGCAACTAACACTCCCGGCGTGCTTGACGAAACTACCGCAGATTTCGCCTGGACCCTGCTGATGGCCGTTGCCCGTCGCGTCGCCGAGGGCGAAGCTCTGGCTCGCTCCGGAAACTGGAAGGGCTGGAATCTCGACCAACTCTGTGGCGCCGATGTTTGGGGCAAGACCCTTGGCATTGTCGGATTTGGCCGTATCGGCCGCTCGGTCGCCCGCCGTGCTTCCGGCTTTCAGATGAGAGTCATCTACACCGACGCCGTCCGCGTTTCCGAGGAAATCGAGAGATCTCTGAATGCCGAGTTTCGCGACATGAATTCACTTCTCGGCGAATCGGACTTCGTCAGCCTGCACGTACCGTTGCTTCCCGAAACACGCGGCCTCTTTGACGCCCCCAAATTCTTCCGCATGAAGCCGACCGCATTTCTCATCAACACCTCGCGCGGACCCGTTATCGAGGAAGCCGCGCTCGTCTCCGCTCTCGAAAACAACAAGATCGCCGGCGCCGCCCTGGATGTTTTCGAAAACGAACCCTTCCTTCACCCCGGACTGAAGCGCCCCAACGTCGTGCTGACGCCGCATATCGCCTCCGCTTCAATCGAGACGCGCACCAAAATGGCCGTAATGGCGGCCAACAACATTGTCGCCCTGTTCAAGGGCCAGCGGCCCCCCAATATCCTGAATCCTGATACTTTCAAGAAGTAGGGCGGCGCAGGTGTTCGAGTGATGCCTTCCACAAAACAGATCGCGCAGCAGATCTATCTCGAGATACTCAAGTCGATCGACATTCCCGCAGCAATGGAGCGAAAACTCCAGTTCGAAGGCTCGCGCCTCGTTCTGCCCGACGCCACCATCGACCTTGCCCGGTTTTCGCGCGCTCTCGTTATCGCGATTGGCAAAGCTTCTCATGCCATGGCGAACGGCCTTGTGGCCATTCTCCCGGACGGAATCACAGCAAGCGGTGTCGTCGTCGCGCCCACCAGCCCCGCTGCCGCTCTACCGAACTTTGAGTATTTCCTCGCGGGTCACCCCTTGCCCAATGCCGATAGCTGGCGCTCCGGTGAAGCCGTCCTTCGCCTGCTTCGCGCCTGCGATGAGCGCACATTGGTTTTCTTTCTTCTCTCAGGCGGCGGCTCCGCGCTGTTCGAGCTTCCGCTGAGCCGGGAAGTGACGCTCGACGACGTGCGAGCGGTTCATCGTACCCTGGTCACTTGTGGCGCTCCGATCGACGCGATGAACACCGTGCGACGTCACCTTTCCGCTGTCAAGGGTGGCCGCCTGGCTATTGCTGCGGGCACGGCCACGAAGATCACTCTCGCTGTCACCGATGTTCCTGTTGGAAAAGAAGCGGCACTCGCCTCGGGTCCAACCCTCCCCGACCCCACGACCATTGCAGATGTTGAGCGCATCTTCGCGCAATACGAGCTGCGAAAGAGGTTCCCCGCGACCCTGCAACGCTGGCTCGACGCCGGTCTCATGCCCGAAACGCCGAAGTCCCGCGATCCCGCATTTGCCAACGCCCATTTCCTTTTGCTATTGGGGATGGAGGACCTGTTCCACACCTCCCATCACACTCTCGAAACCCACGGCTATCTCAGCTGCTGCGATAATTCCACCGACGACTGGCACGCTGAAAAAGCCGCTGACAATTTACTCTCGCAACTTGAGGAGTGGAAGCGTTCGAATCCGCGCGAGCGCGTTGCGCTGATTGCTGACGGTGAGCTCAGCTCGCCGGTAACCGGAGACGGGATCGGCGGCAGGAACTCGGCCTTCGTCTTAGCTTGCGTCGAAAAAATCGCTGGCCAAAAAATCACCGTTCTCAGCGCCGGCACTGACGGCATTGACGGAAATAGTCCCGCTGCCGGCGCCCTAGCCGACGGACACACCCTCGCGCGCGCAAAAGCGCTCGGCCTCGATCCGGCAGCCTTCTTCCGCGACAGCGATGCCTACTCGTTTTTCGCTAGACTCGATGATGCCATCATGACCGGACCTACCGGAAACAACCTGCGTGATCTCCGTCTTCTTCTCGCCGAACCTTGACCTTTCAGGGCTTAGCTGTCGGCGGCAACCGCCCCTCAATCCCTTTCAGCCGCTCGTTCATTTCGCGCACCAGCTCTTCCAGATGAGCCAGCCGCTGACTGTCTCCGTCCTTCGCAGCGGTTTCCACGTGATCTGCTCCTTCGCTCGTTCCCGCGTGTGCTCCGCCCGTCGGAGGAGATTTCTTCAACCGGTCAATCTGCTCCTTTACCATCGGCGCTATTTCGATGCTCAAGTCATTGCTCTTCAAGAGCGCTTCGAGCGGTGGAATCGCCGAAGTGTCGCCGCGCCCGCCGAGGGCAAAGATCGCTGCAATGCGAATCTGAAAATGCGGTTCGGTCAGGTAGCTCGCGATCTGGCTGGTGATTTCCTTGTTGTCCTTTTCGAGACTCGCCAGGCTGCTGATCGCTGCCTGTCGCGAAGGAATCTCTTTCCCCGGCGCCGCCCATTCGCGCAACAAGGGCACAGCCTTGTCATCGCCTAGCGGCCCCAAAGACCGCAGCGCGGCGTTTCTCAAAAATCCGTCCGGAGATTCGCCGTTCACGGCCGCAGTCAGCGTTTGCAGGGCCTGCGACGTTTTCAGCCGCCCGATAGCTTGGAGAGCCGCGGCTCGCGCTCGGTACAAACTGTCGTCTTTCGCGATGGATTCCACCTTGGCGATTACCTCGGCGTTATCCTTGAATTTGCCCAAGGACTGCACGACCCGCACGCGCAGTTCTGGCTCCGTTGCCGTAGGCAAGGCGTTCAACAATTGCTTCGCCGCTGAAGCGCTGCCCAATTCCCCCAGCGATTCCGCAGCAATCAATCGCACGCCGGCTGTCTTATCCGTTTGCAGCGCTTCACCCAATGCGGCAACCGCGTCTTCGTCCCCCTTCATCTTGCCAAGAGCCACCGCTGCATCGGCCCTGTCTCCGAGTTCGCCGGCGTTTGTTATCTGGTACAGCCATTCTTTTTTGTCTTTCTTGAATTCAACGGACTTCAACACCTGCGTGCCCTTGTCAAACAGCACCATCTGGGGCGCCGATTCGGACGCCAGCGTGAACGTCTCCGTCGGCTTGGAGACAACGATCGGATACAGTTTTGTCCCGCCCGCGTTAGTGATTTCTACGTCCACCGGCACGCGAAAGAACGCTACGTGCCCCTCGGACTTCTGGGTTTGCTGCACCGACAGCGCTACCTGCTTCTTCTCCACGTCGTAGTAATACGCGATCTCTAGTTTCGGCGCTCCGGCACCGTACACCCACTGGTCAAAGAACTGATCCACATTCGTGTGTGTCGCCTCTTCAATTGCTTTCGCCAGGTCTGCGGTCACCACGTTCTTCCCGCGGTTCACCTCCAGATAATGTTTCAGCGCCGCGTAGAACGCTTCGTCTCCCAATTCGTGCCGCAGCATGTACAATACCAGCCCGCCCTTACCATATGCGTTTCCGTCGAATTCGCTTGAGTCGTCAAAATCACGCCGCACGATCGGCTTCGCATAAAGATTGTGCGACTGGAACCAGTCCCTAACCGATTCCCACCGGTC
>Ga0306921_10002818_pt1 | contig 17485 bp, 14 predicted proteins | sample sta12Cox44000080_FD_203760 | JGI IMG/M metagenome (GOLD analysis project Ga0306921, IMG submission 203760) | Lab enrichment of tropical soil microbial communities from Luquillo Experimental Forest, Puerto Rico - statoxic.12C.oxic.44.000.080 (v2)... | ecosystem: Environmental > Terrestrial >... | reverse complement strand
TGGTTGGCCACGGCCATGTCGGCATCGGTGGGCCCGGGGGAGAGCGCAAGCCAAGTCGCGCCGCTGCCGAGGAATGCGGCCACCGCGACCGAGGCGGCGAGCGCGCGCCACGACGGACGGGAAGCGGCGCGCGCGGCCGCAGATCGCAAGCCGAGCGCGACCTCGATTCGGCGCGCGAGGCCCGCCGGCGCAGCTTCGCGCGGCAGCCGTTCCGCGATCGCGCGCCGCAGCGCTTCGATCCGCTCGCGTTCGGCCGCGAGCGCCGGATCGGCGGCGATCTGCCGCTCGACCTCGAGCGCGTTGGCAGGATCGAGCTCGCCGTCGACATAGGCGTGGACCAGCAAGCGCGGATCTGTCGTCGAAGGTGTCATGTCCCGCCTTTTGTCTCATCCATTGCGATGCGCTGCATGAGCCGCCGGCGGGCGCGCGCCAGCCGCGACATCACCGTGCCGATCGGGACCTTGGTCACTTCGGCGATCTCCCGATAGTCGAGTCCCTGCACGTCACGCAGCACCAGCGTTTCTCGAAATGTCACCGGCAACTCCGCGATCGCCGCTTCCAGACGCCGTGCGTCGGCCTTGGCGATCAGCGCCGCCTCCGGCGTCTGCTGGTCCGATCCAAAAGCGGCGGCGCCGCTCGCCTGTTGCTGCTCCACGGCTTCGAGGTCGTCGACCACGACCAGCGATGCCGACCGGTTCTTGCCCAGCCAGGTATAGGCTGCATGGCGCACGATGGTCAGCAGCCAGGCACGGGCATTGACCCCGGCGAAGCCGCCGATGCCACGAAAGGCGCGCAGGCATGCCTCCTGCACCACATCCTCGGCGTCGGCCCGGTCGCCGGTAAGCCAGCGCGCGAGCGCGTAGGCGTCGGCGAGATGCGGCAGCACCACGCGGGCGAAGCGCGCCTGATCGTCCTCGCTGTTCAGGCTTTCCATCCTCGATGCGCAACGCGGCAATCATACCGGTGATGATCGGCCGGGGCGCGGATTTATTCCCGAAACTCGCGCGGTTTTGACCGGCGCGGCCGGTCATCGCGAAGCCGAGGCAGCCCCTCACGCCGCCGTGCGCTCCGCAGCCTGCAGGTCGGCGTCGAGGAACCCGCCCGACTGGCGGCGCCACAACGCGGCGTAATGGCCGTCCTGCCGCAACAGCTCCTCATGCGAGCCCTGCTCGACGATACGGCCGCGCTCGAGCACGATGAGACGGTCCATCCGCGCGATGGTGGAAAGCCGGTGCGCGATGGCGATCACGGTTTTGCTCGCCATCAGCGTGCCCAGGCTCGATTGGATCGCCGCCTCGACCTCGCTGTCGAGCGCCGACGTGGCTTCGTCGAGCACCAGGATCGGCGCGTCCTTGAGGATCACGCGCGCGATGGCGATGCGCTGGCGCTGGCCGCCCGACAGCTTCACGCCGCGCTCGCCCACCTGCGCCACGTAGCCGCGCCGCTGCTTCCAGTCCTCGAGCTCGCGGATGAACTCGTCGGCGTGCGCGAGCTTTGCCGCCATTACCACCTCGGCATCGGTTGCTTGCGGCCGCCCGTAACGGATGTTGTCGCGGATCGAGCGGTGCAGCAGCGAGGTGTCCTGGGTGACCACGGAGATTTGCGCGCGCAGGCTCTCCTGGGTGACGGCGGCGATGTCCTGGCCGTCGATAAGGATGCGGCCGTCTTCGAGATCGAAGAAACGCAGCAGCACATTGACCAGCGTCGACTTGCCGGCGCCGGAACGGCCAATTAGGCCGATCTTTTCGCCCGGCCGCACGGTCAAGGTCAGGCCGTCGATGACTCCGCTCTCGCGGCCGTAGCCGAAGCGCACGTTCTCGAATCTGATCTCGCCGTGCGTGACCTCAAGCGTCGCGGCATCGGGCCGATCGGTCAGGGCGATCGGCCGGGCGATGGTCATCATGCCCTCCTGGATCACGCCGACATTCTCGAAAATCGACGTCACCTGCAACGCCACCCAGCCGGCGATGTTGACAATCTGCCACGCCAGCGGCAGCGCCATCGCCACCGTCCCCACCTCGACCTTGCCGCGCGACCATAAGATCAGCGCGAGCGCGCCGGTGCTGGTCACCATGGTCGCGTTGAGCGAGGACAGGCAGAAGCTGAACAGCGTGTTGAGCCGCAGCGAGCGATAGAACAGGCCGGTGTGGTGATCGATGGCGTCGCGCACATAGGCGTCTTCTTCGCGCGCGCGAGCAAACAGCTTCACCGTGAGGATGTTGGTATAGCTGTCGACGATGCGGCCGGTCAGGAGCGAGCGTCCTTCCGAGACCTCCTTGGACCGGTCGCGCATGCGCGGAACGAGCACGCGCAGGAGCAGCAGATAGCCGACGAACCACAACACGATTGGTAGCGCCAAGATCGGGTCGGCGCTTGCCAGGAGGATCAGCGCGCTCGTGCCGTAGACCAGGATGTACCAGACGCTGGTGAGCAACGCGACCAGCGTCTCGCGGATTGCGGGTCCCGTCTGCATCACCCGGTTGGCGATGCGGCCGGCGAAGTCGTTCTGGAAGAAGGCCCAGGACTGGCGCACCACGTACCAGTGATTCTGCCAGCGGATGCGATTCGATACGTTGGCTGAGACCGCCTGGTTCGCGATCAGGTTCTGCGCGGCGAGCGCAAGCGGCCGCGCGATCAGCAGCACCAGCGCCATTCCCAGGAGATGCGGCCAGAATTTCGCGAACAGCTCGTCCGGCGGGCTCGCCGTGATCAACGTGACGATGCGGCCCATGAATACGGGGATGGTCGAATCGAGCAGCGCCACCACCAGGCCTGCCGCGAATAAGGCCGCGAACAAGCCTTTCGCCTGGCGGGCGTAATGCCAGAAGAAGGCGGTGAAGCTGGGCGGCGGTACCGCCTGCTCGGGGAGGTCGGTCGGCTTCAGCAGCCGTTCGAAGAGCGAGAACATGGCACAGACTCGAGACGGGTCGCGCGGCGACGTCACCGCGGCGCCCGATGGGCATCTTTCGTTGATCGGATGCGGGCGGGTAGAGAAGCTTCGTGTCGGGACTATGACATCGCGGGTTATTTTGGGGTCATACGCGGCAACGCACGAGGTAGTGATCGCACTGCCCCATATCCGCTGCGGGAATCATCCTGTCTTCGCCGGCGCGAGGCGGAGAATCCGACCCGAGCCGCTGTCGGTGGCGAGCCACAGCGCTCCGTCCGGCCCCTGGCGCACGTCGCGGATGCGTTCGCGCAGCTGCTGCAACAGGCGCTCCTCCTTGACCACCTTGTCGCCGTCAACTTCGAGCCGCACCAAGGTCTGGCCGGCCAGCGCGCCGACAAAGAGGTTGCCGCGCCACGCCGCGAACAAATCGCCGGTCAAGAACGTCATGCCCGACGGTGCGATCGACGGCACCCAGTACCGCAGCGGCTGCTCCATTCCCGGCTTGTGCGTGCTCTCGTGGATCTTGGCGCCGCTGTAATCGATGCCGTAGCCGATCACCGGCCAACCGTAATTCTTGCCCTTTTCGATGATGTTGACCTCGTCGCCGCCGCGCGGCCCGTGTTCGTGCTCCCACAGCTTGCCTGTGGCGGGGTGCAGCGCGAGACCTTGCGGATTGCGATGGCCGTAGCTCCAGATTTCCGGTTTGGCGCCAGCTTTGCCGGCGAAAGGATTGTCCGGCGGCACCGAGCCATCCGGCCGGATGCGGATGATCTTGCCCAGGTCGTTTCCGAGATTCTGCGCCTGGTCGCGCGTGGTGAAGTGCTCGCCCAAGGTCAGAAAGAGGTTGTCATCCGGCGTCTGCACGATGCGGCAGCCGAAATGATTGGCGCTGGAGAGCGGGCCGGCCTGGCGGAAGATCACCCCGACCGCATCGAGCCGAGGAGTCGCTTCGTCGCTCAGCCGGGCCCGAGCGAGTGCGGTGCGCGCGCCGCCGTCCACCGGCTCGGCGTAACAGAAGTAGATGGTGCGATTCTGCGTGAAGCTGCGATCGAGCGCGACATCGAGCAAGCCTCCCTGGCCCGCCGCGAAGACCTTCGGCACGCCGGAGAGCGCGGGAGAGAGTCCGCCGTCCTTGGCGACGATGCGCATGCGTCCGGGCCGTTCGGTGACCAGCATTCGGCCGTCCGGCAGGAAAGCGATCGCCCAGGGATGATCCAGTCCCTTCGCGACGGTCTGCACCACGAGGTCGCCGGCGGAAGATGGAAGAATTTGTGCGCCGGTGCTCGCGCAGCCGGTCGACGCGAACACACCGGCGCACAGCATCGCTGACCATCGCATGCATTTCTCCCTGTGCCGTGCTGACCTGTAGGCGTCAATCTGTCGCGCGTCGACGCGGCAACGATGCGTTGCCGCCGATGTTCCGGCAAGCTCGCGGCCATTCACATCGGTGTGACAGCATTATTCGCTTTTCCGCCCGCGTCCCTCGTGTCATCGTCGGCAATAAAACGCTCAGGGGGACGAACAGGCGAGGAGACCCATGAAGACGATTGCCATAGCCGCGACAATTGTCGTCGCAGTCGCGGGCATCGGCGGCGCCCAGGCGCAACCCTATCCGTCGCATCCCATCACCATCATCGTGCCGTTCCCCGCGGGGGGGCCGACGGATACGCTCGCGCGTATCTTGAGCGACCGCATGCGGGTCTCGCTCGGCCAGCCCGTGATCATCGAGACGGTCACCGGCGCCGGTGCCAGCATCGGCGTCGCGCGCGCGGCGCAAGCGGCACCCGACGGCTACACGCTCAGCATTGGCAACTGGACGAGCCATGTCGGCGCGGGCGCCATGTATCCCGCGGCGCACGACGCGGTGCTGGAAATGCAGCCGGTGTCGCGCATTAGTGCCACCCCGTTGATGATCATCGGTAAGAACGCGCTGCCACCGAACAATGCGAAAGAGTTCATCGCCTGGCTCAAGGCCAACCCGGGCAAAGCCTCCGCTGCGACCATAGGGGCCGGCAGCGGCGCGCATATCTGTCTGCTTTATTTCCAGCAGAAGACCGGCACGAGCTTCCAGCTCGTTCCCTACCGCGGCGGCGCGCCGGTAATGCAGGACCTGGTGGCCGGACAGATCGACTTCTTCTGCGCCGAGGCTTCGCAAACGCTGTCGTTTCTGCGCAGCGGTGCGATCAAAGCGTTTGCGGTGATGTCGAAAGAGCGCTGGCCCGGCGCACCCAATGTACCGACCATGGACGAGGTAGGAGTGTCCGGGATGTACATTTCGTTCTGGAACGGCCTGTGGGTCCCCAAAGGCACGCCGGGCGATGTCGTCGCCAAGCTCAACAGCGCGATCGTGGACACGCTGGCGGATCCGACCGTACGACAGCGGCTCACCGATCTGGGGCACGTCATTGCCACGCGCGAGGAGCAGACACCGGAAGCGCTCGGCGCCTTTCACAAGGCGGAAATCGAGAAATGGTGGCCGATCATCAAAGCGGCAAACATCAAGCCTGAGTGAGCGGAAATAGCAGCACTGCCGCGCGTCCATGACGCGCGGCAGTGACGTCCCCCCGACCGGCCGCCGAAACGATGATTCAGCGCCGCCGCGTATCCGCGGCGGCAATGGCGGTAATCCCACTCATGGCGGCGAACAGCAGTCCGATGCTCAGCGCAATCGCGAGGGCGAGATAGTCGCTCTTGGCCCCGGCGCCGACCACATCGGCGCGCGCAATGCCGATCGAAACGACGGTGACTGCGACGACCGTCGACAATGCGAGCGCGACGGTGGTGATCAATTCGACGAGAGCGGTGGGGCGCTGCCGCGGCGCCCAGCCCTGACGCATCTCGCGCTCGACGGTTCTGCGCCCGATTGAAATCTTGGGCATGTCAGTCTCCTCGAATCACTTAAGCAATTAGTCGCGGCCCATGCCGGCGTCGGTTCGGCCGGAGTTGGGCAAAGACTTTGGCGAACGAGGGCAAATTTGTGTTTTTGGTTAACGAAGCGTTAACGCCCAAACCGGCGCCCCGAAAGCACAAGAAAATCGCTGTTATACGAGCCCCGCCGTGGCGCGTTCATTCCGCCGGCACGGCGTTCGCGGGTTGCCACTCCATCGGCACATGGCCCGGCTGAGCCGCCACGCGCTCGAGCCAGCCGCGGATCTCGGGAAAGCTCGTGAGGTCATAGTCGCAGGCGTGCGCCAGATGGGTATAGGCATAAAGCGCGATGTCAGCGACGGTATAGCGGCCGGCCACGAAATAGCGGTGATGCTTGAGGTGATGCTCCATCACCGCAAGCGAGCGATAACCTTCCTCGATCCAATCCTCGAGCGCGTGCTGCTGCAGCTCGCGGCCGCCCTTGACCAGCGCCAGCCAGAAATAGGCGGCGCCGATGTTGGGCTCGATGCTGTGCTGCTCGAAGAACATCCACTGCAGCGCTTCGGCGCGATCGATGCGATGTTCGGGCCGCAACGGCGTCCGGCTCACGATGTGCCAGAGGATCGCGTTCGATTCGGCGAGGTAGCGCCCGGGTGCGGCTTCGAGCAGCGGCACCTGGCCGTGCGGATTCTTGGCGAGGAACTCGGGCGTGCGACTCTCGCCTTTGAGGATATCGACTTCAACCAGGCGGTAGGGAATGCCGAGCTGGGCGAGGGCAAGGCGCACCTTGTAGCTGTTGCCCGATCGCTGCATGGAATAGAGCGTATACATCGCCTTCCCTGAACTCTTCTTTCGCCTGCCCCGACATCGTCCTTAACGCATCACAACGGCAATGTCGTGACGCAAGCAGGGTCGCAGGAATGGTCGCCGCCTACCGCAGAGGCGAACCGCAGTCCGCGCCTGCTGCCGTGCCCGTCACGCGCAGAAAATCATTTCCTAGTCATTCCGCCGCCACGCGATGGGCTCGCGCATGCGCGAGCAGAGCATCGTCGTCCACCGGCACGATCGGCGCGAAGTCGCGGTGGGCGATCCATTCGGGGCGGGTGAATTTGGTGATGTGGTTGGAGACCGCGCACAGCGTCAGATACACGATCTTGCGCGGGTAGGGCGTGATGTTGGGCGGTGAAGCATGCACGAGATTGCTGTGGAACATCAGCACCGAGCCGGGCTTGCCGGTCGGCGCCACGATACCGATGCCTCCCGGCGGCGCCGCTTCGGCGCAAAGCCGCGTCACTGTCTCCGCATCGAGGGTCCACAGCGGATAGGACGTCGTGTTCGTGTCGTGCCCGGCCGCCAGCGTGCCGTATTTGTGGCTCTTCGGAATCAGCATCAGCGGGCCGTTGATCGGCAGCACCTCGTCGAGGAAGATCGAGATATTCATGGCGCGCGGCTGCGGCATGCCGTCGTCACGCGCCCAGGTGCCGTAGTCCTGGTGCCACTGCCAGACGTCACCCTCGAACGCCGCTTTGGCGTTGATCTTGAATTGGTGGACGTAGACGCCTTCGCCGAACAATTGCTGCAGCGGCTCGACCAGACGCGGATGATGCGCCATCAGCCGAAAGGCTTCGTTGTAGGTGTGGGCGGCGAAAGCGGTACGCGGCGCGCCGGTTTTCTCGCGCCAGACCTCCTGGCGATTGGTCCTAAGAATCCGATCGGCCTCGCTGCGCAGAAGCGCGACCTCCTCTTCGGCGAAGCAATTCGGAAAAAAGAGGTAGCCCTGCTCCTCGAAGGCTTCGATCTGTTGCGGCGTGAGACTCATGGCGTCCTCCCGGGGACGACGTTTCATGGCAGCAGTCTAGCGGGGAGTGCGTCCGGAATCACGTGCTTCTAGCGGTGAGCCACGGATGCGCATGGGGGCGGCCAGCCCGGCACGCCAGTGCTGCGCGCATGGCGGCCACGCACAGATGTGTCATCGGCGGTTCCAATTCGCCTGCGGCGCGCGTGGTACCGCCGTCACAGCTGTGTGTGCATTCGCGATTGAGACTTGCCGCCGGCGGCTACGCCTATTAGGAAGCTCGCGCCCCGCAAGCGGAGATTCTCATGGCCCTGCTCGCAGAATCGCTCAAGCGCATCAAGCCGTCCGCCACGATCGCGGTCACGGATAAGGCGCGGGCGCTCAAAGCCGCCGGCCGCGACGTGATCGGATTGGGGGCGGGGGAGCCGGACTTCGATACACCGGAGAACATCAAGCGCGCCGCGATCAAGGCGATCGAGGGCGGCAAGGCGGCGAAGTACACCGCGGTCGACGGCATTCCGGAACTCAAGGCGGCGATCGCGCGCAAGTTCAAGCGCGAGAACGGCCTCGACTACAAGCCGAGCCAGATCATCGTCGGCACCGGCGGCAAGCAGGTGCTCTACAACGCCTTGGTGGCAACGCTCGATCCCGGCGACGAGGTGGTTCTCGCCGCGCCCTACTGGGTGAGCTATCCCGAGATGGTCATGCTCGCCGGCGGCGAGCCGGTCGCCGTGCCCACCACGCTTGAGTCCGGATTCAAGATGAGCGCCGCGGCGCTCGAGCGCGCGATCACCCCGAAGACCAAATGGGTGCTGCTCAACTCGCCCTCGAATCCGACCGGCGCCGCCTATACGCGCGCCGAGCTCAAACAGCTGACCGACGTCCTCGTCAGGCACCCCAATGTCTACGTCATGACCGACGACATGTACGAGCATCTCGTCTACGACGAGTTCGAGTTCACCACCGTGGCACAGATCGAGCCGCGGCTTTATGAGCGCACTCTGACGGTGAACGGCGTCTCCAAGACCTATTGCATGACCGGCTGGCGCATCGGTTACGGCGGCGGGCCCGAGCCGCTGATCAAGGCGATGGCGATGATCCAGTCGCAGTCGACCTCGAACCCGACCGCGGTCTCGCAATGGGCGGCGGTCGAGGCGCTCGATGGGCCGCAGGATTTCATCCCCAAGCACAACGCCATCTTCAAGGAGCGGCGCGACCTTTGCGTGTCGATGCTCAACCAGGCTCGCGGCATCCGTTGCCCGAAGCCGGAGGGCGCGTTCTATGTCTACCCGTCGTGCGCCGGCACCATCGGCAGGACTGCGCCCACCGGCAACAAGCTCGTCACTGACGAAGATTTCGTCACCGAATTGTTGGAGGCCGAGGGCGTGGCGGTGGTGCAAGGTACGCCATTCGGTTTCGGTCCCGCCTTTCGCATCTCGTATGCGACCAAGACCGAGGACGTGGAGGAAGCGTGCCGGCGCATCCAGCGCTTCTGCGGCAACTTGACTTGACGACCGCGATCTTGCGTAAGGTCGCCCGGCGAGGCGCAACCCGATCGGGGTTGCAAGTACCAGTTTCGGCCTTTGATATTGTGCGGTTTTTAGCCCGAATTGACAAACCGGGTTTCAAGGTTTGCCAGCATCTGTTCTCGTTGCGAGCTTCTTTACGACGCTCTGCGCTAGTGCCTTTCGATTGGCGGCGCGCGTGTAGCGCTCGGCTTCAGTCAACGTCGTCCAGCCGAACCATGCCATTAGTTCGTGCGCCGTCGCCCCATGGTCTGCCAGTCGGGTTGCCGCGGCCTTCCGCAGTCCGTGGGCGCTTAGGCCTTTCTCAAGACCGGCTTGGTTGCAAACTTGTCGGAACCATTTCCCAAATCCTGCCGCTGAAAAGGGTTGGCCGGACCCATTGACCAGAAAGGTGAGATGGTCGCTCGGCGTCGCCTCGAGGACGAGCCGCAGCTCCGCTAGGACTCTGCGCCCCCGTCTTGTTCTGCTTAAGCGAAAGAATGCCGTCGCGAATGTGCTGACGGCCTATCCGCACGATATCGCCACGCCGCTGACCGGTGAACAAAAGTAGCGCAAGAGCCAACCGCGCTCGACTGCCAATTGGATGCGTGGCCTCAAACTTAGCAATATCAATATCAGTCCATGGGATGAATCCGCCGGTGTCCTTGATGCGCGTCGGCTTGTAACCGCCGGTCGGATCAACATCGATGAGTCTCTCGGTTATCGCAAACGCCATCAGGCCCCGTAAGGCTTTCAACATATTCCGTTGTGGATAGGGCCGCAGTGATCCGAGCAACTGCGCAACGTGCCTCGCCCCCATCATGACAAGGCGTTTCTCGCCGTGGGCGTTGCGGAAACGCTCAAGGAGCTGGCGTCGCAAGGCTTGCGTTGTCGGCGCCAGCCCCTCACTGAAAGCTTTTGACTGGAAGTAACGGGCAACAGCCGCATTCACGCTGTCCGGTCCTGCTCGCTTGGCGCCGATAGGAGATCGCGGGGCATTGAGGGCGCCCTCATAGGCGGCCATGAACTCTGGCGACCATGGAAGACCGGGGAGGATCATCCGTTTGAAGCCAGCCCGCCGAAAATAGAATCGCGGCTTCCCATGCCGGTCGATGAACCCATGGACGAATTTCGGCAAACGGCGCATCACACGCGGTCCCATTCGTTCGCCTCCGTCGTCTCGCCAAGCTGATCAGTCGGATCAGCGGTAATGATGACGATCTTTCCAGACTTGTCGATTTCGATTCGGGCGATATGCACACCAGCCGCGGTCACGGCCTTGACCGCTCTCGTCACGTCCTGCTGCCGGAATGTCGATGGAGCGCGGGCCAATTAATGCAGTCCCCTTAAAATACTGCTTCCGCCAGCAAGTCCAGCGCACGCGCCAACGGACCCGAAGCCGAGCCGTCGCTATTGCGTGTCAGGGCACGGCGGAGCGTGTCCACCGGGCAACCGTGCTGGAGAAGTAGTGAAGCGGCCACAGCGGCATCGCGGGCGTTCAAATCAACGGCTGTCCCGTGCTTTGCGGTGCTAAGGAAGATTTCAGCGAGCCCCCCATCATTAAAGCGACCGACGCCAGCCGTATACCGGACGCCACCGTGCTCGAAATCGAGCAATTCATGTGCGCGCCGGTCCGGGAGGCGTAGACGGGTAGTCATCCCTGGGCCCTCTCCAACGTCAGGTAGAGCCAGCCGGATTACCAACAAGGCCACGAGTACGCTGCCACGCGCGCAGGGCGTGCAACGCCCGTGCCCGCCAACACGCAGGGAAAGGTGACAAGTGTGCAGTAGCTGTCACCACAGTCACCGAGTCACCAGAACTCCGCATATTTCCTCTCCACTCTCTCTAGTGACTAAGTGACTCAGGATTGGTGGGCAGCTCGTAACGACCCTTTTCCAGGCGTCGCAAGTCACCACTTTTGGCCATTCTGCCGAGAATTTGCTTTACGGCGTCGCGTGACTTGGTGACACCCCCCCTGTCACTAGTGACAGCTTCGCGCAGGGCCGCTGTCACCAGCTCCACCGTCAATGGCTCCCCCGCCTCGCGGAAAACGGAAAGGACGGCTTCCCTTTCTGCCGAGCGCCGGACGGATCCGGCCTCGCCCACGATTGTCCACCGGCACGTGTCCCTGCCAAATTGAGCCGCCAGTTGGACCGCCTCGACATCCCTTCCGCGCACGTCAAACACGAAACCGCCGCCGGGCTGGCGCTCAATCACAATGATCGTGTCCGCGGCGCCCGTTAGCCCGAGGGTCCCGCTCACCATGTCGATTAAGTCGTCGGCCGCAGCCTTCCGGGTGTGGTGGGCAACAATGATGGCGATGCCGAGCTCTTTGCTCAGCTCGCGTAGCCCTACAAGAGCCTCGTAGTCCCTGTCATATGCCGTTTTGCGGTCCTGCCCGGCCGGCCTGACCATCTTCAAGACGTCGATCGCTATACAGGCGACCGACCCGCTGGCCGCACGGACGCTCATGACCCATTTGCACATTAGATCGAGCCCGCCCTGGTCGACACGTTCCCATATCGTCTCCACTCGCATGTTCGCGGGCCATGGGCCGACCCATGCCGGCAGTAGCCTTTCTCCGCGGGAGCGGAGGCGCCGAAGATTGTCCTCGAGCGCGAGGTAAAGCGTGTGCCCTTGGGTAGGACGCCGCTCTCCCAGCATGTCGCGGTTGATGGCGGAGGAGATGCAGAGGTCGTACAGGAGCCAACTTTTTCCAACCTTTGGCTTCGAGCAGATAAGCGTGACCCCCTCGGCCGGTATCAGATCAGGAACGAGAAATGACACCGGCTTGAACTCCATGGTGCTCAATTCCTCCATCGACGTACCGCTTTGCTGATCTAGTGCAATTGACGGGCGCTGCCCGTTGAACTTCTTGCGCGCCCAGCTGGCGCACATGGCGCGGATGTCGCGCTCTTCGCGAGCCCAGTCCCAGCGCTCTCCGGCCGTGCCGGAAACCCTCCGCGTCGCCGCCAATAGCTTCGCAACGATCTCGTCAGCGCCAACCCCGCGATTGAGCAATGCGGAACTGACTGCGAGCTGGGTCTGATGAATGGAGGTTTCTCCCGGACCCTGAAACCGCATGGCATCTAGCCGCATATCGACATCGACGGGCGCACCGCCGGCACCTGGCATATCGGTGGCAAGGAATGGGTTGGCTGGTGGCGCTGCCCCTTTGCGTGGGATGAGAGGGCGCTGCATCCCTAGCCAGTATTCGAGATCAGACAATTCGTAGCGCAGCGGGCGATCGACGACGACCTTCACCGGCAGGCGACCACCGTTCTTTGTGTTGTGTGAGCCCGGCAAACGCATGAGGCGCGCGACCTCGCACACCGCGGGATCGCCACCGATCACATCAGCGAGCACCCGCAGTAGCACTTCGACACGGGCGATGGTCTCGGGCGTGGCCCGTTCCGATTCGGCCAGCACCCAATAGCAATGATAGCCATGGCCGCTGTGGATGACCTTAGAAGGCAGGCACGGGAGTTGACCGAGACGCTCCAACACGACATCGGGCGACATGTCGATCTTGTCGAGGTCGAGGTCGGCATGCAGGCACACGATCTCGTGGATCGTTTCCTTTGATCTGCGAGACTGCCTGGGCATCACCGTGTTGATGCAAAAGAAGGTGCCTCGATCTTTACGGTCCCAACGACCGACGAGGTCATCGAGGCGAACGCCGCTGCCACGACCGCATATTTCGGCGGGCTGGCCGGTGCCCCGGTCGTTCGGCAGCGAGCAGATGTAGATCGATCCGGTGCTGACGCTGAAAAAGTCCGCAATGAAGGTGCTAACCGACATGGTGGAATCATAAAAGAAAGAAGCCCGGCGGGAGTGCCGTCGGGCAATTCGAGGAACCTACATGTCGATCTCGTCGTTCAAGTCATCGGCGATGGAGAGCGGCTTGCCGTCCCTGCCCGTCCAGCCCACGATGTGCATCACCGGATAGAAAATCTTCCCGTAGGTGCGATGCCGGTAGTGGTCTGCCCTCAATTCCACGATCGGCAGACCGGGCACCTTCTCGTCCTGCACCCTGCGCCCGTAAGCGCGGGTGAGTCTGCTCACGCAGGCCAAGCCACCCTTGGACCCCGTGGTGAAATTATAAGTTTCACCGCCTGCATCGAGGCGCGTGATCGGCACCGACATCTGGAACTGCCAAGGGTCACGACGCGAGCCATCGTCCTGCAATTCCCACTGTTGGCTGTCAGCGTCTCCCAGTTCGCTCCTCAGAGGAGGTACGAATCTGTCGGCGACTAGGCCAATGCGGCGCTCGACGGGCTTTCCGTCCTGCCATTTTTGCCATCCGAAGGAAATCTGATCTGCGTGTGCGATGCACCGTGTTCCATCGGGAATGTTGTCGATGTCGCTGATGCTAAATTCGCCCTGCTTCGTGAATTTGCACATCGGCGCGCCGATGACCTTGTCGATCTCGGTGCTGACCTCGATCCACGGGTTATTGTCATCGGCAGCCAAGGCATTTGTGGCTTTTTTGACCATTGCGGTATTCCCGCGCTGGGCATCTGCCTGCCTCTGCTGGTCTTTCAACACATCTTCTGTAGTACGAACTTTCCTCTTAGGATTCATTTCTCAGGCTCCTTTTGCCGATTGCCGGGCAGACAGCGGCCGGCGCGCTATCGCACATACGGATGCGAATTTCCTCGATTGTTTGGTGGCGAATCCCGGCATCGCGCTGCTTCAGTCGTGCAACGCGGCGCCCGTTCACGGCGTTGGCCCTGCGATTCGGCCGCTGGGGTTGGCGCCGGCCTGGTGAAGGGGCGTTGGTAAAATCGCGGGCTAATTTACGTATGAATTGCTCGGCATCCTGCGGCGTGAAGGGAGGCGTCGTCGCCGCTGCAGGACGTAGGACGCTGCTGCGGGTCTGGACAACGTCATGCATCGACGTTGGTCCGATCTGCGGCGGCCTGGCGTTCTACGTCGGCAAACTCGTCGCGAAGCAGCTCCTCGACGTGTTGCCGTAACCCTGATCGCGGTGTAAGCGACGAGAGAATGATCTGCAGCAGTGCCGTCGTTACGTGTGCGGCACGATCGCAATTGCCTGATGGCAGGAGCTGCGGCCGCGGCGTTGCTTGTGGTGATGAAGTGCTATATAGAAGGGTCATCGCCCCTTTCCTCTGTTTGGAGGGATGGGCCGATGGACTCAGGACAGGTATCGCGGCGGTGTCGGCCCACGGCGCCGCCGCTATACTTGTGAGCCTAGAGGCAAAGGTTTAGGGGATCGCGCAGCAACTACGGCAATGCGGTTCTTGCGCTATTTGCGGCGGCCCGCAGCTCGCAGGATTGTGTCGTCTGAGACCCAGGGCTGCTGGAGGTGCTTGAGCTTCTCGCCAACCTGCCGGCACAAGGTTGCGTTTGGTAGGGTAGCTTGGTCAGGCACGCTGTTGGGATAGAGCGCGTTGATTGCGGCTCGCGCACGCTCAAGATTAGGTTTTCGCCGCTTTTTACGCGGTCGCTGTTTGAGCAGCACCGGCGATTGTTTCAGCAGAGGCTCAAACCGAGATTCCGGCAGGTTATGTTGCGAAAGCCAACGCTTAAATAACCACTGCGGAAACCAACAGTACTCGAGATATGACCTGCCGCCGTTGCTGTCGATGTCGTGCTTGATTACTTCTCTGAGGAACTCGCGCGTCATTCGCTTCATTGCGCTAATCGGGTGCAAGAAGAGCACCTGCGAACGACCAGCTTTCTCGAACTTGCCGTTTAGTAGGTCGCTTGCCAGTAAATCAAATGCCGCTGCTCTCTTTTCCTCATTCGGCAGGATGGATTGATCTTCCCTCGCGCATCGTTCCGCGACGTCCGCAAAATTGATAAATTTGCCCGTCTTCCGCAGCCGTTCCGCGAACCGGGTGCGCCCTTGCCCCGTGCACACTCAACCACCGCCTCCACCGCCCGCAATGAGAGGTGGGCGCGGAGCAAGCCGGACGGCGGTGGTGACGTGTCCGACAACGGTTCGGCCGAACCGGCCCCGCGCCTAAATCAAATATAGCATTCTAGCGGTCTCACCGCAGAGGGATGAGCTGCCCTGCCGCCGAACTAGCGCCACCGATAATACGTCACCTCGCTCACCCCGATCTGGCGCATTGCGTCCACCATGTTCTGGCCCTGCGAGACCGAAAACATCAACCTGTGGTAGCTTCGCAACGATCGCTTCAGGCTTGTATCGCTTCCTTGCCACCGTAGTCCTCCTTGATGTCGAGACATACCTCAGTCGGACCACTTCATTGGGGGCGCATCAGCATATCAAAAGCCATTACGAGCCCGGTGAAGCGCCAGGTTTGCCCGGTGCCTCAAGCGCTGTTCTTCCTACCAGCGTGTTTCGGCCTGGTTCGATTAAAACCTGTCCCACGTACGGGGCAAAGCGGACATGGCCCAAGTGATGAGGCGAGGTCCGCTTTTAACCCAAAGCGGACATACGCCGGATCAAAATCCTGCAGCGCAGTTTTACAAATATCTGAGGACTGCTTATAGGTGCCTCAAATACCGCGATAAATGCAGCGGTTCGGAAAGTCCGACATGGTTGCTGTGCCCCTCACCAGCCGCTCGGTTGATAGTCCGTCGCTGCGGACGTTTCTGGCGGAGCTGCCCGAAGACGACGTTCTCCGCATCTCGGAGCCCTTGGAACTCGACTTTCTGCCTACCGCGCTGATCCTCGAGCTGGAGAAACGTCGGCGGACACCCGTCGTCATGATCGACCGGCCAAAGGGCTTTGATGTTCCGGTCGTAGCTAATCTATTCGCAAGCCGGGACCGCATTGCACGCATGGTCGGGGCACTGCCTAGCGGCTTCAATGATGTCTGGATGCATGCGCTCGCGAACCTCACGCCCCCCACCGTTGTGAGCCGAGGGCCCGTGCACGAGGTTGTGGCGCACGGGAACGAAGTCGACGCGGGCACGCTGCCGATCAGCCGGCATTTTGAGAAGGACGCTGGACGCTACATCGGCTCAGGCATCCTGATCTGCAAGGACCCGGACACGGGCGTGCGCAACCTCAGCTATCAGCGGCTACAGCTCAAGGGTCCGAACCGCTTCGGCGCGAGCCTGCATTCGCGTGGCCACATATGGGACCACCTGCTGCGCTGCGAGGCGCGCGGCCGCAACCTCGAGGTCGCGGTCGTGATCGGCGTGCATCCCGCGATCAATCTTGCAGCGGGCGCGAAGGTTGCGATGGAGGTCGACGAGTTTGACGTTGCCGGCGCGCTGCTCGGGCGCCCGGTCGAACTCGTGAAATGCAAGACGATCGACATCGAAGTGCCGGCCGAGGCGGAGTTCGTGCTGGAAGGTGAAATTCTCGCCAACGAGCATGAGGACGAGGGGCCCTACGGCGAATACACCGGGTATTCCACCTACCGCTCGACCCGCAACGTCTTCGTCGTGAAGGCGATCACGCGGCGCCACAAACCAATCTTCCACGACATCATTCCCGGCTATTCATCCGACCACCTGCTGCTCGGGCGTTCTGCCAAGGAGGCACATGTCCAGATGCGGCTTAAGGAAATGGTGCCGAATCTCCTCGCGCTGAACTTTCCGAAATCTGGCACGCATTTCCACGCCTATCTATCGATCAAAAAGACAGCGGAAGGGCAGGCGCGGCACGCCCTGATGCTGCTTCTCGGCCTCGATCCGTATCTCAAGTTCGTGGTCGCGGTCGACGAAGATGTGAATGTCTTCGATGAGGAAGAGGTGCTGTGGGCGCTCGCCACCCGCTTCCAGGCCGACACCGATATGTTCATGGTGCCGCAAGTATTCTGCAATCGGCTCGATCCGTCGTCACGCGACGGCATGTCGGCTAAGCTTGCCCTCGATGCGACCACACCGCTCAAATGGGACGTGGAGCGCGCGGTCGTTCCGCGCGAGGCTGCGGCAAAGGCGACCGAGTTATTGGCACGGTTCTAGATTCCGTGTGCAGATGATGGTCTTACGTCTCGCGGCATTACATTCGATTGGAGGGAACTCATGACTCGATCCCAATTGCTCCGGCTTGGTTTTATCTCGCTGACGCTCGCTATCGTTGGCGCCCCGGCCTTTGCGCAGGCACCCGCCAAGGTGAAGATAAGGCTCGACTGGAAAGGCGGCGCGCAGCACGCTCCGTTCTATCTCGGCCAGCAGCGTGGTCTCTATAGGCAACAGGGTATCGATCTCGAAGTCATTTCGGGTTCAGGCTCGTCCGATACGATCAAGCAGGTCGGCTCCAAGGCGGTCGAATTCGGGTTGGTTGATGCACTCGTGCTGGTACAGGGCGCTCAGCAGCGCGTGCCGGCGAAATCGATCGCGGCTTACTACCAGCGCACGCCGATAGTGCTCATCAGTCCGAAGGAAAAGCCGGTAACTGATCCGCGCCAGTTGCTCGAAGGCATCAAGCTCGGCTCCAAGAAAGGCAGCGCTACCTTCCAGGGTCTCGTGGCGCTTCTT
>Ga0306921_10002814_pt1 | contig 17493 bp, 13 predicted proteins | sample sta12Cox44000080_FD_203760 | JGI IMG/M metagenome (GOLD analysis project Ga0306921, IMG submission 203760) | Lab enrichment of tropical soil microbial communities from Luquillo Experimental Forest, Puerto Rico - statoxic.12C.oxic.44.000.080 (v2)... | ecosystem: Environmental > Terrestrial >... | reverse complement strand
CGCCGCCTGGCTGCGCGCGTCGGGAAGCGGATGTCCGGCCTCGTACACCGCGATGCCCGGCAGCGCGCGCGCGTGCCCGTCCTTCGACGTCACCGCGCCGCGTGCGATCCGCCCGTCCAGCGCGCGCCGAGCCGCCTCGGCCATGGCGCAGGCAGCCTTGCCTGCGGCGAGCAGCGCGAACGGCCCGGGACCGAGCGCCCTCGCCGCCAGCGCGCGCTCGAGCGCGCGGCCCGCGTGCACCGCGACGAGCGCCGCGCGGTGGACCTCGACCAGCGCGGCGCGCGCGCTCAATCCAGCGGGAACGGCGCCAGCACGATCTCGAGGCGACGGTTGCGCTGCCGGCCGTCGGCGGTGTCGTTGCCCGCGAGCGGCCGCCCTTCGCCGTAGCCGATGGCCGCGAGGTTCTTCGCGGGCACGCCGCCCGAGGCGAGGAAGCGCGCCACCGTCGCCGCACGCGACGCCGACAGATCCAGGTTCGAAGCGAAGCGCTTGCTCTTGAGCGGCACCGAGTCGGTGTGGCCCTCGACGCGCACCTCGCGGTCCGTCATGCCCTTGATGCCGGCGGCGATCTTCGCGAGCACCGGGCGGCCCGCCGACTTGATCTCGGCGCTGCCGGGATCGAAGAACACCTTGTCGCTCGCGCGCACCACCAGCCGGTCCTGGACCTTCTCGATCTGCAGCTGGCCGCTCTTGACCTCGCCCTGGAGCGAGTCGACCAGGCCCTGGTAGGTGCCCTGGATGCGGTCGATCTCGTCGTCCTTGATCGCGCGCGCGGTGCGCTCCTTCTCGAGCGCCTCGCGCAGCGCGCCGACGCCCGCGCGCTCGCTCTCGATCTGCTTCAGGAGCTCCGCGCGCTCGGCGTCGAGCGCGCTCTTCTCGACCAGGAGCTTCTCCTTGCCGCGGCTCTCGTCGAGCATGCTCTTCTTGCACTCGACCAGATCCGAGCTGAGCGCGCGCTGGCGCGCGACCTCGGCCTCGTAGTGGCCGGGAGCCGCGCAGGCGCTCGCGCAGAGCGCCGCGCAGGCGACGAGCCCCGCGACTCTCAAGCCAGGACGTCCCGCCCGAATGCGACCTGTGCCACCTGCTCGATCCTCTCCACCGGCTCGACCTTGAGATTGCGGATCCGCTCCGCGGGAATCTCGGCGAGGTCCTTCTCGTTGGCCGCGGGGATCAGCACGTGCGTCACCCCCGCGCGCCGTGCCGCCAGGATCTTCTCCTTGATCCCGCCAACCGGCAAGACCTTGCCGCGCAGGGTGATCTCGCCGGTCATGGCGAGGTCGGGAGGGACCGGCTTGTCGAGCAGCAGGCTCAAGAGCGCCGTCACGATCGCGATGCCGGCGCTCGGGCCGTCCTTGGGGATCGCACCGGCGGGGATGTGGATGTGCAGGTCGCTCTCGCTGAACAGCTTCGGGTCGAGGCCGAGCGCCCGCGCGTGCGTGCGCACCAGCGAGACCGCGGTCTGCGCCGACTCGCGCATCACGTCGCGGATCGAGCCCGTGATCTTCACCTCGCCCTTGCCGCGCATGCGCGTGGCCTCGATGAACAGGATCTCGCCGCCCGCCTCGGTCACCGCGAGCCCGACCGACACGCCGGGAATCTGCACGCGGCCCGCGACCTCGGGCTCGAAGTGGGCCGGCCCCAGCAGCGCAGGCAGGTCCGCCGCGTCGATGCGCTGCGCCGCCTCGCCGTCGCCCTCGACCGCCCGGCGCGCGAGCTTGCGCGCGATCTTGCCGAGCTCGCGCTCCAGGTTGCGCAGCCCCGCCTCGCGCGTGTAGTTGCGGATCACCGCGCGGATCGCGTCGTCGCTGACCTCGGGCGCGCGCTCGGCGAGGCCGTGCTCCGCGAGCTGGCGCGGCAACAGGTGCCGGCGCGCGATCTCGAGCTTGTCCTCTTCGGTGTAGCCCGGCAGCTCGATCACCTCCATCCGGTCGCGCAGCGCCGGCGGGATGTTCTCGAGCAGGTTCGCGGTGGCGATGAACAGCACCTTCGACAGGTCGAACGGGACCTCGAGGTAGTGGTCGCTGAAGGTCGAGTTCTGCTCGGGGTCGAGCACCTCGAGCAGCGCCGACGACGGGTCGCCGCGGAAGTCGGAGCCCAGCTTGTCGATCTCGTCGAGGATGAACACGGGGTTGTTCGTGCCGGCGCGGCGCAGCGTCTGCAGGATCCGGCCGGGAAGCGAGCCCACGTAGGTGCGCCGGTGGCCGCGGATCTCGGCCTCGTCGCGCACGCCGCCCAGCGACAGCCGCGCGTACTTCCGCCCCAGCGCGCGCGCGATCGAGCGCCCCAGCGAGGTCTTGCCCGTCCCCGGCGGACCCACGAAGCAAAGGATCGGCCCGCGCAGGTCGCGTTTCAGCTTCAAGACCGCGATGAACTCGAGGATCCGCTCCTTCACCTTCTCGATGTCGTAGTGGTCCTCGTTCAGGATCTTGCGCGCGTGCGCGACGTCGAGCGCGTCGTCGGTCGACTTCGACCAGGGCAGGTCGGCGATCCACTCCAGGTAGCTGCGGATCGTGCCCGCCTCCATCGCGCCGGGCGGCTGCGCGGCCAGGCGCTGCAGCTCGCGCTCGGCCACGGCCATCACCGCCTCGGGCACGTGGGCCTCCTCGATGCGGCGGCGCAGCTCGTCGACCTGGTCGCTCGGGGACTCGTACTCGCCGAGCTGGCGTCGGATCGCCCGCGCCTGCTCGCGCAGCACGTACTCCTTCTGGCTGCGCGACAGCTCCTCCTGGACCTGCGAACGGATCTCCTGCTCCAGCGAGCGGACCTCCTGCTCGCGCGCCAGGTGTTCGGACAGACGCTCCAGCCGCTTCTGCACATCGGGCGTCTCGAGCAGCTGCTGGCGCTCGTCGACCGACAGCCCCAGGTTCGCCGCCACCACGTCGGCCAGCGCCGACGAGTCGGAGAGCTGCGCGACCATGGTGCGCACCGGCTCCGACACGTTCTGCGAGCCCTCCGCGATCACCGCGAACTGGCGGCTCACGTTGCGGTGGAGCGCCTCGAGTTCGAGCCCGGACACCATCGTCTCCTCGAGCGGCCGGATGCGCGCGCGCAGGTAGGGCGCCGTCTCGAGGAACGACTCGATCGCGACGCGGCGCAGGCCCTGCACCCAGAGCCGCTGTGCGCCGTCCTCGCCCTTGGCCATGCGCAGCACGCGCACCGCGGTCCCGACCGAGTACAGGTCGGCCGGCCCGGGCTCCGCCTTGTCGGGATCGCGCGCCGCGACGGTGACGATCAGCCGATCGCTCGCCAGCGCGTCGTCGACCAGCCGCTTCGCGCGCTCGTTGGTCGCGACCATCGGCGCGACCAGCGTTGGAAAGAGCACGGTGTTGCGCAGCGGCAGCACCGGCAGCACCTCGGGCAGCGTCTCGTCCGCGTGCGCTTGCGGCACCGGCGGCTGCTCGGTCTCTTCGCTCTCTCGCGCCTCTTCTTCGCTCACTGCGCTTTCACCGCCACCACGCGCGCCGCGCTCTCCTTGCGCGGCAGCTCGATGGTCAGGATTCCGCTCTCCAGCCGGGCGCTCACCCGGTCTGGATCGTACGACGCGCGCATGCGCAGGACCCGCTCGAACGTCCCCTGCGCGATCTCGATCAAGAGGTGCCGCTGGCTCTGGCCCGCGCGCGTGAAGCTCCGCCGTCCGGTGACCTGCAGGTACTCGCCGTCGACCACCACCCGCACGTCGTCGCCCGACACGCCTGCGAGTTCGACCCGCACCACGATCGCGCGCTCGGTCTCGTAGACGTCGAGCGCAGGGCGCCAGGCTTCGGAGCCGGCGGGAAGGCGGACCGCGCCCGCGAGCGCGCGCTCGAAGGCCCGATCCATCTGCTCCTCGAGCTCCGCCAGCTCGCGGGCGATCTTTCCCCGCTCGACGTGCATCCCGCCGTCCGGCTCACTTCTCCTCGGTGAAGTCGGCGTCGACGACCTGCCCGTCCTGCGGCCCGCCGTTTGGCTTCGCACCCGCGGCGCCGCCGCCCGGCTGCTGCGCCTGGCCCGCCGCGGCCTCGGCCTTGTACAGCGCCTCCGACACCGCGTGCAGCGCTCGCTCCAGCTCCTCGCGCCGCGACTTCAGCTCGCCGGCGGACGCCTCCTGGTTCTGCAGCAGCGTGCGGGACGCGCCGATCGCGTTCTCCAGCGTGTTCAGCGCCGCGACCGGGATCTTCTCCTTGTGCTCGCGAACCTGCTTCTCGGCCTCGTAGGTCATGCTGTCCAGGCCGTTGCGCAGGTCGATCCGCTCGCGCCGCTGCTTGTCCTCGGCGGCGTGGCTCTCGGCGTCCTTCACCATCTGCTCGATCTGGCCCTTGTCGATGCCGCTCGAGCCCTGGATCTGGATCGACTGCTGCTTGCCGGTCGCCTTGTCCTTGGCGGAGACGGACAGGATGCCGTTCGCGTCGATGTCGAAGGTCACCTCGACCTGCGGCATGCCGCGCGGCGCGGGCGGAATCCCGTCGAGGATGAAGCGCCCGAGCGTGCGGTTGTCCGACGCCATCTCGCGCTCGCCCTGCAGCACGTGGATCTCGACCTGCGGCTGGTTGTCGCTCGCGGTGGAGAACGTCTGGCTGCGCTTGGTCGGGATGGTGGTGTTGCGCTCGACCAGCTTGGTGGTGACTCCACCCAGCGTCTCGATGCCGAGCGAGAGCGGCGTCACGTCGAGCAGCAGGACGTCCTTCACCTCACCGGTGAGCACGCCGGCCTGGATCGCCGCGCCGATCGCCACCACTTCGTCGGGGTTCACGCCGCGATGCGGCTCCTTGCCGAAGAAGCTCTTCACCAGCTCCTGCACCTTGGGGATCCGGATCGAGCCGCCGACCAGCACCACTTCGTCGACGTCGCCCGGCGCGACGCCGGCGTCCTTGCAGGCGCGCCGAACCGGCTCGAGCGTGCGCTGGATCAGGTCGTCGATCAGCTGCTCGAACTTGGCGCGCGACAGGCGCAGGTTCAGGTGCTTGGGGCCGGAGGCGTCCGCCGTGATGTACGGCAGGTTGATCTCGGTCTCGGTGACGGTGGAGAGCTCGATCTTGGCCTTCTCCGCGGCCTCCTTCAGCCGCTGCATCGCCATCGGGTCCTTGGTCAGGTCGACGCCCTGGTCCTTCTTGAACTCCTCGACCAGGTAGCGCATGACGCGGTCGTCGAAGTCGTCGCCGCCCAGGTGCGTGTCGCCGTTGGTCGAGAGCACCTCGACGGTGTTGTCGCCGACCTCGAGCACGCTGATGTCGAACGTGCCGCCGCCGAGGTCGTACACCGCGATCTTCTCGTCCTTCTTCTTGTCGAGCGAGTAGGCGAGCGAGGCCGCGGTGGGCTCGTTCACCAGCCGCAGCACCTCGAGGCCAGCGATCGTGCCGGCGTCCTTGGTGGCCTGGCGCTGCGCGTCGTTGAAGTACGCGGGCACCGTGATCACCGCCTGCGTGACCGGTTGGCCGAGGTACGCCTCGGCCGCGCCCTTCAGCTTCTGCAGGATCATCGCGGAGATCTCGGGCGGCGTGTACGTCTTGCCCCCGGCCTCCACGGTCGCGAGGTCGTTCTTGCCGGGCGCGACCCGGTAGGGGACGAGCTTCATCTCGCTCGTCACCTCGCTCATGCGCCGTCCCATGAAGCGCTTGATCGAGTAGATCGTGTTCTGCGGGTTGGTGATGGCCTGGCGGCGCGCGATCTGGCCGACCAGTCGCTGGCCGTCCTTGGTGAACGCGACGACCGATGGGGTGGTCCGCCCACCCTCCTCGTTCGCGATCACCTTGGGCTCGCCGCCCTCCATGACCGCGACGACGGAGTTCGTCGTGCCCAGATCGATGCCGATGACGCGTCCCATCTTGCGTTCCCCCGAAATCTGTTGTGGAAACGGGCGCTTCTACGCCCGTACCGAAGTGGGCGGCAACGTAGAGGCGGGGGACTGTCTGTCAAGCAAGGTCGAGGAAGGGCATCGAGCGGACCCGGACGACGAGGTCGCGCTCCTCGTCCACGAAGCGGTCGCCCCAGAAGCTCTTCCCGAAGACGCGCAGGCGGATCTTGTTGTCGCCCTCGCGCAGGCCCACGACCTGCCCGGCCACGCCGTTGCGGCCCACCGTCAGCGACTCGGTCACGTCCAGGCCGTTCAGCGAGCACTCGAAGGTCTCGGTGGCCACCCGCTCCCCATCGGGGAACTCGATCAGCACGTCGACCGCGCCGACCGGCACCTCGGAGCGGTCCGAGAGCGGGGTCTCGATGCGCATCAGCGGCGGACCCACGTAGACGAAACGCGCCAGCTCCGCCCGGAAGCCCCAGGCGGCACCGGCCAGTAGGACCGAGGTCACGGCGAATAGCCCCATGTACCGCTTCATCTACGTCCTTGGACGTGCTGCCGCCTCAGGCGACCGCACGAATTTGCCGATCAAAGATGCGCAACCGCGCCTCGGCGGGCGCCGCTGCCGTCTGGCAAGCGAACGCTAGTGCGCGTAGACTTCGCCGGAATTTCTTAGGTTTTTTCGCGGACTTCGCCAGCGGGGCCACGCCGCGAAGGGCTATCCCGGGGGTCGAACACGAGTGCTTCTCCGTCAAGGCATGCGCGCGCTGCAGATCGCGCTGGGGATCGCCTGCCTGGCGGTGGTGTACTCTGCGGTCGCGCCGATCGTCGGCGCGGCGGCGATCCCCACCCCGCACCTGCCGTCGGTCGAGCCCCCGCCCCCGCACGATGCCGAGTTCTCGAAGTACGACGTCATCGCGAACCGGAACCTGTTCCACGCCAAGACCGCGGAGGCCACGCCAGCCGACGAGCCGCTGAAGGAGAGCGAACTGCGTCTCAAGCTGTGCGGAACGTTCGCGGCCTCGAACCCGGAGCACTCCGTGGCCTGCATCGACGACCAGACCGCGCAGAAGAAGCGCGCCTATCGTGTGCACGAGTCGATCACCGACGGCGTGAAGCTGATGTCGGTCGAACGCCGGCGGGTGGTGATCGACAACCGCGGGGCGCTCGAGCAGCTGAGCATGGAGGAGGACAAGACCGCCGGCGCGATCGTCCCCGGAGCCCCGAAGCGCCCCGCCGCCGCCGCGCCGCCCGCCCCGGCTCCGACCGCCAAGGTGTCGGATCGGCTGAAGGACCTGAAGGAGCAGCAGCGGCTGAACGACGTGGTCCGGCCCAAGCTCCAGGACGTGCTGAACAGCGCCCAGCTCTCGCCCGTGTACAACGAGCAGGGCCAGTTCGGCGGGATGAAGCTGACCAACATCCGACCCGGCGGCGCGTTCACCGGGATGGCGGAGAACTCGGTCTGCTTCGAGCTCAACGGCAACAAGCTCGACGGCGTGCAGCAGCTGCCGCAGGCGCTGCTCAGCATGGGTGACGGGCAAACCTGCCTGAAGTGCCGCCAGCCCGACGGCACCGAGACGACGCGATGCATCTAGGCCGGGCGTCGCTCGCGCGCGTGCTCGCGGCCGCCGTGCTGCTGGCGGGCGCCGTTGCTCGCGCACAGAACTCACCGCCACCGCCGCCCGCGGGCGCGGGGGGCGAGACCATGGTCTCGCTCGACTTCCAGGACGCCGACATCACCGAGGTGATCAGCACCATCGCCAAGGCGACGGGCAAGAACTTCCTCTACGACGACCGGGTGCGCGGGCGCGTGACCGTGATCTCGCCCGAGCCCGTGACGGTCGACGAGGCCTACCGCGTGTTCGAGTCGATCCTGGCGGTGAAGGGCTTCACCACGGTGCCGGCGCCGGGCGGCGTGCTGAAGATCCTGCCGCTGCGCGACGCCAAGGAGAACCCGATCAACACGGTGACCGGCGGAGAGCAGGCCGAGAACCGCGACACCTTCATCACCCGGCTGCTGCCGCTGCACTACGTGAAGGCCGACGCGATCAGCGACACGCTGAAGCCGCTCGTCTCGAAGGAGGCGAGCGTGATCGCGTACGGGCCCACCAACACGCTGATCATCACCGACTCCTCGGCGAACATCGTGCGGCTGTCCGAGATCATCGATCAGATCGACGTGTCCACGTACCAGGAGCAGGTGAAGCTGATCCCGATCCAGTACGCGGACGCGCAGGCGCTCACCCAGCAGCTGCAGGCGATCTTCACCGAGCAGGGCGCGAACGGCCCGGGGGGCAACCGCGGCGTTCGCGCGGTCGCGGCGCCGCAGCCGGCCGCGGTGCCTGGCGTGCCCGGCTCGGACACCGTCATCGGAAGCGCCGGCGAGCCGCGCTTCATCCCGGACATCCGCACGAACTCGATCGTGGTGATCGCGACCAAGGCGGTGCTGCACGAGATCGAGCGCATCGTCGGCCTGCTCGACTACAAGCGCAAAGGGGCGGGCCGCATCCACGTCTACCGGCTCAAGAACGCGGACGCGGACGAGATCGCGCAGACGCTCTCGAGCCTCGCCTCCGGCACGCCGGGCGGCGGGCGGCTCGGCGGCGGCCTCGGCGGCGGCACCACCCGCACCTCGCTCACCGGCGGGCTCGGCGGCAGCGGCCTCTCGGGTCTCGGCGGACAGTCCGGCACGAACCCGGCCGGCAGCGCGCTCGGCGGGCTCGGCGGCGGGCTGGGCGGATCGAGCGCGGTGGCGGAGCTCGGCGACGGCGTGCGCGTCACCAGCGACCCGCCCACCAACTCGCTGATCATCCAGGCCAGCGCCGAGGCCTTCGCCACCATCTCCGAAGTGATCGAGGCGCTCGACGTGCGGCGCCCGCAGGTGATGGTCGAGGCGCTGGTGATGGAGGTGGACGCGACTCCCTCGAACGACCTCGGCGCCGCGTGGATCACCTCGATGGCGACCAAGGACGGCAGCAGCGTCTCGGTCGGCAGCTCGAACGGCATCGACCCGAACACGATCGCCGCGATCGGCAGCATCGCCCAGGGCGGAGCGAGCGTCGGCAACTTCGCCGCGGCACTACTCGGCCGGACGGTCTCGATCCCCGATCCGAACAACCCCGGCCAGTTCATCCAGGTGCCCTGGATCCGCGCGCTGGTCACGGCCGCGGAGTCGCGCCAGGACATCAACATCATCTCGGCCCCGACCATCCTCACTGCCGACAAGAAGGAGGCGGAGATCGTGGTCGGGCAGAACATCCCCGTGCCCACCTCGCGCCTGCAGGCCGCGGCGGCGACCACCGACCCGAACAACCCGTTCCAGACCTCCCAGAACATCGCGCGCCAGGACGTCGGCGTGACGCTGCGCGTGACTCCGCAGATCAGCGAGGGCGACACGGTCCGGCTGAACGTCTACCAGGAGATCAGCCAGGTCCATTCGAACGACTCCACGCTCGGCCCCACCACGACCAACCGCAAGGTCGAGAACACCGTCTACGTGCGCGACGGCGAGGCGGTGATGATCGGCGGGATCCTCTCCGACAACCAGAACGAGACCGAGAGCAAGGTGCCCTGGCTCGGCGACATCCCGTTCCTGGGCTGGGCGTTCAAGGGCACGCACTCGGACGCGAGCAAGATCAACCTGTTCATCGTGCTGACGCCGCGCATCGTGCGCGACCCCGATGACCTGCAGCGGCTCACCGTCGAGAACCGCGAGCGCTTCCGCTCCGCCTCGGCGCCCGCGCTCGATCTCTCGGACCAGGACAAGGAGGAGCGCGCCAAGGCGCTGCAGGCCGGAGTGCCGCTGCCGATCGATCCGAATCCGGTGCGGCGCGAGCTCGAGCGCCACGATCAGCGCTATCCGGTCGAAGAGCTGCCCGCGCTGCGCCAGGAGGCGATCGACCACGAGAAGCAGCGCTCCAGCGAGATCGAGGAGATGAAGAAGAAGGAGGCCGCGGGCAGCTATCTGGTCCAGGTCGCGCACTTCGCCTCCGCCGAGGAGGCGGTGGCGCTGCTGCAGAAGCTGATCTCGCAGGGCTACGACGGGACCGTGTTCTCGCAGAGCCAGCAGGGCGAGACGATCCACTGGGTGCAGCTGGGCCCGTACACGAACCAGGCCAAGGCGCAGGCGGTCGCGCGCGACGTGAACGCGTCGCAGGGCCTGCAGTCGCTGGTGGTGATCGAGCCGTAGATGGCCACCCCGCTCGAGCTGCGCAGCGCCCTGCTCCAGCACACCTCGCTCACCGAGGACGGGCTCCAGCAGGCGCTGAAGAAGCAGGAGCAGTCCGGCCGGCGGCTCACCGACGTCCTGCTCGAGCTCGAGCTCGTGCCCGAGGGCGAGCTGCTCGGCGCGCTCGCGGGTCTCTACCGCATCCCCACGCGCGAGACGCTGGCGCCCGAAGAGGTCGACGCCGAGCTCGCGACTCAGATCCCGATCTCGTTCGCGAAGAAGCACCACATCCTGCCCGTGCGGCGCGACGGCGCGCGGCTCGAGGTCGCGATCTCCGATCCGCTGCTCACCGACCCGCTCGACGACCTGCGCATGATCTACGCGGGGGCGCGCTGCGAGCCGATGCTGGTCACGCGCCGCGCGATCCTGAACTGCATCAACCACGTCTACGACCAGGCATCGTCCGCCGAGGACGTGGCCGAGGAGTTCGCCGACACCGACCTCGCCGACATCGCGTCCGAGCTCATCTCCGAGCCCGAGGATCTGCTCGACTCGACCGACGAGAGCGCGCCGATCATCCGGCTGGTGAACTCGCTGCTGCAGCAGGCGGTGAAGGAGCGCGCCAGCGACATCCACATCGAGCCGCAGGAGAAGGACCTGGTCGTGCGCTTCCGCGTCGACAACATCCTGCACGAGCCGATCCGGCCGCTGCCGCGGCGCATGCAGCAGGCGATCACCACCCGCATCAAGATCATGGGCCGGCTCGACATCGCCGAGAAGCGCCTGCCGCAGGACGGCCGGATCGTGCTCAAGATCGCGGGCCGCGACTACGACGTGCGCCTGTCGACGCTGCCGACGCAGTACGGCGAGCGCTGCGTGCTCCGGCTCCTGCCGCGCACGCAGGAGCTGCTGTCGATCGAGAAGATCGGGCTCACCACCCGCCACCAGGAGACGCTGCGCCGGCTGATCCGCCGCAGCAACGGAATCATCCTGGTCACGGGGCCGACCGGCGCGGGCAAGACCAACACGCTCTACGCCGCGCTCGCGGACATCAACAAGCCCGAGCACAACATCATGACGATCGAGGACCCGGTCGAGATCCGGCTGCCCGGCATCAGCCAGATCGAGGTGAAGTCGTCGATCGGGTTGACCTTCGCGGCGGGCCTGCGCTCGATCCTGCGCCAGAACCCGAACGTGATCCTGGTCGGCGAGATCCGCGACCTCGAAACCGCCGAGGTCGCGATCCAGGCGAGCCTCACCGGCCACCTGGTGTTCTCGACGCTCCACACCAACGAGTCCGCGGGCAGCATCACGCGGCTGATCGACATGGGCGTCGAGCCGTTCCTGATCTCGTCGTCGCTGGTCGCCGCGATGGCGCAGCGGCTGATCCGCGTGCTGTGCAAGCGCTGCCGCGAGGCGTACACGCCGACCGACGAGGAGCTCGCGGAGATCGGGCTCCGCCGCGCGGACCTCGCCTCCCACACGATCTACCGCCCGAAGGGCTGCGTGCACTGCAACCACACCGGCTACCACGGCCGCACCGGCATCTTCGAGATCCTGCAGATCGACGACGTGATCCGCGGCATGATCACGCGCGGCGTCGACTCGAAGCAGATCCAGGACCAGGCGGTGCGGCTGGGCATGCAGACTATGCGCATGCACGGTGCGCGCATGGTGCTCGACGGACACACTTCGGTGTCGGAGATCCTGCGCCAGACCCAGGAGGAGGCCGTCGCGGCGCTCGACCCCGAGGCGGCCTAGCCCGTGCCCGTCTACCGCTACAAGGGCGTGGCCGCGGGGAATCGGGCGGTCGCGGCGACCATCGACGCGGACAGCCTGCGCTCCGCGCGCGCGAAGCTGCGTTCGGAGGGCATCTTCCCGACGGAGATCCTCGAGGGCAAGACCCGCGGCCACGAGGCGTCGGAGCTCCTGGCGAAGCTGCAGCTGCCGAGCCTGCTGCGCGTGCCGGACCTCGCGCTCGCGATGTTCTCGAGCCAGCTCGCGACGCTGATCCAGGCGGGTCTCCCGCTGGTGCAGGCGCTGTCGGCGCTCACCGAGCAGGTCGAGCGCGAGCGCTTCAAGGCGATCATCGGCAAGGTGCGCGAAGGCGTGAACGAGGGCATGTCGCTGGCCGAGGCGCTGGGCCAGTTCCCGCAGGTCTTCGACGAGCTCTACCGCTCGATGGTGCGCGCGGGCGAGTCGTCCGGCGCGCTCGCGCCGGTGCTGCAGCGGCTCGCGGAGTACGTCGAGAACCGCATGACGCTCCGCAACCAGCTGATCAACGCGATGATCTACCCGGTGCTGATGCTGGTCTTCAGCGCGGGCGTGGCGGGCGTGCTGCTGGTGAAGGTGATCCCGAACATCACCAGCATGCTGAAGGACATGAAGCAGGAGCTCCCGCTCGCCACGCGCGTGGTGATCCAGATCTCGAACGTGGTCACGCACTACTGGCTGCCCGCGCTGATCGCGCTCGCGCTCGCGGTGGTGGTGTGGAGCCGGGTGGTCGCGACCGAGTCCGGGCGGCTGCGCTGGGACGGATTCACCTTGCGCCTGCCGATCTTCGGGCGGCTGATCCGCTACGTGGCGATCGCCCGCTTCGCGCGCACGCTGGCCACGCTCACCGCCGGCGGCGTGCCGATCGTGCCGGCGCTCGACATCTCCAAGACGGTCGCGGCGAACGCGGTGATCGGCCGGGCGATCGACGACGCCAGGGACGCGATCACGCGCGGCTCGTCGATCGCCGGCACCATGCGCACCAGCGGCCAGTTCCCGCCATTGGTCACGCACATGGTCTCGGTGGGCGAGGCTTCGGGCGAGCTCCCCTCCATGCTGAGCAAGCTCGCCGACACCTACGACGACCAGGTCGAGAACGCCCTGCAGCGGCTGCTGGCGCTGCTGGGGCCGATCCTGCTGATCTTCGTGGCGCTCGTCATCCTGACCATCATCCTCTCCACGCTGATGCCCCTCATGAACATGACCTCGGCGCTGCAGTGACGGCGCCGCGGTCGTCAAAGGAAGACTCCATGCGCACCCGACGGAACGACGGTTTCACGCTGCTCGAAATCATGGTGGTGGTGCTGATCATCGGGCTGTTGATGACGGTGCTGGCCACCAACCTGTTCAAGCGGCTCGGCCAGGCCGAGAGCGAGATCGCGCGCGTGCAGGTGACCAAGCTCTCGCAGCAGCTCGAGCTGTACAAGCTCGACAACGGCACCTACCCGACCACGGATCAAGGCCTCGACGCGCTGGTGCACGAGCCCAGCAGCGAGCCGCGCGCGCGCCGCTACCCGCCCGGGGGCTACGTCACCTCCAAGGACCTCGAGGACCCGTGGCACAACCCGTTCCACTACGAGCGCCCCGGCAAGAACAACACCCAGAGCTTCGACATCTATTCCTACGGCGGCGACGGCCAGCCCGGCGGCGACGGCGAGAACGCCGACATCGGCAACTGGGAGTCGTCCACGGCCCAGCGTTGATGGTGAGTGCGCGAACCCGTTCACCAGCAGAGCTCGGATTCACCTTGCTCGAGCTCCTGGTGGTGATCTTCCTGATCGTGCTGATCACCGGCGCGTTCGCGACGAACATCAGCGGCGGCTTCGGCGTGCACATGCGCAACTCGGCGCGCGAGCTCGCCGCGGAGCTCGAGTACGTGGGCCAGCGCGCAGTCACGACCGGGCACGTGCAGCGCTTCGTGATCGACCTCGACCACCAGGTCTTCCGCGTCGAGATGGAGAAGCCGCCGCTCGACCAGGATCCCAACGCCGCCCTGCCCGACCACGCGGAGAGCCTGTCGCTGGCGCCGCCGCTCGAGATGCACGAGTTCGTCCCGATCGAGGACCGGCTCGGCGAGTGGCGCTCGCTGCCCGACGCGGAGGACGTCGCGATCCGGGCGGTGAAGCTCGGCGACCAGGTGGCCCAGGACGGCGTCGTCGCGGTCGGCTTCTCGATCGACGGCAGCACCGACCCGGCGGAGATCTGGCTGCGCGACGGCCACGGCTACGACGTCGGCGTGCGGCTGGTCGCGTTCACGGGCGAGATCCACATCGAGGAGCCGCCCGTTGTCCAGAAATAGGACACGGAGCATGGGTAGGGTGCCCATGCGATCATCGGACGGCTTCACCCTGATCGAGGTGCTCGCGGCGGTGCTGATCGTGAGCCTCGTGTTCGGGCTCCTGCTGGAGTCCGTCACCCGCAACCTCGCCGACCTCGGCCGCGTTCGCGCCGAGGCCCGCGCCGCGCAGCTCGCCGAGGATCGGCTGCGCGACATGCGCATCGAGATCGAAGCCGGCACCCGGATCGAGGACGGAGTCACGCAAGGCACCTTCGACGATCCGGACCAGGACATGCACTGGCAGATCGCGGTGACGCCGCAGACCCTCGCGCTGCCGGCGGGGTATCGCGGCGAGATGCCGCCCTCTCCCCTGTTCTATGCCCAGAACGGACCGCCGCGCGTGCCCGCTCCGGCGCCGCTTCCCGGTCCTGCGGCCTCACACGAGCCGGGTGACACGGGCCCGGCGGAGCCGCTGCGGCTGGTCGAGATCCGCGTCTTCCCGCAGGGCACGGATCCGCAAGCCGTCGAGCCGTTCGTGTTCCTGATCACCGGTCCGCCGGACACGACGCAGCTGCCGCAGCCGGGCACGCCGGGAGCGCCGGGGCAGCAGACCGACCCGAACGGGCTCGGAGCCGCCCACCCCGCGACAACGAGCGCCACCCCCGGCATGGGCTCGAGCAGCCCGTGAAGAACGACGGCTTCACCTTGCTCGAGATCCTGGTGGCCGTGTTCATCATGGCGATGATCCTCACCTTCGCGTTCGAGGCCTACAAAGGCATCGAGCAGGCCTACGCCCGCGTCGTCAGCCCCTCGTCGAGCCGCGATCGCTCGGCGCGGATCGTGCTCGACCGGATCGAGCGCGAGTTGGTCGGGACGGTGATGATCCAGCGCGCGAAGGGCTCCGATCCGCTGCTTCAGCCCTACTTCTTCTTCGGCGAGAGCCGGCCGTACGCGGACTCCGAGGGAGATACTCTCCGCTTCGTGACTCGCACACCCCTCCGCTCGCCCGGGGTACCGTCGCCCGGGCTGGAGATCGTAACCTACGGCGCGGTGCCGTCGCAGTCGGGGCCGGGGCTGTCGCTGCTGCGCCAGGCCGAGCCGATGCCGCCTCAGCTCGCGAAGGAGGTGGTCTGGATCCAGCCCGACATCGTCGCCGACAACGTGGCGCTGTTCCTGGCGCGCTACACTGGCGACGACGAGGCGAGCGCGGAGAGCTGGGACTCGACGGGAGTCGACCGGCTCGATCAGATCCCGAAGGCGCTGGTGCTCACGGTGTCGCTCTGGGAGACTGACGCGACTGGCCAGCCGGTGCAGGGGCCCGAGTTCACGCGCGCGATCGACCTGCCGGTGCGCCCCTTCTCGTTCAGCGCGAACGACGGCAACCAGACCGCCGACTGCGGCCAGGGCATGACCGTGAAGCAGTGCATGGACTCGTTCGCGAGCCAGATCTCGACCGCCAGCGAGTCTTTGTCGCAGGCGATCAGCGATGCGCAGGCGCAGGTGCAGGACGGCTGCTGGAACCCGCAGACGCCGTCGCCCGCGCTGCAGCGCCTGAAGGTGTTGATGGGCGGCGTGCCGGGCTTCGACGCGGGGCAGTGCAAGTGAGCGCGCAGGCTTCCCCCGAACGCGAACGCGGCCGCGGCGAGGAGGGCGTGGTCCTGCTCCTGGTCCTGGTGCTGGTGGTGGTGGCGATCTCGACCGCCTACGCGATGAGCAAGACGTCGCTGATCGAGGTGCTGTCGACTCGCCAGCACGAGCAGTACACCCGCGCCGATCTGCTGGCCCGCTCGGGCATCGCGCTGGCGACGCGCGCGATCCAGGACGACCTGCTGGCCGGGAGCGACATCAACAAGCAGGTCGAGTCCGACCTCGACGCCTGGGCGGTGCTGTCGCACGAGGAGATCGAGCTGCCCGGCGGGGCGCTGCTGCGCGTGCGCATCCACGACGCCGGCAACAAGATCGACATCAACGGATTGGTCGACCAGGACGGCAAGCGCATCGGTGAGTCGAGCAAGAACTTCCTCAAGGCGACACTCGAGCACATCCGCGACACCGCGCCCGAGTTCAAGGGCTCGAGCTCGCTGGGCGACCAGCAGATCGACGACCTCTCCGATGCGATCCTCGACTGGCTCGACAAGGACGACGAGACGCGCCTGGGCACGCCCGAGCGCGAGTACTACATGGAGATCAAGCGTGCGAAGAGCGCGCCGCTCAACCGGCCGGTGTTCTCGCTCGACGAGCTCGCGCCCGTGCCCGGCATGGATCCCTTGCTGCTCGAGGCGCTCAAAGCCTACTTTACGCCGTACCCGATGTTCCCGGGGTCCGAGGGGGGAGGCGTGAACCTGAACACGGCGCCGGCGCACGTGCTGGGTCTGATCTATCACGGCGTCGGCGACGACTTCCGCATGATCGACCAGCGCGACGTGTTCACGCTGCTGAAGGCGCGCGACGAGGGCCAGGTGTTCTGTCCCATGGCCGGCCAGCCGCCGTGCACCAACGCCTTCCAGACCATCGGTCTGGCCGACGGCGAGAGCGTGTTCCCGCCCCTCACCTTCCAGGCACGGGTGTTCTCGATCGACGTGGAGGCGCGGGTGGGCGAGACGCGCGCGTGCGTGCACTCCGTGATCGACCGCGGCAAGGGCTCCGACGTGAAGACCCTCTACTACGAGCTCGGCTGCTGATGTTCGAGCGGAGCGTGGTGGGACTGGACCTCGGCAGCTTCTCGCTGAAGCTGGCGGAGATCTCCGCGGGCCTGCGCGAGGCGTCCTTCACCCGCTTCTCCGAGCTGCCGCTTCCTCAGGGCGCACCCTCCGAGGAGGTCGAGGCGACGATCCAGCTGTGGCTGCAGAGCCGCGGGCTCTCGCCCGAGGTGCTGGTCACCGCGATCCCGACCGAGCGACTCACTCAGCGCCACCTGCGCTTCCCGTTCGCGGGAGCCAAGCGCGTCTCCGCCGCGATCGCCTACGAGATCGACGAGGAGCTGCCCGTCCCCCTGTCGAGCATGGTCGTCGGCCACGAGCAGGTGCTCACGCGCCCGGACCAGACCGACGTGCTGGTCGCACTGGCCGCGCGCTCCGACGTCGAGCAGCACCTGGCGTCCTGCCGGCGCATGGAGCTCGAGCCGCGCATCGTCGAGAGCGAGGGCGCGTCGCTCGCCAACCTGACCGGGTTCCTGGGCTTGTCCGACGTGTCGCGGCTGATCCTCGACCTCGGCCACAGCAAGACGAACCTGTGCATCCTGGTCGACGGCCATCCGATCGCGCTGCGCCGCATTCCGATCGCGGGAGCGCATTTCACGGCCGCACTGGCGCTCGACCTCGGGCTCGCCCCAGAGGCGGCGCTGCAGCACAAGCACGCCGGCGGCATCTTCGAGCGCGGCAGCACCAAGCCGGTCTCGAACGGGATCCGCGACCTGCTCGAGCAGCTCGTGCGCGAGACGCAGCGCAGCGTGCAGTCGGTGGTCGGCGATCCGCTCGACCCGGCCTCGCCGAGCGAGATCCTCCT
>Ga0306921_10002813_pt1 | contig 17494 bp, 16 predicted proteins | sample sta12Cox44000080_FD_203760 | JGI IMG/M metagenome (GOLD analysis project Ga0306921, IMG submission 203760) | Lab enrichment of tropical soil microbial communities from Luquillo Experimental Forest, Puerto Rico - statoxic.12C.oxic.44.000.080 (v2)... | ecosystem: Environmental > Terrestrial >... | reverse complement strand
CGAGATCTTGAAGTACAGATTGTCTGAGCGGATCAGCAACATGCCGACAAGCGAAGCGTCCACGGTGTAATGCCAGATCAGGGTTGCGACAATTCCCCAGCGAAGCATTACGAGTCCCGCGACAATGCCGATCAATCCCACTTCGATGCCACGAATGTAGCCGGGCTCTTGCGGATAATTGCTGTGCAGGAAACTCCACATGAACGCTGCCAGGATGACGGCCGCGACACGGGAACGCGTCAGCTTTTTGAGGAAAGGAATGGCAAACAGGCGGAAGAGAAATTCCTCGGAGGTTGCTGCCATCACCCCGATCGCAACACCAGCGATCCACGGGAACGAAGTGTTCACCACATCCGAGTAGTTCAGGTCCTGTGGCGCCCACACCCCTAAGCGACTACCCAACATATAAAAGGCCACGATGAAACCGATGTGCGCCGACGCCAAGGAGAGTCCGACGACCGAGGAGCAGAAAAATTCCTTTGAACGTAAACCTCTGACGGTGAAAGCTCTGTAGAGCTGAAGCCGCTGAGGCTGTGCTTCGCGATATAAGGCCTCGCCGCCGGGAAGAACGAGGCTCACCGTAAGAGCTGTGCCGAACGCCCCGAGCAGGATTAGTACGAACCGCTGGATGACGAAACTGCTGTAGGAATCGTGTGTGTCATAGCTGGCACGCAACAGGTCCCATTGATTGAGTTCCATTAAGGCAAACAGAAGCGCCACGAGCAGGCCCAGCTTTAGCGCCGCATTCCAGGTGACCTTTCCCTGTCGGGTGAGTGAAATACCGATCCAAAGCGCAGCGCCCATTATCAAGATGTATGGGATCGTGGCTATACCGGTATACAGCTCGTTGGTCGAACGAAGATGCTTGTAGTCGCGGGCCCACGCTTCTGGGACCTGCAGAAACTCCTCGCTGCTTCCAACCCGGTCACCCTCGAGCCCGGCCACCAGGCGGTAAGGCGCTTCTTTCGCGCGGAAGCCTTTGCGTTCCCAAGTAAAAGACCAATCCATGCGATTCGCGCGGGCGGTGGAATTCGATTCTTCGGGAAGTAATCGCCATTGGCCCAGGTCGTCGCCCATCTTTGACTGCAGGAAATTTTCTGCGGCAGAAAGGGCCTGTTCGCGTTCCAGCGATTTTGCCGCTCGAGTTTCCTCAATCCTGTGCTCGTAACCTACAACCTTGCCGGCAGGGCTGATCCGTACTCTGAATTCCTCTTCTTGCTGCGGCCGGAAAAAGCGCACTTCCCAATACCAGATGTTGAGTTGGCCCGACATGAGACGGTTGGCCTGTTCGAGGCCCAATTCGCGTTCAAGGTAGGTCTTTGCGTCTTCGTCGACGTCGAAAACGACGGTGGATTGGTAACCGGCGATGTTTTCGCCCAGGCCTTCGACAAACTCCTTCGCGCGTTGCTGGGCGGCGGAACGGGAAATCTTGAAATCCACCGAGGCTTCAGGAAAGGCGCGGAAATAATACCGTTGTGCGAAGAAGGCGCCAAAAAGCCCGCAGGCGATCCACAGAAGCAGAACGCGCTTGTCCGAGCTGGTTAGCCGAGCATCCGCCAAAGATACCTCCTGCCGCGCTGGAATCCTCAGACGCCCACTCTATCGATACCTGCGGCCGGGACGCAAGTTTCACGAAAGGCAGTGCTTACCTGGGGATGGTATAAAGGGTAGAGATGAGTGTAAGCCTGCAGACCGAAGTCCGGATGGTGAAGGGAGTGGGGCCGCAGCGCGCCGAGGTGCTGGCCGAGAGAGGCATCTGCACGCTGGGAGATTTGCTCAATTACCTGCCGTTCCGTTACGAGGATCGTATCCATTTCTCGAAAATCAGGGATGTGCAGCCAAACGGAACCTACACACTGCGAGCGCGTGTCATGAGCGGGCAAGCCGTGCGCGGAATGTACGGCCGCGACGCCATCTACCACCTGCTGGTTCAGGACGACACCGGTTCTCTGCCTTGCAAGTTTTTTCACGGTGGATATCTCGAAGGGCGGTTGAAGCCCGGACAGCAAGTCATCCTGCATGGGAAAGCAGAGGTGGATAAGCTGCGTCCGGCGCGGCGCGAAATGGTGAATCCGCAACTGGAAGTTTTGAACAGCGAAGAAATCGATTCCACGGAAATGGGGCGCATCGTCCCGGTGTATGAGGCGGTGGGAACATTCGGGACCAGGCAGATTCGCCGGGCGATCTATGCGGCATTGCAGAACCTTGGACCGCTGATTCCTGACCCCTTGCCTGCGGAACTTTTAACCAGGTTGCGCTACCCGTCCAGGCGTGAAGCTTTAATCGCCGCTCATTTTCCGCCGCACGAGGAATCCCTCGAAGCGCTGAATCTGTTCCGCTCACCCGCGCAACAGCGGCTGATTTTCGAGGAGTTTTTCCTGTACCAGCTGAGTCTTGCTCTCAAGCGAAAAGAGACGCGAAAGGAAAACGCGCTTGCCTTCCGGGTTCGCGAAGAAAAGGTGCGGGAAGCTCTAAAGAGAATTCTGCCTTTTAAGCCCACGGGGGCCCAAAAGCGCGTGCTTGCCGAGATTGCCGGTGACGTTGAAAAGCCGGCGCCGATGAACCGGTTGTTGCAGGGAGACGTCGGCAGTGGAAAAACGATCGTGGCGTTGCAAGCCGCGGTCATCGCGATCGAAAACGGCTGCCAGAGCGCGTTGATGGCACCGACGGAAATTCTCGCCGTGCAACACTATTTGTCGGCCAAGAGGGTTCTTGCGCCTGGCGGATACAAGGTCGAACTGCTCGTCAGCGGCCTGAAGCCGGTGGAGAAAGCCGCCGCACGGGAACGAATCGGCAGCGGCGAAGCTCAATTGGTGATCGGGACACACGCGCTCATCGAGGAGCAAGTGGAGTTTCATCGGCTAGGTTTCCTGGCGATTGACGAGCAACATCGGTTCGGGGTGCTGCAGCGCAAGAAACTAATGGACAAAGCGGCCAGTCACGGACACGCACCGCATGTTCTCGTGCTGACGGCTACACCGATCCCTCGGACGCTTTCCCTGACGCTGTACGGTGATCTGGACGTGTCGGTTCTTGACGAACTCCCGCCGGGGCGTACTCCGATTGAGACACGAATGACGACCGAATCGCATCTGCCGGGCGTGTGGGAATTTCTGCGCCGGGAAGTAGCGGCCGGCCATCAAGGCTATGTTGTCTATCCCGTGATTGAAGAATCGAAACTCGAACTGAAAGCAGCGATGGAGGAATATGAAAGGCTTTCGAAAAACATTTTTCCGGCGCTGAAGGTGGGATTGCTGCACGGGCGCTTGCCGAGTGAAGAGAAGGAAGACGTGATGCAAAGGTTTCGGCGGAATGAAGTGCAGATTCTCGTGACGACGACAGTGGTGGAAGTTGGCGTGGACGTTCCCAATGCAACCGTGATGGTGATTGAGCACGCAGAGCGGTTTGGACTTGCGCAGTTGCACCAGCTGCGTGGGCGTATCGGCCGTGGCGCACAGAAGTCGCACTGCATTCTCATCGCGCCTTACCGGATGGGCGACGACGGGCGCGCGCGACTCGAAACCATGGTGCGCACGTCGAATGGTTTCGAGATTGCCGAGACTGACCTGCAATTGAGAGGTCCGGGAGAGTTTTTTGGGACGCGACAGTCGGGCGAACTTGGCTTTCACTTGGCGAGCCCTCTGCGCGACCGTGAATTGCTGGAATCGGCGCGTAAGGAAGCGTTTTTGCTCGTCGAAGACCCGGCGAAGAAGGAAGCCCTGCAGCGGACCTTGCGTCTTTTGCCGGGAGAATGGCAGCGGCGATATCATCTGGCGCGCGTGGGCTAGGCTGCAAAAAAAAACACATGCGCGTGATTGCGGGAAAATTTCGGAGCCGGCAACTGAAGAGCTTGAGAGGGACGGCACTGCGGCCGACAAGCGACCGCCTTCGCGAGACGCTCTTCAATGTGATCGCCGATCGGGTCGAGGGCTCACGCTTTCTGGATGTGTTTGCCGGCACGGGGGCAGTAGGAATCGAGGCGCTCAGCCGGGGGGCCAGGGAGGTGTTGTTCATCGAAAATCACGGACCGGCCGCCGCTCTGATTAAAAAAAACCTGGAATCACTAGGGCTGCGAGCGGAGGCGCGTGTCGTTGCACTCGACGCCTTGCGCGGCTTGCAGTGGCTAGCGGGGGAAGCCGCGGCGGAACCCAAAGACTATGACATCGTGTTTCTTGATCCGCCCTATGCCGCGGCAGAGGACTATCGGCGGGTCCTCCTGTTTCTCGGAGCCAGCTCACTTCTGAGCGAAGGTAGCCTGGTGATTGCCGAGCACCAACGCAAGTTTGAGTTGCCGAAATGGGCGGGCAAACTCGAACGAACGCGCGTCCTTCGGCAGGGTGACGCCGCGTTGAGCTTCTATCGTTGTACAATGAAGAAGTTAGCAGACGGGGCTACGGCTGAGAAAACCTGAAAGCCCACCTTGTTCATCTTATTGTCCATTGACTTGAACTGTGCTTCCCTACCCGCCGGGAAGTGATTCGAAGCGCGATATAATTAAGGGCTGATGTCCAAAAGATTCCAGGTCGATCCGTTTGATTTGCTCGGGCAAAAAGAGCCGTTCCCGATCGCCATGCACTTGCCTGGCAGGGTGCAGTTAAAGCTCGAAATAGCCTGGAATAGCTTTCACCAGAACTTTTTCAGCGGCATACCGGTCTTTTTTCAAAGGACGCGTATGCCGAAAGACGCGCCCAAGGCGAGAATTTTTCGAGGTTGCCGCGTTGAGGGAAGAATCCCGCGCAAAGCGATCCTGGCAGCCGGACTCTGGCACGTGGCGATTTTTGTAATGCCCTGGCCGCAATTGCCTGCCGCGCAGAAGCACGACAATCCGTTCGAAAACACGGTTCTAACCTGGTCCGGACCGATCGAGGATCTGCCGCTTGTCAACATCCCCAAGGCCAAGCCGAGGGTCGTGGCAAAGCGGGAAGTAAATGAAGCGCCTCCCGCGAAGGGTGCGGACGCGTATCACCCGCGACAAAACATTTTCACCGACCCGGTTCACCCGACCCATCCGCGGCAAACGCTGGTGAATCCTGCGGCCCCTGCGGAAGCGCCGAAGATTTTGCCGACGCTCCCGAACATCGTGCAGCTGGCCGACACACCGGGTCCAGCACGCCCACGCCTGGAACTCAGCCAGCAAACACTGGCGAAACTAAGACCGCACGAAGTAAAGCGCAACGCCACAACCGATGCCCCCAGTCCCGATTTGCCGAATCAGGAACAACGACCGGCAGAAATGAGTCTCGCGGCTGCGCCCGCGCCCGCAAAGCCCAAGCTAGAAATCAACGCAGGCTCGGCTCCACGTTTGGCGGAGAAAATGCAGGAAGGTGAGGTCGTACCGCCTCCGGAAGTAGCGGCAACCAACCCCGGGACTGCCGGCGGACCCACGAACACTTTAATCGCCCTCTCGACTGCACCCGCGCCTCCGACCCCGGTGGTCGCGGTGCCTCAGGGAAATCTGGCTGCGCGCGTTTCCATCTCGCCGGAAGGAAGACAGCCAGGGGCGCCTGGCGGAACGGGCACGGCTCCGAGTGGAGCAACTGTCGCGTCGAACGCGGGAAGTGACTTGGGTGGTGGGGGCAGAAGCGATATTGGGATAAGCATCAGCGGCGGAAATCCTCGGCCCAAGGCCAGTATTTCTGGGCTCGGCGACGGCCGGAATCTCAGCCTCTCGAAATCCGTTGCGGGGGCGAAGCGGCCGGACCCCAATGCCGCCATCGAGGATTTGCCGGACCGGGCAGGCCCGCCGGATTTTGCCGCGCTTCCGCCCGGGGCCAAGCCCGAGTCGATTTTCTCTTCGCGTCATGTCTACCAGATGAACGTAAACATGCCGAATCTGAACAGCGTCACTGGAAGCTGGATCATTCGTTTTTCCGAGCTGCATCTGGCAGGCGCAAGGCGCGACCCGGGAAACGTGAGCGCGCCGGTTCCGGTGCTGAAGGTTGATCCCAAGTATCCTCAGATGCTTATCGAGGAACACGTCGAGGGCGAAGTGATCCTGTACGGAGTGATTCGCCCCGATGGAACCGTGGACAGCATCCAGTTGGTGAAAGGCATTGACGAGCAGCTCGACGCTAATTCCATTACCGCGTTCAGTCAGTGGAAGTTCGAACCTGCAACCCGGGAAGGGCAGCCAGTTCCCCTCGAAGCGATTGTTCACATTCCGTTCCGTGGCCCCGGCCGACAGTAGAGCATCTCTCCATTCAAGTCCGAGAAGATGAGGCGTCGTGATAGGAGGGCGTGGCTGCCGCTGAAGTCCTGTAGCCAGCCTCTTGCAGCCTTACGAGAGTGTAGAGCGTGTGGTTTACAGGCGTCGGCACACCGAGTTCAGCTCCGAGCTTGGCCACATAACCGTTCAAGGAATCAATTTCGGTCAGTTTCCCGCGCTCCATATCTTGCGCGGTTGAGGAGCGCATGCCGCTCATCTGCTGCGCGATTTTGAGGGAGCCTGCAAGAGCAGCTTTGGGGTCTTCGAGCCCGGGAGGGTGAATACCTTTCGCGTGAGCGACTTCCAGCACTTCGTATACCGCTGCCTCGACCAAGTGTTTGGCGTCTTCGCTGGCAAGGATTCCCCCGTAGGTAACGCGCCCGAGTCCGGAAAGCGCGTTCAGGCCGCAATTCCAGATCAGCTTGGTCCAGAGTTCGCCTTCAATGTTATCGGAGATGCGACAGGGAATGTTCGCCGAGGCGAAGAATCGAGCCAACCACTCCGTTTTTTCATTTTTCGGGCCGAGCACCAGATCACCTCGGCCAAAATGTTTTATCCGCCCGGGTGCGGGAACGGCCGCCGCGACATACACGACCGAAGAGAGAGCCTCTAGGCCGGAGGCGGCGCGAATCTCCTCGGCGTTGTTCACGCCGTTTTGCAAGCTGATGATGGTCGCTTGTGGCGAAAGAATCGTGGACAATTGCCTCGCGACGCTGACGGTATCGCGCGTCTTTACGCACAAAAGGACCAGGTCCGCGCCTGCCGCCGCCGAGAGTTCCGACGATACTTCGGGGTGTACGGTCTCCTGAAACTGGACCGCGTCAAGATAAAGGCCCGACTTCTTTACTGCCTCGGCGAACGACGGCCGGCCGATCAGTACCACGGACTTGCGCTCACGAGCGAGTAGGCCGCCGAAATAACCACCAACGGCGCCGGCGCCTACGACCGCAACCCTCGGGTTGCCTTTAGCGCTCATCGATTCCTCGTCGCGAAAAAATCCATGCCCATTCGATGATCCGAACACAAGGTGCGATTCACCCGCAAACGGCTAAACTAGAAATGATTGCGCAGTTCCCGAAAAGCCGGCAGAATGACGAGCTTACTCGGTCCGGCGAGCACCGGTTCGTGCTCGAGTTGCCAGGTGTTCACGTGCGGGATGTAAACCGCATTCAGCCCCGCCTGCATGGCGGGATTGATATCGCTGCGCGGGCTGTTGCCAATCATCCAGCCGTGGGCTTTTACGATTTTATGTTTGTTCACGAGGTGGCCATAGGTTCCGGCGTCTTTCTCAGCGACGATCTCGATGGCCTCGAAGAAGCCCTGCAGGCCGGAGCGCTCGACCTTCGCGGCTTGCTCGGCGGGTTCGCCCTTGGTGAAGAGAATCAGGCGGTGCCGGGAAGTAAGGTAAGCCAGAGTCTCGGGAACTCCATCCAGGATTTTCGGCGGCGTACGTTCCAGAGCCACAACGCGATTGTGAATTTCAGCCAGTATCTCGCGCCGGGCCATCTGGTCGGCCAGCTTCATATAGGTTTCTTCCAAAGACCTGCCGAAACTACGGACGCCATAGCCGTATTGGCGGATGTTCTTGCGTTCGGTTTCATTCAGGATGTGACGAATGTAGGCGCGGCTGTAGCCGCTCGGCTCCACGAGGCTGATAAAATCTTCGATCACCTTCTCGAAGAAAACATTGTTTTCCCAAAGGGTATCGTCGGCATCAATCAACAGTGTTTTGCGTCTCATGGTCGTCGGAAAGCAAGTTTTTTCAGGTGCGTTCTTGCCGCTTGAGGCCTTAGGCGCCTCATCAGTCTAACAGCCCAAGGATGGGTTCGAGGATCCGGCGAGAAGCCCCTGGAACCAGCATGATCAAGGCGCGGCTCAGCGGCGCGTTCATCCTGGCTCCTGCCTAGGCGCTCTTGCGCTCGCCGGTGGCAAGCTTTTCGAGGATGCCCCGCGCGATCTTCTGCAAGTCGCCGAAACGCGTCAGGTACTCCTGAAACTCATGATTGAGCAGTTGCGCGTCTCGTGGCCCGAGCTGATTCCTCAAGATCATGTCGCGGAGCTTGACCGGATGAGGCAGAAGTGCGTCTTCCTGAAGCTCTTCGAGAGCCTGGCTTGGATTGTAATGATACATAGGGCTTCCCCCACGAGTCGTGCGCCGTCAAGCGCTTCTCGACTCCTCCCTCATATTGTACGCAAAATACGAGGAACCGAGCCGGCGAATGGAGGGGGAGCTTCGATGGCTCAATCAGGCAGCGCTGGCTCGCACCGGCACGAACTCGTAGCGTTCGATCCTTGCCGCGACTCCCATCTTGCCATTCTCGGTGGACTCCACGCGGACGACTCGCCCGTGGCAGCGGATGTTCACGTCGCCTGCAGAAATCATTTGTTGCGGTAGCGTCAAAATAAAATCAATTTCGCTGCCGTTTTCGAATCGCGCGTCCGAAAGAAAGTACAGCCCTCGATAGCTGACATCCCGGGTGTGTGCTTTCAGTTCGGGACTGCTAGCTTCATGCGCGAGCACTCGAACCGGCAGGGTCATCGTAAAGCGCCTTGCTTCACGCCGATCAGACAAATCGCCCATGAACGGGCCCCCTGGTTGATCTGAATTAAATGCAAAGTAACATTCGCGCACGGAAACTGCAATCCGAAATTCTGGAAATTCAGCACTAGTACCGAAAATGAGCGTAGTGGGTCGTATAGAACTAGTTGTCCAGTGGGGTAAGTGCACGAGGGGAGCGATTCGGGTACACTTTGTCGGACTTTCCCGCTCTCTCTATGCTTGTTCGTCACGATTCTCGCAATTTTTTCCTTCCGGGACCTGCGGGCCGTCTTGAAGCCATTCTCTGGACTCCAACGCCTCCCGGCTCGCCTCCGCTGGCTGCCGTAATTTGTCATCCCCATCCCGTGTTCGGCGGCACGATGCACAACAAAGTTGTGTATCAGGCCGCAAAATCGATGGATGCGCTCGGCGTTCCCGTGCTGCGCTTCAATTTTCGTGGAGCGGGGCTGAGCGCGGGGTCACATGACCACGGAAAGGGAGAGCAAGGCGACGTGCAAGCGGCGATTGATTCTCTGGCGGCCGAGTTCCCGAAGGCCGGGCTGCTCGTGGCGGGCTTCAGTTTTGGGAGTTGGGTGGGACTGCGAGTGGGCTGCGGGGATGCTCGCGTGGTTGAACTCATTGGGATGGGAATTCCCGTGAATAATTCAGACTTTTCTTATCTATCCCGATGTGCCAAGCCCAAATTGATTGTGCAGGGCACCAGCGACGAACACGGCGCGTGGGAGCATGTGGAACAGGTGTTGGCGATAACACCGGGGAATAATCGGGTCGCGTTCGTGCATGGCGCGGACCACTTTTTCTCAGGCCGCTTGGGGGAACTGGACCGCGCGATCACCGAATGGCTCGTGGAGCATCACCCCGACTTGCACGGTGTTTAGGCCCTTTCGCCACGAGAAAAGAGTTTGCTCAATTGCTCGAGACTTGCCGGCGGTACAGTCACGAGTTTCGCGTTTGCCTCAACGTGTGCGGTGCGTGACATCCCGACGAGTGCCGTGGTGATTCCCGGAGCGGAACGCGCGAATTGCAGCGCTCGCTCGGCATCGTTGTCGAGACCGAAGGCTTCGGCGACAAAGACGGGGAGATTCTGTGCCACCTGTCCCTGAAGCAGGGAGGCGCTGGCCACGAGCGTGATGCCGAGTTCGCTAGCGGCCTCCATGACGGTTTTTTCACTCCCGCTGATGTCTTGGTTGCCCAATGTCAGCGCTTCAGTCATTGCCAGATTGAAGGGCAGTTGCACAAAACGGAAGCGGTGCTTTTCGCCGGCGATTTCCTTCGCGATTGCGGCAAGTTCCGAGAGTTGCATGGCGTCCCGTGCCGATTTTGCCTGGCGAAAACCGTTCCAGGTTGCCATCCCGTAGAACTGAATCTGTCCGCGAGCGGCAGCCGATTCCAGGAACACGAAGGCTTCTTTGACGCGCTTCAGGAAGTCCGGTTTAGAGATCTCGGTCAGCTGTGTCTCCGCATTGTGCAAGTAGTAGACGTCGATGCAATCGACACCGAGATTTCTGGTGCTGCGGACAAGCTGGTTCTGTAGATAGGCCGGAGTTATGCAGTGGCAACCGGCGGTGATGTCTTTCGCGGTGAAAACACCTTTCTGGATGTATTCCTCGAAAAAGTAGCGGTTAGGATCGGGAGGCATTGCGCCATCTGGCGTAAGGTACCCGGCTTTAGTACAAATCACGATTTCGTCGCGCTTGAAGCCCTTGTGAGCGAGTACCTTCAGAGCGGTACCAACGGTGCGCTCGCTGCGTTGGAGCCGGTAATTGATCGCCGTGTCGATCAAATTGATGCCTGATTCCACGGCAGCGACGAGCGCAGCGGCGTAACCCGCATCGGTGCTCTCGTTCGGCTGGCCAAGGTACGTGCCGATTCCTACGGAGGAAAGCAGCAATCCCTGGGCTTCACGATAATGTCCCCCGGCGGCATGCCCGCGAAATTTCTCCGCATATTCTTTCGTGCCCTCTAACGTTGCTCCCCGGCTCATTTCGTCTCCTCGCTTTTGGGCCCTGCTTCTGAAACGCTGGCTTCGTTTGTTTCCGCCTTCTTCGCCGTCAACAAGTGCGAACAGGCTCGCAGAATCCGGCGGTAGGGCCAATCCTTTTCCCGGAAGAAGATTTCGCCCTGGCGTGGGTTGCTGAAAAACCATCGCGCGACGAGTGAGAGATTTTCGCCAAGCTCGGCCGCGCTTTGCTTTATGCTGGCAACCGGAAGCGGCGCGGCGTTCATCACGTCTTCGAGATAATCTCTCACCGTCTCTTCGGCGGAGCGAGGCTGGCTTGTGTCGCCAAAGCGAAGGTACGAGGGATCCGCCAGGCGTCCGCCGCGGACAGCATACATCGCGACCGTCTGTTCCTCGCGCGTCCGTTGCAGAATCACGGCGTTCAGGTCCTGGATTCGGCGCGCCAGCTCCTGACGACCCCGGAGTACATCATCGAGCTTTTCGAGCTTTTTGTGGATGGCGGCGGCGCGCTCAAAATCGAGTTGGCCGCTGGCGTGCTCGCGGTCCTGTTCGAATGCCGTGCGCAAGGAGCCGCCGCTCGTATCCAGAAACGCGATGAGGCGGTCGACTTCCACGTCGTATTCTTCCTTTGTGCAGCCGGCGAAGCACGGCGCGAGGCACATCTTCATTTCCGAATAAATACATCCGGGAAACGAGGGATCAAGCCGTATTTTGATCTGACATCGACGGACCTTGAAGAAGTCCAGCATTTTATTGGCGAAGGCTTCGGCAGAGCGACGCGAGGGGAACGGGCCGTAATATGCACCGAAGCCGGGCTCGCCCTGCTCGTTCACGGCGATACTGCGCGTGACGAAACAGCGGGGGTAGGCGTTGCGTAAATTTACTTTGAGGACCGCGGCAGGCCGCAAGCGCACGAGGTCGCGGTAGCGCTTTGGAAAAATACGTTTTGCATTTTGATAGTAGGTCAGGGTCTGCTCGAAGGCTGAGCCGGTCTCGCGGTAGCGGACGACTTGCGCAAAAGCGCGCAAGTTCAGGCGTTTGCTCGCCGCATCTGGCTCCCCAAGTAAGCGCTGCAAACGCCGCCGCAGGTCGGCGGTGCGAATCAGATACGGCTCGGCGCTCGCTTCGCGAGACTGGATCAGGCAAACGGCTGGCTTTGCGGGCAACAAAGAGAAAAATTCCGCTTCGCGGTCAGGGATGAATTCGAGACCAGACTCGAGTTCGAGCACTTCGTCAGGATACTACGTAGTCGCTCGGTTCGCCGAGTCGCCGCGAGCCAAGCTTTTTGGGCTTTCATCCCACTTTTCCACTAGGATTTTAGAACCCAGGCGGCGATCACCAGGCGCTGGATTTCGCTCGTGCCTTCGTATATTTCCGTGATCCGCGCGTCGCGATAGGCGCGCTCAACCGGGTATTCCCGGCTGTAGCCGTAGCCGCCGTGAATCTGGATGGCCTTGTGGGCCACGCGCGTCGCCATCTCGCTCGCGAATAGCTTCGCCGTGGAGGCTTCCAGACTGAAGCGCGAGCCGCTGTCCTGCTTCCAGGCGGCTTTGCGCACGAGGAGCCGCGCCGCATCAATCTCCGTGGCCATATCAGCGAGCATGAACTGGATCGCCTGAAACTGCGCGATGGGATGACCAAAGGCCATGCGCTCTTGAGACCACTTGAGCGCTGCCTCGAATGCGCCTTGAGCGATTCCCGTGGCTTGCGAAGCGATGCCGATCCTGCCACCGTCCAGCGTGGAGAGCGCGACTTTGTAGCCATCGCCCTCGTTGCCGATGCGATTCGAGGCGGGCACTTCGCAATCCGTAAACACCAGCTCACTGCAAGCGGTCGCGTTAATCCCGAGTTTTTTCTCCTCTTTGCCGATCTTGAAGCCCGGCGTTCCTTTTTCCACGACCATTGCGGTGATGCCTTTCTCGCCTTTTGCGGGATCGGTATTCACGTAAACGATGGCCGCATCCGCGACGCCGCCGTTGGTGATCCATGCTTTGGTGCCATTGAGGATGTAGATGTCACCCTGCTTTGCAGCTCTGGTTTGGAGGGCTGCAGCGTTCGAACCCGCTTGAGGCTCGGTGAGAGCGTAGCAGCCGATTTTTTCCCCGCGGGTGAAGGGCAGCAAGAATCTTTTCTTCTGTTCGTCGGTGCCGTACCGGTGAATGGGGTCACAAAAAAGGGAATTTTGGACGCTGAGGATGACGCCAGTAGAAGCGCAGCACCGCGATATCTCTTCGATCACAATCGCGTAGGCAATGTGGTCAAAACCGGCGCCGCCCTCCGATTCCGGAAACGCCACGCCAGTCAAGCCGAGTTCTGCCGCTTTGCGGAACAATTCGCGCGGGAAATGACCCGTTTCGTCCAACTCTCTGGCAAGAGGACGGACTTCCGATTCCGCGAACTCACGCACCGTCTTCTGCAGCAGCTTCTGCTCTTCGGTGAGTTCGAGGTTCATGCGGTATCTCCCTTGAGTTGTTTCTAGGAAGCGAGCGCCTTTCTCAGGCGGTCGAAAGTGGTCCGCAGATCTTCGGGGTGGATGCGGGTTTCGCCAGTGACGGTCATGAAATTGGAATCGCCGATCCAGCGGGGCAGGATGTGAAGGTGCAAATGGCCAGCCACGCCGGCGCCAGCGGCCTTGCCCAGATTCATGCCCAGATTCATGCCATCGGGCTTGTATTCCTGGTGATAGACGCCCTCGAGCTTCTGGGCGAGCTCCATCATTTCCTCGAGCGCGCTAGGCTGGCACAACTGTAGCTCGGCTACATGCGCGTAAGGCACGAGCAGCACGTGGCCCGAGGTGTAGGGGAAGCGATTCAGAATAACGAAGCTCTTCTTTGCGCGACAGACAATCAGGGTTTCCTCGTCGCGATTGAGCGCCAAGGCCTCGCAGAAGATGCAGTCTGGTTGCTTGCCTTGCGTCGCTTGCTCCAGGTACTGGTAGCGCCAAGGCGTCCAGAGATAGTCCATTTTGTGCCGGCCTCAGGGTGAGTCGGAGTCCTTCAGGCGTGAGGAGGATCGCTCGGTGTCGCAGCCGAAGCAGCCGCCTCGGGGCTGTTGACGAAGTCCTTTAGCTCCTTGCTGGGCTTGAAGAAGGGAATCTTCTTGGCCGGCACTTCGACCTTTTCGCCGGTCTTGGGGTTCCTTCCCATGCGCCCGCGGCGCTGACGGGTTCGGAAACTGCCGAAGCCGCGAATTTCAATTTTGTCGCCTTTTTGAAGAGCATCGATGATGCTCTCAAAAATAGTTTCCACGATGGTCTCCGATTCCTTGCGAGGAAGCTCCGTAACGCGCAGGACCTCCTCGATCAAATCGGCCTTCGTGAGTGTCGGTTGCTTTGTCATCGTCCCCTGCCTCTCCACCGTTTACCCGCACAACTATCTGGAGCGAGGCGACTTAGAGGGGTATCGCCTCCCCGGCTGCCCCTCTTCCTATCACTAAAATGACCCGCAGGTAAATGACTTTTCCTGAGGAACCCCTGGGCGGTGAAAATTCCGCCCGGGCGCCTACCGGGACGCCAGCTTCTGCTTCATGGCATCGCCGATCGTTGCGGTCGCCGAAGACTTCGACGACTTGTACTGTTCGATCTCTTTGCGTTCCTGTTGGCGCACGGCCGCGCGGTAGCTCAGGCCAATTCGCCTGGTCTCCGGGCTGATCTTGATGATCTTGAAGTCATATTCCTTGCCCGGTTCGAGCGGACCAGCGCTCTTGAGCGGCCCGGTGGTCGGGCGGAAGCTCGAAGGGCCTTCGTCGCGTCGGCGCCGTTCTTCGATTTCGGTGTTGTGGCACAGGCCTTCGATGTTATCGCCGAGCTCGACGAACGCGCCGAAAGTCGCGATGCGCGATACTTTGCCTTTCACCACGTCGCCAACGCGGTGCTGCTTGAACCAGTCGCCCCAGATGTCGTTCACCTGCTTCATACCGAGCGACACCCGGCGGTTCTCGGGATCAATCCGCAGCACTTTCGCGGTAACTGGCTCGCCCTTCTTGAAGACCTCGTGGGGATTCTTCACGCGCCCGGTCCAGCTCACATCACCCACGTGCACCAGGCCGTCGAACCCCTCTTCGATCTCCACGAAAGCGCCGAATTCGGCAATGTTTCGCACCTTGCCGGTAACCACCGTACCGACAGGATACTTTTCCGCAATCAGCATCCAGGGATCAGGCTGAGCTTGCTTCATGCCGAGCGAGACGCGGCGGTCGCTGGGCTTGATGTCCAGCACCACCACATCCACTTCGTCACCGGCTTTTACGATTTTCGACGGATGCGTCGGCTTCTTCGACCAGCTCATCTCGGTCACGTGCACCAAACCTTCGATGCCCTGCTCAAGCTCGACGAAAGCGCCATAATCCACGACCCCGACGACTTTCCCCTTGTACTTTCCGCCCGCGGGATAACGCTCGGCGGCATCCACCCACGGATCCTTTGCCATCTGCTTCAAGCCAAGGGACACGCGTTGCTTTTCCTTGTCGAATTTCAGGATGATCAGGTCGAGCTCCTGCTCCGGCTTCACCACGTCGCTCGGGTGACGAACGCGGCTCCAGCTCAAGTCGGTCAGATGCAGCAGGCCATCCAAGCCGCCGAGATCAACGAAAGCGCCGTAATCGGTCACATTTTTGACCGTGCCGTGAACGACCTGACCTTCGGTGAGGTTGTCCATCAGTTCGGCGCGCTTGGCGTGTAAGGCCTCTTCCAGCAGCGCACGCCGGCTGACCACGACGTTGCCGCGACGCCGATTCAGCTTGGTGATGCGTACTTCCAGATCCTGGCCGACGAATCCGTCGAGATTTGCCGTCGGGCGCAGGTCGTACTGCGAACCGGGCAGGAACGCGCGCACACCGATGTCGACGACCAGTCCACCCTTGATCCGGTCGACAACCTTCGCCGTAATGGTTTCTTTCGCTTTGTATTGCGCATCGATCTTTTCCCAAGTACGGCGGCGGAGCACCTTTTGATAGGAAACAATTACGAAACTGTCCTTGTGCTCGCCGGTGCGCTGCACTTCGATGACGGAGTTCGGATCCGGCCGCGGGATCTCCGTCTCCGTAAATTCCGAAGCGGGAATCAGTCCCTCGGTCTTGCCACCCAGGTCGACCACCACGCCCTGTTCGGTGTAGGCGACGACCTTGACTTCAATAATCTCATTCTGAGTCGCAGCTTCCTGCGGCTCGCCGTACTGTTCGATGAGCTTGCTCATCTCTTCCGCGCCGGCTGCTTCTTCGGCCGCTGCGGCAGCTTCCGCGTCGGCGGTGGCGTTCTGAGCCTGAGCCTCCGCGGCCGCGTGAACCTCTTCAGCCTTCACGGGCTGTACCGCTACAGGCGCATCGGGGCTTTTGGCGGGAACGTCAGTAGCTATATTTTCTGCGGGAGTGCTCGGGGACTCGGTTTCGGGAGTTGCTGCGGAAACTACGGGGTTATCGTTATCTGAAAAAGTCATGATAAGTCGCCTCCGGGATTTGTATCCCTGTTTTGGTCGAATCAATCCTTGCGGAATCCCTACCGGGGTAAAGCAAGGAGGGTTACAACGTGGCAGTCCAACACTGTGCACTGCTTCGAAGTAACTCGGTCTGTTTCACCGGGATGCTGCGAACACTGCGGGGTAACGCCGCACCCAATCACCCAAGAAAGCATACCTGCGGGGTTGAGCCTCTGTCAATGAATCGAAAAATCGTTGGCGGCGGTCCGGCAGTTGCCGGCGAACCGCAACTAGGCTCTGACGCGGCCGGCCTGGCGAGCTTCACGGCGGAAGTCTGGCGCGTGGAGTTCGACCGTGCGGCACATTTCGAAAAGGCGTGAACGCATGCGGGCGCCGATGCGGTCAGCGAGCGTATCTTCCTTCACCGTAACGCGCTGGCCGCCGGGCAACCTTGCGCCAGAATCCGGAGCCGCGCTTTCGTCAAAAAAATTGGTTGTCAGGACAGTCATGCGCCGTTCGTTGTAGCGCGCGTTCAAAACCAGGCCAATGATGTCCAGCACCCACGCCGAGGGTTTACTTGCGCCCAGATCGTCGAGAACCAGCAACTCCACCGTGCGTATCGGCTCGAGAATGCTCATCTCGGTTGATTCGCTGGCCGGGTTGTAGCTCGCTTGGATTTCTTTCAAGAGTTCGCGGTAATCGCAAAAAAGGCCGGCATGGCCCCGGCGGATCAATTCCTTGAGGGCTGCAACGGCGAGATGCGTTTTACCGACGCCGGACGGCCCCATGAGCAACAACCCCTTTTCGGTGGTGGGATAATCGCGAACGAACCCCTGGGTGAGCAGTTTCGCCTGCTTCAGGGCTTGCTCGTGGTGAGCGGTCCACGTCTTTCCGTCGGCCAGATCGGTCGCGTAGCTCTCGAAGTCGCAGTGTTCGTAGCGCTTCGGAATCCGTGCCCGTCCCATAACGATCAGGGCGCGCTCTTTCAGGTCGCATTCACAAGCCACGGCCACATTGCCTGGCGTGCCATCCTTCCGCGGCACCAGCTTCCAGCCTGTTCCCCGGCAGAGGGGGCAATCTTCTTTGGCCATATCCGTTTGCGGAGCGCGGGAACGCAAAAGCGGCGGCGCGCCGCACTCCACCTGAAGCCATGATACGTCGGCGTTTGCATGGCGACAACGAGGCCACCTGCGGAAAACTGTGCATGATGGGGCGGCTTTCTAGTATTCGCGATACAACTCGGGGAACTGTTTCTTCAAGCTACTCAGTTTCGGCAGATCGTTGATCATGATGTAGGGATTGTTCGGATGATGCTTAACGTAGTCCTGATGGTATTCCTCGGCTGGGTAAAACTCTTT
>Ga0306921_10002812_pt1 | contig 17495 bp, 11 predicted proteins | sample sta12Cox44000080_FD_203760 | JGI IMG/M metagenome (GOLD analysis project Ga0306921, IMG submission 203760) | Lab enrichment of tropical soil microbial communities from Luquillo Experimental Forest, Puerto Rico - statoxic.12C.oxic.44.000.080 (v2)... | ecosystem: Environmental > Terrestrial >... | reverse complement strand
GCGGTGCGCGCAACGAGCCTTCGCGGGGCCGGTCCCCGCCGCCGGTTAGGCGTGTCTGTGCAGTTCGGTTGCCACCTGCCCGTCTACGGCCCGGCTGCCACGCGCGAGGTGCTGCTGGGCTTCGCGCACCGCATGGAAGCGCTCGGCTACGACTCGCTCTGGGCGAGCGACCACATCGTCATCCCGTACGCGATCGCGTCGCGTTACCCCTACAACCCGACCGGCGACTTTCCGCTGGCGCCCGCCACCACGTTCCTGGAGCCGCTCGTCGCGCTCGGGCTCGTCGCCGGCGTGACCGCGCGCATCCGCCTCGGCACGACGGTGCTCGTCCTGCCGCACCGTCATCCGGTCCTCGCCGCGAAGATGCTCGCGACGCTCGATCACCTGGCGCCCGGGCGTGTCATCCTCGGCGCGGGCGTGGGCTGGATGAAGGAAGAGATCGAGCTCTTCGGTGTGCCCTACAAGCAGCGCGGCGCCTGGAGCGACGAGGCAATCCGGGTCATGAAGTCCTGCTGGCGCGACGAGCGGGTGAGCCACCGCGGCGAGTTCGTGCGGTTCGAGGGGCTCGGCGTGGCGCCCAAGCCCGCGCAGGGCACGATCCCCATCTGGATCGGCGGCCACACGCCGCGCGCGCTCCGCCGCGTGGCCACGCTCGGCGATGGCTGGCACGCCGCGTTCCCGAGCGCCGCGAAGATGACGGCCGGGCTCGCCGATCTTGCGACCGCGTGCCGGCAAGTCGGGCGCGACCTGGGCTCGTTGACCATCAGCGCCCGCGTCGGCCTGCCGGCGCGGCAGGACAGCGCGGTACTCGTCCGCGAGATCCGCGAGCTCGCCGAGCTCGGCGTCAGCCACGTGATCCTCGAGTCGCGCGTCCGCGGCCTCGACGACATGACGGCGATCTACGAGAAGTTCGCGCGCGAGACGCGCCCGCGCATCTAAGACTCCGGACCGGGCCCCCTGCGACCTTGGGCGGGGTTGTTGGAACGCGGGTGGCCCGAGTACCATACGGCGCCTGGGCTCACGCCCAGGCAGATGGCGGGAGGGATGGCGTGAATCGGGGCACTCCGGTACTGATCGCGTCGTGCCTGGCCCTGGCGGCGGCGGAGCTCCTGCCCGAGCGCGCGCCGGCCCAGGTCACGCTCACACCGCGCGTCATCCAGATCGACCAGGTGAAGTGTTCGGAGCTCAAGTCGGCCTCCGACCAGCGAACGGATCGGCTCCTCCTGTACTTCAACGGCTACGTCGATGGGATGCGCCAGAACAGGGTCTGGGATGAGCGCAAGGTCGGCGAGCTGGTCGAGCGGGCTGTCGGCTATTGCAAGGCGGACCCCAACGAAACACTGTTGTCGGCCTTCACCAGAGCGGCGCGATGAGCGCGTCGCCGCGGCGAGCCGCCGGCCTCCAGTAGGACACGACCACCGGCCGAATAGACGTGCCGCGCTCGACGTCAGACGTACGCATTCAAGGAGAATTCGGATGACCAGGGCAGCGCGACGGACGATCATGCTCTTGATGGCGCTCGGACTCGCCGTGTCGATGACCGGCTGGGTGGCGGCCCAGCAGCCGGCGCCGCCGGCTCAGCAACCCGCCCCGCCGGCTCAGCCGGGTGCGAGCACGCCGCAGGATACGGACGAGGACCTCACGAGCGATCTCGCGCTGACGAGGGCGTCGATCCAGCTCCGCCGTCAGGCGATCGTGACGTCGGTGATGGATCTGACCCCCTCGGAATCGCAGACCTTCTGGCCTCTCTACCGCGAGTACCGGATCGCGATGGCGAAAGTCGGTGATCGCGTCCAGCGGCTGCTCGTCGACTACTCCGGGCAGTACGACACGCTGACCGATGATCAGGCCAAGAAGATCATGCAGGAGTGGCTCAGCATCGAGAAGGCGAAGATGGACGTCAAGAGCAAGTACATTTCGCGCTTCCAGAAGATCCTGCCGGCGCGAAAAGTGATGCGCTTCTTCCAGGCCGACAACAAGCTCGACGCCGTGCTCAATGCTCAGCTCGCGTCCGTCGTGCCGCTCGCGCGCTGAGTAGGGCCGTCGACTGAACCAATATTTGAGATGCGATCCGCATCACGGAGGGCAGATATGAAGCGCAGGACCACCGCGATCGTGACCGGACTCGCCGCGTGTGCGTTGGTGAGCGCGGCACAGGCCGAAGTCTACGTCTATCCCAAGCCCGGACAGGCCCAGCAGGAGTTCGAGAGCGACCAGTACGCGTGCCACAACTGGGCCGCGCAGCAGACGGGCTACAATCCGTCCGCGCCGCCCGCGGCCGCCGGGGCGCCGCCGCCGCAGCAGGGCGGTGCGGTGAGGGGTGCGGCGCGCGGAGCCGCGGTCGGTGCCGTCGGCGGCGCCATCGCGGGCGACGCAGGCAAGGGCGCAGCGGTCGGCGCGGCCGTCGGCGGCACCGCGACCGTGATGCGAAACAACCGTGCGAACCGCGAGGCAGCCGCGGCCTCCCAGCAGGCGCAAGCGCAACAACAGGCCGGCTACGCCAACTACGAGAAGGCTTACGCGGCGTGCCTGTCGGGGCGCGGGTATTCGGTCAAGTAGAGTTCCAAGTCTCGCCGCGCTGATCGGCGTTCTCCTCCTGGCGGCTGCGTGCGCCACGCCGATCGGGGTCTCCCTGACCGACCCGCAAGACGTCCATCGTCTCGTCACACGGAGCGCGCTGAACGGCGACGAGCCGAGCGGTCCGACCGCGCAGACCCTGCATTCCCTGGGGCTCGCCGACCGTTTCGAAGACGACCCGGCGGGCGTCCTCGCCCAGATCCGCGGCGACGGGACGGGGCTCGGCCCGGACCGACTCTTCGCGCTGGCCGAGCTGTCTTTCCTGTACGCCGAGAAGGGCAACCGCCAGGACTACTACCTGGCCTCCGCCGTCTACGCGTATGCCTTTCTGTTCCGCAAGGACGGCGCCATCGACGAGCCGCTGGACGCGCGTACGCGCCTCGCCGCCGATCTCTACAACTTCGGCCTCGGCTTGGCGCTCGCCGCGCCGTCGGCGCCGGTGCCGGGTGAGACTCGCCTGCCAGTGCCCGGCCGGACTGCGGCGGAATCGGAGGCCATGGAAATCGATCTGACCAATCGTACGCTCGCCCTGCCGTTCGGCGCGCTCAAGCTTCGCGGCGACACGGCCGACTTTCTGTGGGGCGCGCTGCGCATGAACCGGTTCATCTCGGTCGGCGAGTTCAAGATTCGCGGGCTACGCAATCGCTATCGCCAGCCGGGAATCGGCGTACCACTCGCGGCCGAGGTGAGCCAGGATGGGACGGGACGCGAGGTCGAGATCGCCCGGAAGTACATCCCGAAGCGGGTCAAGGTGCCGGTGACGGCGTTCGTGCGGCTCGACAACGTCATGCAGGCGATAGCCGACGGTCAGTTCCGCGGCAATCTCGAGCTCTATCCGGCCGACGAGGCGGCCACGGTCGAGGTCGAGGGGCGCCGGCTACCGTTGGAGCTCGAGCCGAGCGCCGTGCTCGCCTATGCTCTCGAGGGAGCCCCTGTGTGGGACACGGAATACGGCTTCTTTCTCAAGCCGGGAAGCCGCACGTCCGGGGTGAATCTCTACTTGATGCATCCCTACCGCCCGGGCCGGATCCCGATCGTGCTCATCCACGGGACCGCGTCGAGCCCCGCACGGTGGGCGGACATGATCAACGAGCTCATGAACGACCCCGTGCTGCGGGGCCGCATCCAGTTCTGGCTCTTCACCTATTCCACCAGCAATCCGATCCTCGAGTCGGCCGCCGAGCTCCGCAGAGTGCTGCTGCAAATCGTCAAGGACCTCGATCCCGACGAGCTCGACCCCGCGCTGCGCCGGATGGTGCTGATCGGGCACAGCCAGGGCGGGATGCTGGCGCGACTCATGGCGACGGACAGCGGCGACCGCTTCTGGAACAACGTATCCCACGTGCCCTTCTCCGAGGTCAAAGGGCCGCCTGACGCGATCGCGTTCGTCAGGGACGCGATGTTCTTCAAGCCGGTCCCGTACGTCAAGCGCGTAGTCTTCATCGCGACGCCGCATCGGGGGAGCTTCCGCGCCGTGTCCATCGTGCCGGACCTTGTGCGCCGCATCGTCACCTTGCCCGTGAGCACCGTGAGGAACCTCAGCGTGCTGGCCGCCGAGAATCCCGAGCTCGCCGCCGCACGAGACGCCGTCAAGGACATGCCGACGGCGGTCGAGAACATGCGCCCCGGCAATCGCTTCGTCCGGACGTACTCGGCGAGCCCGATCGCGCCGGGCGTGACCGCCAACTCGATCGTCGCCGTGCTGGGCGAAGGTCCGGTCAGCGGCAAGACCGACGGGGTCGTCGCCTACGAGAGCGCCCACCTCGACGGCGTCGAGTCCGAGAAGGTCGTGCGGGCCCCGCACTCGTGCCAGGGTGAGCCCGACACCATCCTCGAGGTGCGGCGAATCCTGCGCGAGCACGTCGCCGCCAAGTGAGCCGACTGGTCGGCGGCGCGCTTCGCGTGACTCTCTATACGGTGATCGCCGTCGTCATCGCGTGGAGCGTGGCGGCGGTCTGGATCGACGGCCCGAAGAGCCGCGTCCTGGCCGCGTCGCTCTGCGTCGTGGTGGCGGGCGCGGCGCTGCTGTTGCTCCTCCTCGTCCGGCCGTGGTGGTGGGGCTCTGCGGCGGCCCTCGTCCCGTTCGCGATCGTGCTCGGCTGGTGGCTCTCGCTTGCGCCCAGCAACACGCGGAACTGGCAGCCCAACGTCGCCCGGCTGCCGAGCGCGGAGATCGACGGCAACCGCGTCGTGATCCGCAACCTCCGGAACTTTGCTTATCCCTCTCCGAGGACCATCGTCGAGCGCTGGGAGAAGCGCACGTTCGATCTCGACCAGGTCGTCGGCTTCGATATGTTCATCTCCTCCTGGGGCGCCCGTGGCATCGCCCACACGATCTCGAGCTGGGAGTTCTCCGACGGGCAGCACCTGGCGATCTCGATCGAGACCCGCAAGGAGAAGGGCGAGGAGTATTCGGCGCTGCTCGGCTTCTTCCGTCAGTTCGAGCTGTACTACGTCGTCGCCGACGAGCGCGACGTCATCGGCGTCCGGGCCGGTCCGCGGCAGGAGACGCTGCACCTCTATCGCATCAAGGGCACACCCGCGTTCGCGCGCGCGCTGCTCCTCGACTATCTGCGCGAGGTCAACCGGCTCGCGCAGACGCCCATGTGGTACAACGCGCTGACCCACAACTGCACGACGATGATCCGGTACCACGTCCAGCAGATCGCGCCCGGCAATCCATTCGACTGGCGCATCCTCGCCAACGGATACCTCGACGAGCTGGGCTATCAGCGGGGTCAGATCAACACGAGCCTGCCGTTCGCGGAGCTTCGGCGGCGTAGCGACATCACGGCGCGCGCCCGAGCGGCCGGCGACCGGGGCGACTTCTCCGCGTTCATCCGCGAGGGCCTCCCCGAGCGGCCGGCCGCGGGCCGGTAGCGACCGCGCCGGCGCCGCGCCATCTCGGGCGCGCCGACCGCGAGCCGAGGTCTACCGCGTGCGGTTGTCCGTGTTCGCCTCGGCGGTCTTCGCGGCCTGCTCGGGCACCCAGCCGCCGCCGAGCGCACGATAGAGCCGTACCACCGCCAAGAGCTCGTCACGCTGAGCCTGCGCCAGCTGCAGCTCGGCGTCGAAAAGCTGGCGCTCGGTGTCGAGGACCTCGAGATAGCTCGTCACGCCGCCGCGATAGCGGACGTCGGCGAGCCGGGCGGCGTCGCGCAGCGACACGACGAGCGCCTCCTGCTGGACGCGAAACTCGCCGCGCTTGCGGTGCTCGACGAGGGAGTCCGAGACGTCGCGGAAGGCTTGCTGGACCGTCTGCCGGTAGCGCTCGAGCGTCTCCTGCGCCAGGGCCGTGGCCGAGTCGACGCCCGCGCCGACCCGACCGGCGTTGAAGATCGGCAGGGTGAGCTGTGGCGCGATCGCCAGGAGTCCCTGCGGCCCGAACCAGTTGCCGTCGAGCTTGACGCCGCCCGCGCCCGCGGCGCCCGTGAGAAAGACCCGGGGAAAGTAATCGGATTTGGCGACGCCGATGCGGGCCGTGGCCGCCGCCAGCTGGCTCTCGGCTTCCTGGACGTCCGGTCGGCGCTCGAGGAGGCTCGAGGGCAAACCGGGCGGGATGGCCGGCAGCGCAAGCTGCTGCAGCAATGGCCGCCCTCGCGGCACCGCGTCGGGGTTTCGGCCGAGCAGGATCGAGATCTGATTCTCGGTCTGCTCGATGCGACGCTCGACGTCCGGAACCGTCCCGGCGGCGGTGTAGAGGAGCACTTCGGCCTGCCGCACGTCCATCATGGACGCGACGGCGCCCTGCTGTCGGAGCCTGACGAGGCGAAGCGAGTTTTCCCGGCTCGCGAGCGTGCGTCGCGAGATCTCGAGCTCGAGATCCAGCTCGCGGAGCTGGAAATAGGCCGTGGCGACGTCGCTGACGAGCGTCGTCACGACGAAGCGCCGCGCCGAGTCCGACGCCAGCAGATCGCCGCGGGCCGCCTCGGTGCCCCGCCGGAACCGGCCCCAGAAGTCGAGCTCCCAGAACAGGTCGAAGGCTGCCTGCGGGTTGAACACCTCCCTGAACTGGAGCGGCGATCGGTCGCCGGGGATGTACGCGTACGGCGCGGCCGCCGAGGCGCTGAGATCCGGTAACTGCGACGATCGGGCGATCGTCACCCGGGCCCGGGCGTCGAGGACGCGCGCGGCGGCGATGCGAACGTCGTAGTTCTCGGCCAGCGCCGCGCGGATGAGCGACTGCAAGGTCTCGTCCTGGAAGATCTGCCACCACGCCAGGTCGCCCAGGGATTCGGCACCGGCCGGCGCATCCGGCGCGCGTCCGCGAAAGTCAGGAGGGACCGGCAGCTCGGGCCGGTGGTAGTCCGGCCCCACGGTGCAGCCGGCGAGCAGCGCAGCCGACAGGATCAGCGCGCGAGATCTCATGCGTGCTGTCCCCCCGGGACGGGAGCCGGCGCCCCCGGCGGCGTCGCGGGACGCTTCTCCAGCGCGCCCTTTCGCCCCAGCGCCTCGACGAAGGTGAAGTTGCCCGGGATCAAGAACACGCCGAGCCCGGTAGCGATCAGCATGCCCCAGAACACGGCAGTGCCCATGACGTTCTGGGCGCCGGCGCCGGCGCCGCGCGCGAGCATCAGGGGTACGACGCCGAGGATGAAGGCGAAGGCCGTCATCAAGATCGGCCGGAAGCGCAGCCGGGCCGACTCGAGCGCGGCCTCGTGCAGATGCAGGCCCTCCTGCTCGTGCTTGGCCTTCGCGAACTCGACGATCAGGATCGCGTTCTTGGCGGCGAGCCCGACCAGCATGATCAAGCCGATCTGCACGTAGACGTTGTTGTCGAAGCCGGAGAGCCACACGCCGAAGAAGGCGCCGAGGGCGACCAGCGGCGAGCCCAGCAGCACGGCCCACGGCAGGCGCCAGCTCTCGTAGAGCGCGGCCAGCAAGAGGAACACGAACACGATCGCGAGCACGAACGTCGGCGTGGCGGGCGGCGCGACCTTCTCCTGATACGACAGGGACGAATAGGCGAAGCTCATCTCCTTGGGCATCGTCTGCTTGAAGACGTCCTCGAGCGCGGCCAGCGCCTGGCCCGAGCTCACGCCGCGCGCCGGCGCGCCGTTGATCTCGACCGAACGCAGCAGGTTGAACCGCGTGGTGAGCTCGGTACCCGTCGTCGAGGAAATGGTGACCAGGGTCGAGAGTGGGATCATGGTGTTGGTCGTCTTGCTACGGACGTAGACGTCGCCGATGTCCGAGGGCTTTCGGCGGTAGTCGGCCTCGGCCTGAACGTAGACGCGATAGAGGCGCCCGAAGCGGTTGAAGTCGTTCACGTAGCTGCCGCCCATCGCCGTCGACATCGCTTGGAACACGTCGTTCACCGGCACCCCGAGCGTCCGCGCCTTTTCCCGATCGAGCTGGACCTTCACTTGCGGATAGGTCGGATCGAACGCGGTGAAGATCGACGCGAACTCGCGCCGCTGCCGCGCCGCGTTCAGGAAATCGCGTGTCCGCGCGCCGAGCTCCTCGACGGTCAGCGAGCCGCTGCGGTCCTGGAGCAGGAAGTTGAAGCCCGCGGCCGCGCCGAAGCCGGAGATGGTCGGGATGTTGAACGGAAACGCGACGGCCTCGGGGATCGTCGCGAGCTGCACCGCCATCTTGCGCATGATGCCCTGAACGTGCAGCGAGGCGTCGTGCCGCTCCTCCCACGGCTTGAGGCGGACGAAGATGCTGCCGAAGTTCGGCTGGTACGTGGCGGTGACGGCGCCGTAGCCGCCGATCGTCTGGAACGAGTCGACGCCCTCCATCTTCTGGAGCATGCCCTCGACCTTGCGGAGCACCGCGCTCGTCCGCTCGAGCGAGGCGCCCGGCGGCAGCTGCACGTTGACGCCGAAGAGTCCCTGGTCCTCGTCGGGAATGAACCCGGCCGGCAGCGCGCGGCCCAGGAGGACGATTCCCCCGATCACGACGCCGATGATCACAATCGTGATGATGCCGTGGCGAATCAGGTGGTGGGCCAGGCTCACGTAGCCCGTCGTCGTCTTGTCGAATACCTTGTTGAACCCACGGAAGAACGCGCCGAGCGGGCCTCGCATCGGCTTGGCCGGCTTGAGCAGCATCGCCGAGAGCGCCGGCGACAGCGAGAGCGCGCTGAAGGCCGAGAGCAGCACCGAGATCGCGATCGTGAGCGCGAACTGCTGGTACATGCGCCCGGTGAGACCGCTGATGAAGGCGACCGGAACGAACACGGCCGACAGGATCAGCGCGATCCCGATGACCGGCGCCGTCACTTCTTTCATGGCCTGGGAGGTCGCCTCCTTCGGGCTCATGCCGTGCTCGATGTGGTGGATGACCGCCTCGACCACGACGATCGCGTCGTCGACCACGATGCCGATCGCGAGCACGAGGCCGAACATGGACAGCGTGTTGACCGAGAACCCCAGCATCGGGAAGAAGATGAACGTGCCCACGATCGAGACGGGCACCGTGAGCAGCGGGATGATGGTCGCCCGGATGTTCTGCAAGAAGATGAACACGACCAAGGTGACGAGGATCAGCGCCTCGACGAAGGTTTTCACGATCTCGTGGATCGAGGCCTGGACGGCCGGCGTCGTGTCATAGACGATCGTGTAGTCGAGGTCCGGCGGGAAGAGTGCCTTGGCCGTGGCCATGGTCTTGTAGATCGTCTCGGCCGCCTGCAACTGGTTGGCTCCCGGCAGCAGGTAGACCGCCATCGCGCCCGACGGCTTGCCGTTGAGCCGTCCAAACGAGTTGTAGTCCTGGCTGCCGAGCTCGGCGCGGCCCACGTCGCGGATGCGCACGGGCGTTCCGGTCTGGGCCTCGCGGATGATGATGTTCTCGAACTCCTCGGCCGTCACGAGCCGTCCCGGCGCGCTCACCGTGAACGTGAACGCCTGATCGGCCGGCGTCGGCGCCTGGCCGACCCGGCCCGCCGGAGCCTGGAGGTTCTGATCCTTGATGGCCGAGATGACGTCGGACGGCGTGATCCCGAGCTTGGCGAGCTTGTCGGGCCGGAGCCAGACGCGCAGGCCGTAGTCGGTGCCGCCGAAGAGATCGACCTGCGCGATGCCGGGAATTCTCAGGATCTGGTCGCGCAGGTTGATCGAGGCGTAGTTGATCAGGAAGTTCGCGTCGTAGGCCCCGTTGGGCGAGAAGAGCGAGATCAGCATGAGGATGCTGGGACTCTGCTTCTTCACGGTCACGCCCTGGGCCACGACTTCCTGCGGCAGGCGCGCCTGCGCCGACGAGACCCGGTTCTGCGTGAGCACGTTGGCGGTGTCCTGGTCGACGCCGACCTCGAAGTTGACGTCGAGCAGCATGCGGCCGTCGCTCGTGTTCGACGACTTCATGTAGATCATCCGGTCGACGCCGTTGACCTCTTGCTCGACCGGCGTGGCCACCGACTGCTCGACCGCCACCGCGGAGGCGCCGGGATAGGTGGCGGTCACCCGGATGGTCGGCGGCGCCAGGAACGGGTACTGCTCGAAGCTCAGCTTGAGCAGCGAGTAGGTGCCGAGCAGCACGGTGAGGGTCGCGATGACGATCGCGACGATCGGGCGGCGGATGAAAAATTCAGCCATGATTTGCTAGCTTCCACTCTTCGGCTTCGACGCGGGCGGCGCCGGCGGGGCCGCGGCCGGAGGCGCTGGAGTCGCCGGAGCCGGCGCCGATTTTCCGTCGCCGGCCGGTTTCAGCTCGGCTTTCACCTCCACTCCCGGTCTCACCTTCTGCAGGCCCTCGACGATGACGCGCTCGCCCGGCTTGACCCCCGTCGCGACGATGTAGAAGTCCTGGTACGGCTGGCGCAGGGTCACCGTGCGCATCGCCACCTTGTTGTCGTCGCCCACCACCATCACCGTCTTGGCGCCCTGGAGATCCTGCACGGCCATCTGGGGCACCAGGATCGCGTCGGGCACCTCTTCCGTGACGGCGCGCACGCGGCCGAACTGTCCGGGGCGCAGCACGTGCTGGGGATTGGGAAACTCGGCGCGGACCTGGATGGTCCCGGTCTTCTGGTCGATCGCGCGATCGACGAAGATCGGCCGTCCCTTCTGCGGAAACACGCTGCCGTCGGCCAGGATCAGCTCGAGCGAGGGCGCGCGATCGCGCGGCACCTCGCCGCGCCCGAGCCCCGGGATCCGCTTGACGAATCGCAGGTAGTCCGCCTCCGTGATCGCGAAGTCCACGTACATCGGATCGATCGCGGAGACCGTGGCCAGCAAGGTCGGCTCGCCTTTGCCGACGAGGTTGCCGGTGTCGACGTTGAGCTTGCTGATGATGCCGTTGATCGGCGATTCGACCGTGGTGTAGTTGACGTTCAGATCGGCCTGGGTCACGGCGGCCTTGCCGGAATCGACCGCCGCCTCGGCGAGCTGGACGGCCGTGCGCTGGACGAGGATCGCGTCCTTGAGATTGGCCTCTGCCGACTGGACCGCCGCGGCCGACGCCTGCTCGCGCGAGACGGCGGTGTCCAGATCCTGCCTCGGAATCGCCTGCTGTTCGACGAGCGGACGGTAGCGCGCCACATCGGCGCGGTCCTTGCCGTTATCGGCCTTTGCCTGCTCGAGGCTCGCCTTGTAGCGATCCACGACCGAGGTGTCCTTCGCGCGAACCAGATCGGCCTCGGCCTTGGCCAGCTGAGCCTTGGCGGACTGGAGCGAGGCCTTGTACTCCTCCTGCTGGATCACGAACAGGGTCTGGTCCTTCTTCACCTCGGACCCTTCCCGGAACCGGACTTGCTCCAGTACTCCCGAGACGCGCGCCCGGAGCTCCACGGTGGGGACCGCCTCGGTGCGCGCCACGAACTCGGCACCGACGCCCACGCTTCGCTGAGCGACCTCGGTCACGATGACGGTCTGCGTGGGCGCGGCCGGTGCCTGCTTGGAGGATTTGGCGTCGCCACGCCCACACCCGGTCAGGACAGCCAGCAATGCGATGCCGGCGGCGCACGCCCTCAGCGGTCGATCGAGCCGGCGATTGAGCCCTGTAAATCTCATGTCTCTTTCCATGTCTCCTCGAGCATTGTTGGCCATCAGACGGCCGTGGCAACTGCCGGGCGATACACGAGCTTCAGCCACGCGGGCGCCACGAATGTCGTGATCATCACCATGACCACGAGCGCCGAGTAGAGATCCGGAGCGACGACGGAAGCGGCCAGCCCAGCCCCGGCAAAAATCAAGCCTACCTCTCCCCGGGGCACCATCCCAACTCCGACCGGCCATCGGCGCGTGCCGGGATGATACACCGCCAGGGCCGCAACGAGCTTCGATGCAATTGCCACGACGGCGAGCGCGAGCGCGACCCCGAGCTGGGCGCCCTCCGCAAATGGATTGAGCTTGGACAGCTCGACCTTCATGCCGACCGTGACGAAGAAGATCGGGACGAGCAGGTCGGCCACCGGCTTGATGCGGTCCTCGATCTGGGCGTGGGGCTCGGTCCGCGACAGGATCAGGCCGGCGGCGAAGGCACCGATGATCGCGGCGAGCCCGATCCACTCGGCCACCGCGGCCGCGGCCAGCGCGAACACCAGGGACGACACGACCAGCGCGCCGCGGGCCTGCAGGCGCCCGATCAGGCCGACCAGGATCGGCGCCCGCCACAGCGCGAGCAGCACCGCGACGACCAGGAAGACCACACTCTTGACCGCGAGAAGGGCGATGCCGCCGAGCGACACGCCGCCGGTCGCGGCAATGCCGGTGACGACCGCGAGGGTGAGCAGGCCGAGGATGTCGTCGACCACCGCGGCCCCCAGCACCACCGTGGCCGCCGGATCGTGAAGCCGGCCGAGATCCGTGAGCACGCGAGCGGTGATGCCCACGCTCGTCGCGGTCAGGGTGGCCCCGACGAAGATGGCGACGAGAGCCGGGTGGCCCAGCCAGCGCATCAAGCCGTAGCCGGCCACGAACGGGACCACGACGCCGACCACCGCGACTAGGACTGCCTGGGGCCCGGCTTTCAAGAGCTTCGCAAGATCCGATTCCAGGCCGACCTCGAACAGGAGCACCAGCACTCCCAGCTCGGCGAACGCATGGAGGACGTCGGATTCGCGCACGAGCCCGAGGACACCCGGTCCGATCACGACGCCGGCGACCAATTCGCCGAGCACGGCCGTCTGGCCGAGCCGCTCCATCGCCTCGCCGGCCAGCTTCGCGCCGAGGAGGATGACGATCAGGCCGATCAGCAGATCGTGAAATTGCATTACCGCATCAACGCCACGATCACCGGCCCCCAGGCCGTCAAGATGATGTTGCCGAGCGCATACGGAACGGTATAGCCGAGGGTGGGTAACGTGCTCTCCGCCTTCTCCTGGATCGCGCGGAGGCCCGCCGTGATGGTCCCCGCTCCGGCGCACGCCCCGAGAAGGATCACGGGATTCATCCGCAGGACGTAACGGCCGAAGAGAATCGCCGCGGTGTGAGGTAGCACGGCCACGATCAGGCCGACGAGAACCAGGCTCAAACCTGATTTCTGCAGCCCTGTCACGAAGCTCGGCCCCGCGCTGAGACCGACCGCGCCGATGAAGACCGTGAGCCCGACCGTCTCGAACACCCACATGGCGGCCTCGGGAATACGGCCGAACGTCGGCCGCACGGCGCGGAGCCAGCCGAATACGAGTCCCATGATCAGGGCGCCGCCGCTTGCGGTGAGGGTGAGCGGGAGTCCTGCGATCGTGACCGTCAAGAGCCCGACCAGCCCGCCGAGGAAGATACCGAGGCCGACGAAGATCATGTCGGTCGTGACCGTCGGCCGATCCGCGTAGCCGAGATCCTTCGCCGCGCGCTCGACGTCGGGCTGGGCGCCGACGAGGGTCAGCACATCGCCTCGATCGAGACGGGTCTCGGTCGTGAACGGCATCTCCTGGCCGAGCCGCACGATCTTTCGCAGGAAGACGCCCCGCGCCGACTCGAGCGCGGCGAGCTCCTTCAAGGTCTTGCCGGCCCTGGCCCGGTTCGTGACGACCGCGTCGAGGATCTCGACCGGAAAATCGAGGAGCTCGGTGTCGTGCACCTCCGGACCGATCTCGGCGCCCCGCGCCATCAAGAGCCCGGAGTGCGTCATCACGGCCACGACGTCGCCCGAATGGACGATCGTCTCCGGCCGCGCCTCGACGATGGCCTTGTCGCGACGGATCCGGGAGACGAAGACGCGCTGGCCGACCGGCAGCGCCTCGAGCGCGGCGACGGTCCGGTTCAGCAACCGCTCGTTCGTCACCTGGTACGCGCGTACCGCGAACCGATGCAGGGCCGACATCACGCCGGGCTCGGCCTCGCCGCCGCTGGACACCTGGGCCCGCAGCTTCCGACTTTCCTCCTTGAGATCGATTCGCATCAGCCAGGGGCCGACGTTCGGCAGGAACCACACGATGAACGCGGTGCCGATCAGGTAGGTCACGGCGTACGCGACCGGGATGTTGTTCACCAGCGCGGTCTTCACATCCGCGGGGAGGTCGAGCCGGTTGATGGCGTCGCCGGCTGTGCCGATGACCGTGGACTCGGTGAACGCCCCGGCCAGGAGCCCGGCCGCCGTGCCCATGTCGTATCCGAGGAGCTTCGACGCGGTGAACGCGCTGACCAGGCACGTGACGCACAGGACGACGGTGACCGCCAGCTGCGGCATCGCGTCTTTCTTGAGGCCGCGGAAGAACTGCGGCCCGACCTTGTAGCCGATCGTGAACAGGAACAGATCGAAGAACACGTTCTTCACCGTGCCCGGCACCTTGATGTCGAGCTGCCCGATCAGCACGCCCGCCAGCAGGGTTCCCACGACGGTGCCGAGACTGAACGTGCCGAACCGGAGCTGGCCGATGAAGAAGCCGACCGCCAGGGTGAGGAAGATCGTCAGCTCCTGATGCTCTCGCAAGGCCGTGACGAGATATTCCATCGTGGGCTCCTCAGCGGATTACCAGGAACAGCCAAGGCGTGCCGAGCACCAGGAAGACGAGGAGGCAGAAGGCCGTCGTGAGCGCTCCGAGCTTGTAGAGCTCGCCCTGCGACAGATAGCCGCTGCCGACGAAGATGACGTTCTGGCTGCCGCCCTGCGGCGTGATCGTCGAGAAATAGCTACTGGCGAACAGCAGCGCGAACGCCATCAGCGGCGCCGGCACGCCCGACCGCAGCCCGACCTCGACGAACACGCCGAACAGCGCCAGGACCTGCGACGACTGGCTGACGAACAGGTAGTGCATGAGCACGTACAGCACGAGGAGGGCGACGTAGGCCGCCGGCCACGCGACACCCGCGAGCGCGGCCGAGAGGCGCCCGCCCACGTAGCTCATGAAGCCGAGCTCGTTCAGCTGGCCGCTCATCGCGAAGAGCACGGCGAGCCAGAGGTAAGTGATGAGCGTCCCGCCTTCCTGCGCGATGTCGTCGAGCGTGAGCACGCTGGTGGCAAGCAGCGCGCCGAAGCCCGCGAAGGCGACGGCGGTGAGGTCGAGCGTCAGGGTGCCCGCCGCGATCCATCCGGTCACCATCAGTACGAAGGCGACCGCTACCACCTTTTCGTCCCGGGACAGCGGTCCCATCGATTTGAGCGCCTGGCGGGCGGCCGCCGGCGCATCGGGCGTTGCGCTGACCCCCGGGGGAAACAGCCGGTACAGCACCAGCGGGAGCAGCACGATGCTCGCCAGCGCCGGCACGCTGGCGGCGAGGAGCCACGAGCCGAAGTTGATCTTCAGGCCGAAGTGCCGCGCGATCTCCACGCCGATCGGATTCACCGACGTGGCCGTCAGCCAGAGCGCCGACGAGACGGCGAGGCTCGCCATGCCGCAGAACATGAGATAGCCGCCCAGCCGGCGCGTCTCGTCGTCGAACGGGTCCGAGCCCGCGCCCTGCGCGAGCGACAACACGATCGGGAAGAGCACACCGCTGCGGGCGGTGTTGCTCGGAAAGGCCGGTGCGATCGCGGCATCCGTGAGGAAGATGCTGTAGGCGAGCCCGAGCGTGGATCGGCCGAACGCGCTCACGACCAGGAAGCTGATACGGCGGCCCAGACCGGACTTCACGACGCTGCTGGCGACGAGAAAGGCCACGACGACCAGAAGCACGCTGCCGTTGGCGAAGCCCGCGAAGGCCTTGGCCGGCGCGATCGTGCCGGTGAGCACCGCGGCCGCCGCCGCCAGCATCGCGGCGGTCAGGAGCGGGAAGGCGGTCACGATGACCGAAAAGATGGCGGCCGCGAAGATGGCGAAGAGGTGCCAGGCCTGGACGGTCAGCCCCTCCGGGATCGGCGCGAACCAGAGCCCGAGCGCCAGGGCGAAGGTCGCGGCGCGACTGACGAGCGCACGGCCTCTGGGTCGTACGGCGCTCACGGCCGGCGCCGCGGGTGCCGAGGTGGAGGAGCTCACGAACGGGGGATTCCGGCGGCCGGGGCCGTCACGCGTCCCTTGAGGCCGACCGCGCGTCCGCTCACGGTCCCGTCGTCGGACTCGATCACGTACTGCCAGTGGAGCTCGTACTCGCCCGTCAGCCCCGCGAAGCGCCCGGTGCCTCCGGTGATCGTGCCGAGGACCTTGCTGCCGGTCCCGATCGGCTCGCCCCGCAGCTGGCTGAAGACTTTGTCGCCGTGCTCGTCGGTCCACACGGCCTGGCCCGTGCCGCCGGCCTTGTTGTCGGAGAACCCGATGGCGTCTGCCTGGAAGCCGACGCCCAGCCCTCGCTCACCCGTCAGCAGCAGCGATCCGGAGAGATTGAGAATCGACGCCTGGTGACCACGCTCGAGTTCGAGCGAGCGCCGGGTTCCCGATGCCGTCCACGAGCCTTCGAAGGCCCGTGACTCGCCTGGAGCCAGACCACTCCTGGGCTCGGTCGCCGGCCCCGAGCACGCGCCGGTGCAGAGCACGAGCAGCGCCACGCCGAGCCACGGCAAAGGCACCGCCCGCGCGTGGCCTCGAGGCAGGAGCCGTGGTCGGCGATGGCGCACGTGAATAGTGCGGGACCTCGCTACGTCTTCGGTGCCTTCTTCGAGGCCTCGTACGCGTCGCGGTAGCCGCGCGCGATCGAGCGGACGCCGCGGCCGATGTCGTCGTACACGTCGTCGGCCAGATTCGCGAGCGACACGCGCAGCGACCAGTCGGGCGCGTCGAAGCCGCCGCCGTTGAGCAGGACGATGCCGTGCTGCTCGGCGAGGCGGAAGGCCAGGTCGAGCGGATGGATGTTCTTCTTTAGATATTGGACCGCCTCCTCGCCGAGGTTCTTGCGCGCCCAGAACTCGAAGTCGATCAGGCCGTAGTAGGCGTCGTAGAGGTCATACGTCGTGGCCTCGATGCCGAGCCCCTCGAACATCGCCTTCGCGCGCCGGTGGACGATCTCCATGCAGGCGGCCCGGTACGCCTTGGCAGTGTCCATCAGCTCGAAGAGCGAGAACAGGCTCATCATTACTTGTTGAGGCAGCGAGAGCCCGGCGGTGTGGTTCAGCGCCACGTCGCGGCTGTCGGCCACGATGCGGTCGATGAACTTGAGCTTCCGCGGCGTCAGCGTGATCGGCCCGTAGCGCTTGTCGAGCGCCTTGAGCTCTGCGTCCGGCAGCTTGGCGATCGCCTTGTCGTAGAGGTTGTCCTCGTGCACCGCGATCACACCGAGCCGCCAGCCGGTGCAGCCGAAGTACTTCGAGTACGAGTAGACGCCGATCGTGTTGTGCGGCAGCTCGCCGAGCAGGGACCGGAAATCGCGGACGAACGTCCCGTACACGTCGTCGGTCAAGAGCATCAGGTCGGGCCGCTTCGTCTTCACCAGATTCGCGATCTTGCCGATCGTCTCCTTGCTGAGCGCGACGCCCGTCGGGTTCGCCGGGTTGACGACGAAGAACGCCTTGATCGCCGGGTTCTCGAGCTTCTTGAGCTCGGCGTCGGTGAACTGGTACAGCTGCTCGCGCTTGGCCTCGATGTTGACGACGTTGAGCGCGTAGTCCTCCAGGTGGGTCATCTCGATGTACGGCGTGAAGATCGGCGTGGCGAGCGCGATCGT
>Ga0306921_10002808_pt1 | contig 17507 bp, 15 predicted proteins | sample sta12Cox44000080_FD_203760 | JGI IMG/M metagenome (GOLD analysis project Ga0306921, IMG submission 203760) | Lab enrichment of tropical soil microbial communities from Luquillo Experimental Forest, Puerto Rico - statoxic.12C.oxic.44.000.080 (v2)... | ecosystem: Environmental > Terrestrial >... | reverse complement strand
CCGGGCTGGGTTCTGAGGTCTCGCTGAAAGACTTCCGCAAGGAAATCATCATCGAGTTTTACAACGAAGCCGGGCAGCTGGCGATCGCCTACAAGGTGTATCGCTGCTGGGTGTCGGAATTTCAAGCCCAGCCCGACCTCGATGCCAACGCGAATGCCGTCGCCATCCAGCACATCAAATTGGAAAACGAGGGATGGGAACGCGACCTTGATGTTGCGGAGCCCACTGAGCCCAGCTTCACGGTGCCGGCTGCAGGGTAATCACGATGCGTTGCCCGTCCGCTTTCGAACTGATCGTGGCGTGGGAGAAGGGTCTGCGGCAGCCACCGGTGGAGCGCGCTCTCACCCTTCTCGCTGCCGCCTGCTCAGAAACCCGCGACGAACTCGCGAACCTCAGCATTGGGGCTCGCGACGTGCGTCTGCTCGAGCTCTATGAGCAGCTCTTCGGGGCACGGCTCGATGCCTTCACAGAATGCCCGGCCTGCCGCGAGCGGCTCGAGTACAGTTTCACGCGACGCGATTTGCAGCTTGACCCAACTTTGCCGGCTCCCACAGCCGAGTTTGAAGCGACACAGGGCGAGACTCGCCTCCGTCTGCGTTTGCCGACCAGCCAGGATCTGCTTGCTGTCACCAACCTTGCTGAGTCGCCCACTGCGTTCCGAGCATTGGCTGAGCGGTGCGTGGTAGAGGCGTTCCACAACAACGACAGGGTCTCTCTACGGGCTCTGTCGGACGATGATCTGGAGTTCGCCGCGTCGCGATTGCAGGAGGCCGATCCGGCCGCGGACCAACTGGTGCGATTGTCCTGTTCGGCGTGCGGCCATGTTTGGCAGGTCGTGCTCGACATGGAGAGTTTTCTTTGGACGAAACTCAATTCCCTAGCCAAGCGGTTGCTGACTGAGGTGCACGTTCTCGCGTGCGCTTACGGCTGGACAGAACGCGAAGTGCTGGCCCTCGGCTCGGCGCGCCGCCAGTTCTACCTGGAGATGGTCGCGTGATGGAAAACTATTTTGGACGGCTGGCTGGGCGCGTGCGCCGTGATATTCCACTCGCGCAGCCGATTATTCCCGCAGTAACTTCGGTTGCGCCGAGCTGGGAACCGACTGGTGTTTTGAATCAAGTTTTCTCGGAAACGCACACGTCTACCTCAGCACGGCATCCGGCGGATTCGGCGCACAGCCTCAACGAATCCTTACCTCCTCATGAAGTGGCAATTGCAGCAAGCCCACGAGCCCACGCAGACGTCGCGCCCGTCCCCGAGGATCGGAACACCGGAGCCGACGCGGTAGACAGAGAACCGCCACCGCCGGAAAATCACGTCGTTCGCACCTCAGTGATTTCCCGTGTCATACCCTCGTCAAAGTTGTCAGAGCGAGGCCCGTCCGGCATAGCGAATGATCGCCGAGTCAGGACCGCTGCGAGAGTTCCACTCCCGCAGCCGATCCTCGAAACACAGATCATGCCAGCGAACGTCGTTGCCGGTCTGCCACTATCGGCTTTGGCTACCCCGCCTTCGGTCACAACGCGAGTCCGGCCCTCTTCTCCGCAGCACAGCGGCTCTTTCCAAGCGGAAGCGCCCGTGATTCGCGTCACCATTGGACGCGTGGAAGTTCGCGCGCAATTTCCGCCGCCCACGGCCTCTCCCGCTCCGGTCAAACCCAAACGAACTTCGATTCTTTCGCTAGAGGAGTACGCCAAGCAGCGTCGCGAGGGACGGCGTTGAGCAACTTCCTTGCTATCGCCACAGTGACCGCCGCCCTGCAAGAGGTCTTGCAGCCGGCGGTGGGAAATGCCGTCCCCCTGGCCAAGGTGGGATTCAGTCGTCCCGACGGTGGCTCTTCAGGCGCTCCTCTGGTGAACGTTTACCTTTACCAGGTCACACCGAATGCGGCCTATCGCAACGCGGATCTTCCCACTCGCCGTTCCGACTCAACCCTTGCAAGCCGCCCGCAGACGGCGCTTGATCTCCATTATCTGTTCACGTTTCACGGCAACGACGATCAACTCGAGCCGCAGCGCCTGCTCGGCGCAGTGGCCACCACCCTCCACGCGCAGCCCCTGCTTTCCCGGCCTGCCATTCTCAAGGCGATGACGGACCATGGCTTCCTCGCCAGTTCCAATCTCGCCGATCAAGTCGAACGCGTCAGGTTCACTCCGACATCGCTAAGCCTCGAAGAGTTTTCCAAGCTCTGGTCCGTCTTCTTTCAGATCGAGTACACGCTCTCGGCGGCGTACCAGGCGTCGGTCGTGCTGCTCGAAAGCGACGACGTCCCCGGTGACGCTCCTCCGGTGCAGGCCCGTAACCTTTATGTTGTGCCCTTCCGTTGGCCCTTCGTCGACCGCGTGATCGCCAGCACCGGCGCCAACGACCCTATCGTCAGCGGTTCTACGCTTCTGATCCAGGGGCAGCAGCTCAAAGGCGATGTCACTCTCGTTTTGATCGGAGGCTCCGAGCAAACTCCAACGAATGTTCTGGACACCCAAGTCACGCTTCCTCTGCCATCGACTGTTCTCGCTGGAGTTCAGGGACTTCAGGTGATCCAAAAGCTGTTCATGGGAACGCCGCTGGCGGCGCATAGCGGTTTCGAATCGAACGTCGTTCCTTTTGTGTTGCGCCCGACCATCTCAGGCGCCACTGCCGCGCTGGCTCCCACGCCTCCAGGAGGTGCAAACGTTACCTTCACTCTCTCGCCGAATATTGGAATCGGGCAGCGAGCAGTTTTGTTGCTCAATAACATCAGCGTTTCGCCATCCACATCGTTTACATCATTACCGGCGGTTTCCACCGTGAATTCTTCCACCTTCACAATCAACATCACGGGCGTACCTGCGGGAACCTACCTCGTTCGTGTGCAGATAGATGGGGCGGAGAGTCTGCTCTCTACCAACGCAACCGGTCAATTTGTCGGCCCCACGGTGGTGATGCCATGAATCACACCCAGCCTATCCCGTGGTATGAAGCAAACCAGGCATATTTGGCTGGGGCGGTAAGCACGGTAAGCACCGTCCTGGAGGCCTTCGCGAAAAGCGCGGAATCTTCTTCCGCTCCACTCAGCTCCAGCCCGGCAAGGGAGAACCAAGCGGAATTTTCACCACCGGCCGCGCTCGATTCTCTCTGCTTCAACTTTGGACTCTCCAACTTCGAGCGCACACTCCTCTTGATGTGTGCCGGCACCGAGTTGGATTACCGATTCCCGTCGATTTGTGCTGCGGCCCACGGCGATCCACGCCGTAGCTATCCCACGTTCGGCCTCGCGCTGGCCGCGTTTCCAGATGCTCACTGGAGTGCAATTTCTCCTGCCCGTCCGCTTCGTCGCTGGAATCTACTGGAAATCGCGGGCGGCGATACATTGACCGGCAGTCCTCTCCGCATCCCCGATCGCATCCTGTGCTACCTCACGGGCGTGTATGCCTTCGACGAAAAACTTGATGTTCTGGTCAAACCCGTGCCTCTTCCCAATCCATTGCCGGCGTCTCATCAAGCGATCGCCGAGAAAATCGCCGCACTCTGGTCGCAGAACATGAACGGAGCGCTTCTGCCAATCGTCAACCTTTGTGGAGACGATCTGGCCTCTAACCGCACCATTGCCGCTGCAGCTGCCGGTCTGCTCGGGATGCGTCTGTATCGCACAGCGGAATGGATGATTCCGCGCATGGCCACCGAACTCGACGGCTTTCTTCGTCTTTGGGAGCGCGAAATTACTCTGGGCGCGAGCGCTTTGCTCTTGGAGTGTAACGAACGTGAAGCCGGCGAGGGATCCGATCCTTTCCCACACCTCATGGAAACGCTGCGCGGGCCACTCTTCATCTCGACAGTGAACCCGCGCCGGTCGGCGCACTGCTCGACCGCGGTATTTTCGATTGGCAAACCACCCCTGGCCGAGCAGCGAGCCATCTGGCGCGACGCTCTCGAAACCCGTGTTCCGGATCTGAACGGAGAAGTAGACACACTCGTCTCGCAGTTCAGTTTCGGCGAGAACGCGATTCGCTCAGCCACTGCTCAAGCCGTCGCCCAGTCAACTAGCGAAAACGAGGAAGGCGCCGTAAGCAACAATTCGCTGAATCTTACCGATCGCCTATGGGATGCATGCCGCGCCCAGGCGCGTCCACGGCTCGAGGGTCTCGCGCAACAGATTGAACCAGCCGCCACCTGGGACGACTTAGTATTGCCCACCCGGCAAAAAGACATCCTCAGGCAGATCGCCGTTCATGTCAGGCAAAGGACCAAGGTATATCAGTGCTGGGGATTCGCTTCGAAGGGGTCCCGGGGTCTGGGAATCAGCGCGCTCTTTGCAGGCCCCAGCGGAACCGGCAAAACCATGGCCGCCGAGGTGCTTGCGCACGACCTGCGACTGGATCTTTATCGCATAGACCTTAGCCAGGTGGTCAGCAAGTACATCGGCGAAACGGAAAGAAATCTCCGCCGCGTCTTCGATGCTGCGGAAGAAGGCGCTGCGGTCTTGCTCTTCGACGAAGCTGACGCCCTGTTTGGCAAGCGCAGCGAAGTCAAAGACAGTCATGATCGTTATGCCAATATCGAGGTCAGTTATCTGCTACAGCGGATGGAGGCCTACCGTGGCCTAGCCATCCTCACCTCGAACCGCAAGAACGCTCTCGATCAGGCGTTTCTGCGGCGCATTCGTTTTGTCGCTGACTTTCCTTTCCCCGACCATGAGCAGCGCGCCCAGATCTGGAGCAGAGTATTCCCCGCGCTTACGCCGACCAGCAACTTGCGCATGGATCGCCTGGCTCGCTTAAACGCTACCGGAGGACACATTCGCAATATCGCCCTGGGCGCGGCATTTCTGGCGGCCGATGCGGGAGAACCCGTGCAGATGGGTCATCTGTTGTCAGCAGCGCGGAGCGAATTCGCCAAGCTGGAGAAACCGCTCACCGACGCGGAGATCGCCGGATGGGTGTGAGGGGGCACGGAAATTGTGAGAGACGAGAAGCCAACTCGGTGTGCCGAGCACCAGAACTTCGAGACGGATGAGTCACCGCTGCATTCGCATGCCGGCTTCGAGGTTGAGATCGAAGAACTGGTGCTGCATGGGTTCAGGCCAACCGATCGCTATGTTATTGCCGAGGCGGTGGAAAGAGAACTCGCATTTTTATTGGCGCACGAACGCTCACTACGGCTCCCGCGAGAGGAAGGTCACATTGAACGACTGAACGCCGGAACGATCCACCTCGGAGCCAATCCACCGGGCCCTGTCGTCGGCGCACAGCTGGCGCAGGCACTTTACAAAAGCGTGGCTCCGGCCCGGGCATATTCGCAGCGCGGGAACAATGCACGAGTAAAGGCAAGGGGTCTGCGATGAGCGAGCACGTCCGTATCTCGCCAAAGGCTGTAGGGCCACTGGTCCGTCCGCTCGCCGCCACGACCGGAATCCTGCAGCGCAAGTGCTCTTGTGGCGGCTCGTCACCCTCCGGGGGCGAGTGCGAGGAGCGCAAGAAGAGCACCGGCGCCCTGCAACGCAAAGAGGCAAGGGTCGGAGCACCCAGAGCACAAGTGGCGCCCCGAATTGTTCATGATGTTCTGCGATCCTCAGGTCGCCCGCTGAGTTCGTCAGTCCGCGCGTTCTTTGAGCCGCGCCTCAGCAGAGCGGGGGACAGCTTGAGGAATGTAACTCCGCCAGTTGCGTCTGACTCGCAACTGACGATGACGCAACCCGGCGACCGTCTTGAACAGGAGGCCGATCAGTTCGCTGACAGACTCCTCGGGGACAAACACGATGCGCGAGAAGCATCTGCCTGTCCCCGCTACGACTTGAGCAAGATCAGAATTCACACCGGCCAACACGCGGCCGATGCGGCCGCCGCCGTCAAGGCTCACGCCTTCACGGTCGGAAATCATGTCGTCTTCGGAGATGGCGCGTACGACCACAACTCCCCTGCTGGCCTGCGATTGCTTGCCCACGAATTGGCGCACACCGTTCAGCAGTCTCCTCAACTCGCGCGCCAACCCGACGATCCGGGCAGCCACCAGCTCCCGCCGCACAACCCGGCTCCGCACTTCTCACCGGTAGGAAGTTGTTACGGATCGGCAATCTGTAGTGACCTGCTTACTCCCTCCAAACTCCTTCAGCAGGCAGCGGCAAACCCGCAGAACCAGTCAAAGCGCGACGCGCGAAAGCAGGCATGCCAGGGCAGCCCTCCTCCCGCTGCCTGTGCTGCTAACGGGCATGGGGCCGCGGCTGTCGAGACCCACAAGTTGCTGCATTCCTACAACCCATCTCTTCCGCAGCCGGACGTTAAGTTGGTGGTCGACAAGGACCTCGAAAGCGACTTCAGGGCTCTCACCATAAGGTGCAGCAATTTCGTGCCTCCGATAACGGGAGCGACGACATGTATCACCGTGCCAGAAGAAACGGAAAAGGAATCGACGCAATTTAACAACACACAGGATTCAACGATCGATGGCAAGGAACGCGGCCTGTGGCGTGAACGTATGCTCGAAATTCTGGTGCATGAGTCGGCGCACGCAAGTTTTCGGAGAGCAGTCGCGACTAAGACTTTGCTCGCCAACCAGCCACCTTGTGCCAATCAAGACACTCTCTCCGCAATGAGTGAACTCACGGCCATGGTGAATGAGTTTCCGTTACGTATGGAGCGAATCCACACCAGCGTCAGCCTGTCGGACGAAGAACGCAAGCAGGAGTTGGAGGAATGGCGTGACCATCGCATTCGCGGGAAGAGACAGTCGATCACCGTATCGCTTCGCACCGTGCGTTGCGTCTGTGCCTGCGACGATGCCGACAAAATGATCAAGGAGACGGTCGAATTCGCCACTGCATCTTGGACTCAACCACAGAAAAACGAACTGCACCGGGAGCTGCGCGATCTGCAATGGGCGTCTCTTGATCTGCGATGGCCCTTTGTTGCTCCTGCTATACCAAGCATTCAGGCCGTGCCGGCCCAGGGAAAACCTACGACGGGTAGTGCAATCACGCCACGCCCGGCGCCAAGTCCTTAAAGATCCAAGCGCACAGAACGAAGGAATGCAAACCTGAGAGAGCAAGTCCAATTCGCTGCCAAGCCGATCGGAGGCGTGCACCCGCGTTCTCGGAACTCCGCTCTGCTGCAACGCAAATGCGCGTGCGGCGGCTCTACCTCCTCCGGCGGCGAGTGCGAGGACTGCAAGAAAAAAAGCGAGACAACCGTGCAACGCAAAACATCCACCGCCTCCCCGCAAGGTAGCACCCTCGCGCCGCCCATCGTGCACGAAGTCCTTCGCTCCCCAGGCCAGCCCCTCGACGCACCCACGCGCGCCTTCTTCGAACCCCGCTTCGGCCACGACTTCAGCAGAGTGCGAGTGCACACCGACGAACAGGCGGCGGAATCTGCGCGCGCTGTGAGTGCCTTAGCGTACACCGTGGGAGATCAAGTTGCCTTTGCGTCGGGAGAATATGACCCACGCACGAGACCAGGCCAAATACTGTTGGCGCACGAATTGACACACGTAGTGCAGCAGGGTGGTCACGTGGCCTCACTCTCCGACTTGGAACTGGCACAAATCAGCGACGAGCGAGAACTGGAAGCTGATCGGATGGCGTCACTGGTGTCGCACTCCGGCGGAGTTGCCGAAGATCATGTAAGACGTTGGGGTACGGGAAAGATGCGTCTGGCGTCTCACACTGGTACTGTCCTTCAGCGCAAGGTTCCTACTGGGATTTCAATCAAGGAGACGCATCCGTTCGGTCACGCCGAATTCAAGTCCGAAGACGACAAGAAGAAGACCCTGACGAGTATCGGCGATGTATCCCTGATGCAGTTGCTGCCCGCTGGAGACTACAGCGCTGAGCAAAAAAACGGGGAATGCACTAAAGAATTCTTAACTGAAGTTTCTAATACGTGTCCGACGACCAGGGATTTCTGTTCCGGAAACAGATGCCTTGAGGTGGGTCGATATGGAAGTGCCGGGGATGCGGCGACGGGGATCATGGTTTCAGATGGCCCCGACACCTTTATCGACCGGCATATCCATCGCCAGCCCGACAGCTTTCTGGAGGGAAGCGGCAAGAACAAGTGCAGCGTCGTGTGCCACCAGATGTACAAATATCGAACCGAGCCTGGCAGGCGCTATCACGATCTCGGGGCGTTTTACATCATTCGCAACTTTCAGGCGGGAACGTTCACGCCTAAGGGGGCCACGGCGGCGATCAATATTACAACCGGCGGCATCCAGAAGGTCCCGGCACCTTCGCAAGCTCCGTCGAAGGACGACTTCGCAAAAAGTGTTGCTCCGGGCCTGGCCAGAACAGGAACATTGTTAGATGCTCCTCCACTTCCAACTACAACCGCGACAGGCGGCTCCGGAGCCGTGCCCAAAACAACAGAAGAAAAGAAATGAAGGCGATGAGCGAACAATGCGCGAGGGCGACTCCCGGAGTCGGAAGACGACAAGGTGTCGTTCTACAGCGCAAGTGTGCTTGCGGCGGCCCCACGAACTCTTCCGGTGACCACTGCGAAGAAGGCCAAAAAAGGAAGCAAAGAACCGTGCTGCGCAAAGCAGCAAGCCTGGCATCACCAGGCGGCGCCATCGCTCCGCCCATCGTCCAAGATGTCCTGCGTTCTCCAGGCGCACCACTCGACCACACTACCCGCGCTTTCTTCGAGCCGCGATTCGGGCACGACTTCAGCCGCGTCCGCGTGCACACCGACGAAAAAGCAGCGGAATCAGCGCATGCGGTGAACGCCTCAGCCTACACCGTCGGCAGCCATATTGCTTTTGCCACCGCACAGTACGCGCCCAATTCGCCGTCCGGCCGCAAGCTGCTGGCACACGAACTTGTGCACGTAGCGCAACAACGCCACGACGGAAATGGTTGGGGTTCGCTCTCCGATATGGAGATAGGTTCCCCGGACGATCGCAGCGAGCACGAAGCCAATTCCGTGACCGAGCGCATCCTGCGCGGCCCTGGGTCAATCGCATTTATGAGCGAGCAGCTTTCATCTTCGTGCAAAGTCGCGCCACAATTGCGACGGCAGTCCGACGACAAGAAGGACGAAGGCCCGCCATTGCTGAAATGGGGCGACTACAAGTTCGACTTTAAGCCGATCGCTCCTTTGCCGATTGACTTGCCTTCAACCGAGGACGTGAATCAAGGGATTTATAAACTAACGCACAAGGACAAACCCGGAGATCTGACTTGTGCGCCGGGCTGGATAAAGATCAAGGATGGCCGGTGCTGCGAAGGAAAAACCGACCAAGACGGAACAACACTTAACACCGCTAAGTGCTGTGCCCCTACCCAACTGACGCCACTTGGAACTTGTTGTCCAGCCGGCCAAACGGCAACACCTTTAGGCTGCCAGAAAACGGGCCCCAATTCGCCAGACAAGAAAGATATCGGGGGAAGCACGAACTTGCGCATTGCCGTGCCGCCCGCCACCCCACCGCTCACTTTAGACCTGCCGATTCACTTTAATCATGACCAGCCCGCCTCTGCGCTGAGCAGCGCGTCAGCACTACAGAGCGCTCTCACACCGGCCGGTCAGTCCGAACTCGCTGGAGTCATTGGTTGGCTCCAGAGGGACGCAACCTTCTCGGCGCAACTTACAGGCAGGGCTTCTATCGAAGGGCCTGCAGAACACAACACCCAGCTAGGGGCGTTCCGTGTCCGCTCGATTGCCAACGCTTTGATTCTGAGTGGTGTAAGTGCAAGGCGTATCTCCGATCCTCCCGGCCTCGCCCCAGAGTGCGCGGAAATCGGCGTAGGGCTGCATAACTGCGGAGCCGACAAAGCCTCCAGCCCAAAGGATCCCGATGACCGCCAAGTCCGGGTGCGAGTCTTCATTCCACCCAAACCCGTGGTAGTTGGAGCTCCAAAATCATAGGAGAGCGACACGCACAATGTCCGCATTCCCCAATTCGCCCCGCGTCCTGAAAGGCGGCATTGTTCTGCTCGATCCTGTGAGTGGACAATTGCAGCGCATCATTACGCTCCAGTACAACCCCGACACGCTCACCCGCTCGCTGCAAGTGCAGAGCGTCGATCCCGCTGGCGGCAAGAACCGATCTGAAGCGTTGCGCCTGAAAGGCCCGCCCATCGAGACTTTCAAGCTTGATGCAGAGATTGACGCGACCGATCAGCTTGAACAGTCCGATCAGAATTCCGCCGCGGTGCAGGCCGGCATCTATCCGCAACTGGCTGCCCTGGAAACCATCATCTACCCGAGCAGCGCGCAACTGCTCGCGACCAATGCGCTGGCGCAATCGGGAACGCTCGAAATCGCTCCGATGGAAGCTCCTCTCACGCTCTTTGTCTGGAGCCGCAATCGGGTAGTACCGGTTCGCATCACGGATTTCAGCGTCACCGAGGAAGCCTTCGACGTGAACCTCAACCCAATCCGCGCCAAGGTAAGTCTCGGCATGCGCGTGCTCAGCGTCGATGATCTCGGATTCGAAGAGAAGGGCGGCAACCTCTTCATGGTCTATCAGCAGCAGAAAGAACGTCTCTCCGCCCTCAGCCAGGGCGGAACGTTGTCCGCTCTCGGCCTCGGAGGCATCCCATGACATCGCCCACTTCGCTCGCCTCTATCCTGCAATTTGCCGGCGTGAAGCCGAGCCTGTTCGCCGCCAACAGCCGCTACTGCGGAATCGACTCGGCAACATTCATCACTGCCGACGGGCGCAACGTCACTTATGTCCGCCGGCGGTTTGTTCCGCAGCCGGAGGCCCTGGCGCAATTGCAGCAACACTCCGTCTCACAGGGAGAGCGGCTCGATATCATCGCCGCCCAATATCTGGGCGATCCGGAATTGTTCTGGCGGATCGCCGATGCCAATCGCGCCATGCGACCCGAGGATCTGGTGGCCACCATGGGACGCGTGCTGCGCATTTGTCTGCCGCAGGGAATTCCAGGAACACAGAATGCTTAAGGGAATCAATCTCACGCTCATGATCGGCCCGGCAGTGCCACTGCCCGTGTCGAAAGCCGTGCTCGACGCGCTGGTCAGTGTCGAAGTCACGGCCAAGACCGACGGCCCGAGCGTGTTTCAGCTGAAGTTCACCATCGATAAACAGTCCCCGCTTGCAACTCTTTTTATGCTCACGGGTGGCGCGCAGATTCCGCTCGTGCGCGTCGTCATCTTCGTCACCATCAACGGCTCCACGGAGGTTCTGATGGATGGCGTCATGACGGACCACCAGATCACGCCTGGCTCCAGTTCCGAACAGCCGACGCTCATCATCTCCGGCGAGGACCTGACGCGAGTCATGGATTACCTCGACCTCACCGGCCTTCCCTACCCTGCCATGCCGCCGGAAGCGCGGGTTCTTCTCGCAGTCGCAAAATACGCCATCTTCGGAGTCGTGCCCGTCGTCATCCCCAGCGTGCTGATTGACGTTCCCATTCCGACCGACCGCATCCCGCGACATCAGGGGACGGACCTTAGCTACATTCGTTCGCTGGCGGACGATGTCGGTTACACGTTCTATGTCGAACCCACACCGCAGCCCGGCGTCAGCGTTGCCTATTGGGGTCCAGAGCTTCGCGTTGGACTGCCGCAGAAGGCGCTCAACATTGACATGGACGCTCAGACCAACGTGGAGTCCGTGAACTTTTCCTTCGACAGTGAGCACAAGGAACTGCCCGTTCTCCTGATCATGGCGCCCTTCCTAAACATTCCACTGCCGATTCCGATTCCCGACATCACTCCGCTGAGTCCTCCGCTGGGGTTGATTCCGCCGATCCCGAAGAAAGTACGGTGGCTGAACAAGACCGCAAAGTACTCCGCGGCCCAAGCTGCATTGATCGGGCTCGCCAAAGCTGCAAAAACCTCAGACGCCGTCGGAGCCAGTGGCTCTGTGGACGTGTTGCGTTATGGCCAGGTACTTAAGCCACGGCGGTTGGTCGGAATTCGCGGCGCGGGCTTGGCGTTCGACGGTTTGTACTTCATCAAGAGCGTGACGCACAGCATCAAGCGCGGCGAGTTTAAGCAGAACTTCTCCGCCGCGCGCAATGGGTTGATCTCCACATTTTCGAGGGTTCCGGCATGAGCGATGACTCCAGCACCGGCACGTTGAGTTTGTCCGACATGATTGAAGGCGCGATCGGCGGACACAAGTTCTACGGCAAGTACCGCGGCACCGTGATCAACAATATTGATCCGCTGCAGATCGGGAGGATTCAAGTGATCGTGCCCGACGTGTCCAACCTCGTGCCCACGAGTTGGGCCATGCCCTCGCTGCCCGTCGCCGGAATTCAGATGGGCGTCTTCACCGTTCCTCCGATCGGTTCAGCTGTCTGGGTCGAGTTTGAACAGGGGGATTCTGACTACCCGGTGTGGACGGGGTGCTTCTGGCCCTCGGCCGCCGAGGTACCGGTGCTCTCGCATATGGTTCCGCCCGTCCTTGCTGGAATTACGCTCCAGACAACTTTGCAGAACGGCATCGTGATCAGTGATGTGCCCGGTCCAACGGGAGGAATCATGCTGAAGAGCACCACTGGCGCGACGCTCATCGTCAACGATACCGGTATCTACATTCAGAACGGCAAGGGCGCAAGCATCGTGATGGTTGGCCCCACTGTGACTGTCAATGCAGGCGCGCTTGTTGTCACCTAACAGCGTTTGCCAGAACGATACGGAGGCTTAGAAGGGAGATAAAAGGATGCCAGGGTTTCTTCTCCATATGGGTGCGACGGTGCTGTGCGCACACGGCGGTCAGGCGACTGCGACTGCGCCGTTCCCGCGCATTCTGGTGAGCGGCCAGCCCGTTGTTACCCAGCCGACCCCATACGTGGTCGCGGGATGCGCATTGCCTCCACCCATCGCCGCTAACGGGCCCTGCATCACTGCTCAGTGGATGACCGGATCCCTTCGCGTGCTCGCGGAAGGTCTTCCTCTTCTGCTCATGGACAGTCAAGCTCTCTGCGTGCCCACGGGAACGCCGCTCATCCCCGCCATCGCGCAGACTCGCGTGTTGGCGACGTAGGGTCTTTATGAATATTGATTTCACATATCACATTGACGGGCGCGGACGAACGGCGGCTACCGACGATCAGGATCACATTCGCGATCTGATCGAGCAGTTACTGTTCACCAACCCGGGCGAACGGGTCAATCGCCCGGACTTCGGCAGCGGGCTTCTGCAGATGGTCTTCACGCCCAACAGTTCGGAATTGGCAGCCGCTCTGCAATTCACTCTGCAGGCTGCCCTGCAGCAGTGGCTGGGCGATCTCATTCAGTTACAGGCCGTCCAGGTGGATAGCAATGAAGGCACGCTTCAGATCACGGTGCAGTACTCGGTCCGTAACGATGACCAGACTCGCACCGCCCAGTTCTCACGAGAAATTTAGTTATGGCCACCCAGTACAACTGCCACAAGCCGAGACGACGGGCGATGGTTCTAGCCGCCCGCGATTCAGGCGGCAACCCGATCCTCAACGGGATTGACTATCTCGAGGTGACTACCGCCGATGAGAAGACGCTGGCAGTGCATTTTCTGTTCGATCTCCCCGGCTCGGCCACGGGAGTGCCGCCTCTGCCGGCGCCCGCGCTCACACCCGTGAATGTCGTAATCAACGGAGGCGTTCGCATCACCGGCATTACCGTTACGGCCGTCAGCTCCGCGGCCAACGTGCTCACCGTTACGGTTGAAGAGCCTGGAGACTATTCCACCTACACGCTGCAGCTTGTCACCGCCGCCAATCATCCCGCGCCACCCACCGGGTTCGATCCGCAACTTTCCTCTGTTGATTTCTCGTTCAAAGTCGAATGCCCTCGCGATTTTGACTGCAGAATCGTGCCGTTCTGTCCTCCGCCGGTTCTTCCGAATCCGGAGATTGATTATCTCGCCAAAGATTACGCCAGCTTCCGGCGCCTGATCCTCGACCGCCTCTCGCAGATCATGCCGAAATGGCAGGAGCGAAATCCGGCCGATATCGGGATCGTATTAGCGGAACTCCTTGCTTACGCTGGCGATCAACTCAGCTACTACCAGGATGCGGTCGCGACGGAAGCCTATCTCGGTACCGCACGGCAGCGGATTTCCGTGCGCCGTCACGCGCGCCTGCTCGACTATTTCATGCACGACGGCTGCAATGCCCGGGCGTGGGTTTCCTTTCAGATCAATGTTGGGCCCTCAGTCACAATTCCTAAGGGCACGCGCCTGCTCACGCAAACGCTGGCGGCGCGCGGCGTGCTCTCCGACGACAAGATGCCCGCGGCTCTTTCGGCTGGCGCGCAGGGTTTCGAAACTCTGTTTGACGTCACCGCCCACGCCGAACTTGATCAGATCAGTTTCTACACCTGGAGCGATCAGCAATGCTGTCTGCCGCAGGGAGCCACGAAAGCCACGCTGCTCGATAACGGAAGCGGCGCCCTGTTGAAAGCGGGAGACCTGCTCCTGTTCGAAGAAGTGCTAGGAGCGGCGACGGGCGTTCCACCAGACGCTGATCCCGCACATCGCCACGTCGTTCGGCTCACTCAAGTCACGCCCGCGAACGATCCGCTCACCAGCCGCGCCGTCGTGGAAATCGAATGGGATGCCACCGATTCCTTGCCCTTCCCTCTTTGTCTTTCCACTCTGCTGGCGGATAAAAATGTTCCGGACGTGAGCGTTGCCCGCGGGAACATCGTCCTCGCCGACCACGGCTTGACCGAGCCCATTGAACCCTTGCCCGATGTGGATCCAAGTAGCGGCCCCTACCGTCCGCTTCTGCTGAATCCAGAGATCACGTGCAGTGCTGCCTATGACGACCAAGCGGCCCGGAAAAACCCGGCTACCGGACTCCTCCTTCAAGACGTACGCCAGGCTCTCCCCGTGATCAAAGTCAAGGAGAACGGCAGCACTTGGACTCCTCGCCGCGACCTGCTGAGCAGCCCCCACAATGCGCTCGACTTCGTCGTCGAAGTTCAGGATGACGGCACGCCACAACTGCGCTTTGGAGACGGCATTCTCGGTAGCAAGCCCGTCAGCGGACTGAAAGCCATCTATCGTACGGGCAACGGGACGTCAGGCAACGTCGGCGCCGAGGCCATCACTAATGCCGTCTCCACCGCGATCCTGCCTTTGGCAGGCGTGGCGAATGTTCGCAATCCTTTGCCGGCTCAGGGTGGAATCGACCCTGAAACTCTCGATGAAGTGCGCTCGTTTGCGCCGTGGTCTTTCCGCACCCAGGAGCGCGCCGTCACCGAAGCCGACTATGCGGAAGTCTCGCAGCGCCAGCCCGAAGTTGCACGAGCGCAGGCCACGCTGCGCTGGACGGGCAGTTGGTACACGATGTTCGTCACCGTGGACCGCAAAGGAGGTCTGCCCGTTGACGCGAACTTCCGCACGACCATGCGGACCTTCCTCGAACGCTTTCGCCTCGCCGGCTATGACCTGGAAATCGAGGCCCCACGCTTCGTGCCGCTCGACATGGCGTTCACGGTCTGCGTTGCTCCAGGGCACTTCCGCAGCGCCGTGCGCCTCGCGCTGCTCGACGCTTTCAGCACTCGCCTTCTCTCCGAGGGCACTCTCGGATTTTTCCACTCTGACAACTTCACTTTTGGCCAGTCTGTCTATCTCAGCCAGGTCGTGGCGCGCGCCATGCAAGTGCCAGGCGTGAAGTGGATCGACACCAACGATGTTCCACCCGCGCCCAATCACTTCAAGCGCTGGGGGCAGTCGGCTCACGGCGAGACCGCCGCCGGCAAAATCACCATGGCGCGCCTCGAAATCGCGCGTCTCGACAACGACCCCAACGAACCCGAGAACGGGAAGATTGACTTCTTCATGGAGGGCGGCCTATGAGTTCCACCCCCATCAAACTCAGTTCCTGCGGATGCTGTCTGAAGGAGTCTTCGCTGAACGTGCTCGACAATCGGCCGGGACTGACTGCTCTTTCCTACCGCATCGGCACCTACGGCCTGTTCTTGCAGCGCCTTCTCGATGAGATCCACTCCGTCACTATCCCCGACGGCCCCAACCAGGGAAAACAACCGCTGGCGGTCCTGACCACGCGCTCGCTCGACGACCCTTCCATCGCCTTGCTCGATTCATGGTCAGTGGTGGCGGACGTGCTCACCTTCTATCAGGAACGCATCGTCAACGAAGGCTTTCTCCGCACCGCTACCGAACGACGTTCCGTACTCGAACTTGCCCGCGCCATCGCCTACGAACTCGGCCCGGGCGTAGCCGCGAGCGCCTTCTTACAATTTACGGTCGAAGATGTTCTCGGGAAACCGGCTGCAACTCCCACGGTTCCAGGTTTACGGACGCCGACTCCGCCTGGCCCCGGCAACGCCGCCTTCAACGCAGGGTTAGTCAGCATCCCGGAAGGCACACAAGTACAGAGCGTCCCCGCTCCCGGCCAGTCGCCGCAAACCTTCGAAACAGCTGCCGATTTTGAAGCCCGCGTCGAGTGGAACCAACTCGCCCCGCGCATCGGACGGCCTCCCGATCTCGCTTTGAGCAATGGCAAACTCTATCTGCTTGGAACTAGTACTGCCTTTCAGTCCGGATCGTTCGTTAACCTGCCGGTCTCGCAGCTTTACCTGCTCAGCCCAACTACATACATCAGCCCTGCCGTTAGTCAGGTTCCGGCGGTCGAAATTCAGGAAGTGTATTTCCAAAGCACGAGCACGAACCTGAAGCCCGGTGACAAACTCCTGCTGGTAGGGAGCGGGCCTGGCGGAACCGCCACCCAGTCGCTGGTCGTCCGCCTGGTTGATTCGCAACCAAGCTTGGGTTGGACTCGCGTCGCCTTCGTCGATCGCTCCACGCTGCCCTCGTTCGCCCCGGCGTCGTTCTCACCGCTCTTGCTCACGCTTGACAAGATTCCCTTCACGCAGGCGAACCTCGTTACCTACATCCGCCAAAAAGCGATCGAACAGCGCGATCTGGACGCCTTTCTGCAAATCAACGGCTGGGACCCGGCTGAACTTGCAACCGCAATCAACCAGTTGGCGGCCCCGCTCGACAGCGACTTCGGAATCTTTGCCCTGCGTTCGACCGCATCGTTCTTCGGCAACAATGCCCAGCCATGGAAGAGCCTGCCGGATCCTTCCAAGTCGCAGCGCGCCGATCCTTACCCTTTGGATTGGGACGATGCCAACGGGGGCCAGGGCCGCTATATCTGGACCGATTCGCAAGGCAATCCTTATCCCGATGCCGACGTCTATCTTGAGCGCGCCTTTCCGCAGGTTCTTGCCAAGAGCTGGGCGTTGTTCGAATCGCCGTCCCTCAGCGCTGCCTACCGCGTGACGCAACATGTGGATCGCAGCATCGCCGACTACGGATTCAGTGGCAAAGCCACCGGCCTCACCGTCAACATCGCGTCGCCGCTGCGCGGGGAAGGCCTCAGCGCGCCCGCCGCTGTGTCGTGGGCGGCAGGCCGTCTCGACAGCTTTGCCGTGGGTGTCGACGGCAATCTTTACCACGAGTGGTGGGGCGGTTCCTGGGGCGGTCCGGAAAATCTCGGCGGAGGAAATTTACGCAACGCTCCCTCGGTTGCTTCCTGGGCTGCTAATCGCCTCGATGTCTTCGCTTTTGCTGCTAATGGACATCTGCACCATAAA
>Ga0306921_10002807_pt1 | contig 17507 bp, 12 predicted proteins | sample sta12Cox44000080_FD_203760 | JGI IMG/M metagenome (GOLD analysis project Ga0306921, IMG submission 203760) | Lab enrichment of tropical soil microbial communities from Luquillo Experimental Forest, Puerto Rico - statoxic.12C.oxic.44.000.080 (v2)... | ecosystem: Environmental > Terrestrial >... | reverse complement strand
CCATGCGCTGACGCTGATAAGAGACCGATTCGCGGATGAGCTTTTCGGCTTGGTCGTCGGTCAGCGTGCCGTAATTCGCTACATACTCCTTCATGTTGGCGACGCGCTGATCGTTCAACTTGGCGAGTTCGACGTCGTATTGGCTATAGATCGGCCAGAATTTTTCTGCGTCCTGCGCGCTTAACGCCATGGTTGCGCCCATGATCTCAGCCTTTTCCTGTCGGATATCCCGGCGCATCAAGGCAATGTAGGCGTCCGTATTTTTCACCCGCGCGTCGGCCTCCGGGGAAGCGACGGGTTGTGCCGCCGTTTTCGCTGCAGGCTTGGCCGCAGGCTGTTGCGATTGAGTCTGCGCGCCGCCGAAGGGAGCGATCAGCATTGGCAGGGCGAGCAAGGCCGCCAATGCTGTGCGTTTCACAAGCTTCATATCAATGAACCCTTTCTTCTGGAGTTGACCTGCCGAATTGGGCGGAAAACCTTTGCGGGGATTCCCCGCTCGGCGCCAACATATCACAAGGCGGTAACGTTTGTTACCGTTTCCAATTTCTGTCTTTTCACATGCCTGAAAACCTGGCTCCAGGATTCTCGCCTTGTTGTACACTGCAATGGCTCAGCCGAATTTCCAGGGAGCTAAGTCCGCGCGAAATCTAGTGCAAGAGCTGGACTGATGAGATCCCCCAATGTTGCGCGCATGCACGAATATCTCCAGGCGGTTGCTTCGCTCGGAGCGCCGGAAACGGTCGAGAATTTTTGCAGTGCCGATGTCACCTTTCAGGAGTTTCCGAACCGTGTCGCGCCCAACGGTCGTATTCGCCGCTCGCCGGAGTTGCGCGCCGCCTATGAACAAGGCCGCCGGATTCTGCGATCGCAGGAATACAAGGTGCAACGGGTGATCGAGAACGGCGACGAAATGGCCGTGGAACTTGAATGGACCGGGGTTCTGGCCATCCCAGTGATGAACCTGCCAGCCGGTTACGAAATGAAAGCTTACGTCGCTATGTTTCTCACGTTTCGCGACGGCAAGATCGTCTCGCAGCGGAACTACGATTGCTATCCACCGTTCGAGACACCAGCGAGTTCTCCCAGTCCCCTAGCCCAGAAAACTTCCGTCAGTGATTGAAACGAAGGCACGGGAAATGAAAAGTTCGATCGCGGCCCCGCGGAGACTTTCCGCGGCGGCAATGTTGTTGTGCCTATCGACGTTCCTGGCAGCACTAGCCGGGGCCCAGGAAAAGCAGTCCGACTCGAACGATCCGTGGTGGAGGCACGCGGTCATTTACGAAATCTATCCGCGCAGCTTTCAGGACACCACTGGCGACGGCGTCGGGGATCTCAACGGAATCACCATGCGCTTGGACTATCTGAAGGACCTGGGCGTGGATGCCATCTGGATCACCCCGGCCTACCCTTCGCCGCAAGTGGATTTCGGCTACGACATTTCCGACTACACGGCGATCGACCCACAATACGGCACGCTTGCGGATTTCGACCGCCTGGTGAAAGAAGCCCGCGCCCGCAACATCCGCGTGATTATGGACTTTGTCGCCAACCACACGTCGGATGAGCACCGGTGGTTTGTGGAATCTCGTTCCTCGCGCAGCAATCCCAAGCGTGATTGGTATATCTGGCGAGACGGCAAAGCAGACGGAGGCCCGCCCAACAACTGGCTCTCTTGGTTCGGCCATTCTGCATGGGACTTCGATCCGAAAACTGGCCAGTATTACTACCACTTCTTCTATCCCCAGCAGCCCGACCTGAACTGGCGCAACCCCGCGGTCCACAAAGCCATGCTCGGAGTGCTGCGCTTCTGGCTCGACCGCGGCGCAGCCGGCTTTCGCCTAGACGCGGTGGACATGCTTTACGAGGACCCCGGCCTGCACGACGATCCAATCCTTCCCGGCACCAACGCGTACGGCGATCCCAATATAGAACACAAATACACGAGCAATTTGCCGGAAGTGCACGACACCTACCGGGAAATGCGCCGCCTGGTGGACGAATATCCCGGCCACCCGGTACTTATCAGTGAAGCCGAACTTCCCAACATCATGGAACTCACCAAGATGTACGGCAGTAAGCTCGATGAGATTCAACTGCCGATGGATTTTCAAGTCGCCGACGTGAACCAACTTTCTGCGATGCGCTTTCGTGCGTTGATTGATGAGATCGACCACAATGCGGCTGGTGGTCAGCCGTACTTCTTCTTCAACAATCACGACCAGGACCGGACCTGGAATCGCTACGGCGACGGCGTTCACGACGCCGCCATCGCCCGGCTGATAGCCACTTTGCTGCTCACTACGCGTGCGACGCCCCAGCTTTATTACGGCGAGGAAATCGGCATGGTCACCACGCCTCCCGCACGCAAGGAAGACGTCAAAGATCCCATCGGCAAACTCGGCTGGCCGCGGGAAAAAGGCCGCGACGGCGAACGCACGCCCATGCAATGGGACACTTCAAAAAACGCGGGTTTCAGCACTGCGGATTCCACCTGGCTGCCCGTTCCTCCAAACTATGCGGACCGAAATGTTGCCGTCGAGCAAAAAGACCCGGATTCGCTTCTCAACTTTTATAAGGCTCTGATCCACCTGCGTAGAACCATGCCGGCGTTGCGCGATGGCGCCTACGTCGCGGTGAATCGCAACGATTCCGATGTGCTCTCTTATTTGCGAAAGAATCCGCGGACGGGCGAGTCCGTGATGGTGGTACTGAACATGAGCAGCCAGGCCAAGAAACTCGCCTTCGACCTGAAACCCTACGGCATCAACGATGAATCAGCAAAGCCCCTGCTCAGATACCCGGGAAACGACGCCACAACGATGCCAATCAAGGAAGTGGACCTGCCGCCGTTCGGCACGCTTGTTGCCAGCGTGAAATAGCATTCACCCTTTCGGGGCGAGTTTTTCCAATTCGGGATAAGACAACGTGTCCACGATGCTGCGTTCGGGTGGTTGTGCCTTCGATTCCAGCGCGCGTACCAGCAGACGCAGCGCAAGCTCCATTGTGACAGAGGTGATCACTGCCGCGACAAGAATCCGCCGGTCCACGAGCGGCTTGACCTGGCTGGCGATGCCGATGCCGATGAATGGGAGCTCCAGCCACTTTTTGGTTTGCTCGGTTGCGCCAATGGCTTGGAATGCCTTCCGCGCCCCCAAAGCCAGCTCGTGCGTCTGCCCTGCAATCAGATTCACTTTCTCCGGACGCGACGTCGCCAGCCGTAGCCATGCGCTTACGCTCTGGCAAGCGGCATCTTCGCTCCATTTGCTTCTGAGGATGGTGAGCTGAGCGTTCTTTGGGCGTGCGCTTTCCATTCCTTCGTGCCGCTGCACGGCGACCGAACTCATGCCCGGCCCCTCGATCATGAGGACCGATCCGCCCTGCGGCAGCAGCGCTGCCATCTGCTTTCCCTGCAAGCGCCCAATCTCGTTTTGGGCCTGGCTGACGGTGAACACTGGCACGCGCGCAGTCTGCGCAAGCTGCCTCGAATACTCCACATCGCTGTTGCTGATCACCCACGCGATTCCGTCTGCGACGGCTGCCTCAGCCACGCGGCGCAATCCGGTGGCCGTTACCGGCTCCACGATAATAGCGTTGGGACGGTTTTCCGCACGGGACTGAATGATCGAAAGGATCTGCTGGCTCTGCGTGATGGAATCATCGTTGGCTTGCAGGATTTGCAACTCGATGCCCAGCAGATCGCCGGTGGCTTTCGCCACCACGGCTTGTTCGTGCTGATATGCGTTGTCATTGGGAAGCGACACAACGATACGCAATTTTTTCATCGAGAATTGCCCCCACGCTGGCAACTTCGACAGTATAGGCCTTGCGCAGTCAGCGTTCCGAATTCCGTACTGCCCCGCTGCGAATCAATCACTGAAATCGAAGCTTCGCCGTTATTGGCGCATGGAATACGGAATAGTACTCACGTCCTATCGCCTTCGGCGAACTCCACAAAGAAACTGGTCGAGATGCAACATTCTAATCCGCGAAACCCAGCGCGCGATTAGTGACCCCCTGGGCCCCCGGAAAATATCCTTCGGAGGTTCTCGATGAAACCCTTTGCGCTCTTGAGGTTGCCGATCCTTCTCGGTGGGCTGACGTTGGGTCTGCTGCTCTCCCCCGCCTGCAAAGCGCAGGAAGTCGCTTCCGAGCAATTTGCCGACAACAATACGCAATCCTGGGAGAAACCGAGCCGGCCCGCTCCGCAAGCGGACAAGGCCAAGTCTAAACCTGTTGCCGCCCCCGCCCAGGTGAGCAAACCGACGGCATCGCAAGAAACAGTACGGCTTGCCTCCGCCCGCAAATCTGCAGGTTCCGAAGCAGTCGCGGACAAGCGCAAGACGTCCACCCGGAAACCCAAGAAGTAAAGCAGGCGAACCATTCGCCGAAACCCCGCTTCCGAGACTTGTGCATTCATTCGGCGTCTCTCAGTTCGCGAGGGCCTCCACAATGATGGCAATGCCCTGCCCGCCGCCGATGCACGCGGTTGCCAGGCCGTAGCGAAGGCCCTTGCGACGCAGTTCATTCAGCACCGTGATGACCAAGCGCGTGCCAGAAGCGCCAAGCGGATGGCCGAGAGCGATTGCTCCGCCATTCACGTTGGCTTTGTCGCGATTGAGGCCCAGTTCCTTTTCTACCGCAAGATACTGTACGGCAAACGCCTCGTTCACTTCGACGCGATCGATTTGGTCAAGCTTCAGCCCTGCTGCCCGCAATGCTTTACGCGACGACGGCACCGGGCCGATGCCCATGATGCTCGGGTCCACACCCGCTGCGGCCCATGACACAATACGCCCGATGGGCTTCAGTCCGCGGTCCTTGGCCGTCATTTCGCGCATCAACACCACGGCCGCCGCCCCGTCCACGATGCCGCTCGCATTGCCCGCCGTCACCGTGCCGTCCTTCTTAAACGAGGGCGGCAGTTTTTCGAGGATCTCCATGGTGGTTTCCGGCCGCCGGTGATCGTCGTCGCTCACCATGATCGTTTTCTTGCCCTGCCTTACTTCGACCGGCGAAATCTCTTCCTTCAGGTAGCACGACTTGAAGGCGGCGTCGGCCAACAGCTGGCTGCGCAGCGCGTAGGCATCGGCGTCCCTGCGTGTGATTCCGCTTTGCTCGGCAAGCTTTTCCGCGGTCAACGCCATCGGCAGGTTGCAATAGGTGTCCGTCAGTCCCGCCATCAACGAATCTTCCAGCGCCCCGCCGCCCAGTTTCAGCCCATTGCGCGCGCCCCGAATTACGAACGGTGCCTGGGTCATATTCTCCATGCCACCCGCGAGCACCAGCTGCGACTCACCCAGCAGCAAGCGTTGCGCGCCCTGCACGATCGCTTCAATGCCCGAGCCGCAGAGGCGATTCACTGTTACAGCTGGCGTTTCGATCTTCAATCCGGCCTTCAGCCCTACGTGGCGTGCACCATAGAGCGCATCCGCGCTTGTCTGCATCACGTTGCCGAAGATCACGTGATCGAATTCCGACGGGTCCACACTTGCGCGTTGAATCGCGGCGCGGCTGGCGTGCGCGCCCAATTCCAGCGCGGAAACATCGGAGAACGACCCGGCATACCGCGCCATGGGCGTGCGTGCGCCGGCAACCAGAACGATATCCGTTGGAAACATGCTCTCCCTTTCTTGCTATAGTTTGGGGATTTCGGACAGAACGATGGTGTCTCCGCCGCGCTTGCGGGCTTCCTCGATGCTGAATTCCGCACGATTCATCAGGTCGGTCACGATGTCTTCGCTGTCGTACTCTTGCCGCGCCGCCGCTTCCACGATTCCTGCGCTCAAGGTGACCTGCGTAGAGTCCCAAGGCGGCCGCACGCCCGCGGCGGCCCGGCGCAGCTTATCGACCAGATTCTGCGCGCCGGCGATGCTCGTATCCGGCAGGATGAACGCCAAGGCCCACGAGGTGTATTTTACCGCCATATCGTTCTGCCGCACGATGGGCTGCAGGGAACGCGCGAGCTGCTCCAGGAATTTTTCGAGCGGCATTTCTCCCTGTTGCCGGAGCATGTCCGCTCCGCGATCAATCTGCAGCACCGCGAGCGACAGCGGCGTGCCCTGCGTGCGTGCTCGGTCCGCCTCGTTCAGCAGGCAGCCCACATAGGAACTGCGGCTCAACAAACCGGTACGCTCGTCGGAAACGCCCATGCGGCGTACCAGGCTGCGCAGACGCGTGTGGCTGACGCTCATCATCATCTGGTCGCCGATGGCCTGTAAAAAATAAGTCTGGTTCGGTCTCCACTGGTGCGGCTGGTCGTGCGCGGCGATCAGCATGCCGGCGGGTGCCTGCGTCTCCTTGTCAGTGATGGTCACGCCCAGCGCGGTCGCCAAACCGAGTTCCTTCAAGATGGATTCGTCGGCACCTTCCACGATCAACCCGCCTAGTTCGTCAGGAATCGCCTTTTCCACCTGGGCCAGCAGGAAAACCATCTGCGCAGTGGTCGCCGGTTTCAGTCCCGAGCGGCAATGCTCGGCGGCCATTTCCGGCGGGCGCCCCGGCGCGCCGATCACTGCGAAGGTGCGTGCCGCTTTCATGTACGCGCCCACTTCGTTCACCGTGGTGTTCAGCATCGCGCGAGGCGTCTGCTGCCGGAAAATCTTCTGGTTGATTTCGGAAATCTTGGTCAGGTCGCGCAGCGTTTCCGCGGTGTAACTCCCCGTGTGTCCCGTCGCAGGCGCGGGCTTGTCTTCCACAACGGGCACGGGAGCGGACACCTTCTTCGGCGCTTCCGGCTTGGGAGCGGTCTTTGGCCACCAGTTCGCCATCTGATATAAGTTCTGCAGCCGCGGATTTCTCTCTTCCTCCCCGGGAAACATCGCCGCGATCTTCTGCAAACGCTCAACCGCTTTACTCTGCAGGGAGTACTGCAGAAAAATTTCTGTCTGCACGATCAGATCGTCGAGAGCCTGCACCTTGCGGCCCTCTTCTGTAGGGGCCGGCGGCACATCCACATCCTGTGTCGATGTTACCTTCTTTGGGGCGGCGCTCGTCGTTTGGATATTTGCGCTGCGCGCCATGCGCCCAGCCACACGCTTCAGGAAGTTTTCGTCCGCACGCGCCTTCAGGCGCTCCAGCCGTTCCTGATTGCGATAGTCATAAGCATCAATGTCCACCAGGCGATCCAGCACCTCGCAGGCTTTCGGAAACAGCCCGGAATTGAAATTTGCATCGAACAGCCTAATCAGCACTTCGAAATACTGCGACTCGCGGTTCAACTCGTTATAGAGAGCGGCCCAGAACTCGAGAATCGGAATGGATTCCGGGTGTTTGGCGCCCAGCGCCTCCACTTGCGTGGTGAATTGCGCTGATTTTTTGTCGGCAAACATGCGGCGTTTGAGAATCTGCAGGACCTCCACACCCTTTGGGTCCTGGTCGACGTTGGCGTACGCATCGGCAAGGTCGAACAGTCGCGTGATGCCTTCGTTTTTCTCGCGTAACAATTTCTCCAGAATCGTGCGCGCACGGTCGAGTTCACCGGACTGTAGCAGCGCATCGGCGAAGGTATCCAGGAACTGAACATCGCTTTCGTTTGGCGCAAACGGCTCGAGCAGCTTGACCGCCTCGCCGGCTTCTCCGTTGCGCAACTTGGCTTCCGCATAGAGCAGCGTTACGCTCCGCTCCTGCGGCGCAAGCGCGTATGCTCGCGCAAGAAGCTTCAAACCATCTTGAGCGGCGCCCGACGCTGTCGCTAGCTGGGCGGATCGCAGAAACGCGCGCGCCGACAAAGCATTCTTGCCAAGCTGCGAAGCGATCTCCGCTACTTTCATTTGCCGCGAGAGATTCTCCGGATCGAGCTGCGCGGTACGCTCCCAGCAAAACAGCGCGTCTTCCCCGCGCCCCGCTTCGGAAAACATCTCGGCGGACTTGCTGTACTGCTCGATGGCCTCTTCCGCTCGATTCTGCTTCTGCAACAGGAACGCATAGCGCGCTATACGCTCGGGAGACTGCGGCGCAAGAGCGGTGCGCAAAAACCGGTTGTAAAGCGCAAGCGCCTTGGTTTCGTCTTTAGGATCGATCAGCAGGTCGAACAGGTGCCCGTAATAAACCGCGGCGCGCTCGGGCTGTTCAATGCGCGTGTAGAGATCTCCCAGCGCTTGCGAGGCTTCCAGATGTTGTGGGGCACCGTCAAGCACGGCGAGATACGCCTCGATGGCGTCCTCGAAGCGATTCTTCTCGAGATACTTCTTCGCGCGCTCCAGCTGCTTGCTGACGTCTGCGGCCATCAATCCTTTGCCTTTGGTAGCGTGCTGGGTAGCGTTCACCGCCTCAGGGGAGGCAGCAGCGACGCCGTTCCCACTATATACCCGCACACAGGCGGGGCCAAAAGCGGAGTCGCGAGGCGTTGGGCAATCGGACAAGAGGGCGTTTTTTGCGGCAAGCCCGTGTAATATGCGAAGAAGTGATGCCGGCTCCCGCCCGACGTGTCCGCAAATCCGCGCTCGCCACGTTGTTCCTGATCCCATGCGCGATGTGGGTGGTTTGGTTGTGGTTTGCGCGCCGCCCCATCGATCGCCTGGAAGGGCCTGGCCTGGTCTGCTGGGCTTGGGAGAGGGAAAGCCTTCGACTTGCTACATTCCCGCTACTCGGACACAGTCTGGGCCAAGAACACCAAATATTGGTACGGCTCGGACCCGTGATCGGGATTCACGCTTTTAGAGGAAGCGCCTTAAGCAGATTTTCCATCGGCGCATTGTCGCCAGTGTATTCGCTCAGATGTACGAAGAGGTCTTTGTTGCCGGGACCGAAGACAAAGCTCGCTCCCAACTGGAAGGGATCCTTGCCGAGTTTGTGCTGACGATGACCGGCAGCCCTCGCTCGCGCGCGGGCCGAAAAATTTTCGCGGCGAAACAGCCCAAAGAAGCTGGTCTTGCGAAGCTCAACGGCGCGATAGGCCAGGCGTCCCGCGTCAACTAGCAAGGGAAACGCAATGCCGGTCTCCTCGCGGAACAGCCGGGCGTAGTGCATGTCGCCCAGGCCAACCGCCGCAAGGTTCACACCCCGCTTGCGGAATTCCTGCTCGTGTTCGCGCAACTGCGCAACATGTTCGCGGCAGAAAATTCACCCGTAGTGCCGCAGAAACACGATTACAGCGGGAACGCTGGCCCATAAGTCTCCGAGCCGCACTTGCCGCTCGTCGGTATCCGGTAAAAGGATATCCGCCAACCGGGAACTCAAGGTCTGTGTCATGGGCACTGATTGTCCGGCCTCCGCAGAGCGGTGTCAATCACTGGGGGCCCCGCTGTCGGACTGGACCGACCAAGTCTGATGGCGCGTTTACTTTCAGATATACCCGCTCGGCTTTTTGTTAGAAGTTTATAATTTATATGGCAAGATACTGCAAATCACGTTGCACGAATGCAAGACGCGGTATCGGGAAAGCGGGGTCATCATGTCATTCGTGTGCCGAGCGGGACAGTTCGTTAAGCCCAGCAGTGTCAGCATCACCGCGGCCTGGACAGCGAGCGAAAAATCCACGCCCGACGATCTGGGGGGCATCGTTCGCGGATGCACCGAACAAAGAGTCATACCCCCTCTCCAGCTTCACATGGATCTATGTACCGTCCAACGGGCTTCCCACGGCTTGCCCTCACGCGCTTAAAGATTTCTGGAACTGGGCACTATCCGACGGACAACAGATCGCCGAGACGATCGCTACCAGGGCTAGCATGGGGATCAAGTCGATACAGTAAGCCTCAGGTTCACTCCTCTCGGCGCCTAATCCGGACCGCCTTGCGGTACTCTTGAGTGTCATGTTGCGGAAGCTTCTCTTGGCGCTTTGCGCAGTGGCGGTTCTTTGCGGAGTTGCAATCGTGGCCGCAAAGTCTCTGGTCATGCGTGCATCCCGCGGTAATCTGTACACCGACGCTTCCGCAATTCCCCATCGGCGGGTTGCCCTGGTTCTCGGCTGCCCTAAGCGCGTGCCGGGCGGCTGGTCCAATCCCTTTTTCGAAAATCGCATGGCCGCCGCGGCTGAGCTTTATCACCAGCGGAAGATCGATTTTCTCGTTGTCAGCGGTGACAATCACATCCAAGGCTACGACGAACCTACTGATATGAAGGAAGCGCTGGTGCAAAGGGGAGTGCCCTTCGAGCGCATTTATCTCGACTATGCCGGCTTCCGTACGCTCGATTCCGTCGTGCGCGTAAAGGAAATCTTCCTCCAAGACAAAATCACCATCGTTTCTCAGCGTTTCCACAATGAACGCGCCATCTTTTTAGCGAGCCATCACGGAATTGACGCGATCGGCTTCGATGCGCCCGACGTTGCTCCCGAGTACGCACTGAAAACCCTGTTCCGCGAGCAGTTCGCCCGAGTCAAAGCCGCCCTCGATGTCTATCTGTTCCATACCAAGCCTCACTTTTTGGGCCGGAGGATTGCCGTCGGTTATCCACGTGCAGTCCTGGATCCGAAGGAGGCCGATCAACTCGCCGAAATGATGTGCGCGCAACTCCCGAATCTCAGTACTCTGAACCAGTATCTGGAAGCGGAGGCTTCCGACCCGGCCGCTCGGCCTTTGGAGCCCGACTCAAACCAGATCACCCGTACGGCGCTCTATGATGACACCTTCGACGCACTGTTCCGGCTCGGCCAATACTCCCTTCCCTGCCTGGTGAATCGCCTCACTGACACGCACTGGATGCCCGACCCGCGCACCGAACCGCTGCTGGGTGTCCCCCTGGCCGGCGATGTCGCCTACATGGTCCTTGGCCAAAAAGGCGTGCCCGATCTGCTGCCAGGTCTGGCTCATAAGAAGCAGATGCGCAAGGATGAATATTTCCTGTGGCCAAGCGTCGGTGACCGCCGCAAACAATTGCAGAACGCCGTGCGGGCCTGGGTGCATGGACACCCTGACTGTTGCGGTGGCTCGACGATCGATTTGCGGGCGGCCCCGGCGCAGCCGATCTTTCGTATGACGGCAGATCAGATTAGCGCAAGCCGTGAAAAATTTGCACACTTGCAGCCGGGCATGAGCACTAGGGAGGTTCGCGCCATCACGGGGAAACCCGACGCGGTCCAAGCGCGGGGAGACGTTCGAGCGATATCCGGAGAGGAACCAGGAGAAGACCCAGACCTTTTTGGAATTGAGCCTGGCGACCACAATGAGACTCTGGCCGCCATTTATTTTGCCGAGCGATGGGCCGACGAAATCTCGCGCCGCGATCCGCTGCGTGACCGCTATGTGATTCTCTATTTCTCCGGCCGAGGCAACTTCATCCGAATGTTCTCCAACATTGCCAGCATTCCGGCGATATTCCCTCGAAGCGCATCGGAATGGCAAAAACTCCTGTGGGGAGAGGTCGCCAACAGCAAGAAAGCGGGAGACGGCTCCCCTGAAAAATGGGGTGGCGGTTAACGAGAAGAAGAGCTGCGGTCAAGGCAGGGGCGGCAAGGCGTTGGGCCATTCGGTGACTCCATAGCGGCCGCCTGCCTGTAGTTCGAGGGCCGGCGCGTAAAGCCCGCGATATTCGCGTCGCCACCACATGTGCGTCGCGCGCTTGGTGGCCAAATCCGTCATCCAGTACTGCCACAATACGGCGCGGACCTGCCTCGGCGGGCCGTCCCGGAACGGATTGGCGGCAAACAATGCGAGCACGTCACGATCGTTGGCCAGCAGCAATTCCTCGGTGCGCAAGACCCACGGGTTGTCGCGCCAGTAGTCGAGCGATGCAAACCACATGTTCCAGTCGAAGCGCGGCTGGTAGGGCGCGTAGATGCGGGGCGCCTCGGCGGGATTCTGTGGCTTATTGCAGAAAGGATAAGGCGTCCAATTCACCCCGTCATTCGATCCCTGGAATTCGATTTCGTAGCGCTTCCACGTCATGCGGCCAAACAACCCATAGTGATCGGCAATGCGAAGTGGCTCAAGAATGGTGACCGGGCCCTCTGGTAAAGCCATGCTCGGCGATAGCGGGGTGAGAATGAGAAAGACGTTTACATACAACATCCAGGCCAGCATAAAGCCACTCACCCAAAGGCCAATCACGGACCCGATTTCGCGCAATCGCAAGGCCCAGGAAGCAACTGTGGCCTTCTCCGACTGCGGTGATACCGGAAGCTCCTCGCCCGGCAAATCCGAAGACGAAAGCGTATGCAGGTCCAGTTCGACGAGCCCTTCTTTGGTTTCCTCCTTCGATGATTGTTCAAAACTCACACGCACGGCGGAGGTCCATCGGGAAGGCGTGAAACGCAGGAGAAATTTATCGTCTAGCAGCAAAAAGCCCAGCGAGAGAACTAAATAGTTAAGGAAAGCATAATTCGCAGTGAGAATGATGCCGATCTGCAGACTGGTCACGATGAAAAAACAGACGATCCGGAAACGGCGGGGGAGAAACGCCATCCACACGAGCAACAATTCGACCGCCAGGGTCAGCGATGCCGTTGCCGCGTGAAACCAGTGCGGCAGTTGTTGTGCGTACCAGCCGATCCACGTGGGCAGCGGGCCGTTCTGGTAGTACTCATCCATAGCGGTCAGGTCGCGCCACGAAGGGTCCCCGCCGAAATATTTGGCCACGCCGGATTCGAAATAGATGGAGAACCAAATCAGGCGTAGCAACCACAAACCTGCTCGCGAGGGTGGATCCTTCTCTCCCCAACCAGGCCGCAAGCCGCGCGGCGCAAAAAAGAAGCTGACGAAGCCCGCTGAAAGCAGCATCCCGTCAGACTGATAGCCAGAAAATTCCTGCGCAGCCGAAACGAACGACAGGAACAGTGCGAAGCAAATCACCAGCATGGCGCGCGGCCATACATTCAGGACAAGTAGGATTGCCGCGGTCATTCCAACCCAACAGAGTGCCAGAAGCGCGCGGTCGCCGGCGCTGAGCCAAAGCAAGGTCGGCGCATACCAGTATCGCGAATGGAGGGTGAGCTCCGCGATTTGCTTCAGGTATACACCCGCCGGCACGATTCCATCGGGTCCCAACAGTCCGCGAATCTGAAATACCAGCGAGTAAAACGCAGAGAAATAGATGAACCCGAGAGCGCGCAGAAAGAGCCATCGCGGAATCAGGTAGCCCGGCGGCCCTGCTGGACCCGGGCCCGCAAACCACGCCAGAATTTGCGGTCTCCAGGAGTTCATTGCAGAAGATGATAACGCGGGTCACGCCAACCGCAGAGGGCTTCCGGGATTTTGGACTGGTTTTAAGTGTGGCAATCGGGTTCACGCCGGCATCCGCATCATTTGGCGGAAGAGTCCTTCGGGAGATGAAGAGAGCAGCTTCCATCCGCGCACGCTTCGCGGTTCCAGCGGTAGCGGTTGCGCGCCACCCAATTGTAGATCTTCGCGCCGACCTGGCGAACGCCCGGCAACATCAAAACCCACGCCGTCATATTCCATCCGGGCAGAAGCATCCCTATCCGTGCCCACGCCTCCACGCCGTTCCACACGCGCCCCCGGCCGTCCACCGCCTGCATCGAGCGCAGCGCAATTTCACTTTCGACTTGCGGGAAGCGTGAGGTCACAACCGGATCGCGCACGTCTAGAAACTCAATGCGGCGATCGGCGTCAAATCGCTGTGCCCGCGAGACACTCGCGCGGCACAGGCTGCACTGCCCATCGTAGAGAACCGTAAGTTCGCTCATATCAGGAACCCCTGGGCTCGACTTCTATTAGATTCGCTGGCGGAGGTACAAGCAACAATCTCTCGTCATCTCACCCAGGCTGACGCGTGTCCCCACTTATGGCACACTAGATGTTTACGCGGCACGCTTTCGCGCACGATGAGCAGCACTCATCTGGCAGCCAGGCCCGCCGGCGAACTCTCAGGAACACCTTCAGGTACAATCCTGGCGGTTACGGACTCGAATGGACCCAAAGTTCATACGCAATTTCTGCATCATCGCGCACATTGACCACGGCAAATCCACGCTTGCCGATCGTTTGCTCGAAATGACCGGCGCGCTTTCCGAGCGCGAGATGCATGAACAGGTGCTCGACTCCATGGACCTGGAGCGCGAGCGGGGCATCACCATAAAGGCAAAGAGCATCCGTTTACACTACAAGGCGAAGGACGGCAACACCTATCGCCTCAACCTCATTGATACGCCCGGCCACGTGGACTTTTCCTACGAAGTTTCGCGCGCACTTTCCGCTTGCGAGGGTGCGCTGCTGGTGGTGGACGCTAGCCAGGGCGTGGAGGCGCAAACCGTCGCCAACACTTTTCTTGCTGCCGGGCACAACCTCACCATCATCCCGGTGATCAACAAGATCGATTTGCCCGCTGCGCAGCCAGACTATGTGAAAGAGCAGATTGAAAGCGTGCTGGCGATTCCCGCCGACGACGCACTGATGATCAGCGCAAAAAGCGGCATCGGCGTTGAAGACGTTCTCGAGGCCGTAGTGCATCGCATCCCTCCACCAAAGGGCAGCGCGGAGAGTCCTCTGCAGGCGCTGGTTTTCGACTCCTGGTTCGATATCTACCGTGGCGCGGTGGTGTTGGTTCGCGTGATGGAAGGCCGCGTCACTAAGCACATGAAAATCCGTCTCCTGGCCACCAACGAAGTCTATGAGGTCGAGCAGCTTGGCACCTTGACGCCGAAGCCGGTGCCGCTGGATGAATTGGAAGCCGGCGATGTCGGCTTCATTGTCGCCAATATCAAACGCGTTGCCGACGCGAAGATGGGCGACACCGTCACCGAGGCCGCGCGCCCCGCTGCCGCATTGCCCGGCTTTGAAGCCATCAAGCCCATGGTCTTCGCGGGCATTTTTCCCGTGCTCGCCGATGAATACGAGCCTTTGCGCGATGCGCTCGGAAAGCTCCAGCTCAATGACGCGGCGTTTTTCTACGAACCAGAAAACTCCGTAGCGCTCGGCTTCGGTTTTCGCTGCGGGTTCCTTGGATTGTTGCACCTTGAAATCGTTCAGGAGCGCCTGGAGCGCGAATTCAGCCTCAACCTGATCACCACCGCGCCCAGCGTGCAATATCGCATCACACGCGTGACCGGGGAAGTCATCGAGGTCGACAGTCCCGCCAAATTTCCCAGTCCTGGTGACATCGAAAAGATCGAAGAACCCATCATCAAAGCCATGATCATCACCAACGATGAATCCGTTGGCGGTCTATTGCAGCTCTGCCAGGACAAGCGCGGCATCCAGAGGAACTTCGAGTATCTCTCGCCCACGCGGGTCATGCTCACCTACGAATTGCCGCTCAATGAAATCGTTCTCGACTTCTACGATCGCTTGAAAAGCGTTTCACGCGGCTACGCGTCGCTCGACTATCACCTCGACGGCTACAAGGAATCCGACCTTGTGAAACTCGACATCCTGGTAGGCGGCGAGCCGGTAGATGCGCTGGCGCTGATCATTCACCGCGAATTTTCAGTTGAACGCGGCCGCGAACTCGTCACCCGCCTGCGCAAATTAATCCCGCGCCAGATGTTCGAAGTGCCCATTCAGGCGGCCATCGGCAGCCGCATTATCGCGCGCGAGACCGTTTCCGCTATCCGCAAAAACGTGCTGGCGAAATGCTACGGCGGCGACATCACTCGCAAACGCAAGCTTCTCGAAAAACAAAAAGAAGGCAAACGGCGCATGAAGCGCGTCGGCCAGGTGGACATTCCCCAGGAAGCCTTCCTCGCCGTTCTCAAAGTCGACGGCGGCGACGAAGAATAGTTCTTATTCTTTCTTTTTAACGTCCGAAATGAGACGCCCACGTCGAAGTTGCAGGGTAAGGGTGTCTCCGATTTGAACTTGTGCGGCATCGGTGATGATCTTGCCAGTAGCGTCGGTCGCGATAGCATAGCCGCGCTCAAGGACCTTCAACGGGCTGCGTTCTTGCAATTGCAGCGAGAGACGCTCCCAGCCATCTCGCTTCTGCCGCATGAGGCGCTCTTCGCGCACGATCAGTTCCTGCGTCAATTTTTGCAGCCGCAAGCCCAGCACGCCGATCTTCGCACGGAAATCGAACGATGCCACGCTTAGCCGTGCGCTGTTCAGCCGCTTGCGCGAGGTTTCCAGCCGCGTGCGCAGCCCCATAGCCAGGCGTGACGTCAATTCATCCGCGCGTTGCCGCTGTTGTCGGAGTAAATCCAGGGGCCGCCGGAAGCCACGCCGCCCAGCCAGCGCATGCACGCGCCGCGACAATTCCAGCAACCGGTAGCGCATCGAGCCTTCCAGCCTGGCCCGCAAATCGAACACGTGCTTGTCGAACTCCCGCCGCGTTTGCAGCACCAGTTCTGCAGCCGCCGACGGTGTGGACGCACGCACGTCGGCCACAAAATCGGCAATCGTGAAATCTGTCTCGTGCCCCACGCCCGAAATCACCGGAATCACCGCAGCAGCAATCGCCCTCGCCACAACCTCCTCGTTGAACGACCACAAATCTTCCAGCGACCCCCCGCCGCGCACCAGCAACAGGACGTCCACTGCCAGTTTCTTGTTGAAATGCTCGAGCGCGCGAACAATCTCCTCGGCCGACCCCTCGCCCTGCACCCGTACGGGATACAAGGTCAGGTGCACGTTGGGGAAACGCCGCTTAAGGATGCGTACCACGTCGCGTACGGCGGCACCGGTTGGGGACGTGATCAGCCCGATACGGCTCGGCAGCAGGGGCAGCGGCTTCTTGCGCCCCGCGTCGAACAGCCCCTCGGCCTCCAGCCGCTTCTTCAACTGCTCAAAGGCCAGCTGTAGAGCCCCGCGTCCGGCGGGCTCGATCGATTCCACATAGATCTGATATTCGCCGCGCGCCTCATACACGCCGACCGACCCGCGCACGGTCACCTGGATGCCGTCCTCTGGACGAAACCTCATCCCGCGTTGCTGTTGCTTGAACAGCACGCAGCGCACCTGCGCCCGCTCGTCTTTCAACGTGAAATAGTAATGTCCCGAAGACGCTGCTCGGCAGTTCGAAATCTCGCCCTGCACCAACACGTCGGTGAAGTTCTTCGCCAGCAGATCGCGGATCCGCGCCGTCAGATCGCTGACGCTATAAATCCGCCGCTCGGGCTGCAAATTAAAGGTGAGTTGTGCCATTTCTCGTAGCAGCCGCTTTCACCGGGCCCAGTGCTACTTCTGTTCCTCATCGCCCATCTGCATAGTGAGATAGCGCTCGTAGCCGAGTTCCTTGATCTGATGAATCTGCGCTTCGAGCCAGTCCACGTGATCTTCCTCATCCTTCAGCAGGGTGACAAACAGATCCCGGGACCCGTTGTCTTTCTCCGCCACCGCCACCTGAATCGCCGCGTTGTAGTCCTTCACCGCACCCAGCTCAAGGTCCAGATCGCTCTGGATCATTTCCTGCACGTTTTTCCCAACAGTCAGCTCCAGCGGCTTCATACTCGGGGTACCGTCCAGGAACAGGATGCGCTCCATGAGCGCTTCTGCGTGTTTCATCTCTCCGATCGACTGCTTCTTGATATAGTCCGACAGTTTCTCGTAGCCCCAGTTCTCGCACATCTCCGCGTGCAGGAAATACTGGTTGATGGCCGTTAGCTCGGCCTTCAGTACTTCATTTAAAAACGCAATAACTTTTGCATCACCCTTCATGCGGGCCTCACAGTTAAGCAG
>Ga0306921_10002804_pt1 | contig 17510 bp, 16 predicted proteins | sample sta12Cox44000080_FD_203760 | JGI IMG/M metagenome (GOLD analysis project Ga0306921, IMG submission 203760) | Lab enrichment of tropical soil microbial communities from Luquillo Experimental Forest, Puerto Rico - statoxic.12C.oxic.44.000.080 (v2)... | ecosystem: Environmental > Terrestrial >... | reverse complement strand
GATCTCCGCTTCGCTCGGGTCCGGCTTCTCGGCAAGCAGCGCGGACGTGGTCATGATCATCCCCGGCGTGCAGTAGCCGCACTGGAGGCCGTGCTCCTCCCAGAAGCCGCGCTGCACCGGGTGGAGCTCGTCGGCGCTCTTGGCGAGCCCTTCCACGGTGGTGACGCGGTGGCCGTCCGCCTGCACCGCAAACAGCGTGCAGCTCTTCACCGCGCGCTCGTCCAGGTGCACGGTGCAGGCGCCGCAGATGGTGGTCTCACAGCCGATGTGAGTGCCGGTCAGCCCCAGCGTCTCGCGCAGGAAGTGGACCAGCAGCATCCGCGGAGCGACGTCGTGCTCCTGCGTCTGGCCGTTCACCTCGACGGAAATCTTCACGCGACAATCTCCTCGATCAGCGCGGGAACCTTGGCGTGGACTTCCTCCGGAACTCGGAAGGTCGTCATCTGCTCGAGCACCGACAGATCCCCGCGTTCGACCCGCTCGCGCCCCGCGAGGAGCGCTCTGCCGCGCACGAGCTTCACGGCCTTCACCAGGAAGCTGCGGTCGGTGAGGAGCGAGTTCGTCTCGTTGCAATCATAGTCGACCGAAAGCCGGCGCAAGAACTCGATCAGGGCGTCCTTCACGCCGGCGGGCACGGTGAGGCGCGCGAGCCCCGCGAACGCGGCGTCGAGCTCGGCGCGCGCGAGCACCGGCTCGGGCTCGGGCTGCTCCACCACGCTGCCCTCGGCGAACCGGTCGATCAGCGCGCGTGCCTGCGCGCGGTCGCCCGACTGGATCAGCCCCGACACGCGGAGCTGGAGCGCGAAGCGGTCGAGGTTCGCGGGGTCGAGCGGCTCGTTGTAGTACTCGTCGCGCAGCGGGTTGCTGGTGGCGATCGCGGTGAGCAGCGGGATCGAGCGCTCACCGAACTTCCGCTCGTTCAGCACGCGCAGCAGCACGTTCAGCGCCTCGCCGGGCGCGCGGGAGATGTCGTCGAGCACGCACACCTCGGCGGTGAGGATGCCGCCCGGCTCGATCGCCTGATGGATGCGCTCGCCCTCGGCGCCGGCGAGCGGCCGGCGCTCGAGCACGACGTCGCCCACCAGCTCCGAGAGCCGCGTGTCGCGGTGCATCTGGTAGAAGAAGAAGCCGAGGCTCGCGCCGCGCGCGGCGAGCTCCGCCATGCGCGTCTTGGCCGAGCCCGGCGGGCCCTCGAGGTAGATGTGCTCGCGGCAGACCAGCGCGAGCAGCAGCGCCTGCTTCGCGTCGTCGTGGCCCACCACGTGGCGGTCGAGCAGCTCCCGCAAGCGCGACAGCCCGTGCTTCATCGCCGCTCGCCTCGCTCCCGCAACACGAGCCTCCCGCCCGGACCCGGCCGCGCCTCGAAGCGCAGGCCGTGGGTCTCGCGCGAGATCTCGTCGAGCACGGCCGGGCACTCGCCCGCGCCGAGGAAGACGGTGTGTACCTTAACTCCGAGCTGGCGGGCCAGCGCGCGTTCGCTGCGCACGGCCGGGTCGCCCAGCACCGGCACTCCGTCCGACACCAGCACGATGTGGCGATCGCGACCCGCGCTGTGGCGCAGCTCCGAGAGCGCGGCGCGCAGCGGCGCCTCGTAGTTGGTGCGCCCGTCGGCGCGCCGCCGCGCGGCGAGCGCGAGCACGCGGCGATAGCGCCGGTGGAAGAACGCACCGCCCGCGGCGAAGCAGTCCGCCTCGTGGTTGAACTCGACGTAGCCCAGGCGCATGCGCCGCCGCGCGCCGACGCGCACCAGGCCCGCGACGACCTCGCCGGCCCAGCGCGCCAGCCGCCCCTCCATCGACGCGGACACGTCGCGCAGCAGGGCGATCGAGCCCCCGGCGTTGCGCCGCTCGCGGCGATACACGCGCGCGCCGCCGGGGCTGCGGCCCTCGACCAGGAGCAGCGCCTCGACCGGGTCGGCGTCGTGGATCTCGTCGAGCCGGCGCATTCGCCGGAAGGCGCGCGGCGAGCCGCCCTCGTCCTCGCCGGGCTGCACCGCGCCGCGCTCGAGCCGGCCCGCAAAGGCGGCGACGAGCGCGTCGACCGAGGCCGAGTCGTCGCCGCCGCGCGCGCTCGCCAGCGGCGCCACGGCGTCGAGCGGCGCGAGCCTCGTCTCGAGAGATTCGACCGGCACCGTGGCCGCCGACGGCGCGCCGCCGGGTGCGGGCGGAGCGCCGGTGCGGTCGGCGGCCGCCGGCCGCGCGCCGCCCGCCGCACCGGGAGCGTCGCCCGCGCCGGCGATCGCCTCGTCGAGGATGGCGTCGAGCTCGGGCTCGAGCGCCTCGGGCACGCGGCGCCCGAGCATGTAGCGCAGCGCGCGCACGTCCTCGGGCGCCACGCGGGAGGCGCCGCGCCAGAGCGCGTGCGCGCGCAGCACCGCCGGCGCCGCCCGCGCGAAGCTGCGGTCCGACAAGAGCGCCGTCTCGCTGCCCGCCGCGCGCGCGAGCCGCTCGACGGCGCGCAGCAGCGCGGCGCGAGCGGGCGGCTCGAGCGCGAGCGCCGCGGCCCGGCGCTGCAGCGCGTGACGCATTTCGGTGTCGAGCGCGCGCGGCGCCTCGGCCGCGAGCTCGCGGTCGAGCAGCGCCCGCGCGATGCCGAAGCGCCGCGCGCCGACCAAACCGCGCATGCGCACCTGCAGCGCGAAGCGGTCGAGCTGCGTCGGCTCGAGCGGATCGGCGGAGCTCTCCAGGTCGGGCGGCCCCGAGGTCGCGACGGCGGTCTCGAGCGGCAGCACGTGCTCGCCCAGCCGCCGCTCCGCCAGCGCGCGCAAGAGCCCCGCGAGCGCCTCGCCAGGAGCGCGCGACAGGTCGTCGAGCACCAGCACCTCGGCCTCGGCGCTGGCCGCGAGCGCGCGCTCGATCGCGATCCGCTCGCCGCCCGCGCGGCGCTCGCGCCGGAGCCGCAGCTCGCCCAGCAGCTCGGCGGCGCTCGCGTCGCGGTGGAAGGCGAGCTCTGCCGAGCGCGCGCCCGACGCCTCCGCGACCGCTCGCGCCAGCGCCGACTTGCCGCTGCCGGGCGGCCCTTCCAGATAGGCGTGCTCGCGCGCGACCAGCGCCAGGATCAGCGCCTGCTTCGCGTCGTCCTGGCCGTGCAGGACGGCGTCGAGGGCCGCGCGCAGGCGCTCGAGCTCGGGAATGGCCATCGCGAGCGCGAGTCTGCGCCAGAACCGCTTGCATCCGCCAAGGGGTGCGGGTAAGCTGCAACGACCGTCCGACCGGTCGGTCGGCCTACGGAGGCGATCCGCGATGGAAGACGAACGCGAGCCCGAGTCGTCGCCTTCGACCCGCGAGAAGATCGTCGAGACCGCGGAGGGGCTGTTCGCCCGCTTCGGCTTCGCCGGCGTCGGCATGCGCGCGGTCGCCGACAGCGTGGGCGTGTCGAAGTCCGCCCTCTTCCACCACTTCCCCACCAAGCGCGCGCTATGGGCGGCGGTGCTCGAGCGCAGCATGCTCGAGTTCGACGCGCGCATCGCAGCCGCGGCCGACCGCGCGGGCACCGCGCTCGAGCGCATGCGGCTGTGCATCGAGGCGGTGATCGACTCGCTGGTCGAGAATCCGGCGCGAGCGCCGCTCTTGCTGCGCTCGCTGTTCGAGGTCGAGGACGAGGAGCCGGTCGACGCCGCGGCGCGCGAGGTGCTCGAACGCGTGCTGGGCCGCGTCGCGGCGGGCCTCGAGGCCGGCATCGTCTCGGGCGAGCTCCGGCCCGTCTCGGTGCCGCACACGCTCCAGAGCCTGATCGGGCTCACGGTCTTCCATTTCGCGAGCGGCGACTTCGGGGAGGACCTCCTCGGCGCGCCGCTCTTCTCCGCAGCCGAGATCCGGCAGCGGAAGGAGCACGTGATCGCATTCATGGAGCGCGCGCTGCGCGCGCACCCGGACTAGGAGGCCTTCGGTGGAAAAGTTCATGAGCGAGTACCGGCGCAACCTGGGGAGCTTCGAGCTGGTCGACTTCCCCGACGAGACCGCGGTCGCGAAGATCCGCGAGCGGATCGACGTCGCGTCGCCGATGACGGTGCGCTGGAACGACTGGGAGTACGGCAGCGAGGTCGCCGAGCTGCGCGCGCTGTACGAGAAGGGCAAGGCGAACCAGTGGAACGCCTCGCAGGACGTCGACTGGTCGATCCCGCTCACCAACGACGAGTTCATCGCCGGCCCAGAGCTCTCGCTGCTCGGCAACGTCACCAAGCTGATGGGCAAGGACGAGGCCACGCAGAAGGCCGCGATGTTCGACGAGATCAACTGGGTGCTCTCGCAGCTGCTCCACGGCGAGCAGGCCGCGCTGCAGATCTGCGGCCAGCTCACCAACCTGTGCCCCACCACCGACGAGAAATTCTACGCGGCGAACCAGGTGTACGACGAGGCGCGCCACACCGAGGTGTTCGCGCGCCTGCTCGGCGAGAAGATGGGCACGATCTACCCGATCAGCCCGAACCTGAAGGTGCTGCTCGACGAGCTGCTCTCGGTCGAGGGCTACACCATGAAGTGTCTGGGCATGCAGACGCTGTTCGAGGGCACCGCGGTGGGCATCATGGACCAGTTCCGCGCCAACTCTCGCAACGAGCTCATCACCGACGTGATCCGCCGCGTCGAGCAGGACGAGTCGCGCCACGCCGCCTTCGGGGTGCTCACCATGCGCCGGGTGGTGAAGGACGCGAGCGAGCAGGAGCTCGAGCGCATGGAGGACTGGGCCTTCGCGGTGCTCGAGGCGCTGAACGCGAACCAGCAGATGGACATGCTGCGCGTGCTGGGCCCGAAGTACGGCATCGAGCCCGACGCGGTGGTCAGCATGGCGATGTCGCTGCCCGAGTGGAAGGACTTCAACAGCCAGCCGTTCATGCACACGGTGGTGCCGAACCTGCGCCGCCTGGGCCTGATCACCGAGCGAACCGAGTCGCAATGGCTCGAGAAGGGCATGGCGGTCGAGTCGCGCGTCGGCGGCGGAGAGCTCCAGATCCGAGCCTGATCGAAGCGCGTCGCGCTCCGCGCAGAACCCGCGAGCCCGGTTGTCTTCGCTCGGCTGCGCCTCGCTGCGCGCGCCTACGGCCGCTTGCGTCCTCGCTCGGGACGGCCCTCGCTCGGACCACCCCGCCCATTAGGGCGCGGACGAAGAGCCGGAGTCGGATGGATCGTCGACGCGGCTGGAATCTTTTTGGGGTGCTGGCGCGAAGTGGTTCGCGAGCGCGGCGGAGCGCGACGCGCCGAGATGCTCCGACTCAGGCCGCTCGGAAGCGGGAGGTCTCGGGACCGAGGGCGAGGGTCGCTGCCTGGTCGGGGTGGATCGTCTTGGCTCGGGCGAAGAGGGCGTCTTCGGTCTCGGTGTTGTTGGGATCGGGGACGCAGCAGTCGACCGGGCAGACCTCGGCGCACTGCTCCTTGGCGTGGAACCCGACGCACTCCGTGCACAGGCGCGGGTTGATCACGAAGGTCTCTTCACCCTCGCTGATCGCCTCGTTCGGGCACTCCGGCTCGCACACGCCGCAGTTGATGCATTCCTCGGTGATCATGGTCGACATTTCGGGGGAGCTCCTTCCCTCTTCGCGCTCAGTGCGTGAGGGTCGTGCCGCGGCTGCGCGGGATGCGGCCGGCGAGCAAGAGCTCGTCCGCGCGCGCCAGGCGGAACTCGAGCTCGCCGTCGTCGCGCGACGGCTCGAGCTCGAGGTTGGTCGCGAGCAGCTGCCGGCCCAGTCGCACCAGCGACTTCAGCTGCGCCGCGCAGACGCGGTCGAGCCGGCCGACCGCGAGCTTCTTCAGATTGGACACCGCGAGGTGCACGTCGCGCACCTCGCCCGTTCCGGCACAGAGCGGGCAGATCCGCGCCAGTGCCTCGCGCAGGACCTGCTCGACGAAGCGAGTCTGGTTGGGAAGCTGTCGCAGAGCAGCGCCCAGCTCCGGATCGATCCGGAACGTGACCCGCTGCTTGCCCCGACCCCGCTCGCTCATACGTACAGCAAAGTGCTGTACAATTCGTGTCGGGTCAAGGACTTCGCAGCAAATTAGCCATTCCCACGGGCGAGCTGCGGATTCCCGCATATACTTTCCGCCGCGATTCCCGTCTGCCGGAGGCCTATCCTGGAATCGGACAACGAGCAGCCCGGCGATTCCCCGGGCCAGCCGCGGCGCAACCGGCGCCGCCGCAGGCGGCGCCGCGGAGGTCGGCCCTTCCCTGAAGGGGGCGATTCCGCGTCGGCCGCGAACGCAGCCGGAGCCAATGGCTCTGGACCGGCGGACTCGTCTGCGCCCGCCGCGCAGAGCTCCGAGGCATCGCCGAGCGACCTGGTCTACGGGCGCTCGCGGCGGCGCCGCCGGCGCCGGCGCCACTGGAGCCCGAACGGCGGCGGCCCCGAGGGCGAGCCGCGAGGGCACGACGTCGCGGCCGAGCCCGACTCTCTGAGCGATCCCGGCGACGGCGAGCTCGGCTTCGACGACGAGCGCGAGCTCGAACCGGCGCCCGCGGACGAGCAGGGCTTCTCCGAAGAGGGCGCGCCTCGCGCTGCTGCGGAAGGCGCCGCCGAAGGCGAGCCGTGGCGCGATCGACCGCGGCGCCGCCGCCGCCGGCGCCGCGGAGGCGGCGGCGGGCCGGTGCCCGACGAGCGCCTGCGCCAGATGCTCGACCTGTTGCGCCGCGAGTTCGGGCTGCGGCACTTCCGGCCCGGGCAGGAAGAGATCATCCGCGCCGTGCTCGACGGCCGCGACACGCTCGCGGTGCTGCCGACCGGCGGCGGGAAGTCGCTCACCTACCAGCTGCCGAGCCTGGTGCTGCCCGGGCTCACGGTGGTGGTGTCGCCGCTGATCGCTCTGATCCGCGACCAGTTCGAGAAGCTGCGCGCGCAGGGCATCGAGACGGTGCGCGTGGACAGCTCGCTCACCGGCACCGAGAAGGAAGAGGCGCTCACGCTGCTCGAGCAGGGCAGCCAGAAGATCGTGCTGATCACGCCCGAAGGCGCGACCGGCCCCGCCTTCAAGAAGCGCATCGCCGACCAGAAGGTGTCGCTGCTGGTGATCGACGAGGCGCACTGCGTCTCGGAGTGGGGGCACGACTTCCGGCCCTCGTACCTGGCGCTCGGCGCGCTGGCCGAGGACCTCGGCCGGCCCACCGTGCTGGCGCTGACCGCGACCGCGCCGCCGCTGGTGCGCGAGGAGATCGTGAAGCGCCTCGGGCTGCGCGAGCCCGCTATCGTGGTGCGGCCCGTCGCCCGCCCCAACCTGCGCTTCGAAGTGAAGCAGTGCATGACCGAGGACGTGAAGCGGCGCGAGCTGGTGCAGTACCTGCGCCGGCTGCGCCGCCCGGGGATCGTGTACTGCTCGACGGTGAAGGACGTCGAGGAGCTCGGCGCGCTGTGCAAGATCGCGCGCATCCCCGCCGAGATCTACCACGGCCGGCTCACCAAGGCCGAGCGCGACCACGCGCACAAGCGCTTCATGTCGTCGGGCAAGCGCATCGTGATGATCGCGACCAGCGCCTTCGGCCTCGGCGTCGACAAGCCCGACATCCGCTACGTGCTGCACTACCAGGTGCCCGGATCGCTCGAGGCGTACGTGCAAGAAGCCGGACGCGCTGGCCGCGACGGGCTCCCCGCGCGCTGCATCCTGCTCTGGGACCCGCGCGACATCGACGTGCAGCGCCACTTCCTGTCCGAAGGCCCGGCCACGCGCTCGCAGATCAAGAAGGTGGTCGAGGGCCTGTCGGCCTGGACCAAGGACGGCCGCGCGGTCGACGCCTCGACGCTGGCCATGGCCACCGAGGTGGGCGTGACGCGCACCAAGGCGATCCTCGAGGGGCTGCGCGACGCCGACCTGGTGGCCGAGACCGACGGCGAGTTCTCGCTCTCGCGCGAGATCGACGTGAACGAGGCGGTGAAGCTGCTCTCGCGCCGCAACGAGGAGCGCAAGACCACCGACCGGCGCCGGCTGGAGAGCATCATCCACTACGCGAACAACACCGAAGAGTGTCGGATGATGCACATCCGCCGCTACTTCGAGGACGGCGAGCCGACGCCGTGCGGCCACTGCGACGTGTGCGAGCCGAAGCTGCGCCGGCGCCGCCGCCGTTCGAAGGGACGCCGCGGCGGGCCAGGCTCCGAGCGAGACGAGGAAGAGTGAGCTTCCTCCGCGAGGCGCGGGTGGCCTGCGAGGCCGCCCAGGCCGGGGGCGAAGTCGTGGCGCGCCACGCGGCGGCGAACCGGCGCGACGCGCGAGAGAAGTCGGACGACAACCCGGTCACGGCCGCGGACCTCGAGGCCAACGCCGCGATCTGCGCGCGGCTGCGCGCCGCCTTTCCGGACGACGCGCTGCTGTCCGAGGAGACCGCCGACCGGCCCGAGCGGCTGCACGCGGAGCGGGTGTGGATCGTCGATCCGCTCGACGGCACCAAGGAGTTCGTCGAAGGCGTGCCGCAGTACTGTGTCTCGGTCGCGCTCGCCGAGCGCGGCCGGCCGGTCGCGGGATGCGTGTTCGATCCCACGACGCGCGAGAGCTTCTGGGCCGCCGCGGGTGAAGGTGCACGGCTGGGCGAAGCGCGGCTCGCGGTCTCGCCCCGGCGCGAGCTCGCCGACTCCGTCGTCCTGTCGAGCCGCACCGAGATGAAGCGCGGCCAGGTCGAGGCGTTCCGCGGCTGGGTGGGCCGGGTCGAGCCCGTCGGCTCCGTGGCGCTGAAGCTCGCCTGGATCGCCGCGGGCCGCGCCGACCTGTGGATCTCGGCCGCGCCGAAGAGTGAGTGGGACGTGTGCGCGGGGGACCTCTTGGTGCGCGAAGCCGGCGGCACCTTCCGCGAGCTCGCACGCGGCGAGCGGAGCTACAACCAGGCCGACGTGCTGCTGCAGCCGCTGATGGCGGCCGGGCCGGTCGAGCTGGTGCGCGAGCTCCAGAGGCGCGCGGCGCCGTGAGACATCCGATGCTGCGCATCGCGCCCGTCTCCGACGAGCTCTACGCGGTGTCCGAGCTGCACATCGACGCGCTGTCGCGCAAGCGCATCTGGCTGTTCGACCTCGAGGCGACGGGCCTCGACACCACACGCGAGCGCGTCACCCAGATCGCCGGCTGCATGTTCGAGAACGGCCAGATCCGCGAGGAGACGGCCTTCACGACCTTCGTCTGGCCGGGCGAGGGCGTGGAGATCCCGAAGGTCGTCCAGGAGCTGACCGGCATCACGCTCGAGATGCTGCAGGGCGCGCCCGCCTTTCCCGAGGCCTGGCGCAGCCACCTCGCGGCGGCGCGCGGCGCCGACTTCTGGCTCGGCCAGAGCGTGTTCGAGTTCGACGTGCCGCTGCTCGAAGCCGAGTTCGCGCGCCACGCCGTGGCGCCCGAGCTGCCGCCGGTCCTCGACTCGGTCGTGCTCGCCACCTGGCTGCTCGGCCCGCCCGAAGAGCGCTGGAGCACCTCGCGGCTGCTCGCGCGATTCGCGGTGGACACGGTCGGCCTGCGCCGCCACGACGCGCTCGACGACGTGAAGATCCTCGGACGGCTGCTGCAGCCGATGGTCCGACTCGCGGGCGAGACGCACGGCGACCGGGTCGACATCCCCGCCGCGCCCGCGCTCCAGATCAAGCGCCATCCGCCCGCGAAGAACGACGCTCGCTAGCCGGCCAGCCTGCTGGTGAGCTGATAGGTGACGAAGCTCGCCGTCCAGGCCAGCGCGAGCATGTAGCCGAACGCGAGCGCGGGCCAGCGCCAGGTTCCCGTCTCGCGCGCCATCACGACCATGGTCGAGGTGCACTGCAGCGCGAACACGAAGAACACGCACAGCGCGAGCGCTGCGGGCAGACCGAACTCGGGCTTGCCCGTGGCGGGATTCACGTCGCTGCGCAGCGCGTCGCGCAGGCCCGCGAAGTCGTCCTTGCTCGCCACCGCGTAGGTCTGCGCCAGCGTCGCGACGATCACCTCGCGCGCGGCCAGGCTCGCGACCAGGCCCACGCCGATCTTCCAGTCGAAGCCGAGCGGCGCGATCGCGGGCTCGAGGGCGTGGCCGACGTGCGCGGCGACGCTGGCCTCGAGGCTCGCGCGCGCGTTCTCGGCCGGCGTGCGCGCTGGATCGGGCGCGCTGCGCGGGAACGACAACAGCGCCCACAGCACCACCGAGGTCGCGAGGATGATCGTGCCCGCGCGCTTCAGGAACGCGCGCGCGCTGTGCCAGACCTGCCGCGCGAGCAGGCGCACCGTGGGCCAGCGGTACGGCGGCAGCTCCATGTAGAACACGGACGGCTTGCCCTTGAGCAGCGTCGAGCCGAGCAGCGCGGCGGAGCCGAGCGCCGTCGCGGCGCCGAGCAGGTAGAGCGCGAACAGCACCAGCCCCTGCAGCCCGACCACGCCCAGGAGCGCGCGGTGCGGCACGAACGCCGCGATCAAGAGCGTGTACACCGGCAGCCGCGCCGAGCAGGTCATGAACGGCGCGACCAGGATCGTGGCCAGCCGCTCGCGCGGCGACTGGATCGTGCGCGTGGCCATGATGCCGGGTACGGCGCAGGCGTAGCAGGAGAGCAGCGGCACGAAGCTCCGGCCCTGCAGCCCCACCCAGCCCATCACGCGGTCCACCACGAAGGCGGCGCGCGCCATGTAGCCGACGTCCTGCAGCAGGTGGATGAAGGTGAAGAGGATCGCGATCTGCGGCAGGAACACGAGCACAGAGCCCACGCCCGCGAGCACGCCGTCGGTCCACAGGTCGGTGAGCCAGCCCGCCGGGAGCGCCGCGCGGGAGGCGCGCTCGAGCTCGCCGAAGCCCGCGTCGATCGCGTTCATCGCGGGCACCGCCCAGGAGAAGATGCTCTGGAAGAGCAGCAGCATCACCAGCCCGAACACCGCCACGCCGGCGAGCGGGTCGAGCAGGAGCCGGTCGATCCGGTCGGTGCGGGTGTCGGGCTCGAGCTGCTCGGCTCCGATCTTGCGGCAGACCTCGTCGACCCAGGCGAAGCGCGCGACCGCATCGTCGGCGGGCGGCAGCGCCAGCGGCTTCGACCAGCGCCAGGGCTCCTGCAGGATGCGGAACAGCGGGTCCATGCCGACGCCGCGGTGGCCGACCACGCCGAGCACCGGGATCCCGAGTAGCGCCGAGAGCCGCGCCGGTTCGATCTTCCCGCCGCGTGCGCGCACCTCGTCGATCATGGTGAGTACGAGCGCGATCGGCCGGCCGGTCTTCAGCAGCTCGCGCAGCAGCCCGAGCCCGCGCCGCAGCGTGGTCGCGTCGAGCACCGCCACGATACCGTCGAGCTCGCTCTCGCCCGCGAGCCGGCCGGCCAGCACCTTCTCGACGATCTGCTCGTCGAGCGTCTCGCCCACCACGCTGTAGGTGCCGGGCAGATCGAGCACGCGCACCGGGCGCGGGGAGTGGCGCAGCGTGCCTTCGCGCCGCTCCACCGTCACGCCGGGGTAGTTGCCGACGCGCGCGCTCGAGCCGGTGAGCGCGTTGAACAGCGTGGTCTTGCCGGCGTTCGGCGCACCGACCAGCGCCACGCGCACCGGCCGATCGACGAGCTCGACTGCGGCGCTCACCGCGCCGCCCCGGGGATCACGCGCAGGCTCTCGACCTGCTCGGCGCGCAGGCAGAGCCGGTAGCCGCGCAGCTCGAGCTCGAGCGGATCGCCGAACGGTGCCCGGCGCACGATCCACAGCTCGGTGCCGGGGACGAAGCCGAGGTCGGCGAGGCGCTGCGGGATCGGCAGGCCCGGCCGGGGCTCCGCGATGCGGGCGCGCGCCCCCACCGCGAGCGCCAATAGCGGGACCTCGCCGTCCCCCGGTGCCGTCGCGTCGGCTGCTGCCGCCTGCATGGGACCCGCCCTTTTTGAGAACGAGTATCAATATCAGGGAAAGCGCGCCGGAATGCCAGCGGAACGCCCCTGCGCAGGGGCTGCGCGTCGGCTGCCGCTCAGGGCTCGAGGGCGATCGAGATCGGCACCGACTTGTAGGCCGGCGTGCGGCTGCCCGCGGCGAACGAGCCGATCGGAACCAGCGCGTTCGCCTCGGGGAAGTAGGTCGCGGCGCAGCCGGGCGGCAGGTCGTAGGGCTCGACCCGGAAGCCCCCGAGCGTGCGCTCTTCGCCGTGCCAGTGGCTGGTGAGCGCGACGCGCTGCCCGGCAGCGAGCCCGGCGCGGGCGAGCTCCTCGGGCGCGAGCAGCACCACGCGGCGGTCTCCAGCGACGCCGCGGTAGCGGTCGCCGCCGCCGTAGATCGTGGTGTTGTACTGGTCGTGGCTGCGGATCGTCATCATCCACAGCTGGCCCGCGGGGAGCGTCGGGTCGGGCGGCTCCTGAACCGCGAAGTGGGCGCGCCCCGAGCGGGTGCGGAAGGCGCGCGCGTGCGCGGCGCTGGGCAGCACGAATCCGCCCTGCTCGCGCACGCGCCGGTTCATGTCCTCGAAGCCCGGAATCACCCGCGCAATGTGCTCGCGGATGCGGTCGTAATCCGCGCCGAGCTCGCGCCAGGGGATGCCATGGCGCTCGCCCAGCACGGCCTGCGCCAGCCCGGCGACGATCGCGGGCTCGCTGCGCAGCTCGGGGCCGGCGGGCTCGAGCCGGCCCTGCGAGCGGTGCACCGAGCGCATCGAGTCCTCGACCGTGACGAAGCGGTCGACACCGTCCTGTGTATCGCGCTCGGTGCGGCCGAGCGCGGGCAGGATCAGCGCCTCGCGGCCCGTCGCCAGATGCGAGCGGTTGAGCGTGGTGGAGACCTGCACCACGAGCTCGGCGCGCGCGAGCGCGGAGCGGGTGAACGCCGTGTCGGGCGTCGCGACCGCGAAGTTCCCGCCCAGCGCCAGGAACACCCGCGCGCGGCTCGCGTGCAGCGCCTGGATCGCGGCGACGGTGTCGAAGCCGTGCGCGCGCGGCGGCCCGAAGCCGAACTCCGCGGCGAGCCGGTCCAGGAACTGCGGGGTGGGCCGCTCCCAGATGCCCATGGTCCGGTCGCCCTGCACGTTGCTGTGGCCGCGCACCGGACACGGCCCCGCGCCCGGACGGCCGATGTTCCCGCGCAAGAGCAGGAGGTTCACGAGCTCGCGCACGTTCGCGACCCCGTGCTCGTGCTGCGTCAGCCCCATCGCCCAGCAGGCGATCACCGCGCGCGAACGCGCGTACAGCTCCGCGAGCTCGCGCATGACGGCGCGGCCGATGCCCGAGCCGCGCTCGAGCTCGTCGTACGAGCGCTTCGCCAGCGCCGCGCGATAGCCCGCGAAGCCCTCGGTGTGCTCGCTGATGAACTCGCGGTCGAGCACGCTGCCCGGCACTGCGTCGTCGAGCTCGAGCAGCCCCTTCGCGATTCCCTGCAAGAGCGCCACGTCGCCGCCCACGCGCAGCTGCACGAAGCGGTCGGCGAGCCGCGTGCCGATGCCGAGCAGGCCCTGCGGCTCCTGCGGGTTGGCGAACGCCACCAGCCCGCGCTCGCGCAGCGGGTTGATGCTGACGATCGCGCAGCCGCGGCGCTTGGCCGCCTGCAGCGTGGTGAGCATGCGCGGGTGGTTCGAGCCCGGGTTCTGGCCGAGCACCAGGATCAGGTCGCAGCGCGCGAAGTCGTCGAGCCCGACCGTGCCCTTGCCCTCGCCGATCGCCTCGCCGAGCCCCGTGCCGCTGGACTCGTGACACATGTTCGAGCAGTCGGGCAGGTTGTTGGTGCCGAAGGCGCGCGCGAACAGCTGCCACAGGAAGGCGGCCTCGTTGCTGGTGCGCCCCGAGGTGTAGAACACCGCCTGGTCGGGCGAGTCGAGCCGAGCCAGCGCGGCAGCGATGCCCGCGAACGCCTCGTCCCAGCCGATCGGGGCGTAGTGGCTGGCGCCCGGCGCGAGCCACATCGGCTCGACCAGCCGGCCCTGCGCTTCGAGCCAGGCGTCGTCTCTGGCGGCGAGCTCGGCGAGCGAATGGCGCGCGAAGAATTCGCGGCCGACACGTTCCTGTGTCGCCTCGTGCGCGACGTGCTTGGCCCCGTTTTCGCAGAACTCGAGGCGTTTGCGCGGCAGCGATTCGGGCCAGGCGCAGCCCGGGCAGTCGAAGCCCTCGACCTGGTTCAGCCGCGCGAGCGCGCGCAGCCCGCGACCGAGTCCCGGGCCGCGCAGCTGCGCCAGCGTCGAGAGCAGCGCGGACGGGCCCGCGGCCGCCTTGCCGCGGCCGCGTTCCTGCGAGTCGGACATGCGGGGATGCTACGATGCCGCCCCGCATGAGCCAAGCAAAGAGAGGCGCGCGCGGTCCGCTCGACGGCGTCCTCGTCGTCGACCTGACGCGCGTGCTCGCGGGACCCTACTGCACCCTGGTGCTGTGCGAGCTCGGCGCGCGCGTGATCAAGGTGGAGCGCCCCGGCATCGGCGACGAGGCGCGCGAAGTGGGCCCGCACATCGGCGGCAAGTCTGCGTACTTCATGTCGCTGAACCGCGGCAAGGAGAGCATCGCGCTCGACCTCGCCTCGGCCGCCGACCGCGCGATCTTCGCCAAGCTGCTCGCCCGCGCCGACGTGCTCGTGGAGAACTACCGCCCCGGTGTGCTGGCGAAGCACGGCTATGGCTGGCCAGAGCTGCACCGCCGCTTCCCGCGGCTCGTGCTGGCGTCGATCTCCGGGTTCGGCCAGACCGGTCCCTACGCTCACCGGCCGGCGTTCGACATGGTGGTGCAGGCGATGGGCGGGGTGATGAGCCTGACCGGCCACCCGGGCGGCCCGCCGACGCGCGTCGGCACGTCGATCGGCGACATCACCGCGGGGCTGTTCGGCGCGATCGGCATCTGCGCCGCGCTGCACGAGCGCGACGCCACCGGGCTCGGCCGCCACGTCGACGTGGCGATGCTCGACGCGCAGGTCGCGATCCTGGAGAACGCGATTGCCCGCTACGCCGCCACCGGCGAGGTGCCGGGGCCGCTGGGCGCCCGCCACCCGTCGATCGCGCCCTTCGCCGCTTTCGGCACGCGCGACCGGCCGATCGTGCTGGCGGCGGGGCACGACTCGCAGTTCGCGAAGCTGTGCGCGGCGCTCGAGGCGCCCGAGCTCGCAGCGGACCCGCGCTTCGCGACGGTGGCGCTGCGCGTGCGTCACGTGGAGGCGCTCGGCGCGGAGATCGAGCGGCGGCTCGCGACGCGCTGTGCGGCCGAGTGGCTGGCGTGCTTCGAGGCCGCGGGCGTGCCGTGCGGACCGCTGAACGACGTGGCGGCGGTGCTCGCCGATCCGCAGGTGCGCGCGCGACACATGATCGTGTCGGTCGACGACCCCGTTGCGGGCAAGCTCGAGATGCCCGGCTTCCCGATCAAGCTCGACGGCGCGGCCGAATCCGAGACGCGCCCTGCCCCGCCCGAGCTCGACGCCGACCGCGCGAAGATCCTGGCCGAGCTCGAGGGCTAGAGCGCCGCCACGATCGCCAGCGTGGCGACCGTCCCCAGCACGGCGAGCCCGTAGCTGCCGAACGCGGCCAGCGGCGCGAGCGCGTGCCCGCCCAGGTCGAGCAGCAGGTGGCGCATGTGGTGCGCGCAGTGCCACAGCACCAGGGTGATCACCGCGGCGAGGAAAGTCTTGCCGATCGGGCTCGCCGCGAGCGCATGCGCGCGCTCGTAGGCGAGTCCGTCGCCGAGCAGCCCCTGCGGCGCGAGCACGAGGCCGCCGAGCAAGAGCGCCGGCAGGAAGAAGCAGGCGGTGAAGCCGCCCGCGCCGAACAGGATCCACCACAGCGGCTCGAGCTTGTGGATCAGCTTCACAACAGGCCTCCGAGGATCGCCAGCAGGATCAGCCACAGCGTGACGAAGCCGCCGAGCGGGGCGAGCCCGAGCACCGGCAGCGGCAGCGGCGGACGCGGCAGCGGTCCGATCCGGCCGGCGCCGATCTTGCGGCCGACCCAGCCGAAGCGGAACACGAAGTAGAGCGTGAAGCCGAGCACCAGCAGCGACAGCGCGAGGTCGAACGGCTGCGCCATGTGCGCGAGCCACGCGTTCCAGGCCTCCGGCCCCTTGCTCAGCGCGTACAGTCCCTCGAGCAGACCGATGCAGCCCAGCGCCATGAACACGCTGGTGGCCGCGAACAGCACGTAGTTGCGGTAGCGGGAGAAGCCGAACGGGAATCCCGACGGCGCGCGCGCGGGCGAGGTGCGCGTCTTCTCGGCGGCTGGGTGCGCGCTCACGTGAAGCTCCGCTTGGGCAGGATCTTCGCCCACTGCAGGAAGTCGGTGAGCTTGGCCTGCTGGATCGCCATCGCCGGATCGACGTGCTTGGGGCAGACCTGGCTGCACTCGTTGGCGTACGAGCAGGCGTACACGCCGTCGTGCGAATCGAACGCCGCGAAGCGCTCGGCGTTGCCCTCGTCGCGCGAGTCGAGGTTGTAGCGGTGCCCGAGCGCGATCGCGGCGGGGCCCACGAAGTCGGGCTCGTTGGCGAGCACCGGGCAGGCCGCGTAGCAGAGCGCGCAGTTGATGCACATCGAGAACTGCTTGAACTCCTCGAGCTGCGCCGGCGACTGGCGGTATTCGCCCTCCGACAGGTCCTTCTCGATCCTGCGGATGATCCAGGGCTTCACGCTCTTGAGCTTGTCGACGAAGCCGTCGAGGTCGACGACCAGGTCGCGCACGATCGGGAAGTTCGACAGCGGCTCGACGCGGATGACACCCGAGTAGTTGCGCACGAACGCGGCGCAGGTGAGCACCGGCCGGCCGTTCACCAGCATGCCGCAGCTGCCGCACACGCCCATGCGACAGGACCAGCGGTGCGACAGCGTCGGGTCGACGTCGTCCTTGATCGCATTCAGCGCGTCGAGGACGACCCAGTCCTCCATGCACTCGACCTCGTAGGTCTGGAACACCGGCGCCTGGTCCTGCTCGGGACGGAAGCGCAGCACCTCGAACCTGACCTTGCGCAGCTCCATCAGTACTTCCGCTCCTGCAGCTCCCAGCGCGTCTTCACCACCGGCTTGTAGCCGAGCCGCGGGCCGTCGGGCGCGAACTTCACCAGCGAGTGCTTCCACCAGGCCGCGTCGTCGCGGTTGGGGTAGTCGGTGCGCGTGTGCGCGCCACGCGACTCGCGGCGGTGCAGCGCCGACAGCACCACCGTCTCGGCCACGTCGAGCATGTGGCCGAGCTCGAGCGCCTGCACCACCTCGGTGTTGAAGATCGCGCTCTGGTCCGAGAGGCCGACGTCGGCGAAGCGGCCCTTCAGCTGCGTCACGGTGTCGAGCGCGGCTCGCAGCGACTCCTCCTCGCGGAACACGCCGCAGCCGGTTTCGGTCGCGTGGCAGAGCTCGCGGCGGATCTGTGCGATCTTCTCGCCGCCGTGCTTGCCGCGCAGCCGCGCGAGCCGCGCCTCCTCGGAGCGCGCCTGCTCCAGCGCCGCGGCATCGGGGCCGGCCGACGAGCCCGCCGCGAACTTCGCCGCCGCCTCGCCCGCGCGGGCGCCGAACACCAGGCACTCGGTGAGCGAGTTCGAGCCCAGGCGGTTCGCGCCGTTGATCGAGACGCAGGCGCACTCGCCGGCGGCGTACAGGCCCGCCAGCTCGGTGGCGCCGTCCTTGTCGGTGTCGACGCCGCCCATCATGTAGTGCACCACCGGCCGCACCGGGATCGGCGCCCAGACCGGATCG
>Ga0306921_10002803_pt1 | contig 17511 bp, 6 predicted proteins | sample sta12Cox44000080_FD_203760 | JGI IMG/M metagenome (GOLD analysis project Ga0306921, IMG submission 203760) | Lab enrichment of tropical soil microbial communities from Luquillo Experimental Forest, Puerto Rico - statoxic.12C.oxic.44.000.080 (v2)... | ecosystem: Environmental > Terrestrial > Soil... | reverse complement strand
CCAGAGAAAGTCGTGCCGTAAAGGTTGCCGTCACGGCCCAGCAGCAGACGTGCCTTGGGATCGGTTCCGTCGATCGGCGCTCCCGCAAAGCTGTGAAGCACGGTCTCGTTGCCGGCAACGTCGATCTGGAATATCGTTCCGTTTCCAGATGTCCCGCCGTTTTCAGTGGTGCCGTAGAGATTTCCCAAGTTATCTAGGACCAACCCGGCGTAGGGGTTCGCGCCGTCAGAGCTGCCAGAGAAGCTGTGAAGCACGGTTTCAACGCCGTTGCTATCGATCTTGAAAACCGTCCCCAGCCCGTAATCGCCACCCGCCACAGTTGTGCCATAAATGTTCCCTACGAGGTCGATGACCAACGATCCGTAGGGGGTCGCACCGTCCGGACCTTGGAAGGCGTGCAGTACAGTCTCTTGATGCGAAGTTCCGAGCTTGAATACCACCCCGAGACCATAGCCGCCAGCAGAGGTCGTGCCGTAAAGATTGCCGGCTGAGTCCCGGATCAACGCGGCCGTTGGTGTGGAGCCATCGCGGCCGTTGAACGTGAAGTCAACTCTGAACTGGTTCCCGTTGCCTTGCGGCGCAACCGTGCCTTGGAAACTTCCGTCGCTTCCAATGAGAGATGCGAGAACCAGAGCAGTCTTGGGATGACACCCAGCGCCATTCATCTTTCTTTGCAGAGCTCCGGGTGTGCTGACACATAGTAGTACTGCGATACACGATGCGCAGGATTGAAGCTGCAGTTTCACGTTAGCCTCCAAGTCATCCGAATGACGCTCCCAAAGATTCCGGTCCGGGCAGATCGTCGCAAGGAAGCTTGCAAGCGGCGTCTCCGCTTTGCGACAACCGTAATCAATAGGTGCGGATTGGCTTTCATTAGCGGCGCCCGCCCAGGCATCTTGCAGTTATGTTCGTGAACGTCGCACCCTCTCGTAGTCGGGTTGCGGTACGAGCACGTGAAACCCCAGACATCTAGCCAAGTCGGCATGCAGATGGCGGCACCATACTCAGATGATATCAAGGTCAGAGTTCCTTATTCGGGCTCGACGAAAGTGGGTTTACGAGTCCCGGAATGGATGGTTCAAAATTGACACAGAGCGGACAGCTGCGAAAACGAATCAAATACTATTCCCGTAGTTTTTAGGCGTCAAGGCCGCCTGGTTGCTTCGCATCGGCTGCCAGATCTGTAGCTACTGTTGGCGCAGAGGTGGCATGGGCACGGGGATGTTGAACGTCTTGGCAGCAACTCCCATTCCGCCCTGACAGGTATTGGGCGGATAGGTGCAGCCGGTCCCTTGGCCCTGGCAACCGGCCGCCCAAAACATGAAACCTAGCATCCCGCGCGTTGTCCCTGCGCCGTTCGGTGGAATCGTTTCCACGAAATTGGAAGCCGCATTTTGGTCCGAAGTGGTGAAGGTTGCGCAGTTAGCTTGTCCTGCCACCAGCCAGAGACTGCCGGTTACTTTCGCGGGAGCCAGGGGTGAAACCCCTGGGACACCGTTCACATGTTGTGACCAGCCGGTTTCCAACGTGGACACCGGGGTCCTCTGCGATGCGACCATGGCGTTGGCATAATCCAGCACAGGATTCGCTGGGGTAAGCCAGTTGGATGTGGCGTAGGCCGAGAGCTCCTGGAGATAAGCGTCGTCGTTTCCCAGGTCGATGGTAAGGCGTGCCGCGTCATTGTTGCCAGTCGGGTCGTATGGCAAAACGGAACGGTAAGCGGCTATGAAAGCTTGTAATCCGGTCAGATTCGGATTCTGACTCTTTTCGTAATCGATTTCCATGCCTACGTCGAATTTCTTCGCGGTGTTGGCGGCGTTAATTCCAAGCTGTGTAGGATTGGTGGCGAGCGCCTTGTTCCAGTCCTTGACGAAGCGAATCCCTCCAATGGAGAACATGACGCGAACCCCCTTGCTCTGAAAGTAGTTCACTACCGCTGCGTTCATGCCGATGGGAATCCCCTCGACGGTGTTCGAGCTGTTTGTGAGATTCATCAGGTCCACGGGGTTCACGAAGCTGAGCACGACCAAATTCACCGCGGGTACCCCATCACCACGATCAATGATCCAATGGTTATCGCTATCGAAAGTGGTCATGTCCGGGATGGAAGACCAGCCGCAGCCGTCCGAATAACAGTGCCAAACACCATAAATTTGCATCGGCGTCTGAGCATTCAGCGGGGCGGCCAAAAGCCATAGCAAGAAGCACAACCAGGTCCGTCTGTGCATGACTGCCTCCTTTCTACTTCTCCTCTTGAGTAACAGGAACCGGAGGACAGCCAGCAGGCCGTCCCGTGTCATCAATCACGGCGTCCCGGAGGGCGCGCCCGCCATCTGCCAAGAAAATGCCAGGAAGGAAGACGCGGTCAAGTCAATCGCCGGTTCCACAGTCGAATAAGACTGCACTTTGTCTTTGTACACGGCATTGAAGCTGTTGAACTGGGCAAACTGATCCACACCATTGGGAGGGCACGCCACCATGCCGGTCAGGGTGCCTTTCGACGCGGCCGAGTTCGGACCTTCTACCGCCGCTCCAGATAAGAACGGTGGCCCGTTGGGTGGATTGGGGACGAGGTTCGTCACCTGGTGCTGCATGCATAGCGGGAACGTGCTGCCATCATTGACGATTAGCGATGTGCCCCATCCGTTCGCGCCCAGGATGTTCGCGAGCTGGCGATTGGCGTAGGTTGCCGCGTTGGTGCTGTTGTTGAGGGCGGGGCCGTTCAGGTAGCTGTATTCGGCTCCCATGACAGCGAGACCGCCGCCGTGCGAGGTGGTGTCGTAGGTGTTCCACGGGAATCCGAACCCAAACGGATCCTTCCCGCTCTGAGTGATCGCATTGTTCAGTTGTTTTTGCAGGTCAGCCACCAGCTCCGCCTGCGTGGTGGCTAATCCGGACGGGTTGCCGGCCAGAGCTATGGCACGGTACAGCTCGAAATGCGCCAGCCCGCTGACGTCGTAGAGGTTCAACGTATCGGTTGCGTCATTGGGCCCAGTGATATAGGCGTTCGCCCAGGTGGCCGCCTGCGACAGGTAGTAAGACGCAGGATGCAGGTTGATCGGGCAGTTCGTTCCACAACTCTGCACAGCGAAGTAGAGTTCGGTTGCACCAAGTTCCAGATCATCACGCCACTCGATTTCCGGATAAAAATCGTATGGGCCGGTAGTCACCAGATTGCCGGTCGGTGCTGTGTCAGCGAGATCGAAAACGTGCTCCGCCGCCGTCAGGCACTGGTTAGCGTAACTAGGGTTGCTCGCCGCAAAAATGTTGTAGCAAAGCGCGAAATCCGCTGCCAGCCGTCCAGCAAGATTGGGGCTGATTTTCGCTCCCGAACCGCCCGCGGGATTCTGCAGCACAGGGCGATGGCAGATGTACTCATACGGCGGAACGCAGTTTTGGTAGGTGTCATCCACCTGCGGCAAGCGCCAGATGTCATGATCGCCGACGTACGCGTGTCCGCCGGACGCGATCGCCACCTGGTAGTAGAGCGTCTGGTTGGCGTCGCTCCACATTTTCTGCAGCCAGTCGAGCCCGAACTTTGCCTCGGCGGTGAAGTTCGATGTCGTCGAACCAGCTCCCATCTGGTTTGGAAAATCGCGAATGCCCACCAGCATCATCGCTACTGTGTAGCTATGGGTTTCAACGAACTTCATGTAGTCGCCCGCGTCCCACCAGCCTCCGGAAGCGTCAATGACAGCTCCGGTCGGCGTCAGCGAGCCAGCATTATCTTTCTTGTTGAATGTAGGGGTGAAATATACCGTCGCGCTCTCATCGTTCAGATGGCCCGGCGCGGTGCGCAAGAGCGAGTTGATGTAGTTGGGACCGTCGCGCTCGTTCTCATAGAAATAGAGCGAGTTGGCCAAAGGCGTCGAGTAGAGATTCGTGGCCGAGTCGATTTTGAAACTCGGCGACGTGGCCGCGATTGGCCCGCTCACGTTGATGGTGTAGGTTCCCGCGGTCACAAAACCATCGAAGTCGAGAGCGTAGACGTCGGGATAAGAACTGCTCCACGAACCCACGTTCGCGCCGATCGTGGCCGGCCCGTACACGGTCACTCCGCTGGAACTCAAAATCGAGAAGGTCGCACCAGTTTCGACTCCGGATGCCATCAGGTAGGCTCGCTTCGAGGCCCCTGAGGCGTATCCGATCTGGTTCACGCGGATGTAAGCCGCGCCCCAGGCGGGCAGCACCCCCAAGCAAACCAGATACGCCGCGACCGTGTTGCGACGCACAGCGAGACTCCTGAGAATTGTCATTGGGCTCCTCCATTTTGAAGCGCTCCGAAGGACCACCGCTGCCCGGGCTGCTACTTGTACACCCCGTGCTAAAACGTGTCAATGGGGAGATCGTTGATGGGTAGATCGTTGATTTTTGTACTAAGACGACTAAACAGAAGACCATTCAAATTTTCGCGATTGGTTACGACAGGACCATTTTAAAGCCTACGATCAGAACGTACCCCGCATGGGTGGAGCAGGATTCATATCGCACGCACGCAGCCTGAACCTTCGCGAACCAAGAGCCCCCAGTTCCAGCTCAAGCAAGACAACGATGATCAGAGGCGGCGGCATGTCGCGATGGATAAGCAGTTTGCAACCCCGAGGACATTCTCACGGAAGCCGAACGGTCAAGCCTGCACAGGTCCAGTGCAGCAGAGCCATACAGGACAGCGTTATCTTGTTGGTGGCGGACTGGTTGTGAAATCATCTCCCATCCGGTCCGCCATCTGAGCGTGAGCGGGCGAGGTCAACTGCACGGGACGCAGATTTACGGCGAGGTCAATTTTTCGACTGTACTGACGGCTGATCGGAAGCCGTTATTTTAGCTTTTGTCTCCGTTCCACAATCCGTTCCACAAAATGCGATGTCTTGTACGTCTTGGAAGGGTTTGGGCGGCCTTCACGTCTCTGTAAGTTGTCCTAAAACCGAACCCATCCAGATTCACACGGTGGAAGTCAGAGGTTCGAATCCTCTTGCGCCCACCATATTTTTCAAGGGTTTGCGACCAACAGCGAAAAAGTCCGATTCCACAAATCTTCCACAATTCACTGGATCGTCTCCGTCGCAAGGCCCGTCTCCCGGAGAAATGGGCCTTGAGCCGCCCGCGTTTCGTCGCCGTCGCCTTGGGTGTAAAGGTCGAGCGTCGTCTGTATGCGGCTGTGGCGAAGCAGGCTCTGAACGGTCTTAGGGTCGGCCTTGCCCTTGTTCACCAGCCAGTTGGAAGGTTGAAGGTTGTGTGGCCGAGATTTTCAATTGGGGAGATGACCGTCCTGCTAAGCCGCCCTTGGTAGTGGGAGCATGATGCCACGCGCCAGTGAGAACCTCTCCGGGACCAAGCCGCCTGTCAGAATCGCCGTGGACATGGACCAGGCGCAGCGGTCGATATCCCGGCGACCGAAGGAAAGAGGTTGTCGGAATGCATGCCGCCCGACCACCGGAAATTTATCAGCCGGCTTCCGCGCACGCGGGGTTCTTCGTCCAATCTCAAGATGATCGAGGAAGCCGCGACGCAGGTAATCGCCGACTACTTCTGCCACAAGGAACAGAGCCAATACGGCAATAACGAAGCTGCACATCATCGGGGAACTAAGAAATATTTCGCCAGATTTTCGCCGGGATATGGGTGCATGAATGGGTGCATAAAATCGTGCCGAGGTGCATGATTGCGCCCGAACAGGAGCACTTAACATTGATGTAAGCTATTGATTCCTCACAACAGGACAGGTGCGGGTCGGGTTTTCAAGACCGCCTGTTTCAACCGCTCACACATCCCTCCGCGAGAGAGTTGTCAACAGTTACAGCACAAGAAAAGCATCAGATGGAGTCAGCTAGGGGCGAGAATATTCTCGCAAGAATTGTTTTTTGCGATTATTTAGAATCAGCTGATTAACGGGAAATTGTCCCTAACTTACTGAAGATAAATATAGTTACATATCTACGTGTAAACACTAAACTTAGCAGCGCAATTTTCGTCAGTGATTCGCCCCTGTGTGAGCATACAAGTATGATAAGTATGACTCACAACAGTCCTATAATATTGGACCGGTTCCCCTGCTTGGCCCTGGCTGAGATTCAGTTTTCAAAGATCTGGGAGAGCCGCAATCCCGCGTAGCGGGAGCGAAATGAGAAGCACACACCTCCGCCCATGACACCTCTCTCTCGCCTCACGATTGATTGTTTACGCATTGGCAAGCCAGAACGATATTTTAGAGCCACGGCTTCCGGTGGGAACGAGCCCAGACCCGACTTGGATGGGTTGCATCCGTGGATAGCTCCCGTGTAAATACAGAGGAGCACCTCTATCCGATTGACCCGAATATCCAAGCTTCGTCCAAAGCCAGCCTCACGCGGTCAAAAGCCGTCGTCCCATCCTCGTAATTCTTTCGTCGATCTGCTGATATACCTTCTGCTGCTCGTCGCTGTTTTCGCGGTTTATGTCCAGGTCCGGAGTTATAGCTTCGTCAGTTTCGACGACCCCATCTATGTCACCGAAAACCCGCAGGTTCGTACGGGTCTGACGTGGGATGGTCTAGTTTGGGCCTTCACCACTTTTCGCGATTCGAACTGGTTTCCGTTGACCTGGCTTTCGCACATGCTGGATTATCAGCTCTTCGGTCTCGACAGCGGCTGGGATCACCTCACAAACGTCTGCTTCCATGCTCTGAGCACGATCTTGCTTTTTGCGGTGCTGCGGCGCATGACGGCCGCGCGCTGGCGTAGTGCTGTAGTGGCTCTGATGTTTGCGCTCCATCCATTGCATGTCGAAAGCGTTGCCTGGGTCGCCGAGCGCAAAGATGTTTTGAGCGCTCTTTTCTGGATGCTGACGCTTTCGGCCTATGTCGGCTATGTCGCTCGCCCAAGCCGTATCCGATACTTCTTAACGTTGCTCGTGTTCTGTCTGGGGCTAATGGCCAAGCCGATGCTCGTGACCTTGCCGGTTGTCCTCATTCTGCTGGATCTCTGGCCCCTGCAACGCGGCATTCGCATCGCGGAAAAGATTCCCTTTTTGGCTGCCTCCTTGCTGTCGTCGATCATTGCCTATGTCGCTCATCAGAAGGGAGGCGCAGTTGCAACTTTCGAAGTAATTCCGCTCACGACACGAGTTGAGAACGCTGCCGTTTCCTACGCTCTCTACATTCTCAAAACACTCTGGCCGACCCGACTGGCGGTCTTCTATCCGTACCCGTTGCAATCGCTTGTCGTGCCGGCCACGTGCGCAGCAATCGCTCTTCTGGCCTTCACGGTGCTCGTGATACGCGCATTCCGTCAATGTCCCTACCTTGCTGTCGGGTGGCTCTGGTATATCGTGACCCTGTTGCCCGTCATCGGCCTGATTCAGACGGGATCGCAAGCACGCGCCGATCGCTACACGTATATTCCCATGATCGGGCTGACGATCGCGCTGGTTTGGGGATTGTCAGAGATCCTCAAGCCATGGCCGCGAATTCAGGTCGCCTTGGCTACAGCTGCAGTTGCAGCGTGCTTCACGCTCACGTGGTTTCAGGTGCAAACCTGGCGTGATGACATTTCGCTCTACCAGCATGCCATCCGAGTCGTGCCCGACAATTACCTTGCGCGCTTCAACCTGGCGGCCGTTTTGGAAGCTCAGGGCAGGACCGATGACGCGGTGACGCTACTCCGCGAGGCGGTTCGCGTGAGGCCTTACTATGTCCCCGCGCGCGCCGAACTGGGACAACTGCTGGCTGTGGAGGGACATCCCGACGAGGCAGTGCGAGAATTGCAGGCGGCCGTAGAATTGCGACCGGACGATGCCATCGCACGCTTCCGTTTCGGATCGGTATTGGGATCTCTGGGACGGGTCAACGAAGCCGAAGAGGAGTTCGCGCAGGCCATACGACTGCAGCCGGACAATGCCGATGCCCACTACAATCTGGGACTCGCGCTTGCCCAACAGGGCAGAGTGCAGGAGGCAGCACGAGAGTTCGAGGCGACCCTACGATTGAGATCCGATGATGCGGACGCGCACTTCAACCTCGGAATCGCACTGGCGCGTTTAGGACGGATCGACGAGGCCATCACGCAATTCTCCGAGGCGCTTCGTGTCAGACCAGATTTCCGGGCAGCTCGCCAAGCCCTCGATCAAGCAATGAGCCTCCGACAACCCACCCAAACGCAATAGCGAGTGAACAAGAGATCTGGCCCGCTACTTCTCATAGAGGCATTCCCCAGCGTTTTGGGGTTCCGCACTTGAGCCAGTCAAATTGCTCCAACAAAGAAAAGGCCGGGAGCAAAACTCCCGGCACTGTAAAACGAACAGGTTCAGGGTTAGAAACTGATGCGAGCACCGAACTGCATCTGCCGCATGTAGGAAGCGTTGCCATAGGTTACAGAACCGGGCAGCGATCCCCAAGCCGCAGGGTTGCTCGTGTCAAGGTACTCGCCGCTTGGATCGCCCCACTGGTTGTGGTTGAACAGGTTGGTGAACACCACCTGGAACTCAGTCGTGAAGCGTTCGGTAATCTTGAACATCTTCTTCACGCTCAGGTCCACGTTCCAGTAAGGCAAGCCGCGGTAGACACCGATGCCGCCGTCGTGGGTGTCGAAACCCAGGACAGGCTGACGCACGTTGTTATACGCCGCGGCCGGGTCCGCAAACATATTGACCGGAAACCCACCGCCGCCTCCGGGAGTGTTGTAGTGGGCCGACCCCCCGCCCAGGTTAGCGGGCGTAATGGGAATGGCGTTGTCCGAGTTTCCGTATCCCAAGTAGTTGATGCCATCGCCCTCGCCGAAGCCCTGCCCGGCGTAGAGGGTGCCAAGGGTGAGGGGCAGGCCGCTGCCTGCGGTGAACACAGGAGCAAACGTCCAGCCTCCGGCCAGGTGGCCGAGGAACCCGGATTGGGATTTGTACCAGTGCGGCTGGTACACGAAGAACAAGTTATAGACAAACCGGCGGTCGAAGTCCTGATAACCGTAGCCTGTCCTGAGGTTGAATGGATCCGGCGGGGTGTTCGCGCTGGTCGCCTGAACTTCAGAGCCGGTGCCCAGCGCCTTCGACCAGGTGAAGTTCGACTGCATGGTCACGCCGTGCCAGTCCTGCGACTTTACGCTGATGAACATGCCGCTGTAGTTGCCATAGCCGACACTGGCGTTCATGCCTACCCCGCTGGTTATCTGACCGCTGCAGCCGATCTCTGCTCCCGTGGGGCAATTGAGCGGGGTATTCATCATGCTTCGTGGGAAGTTGAAGCCTCCGTTGTCCAAGTCACTCCACAAGTTCCAGACACCCTGGGTGTTGAGGTTACCGAGGCCGTTGACGCCTTCCTTGCCCGCCACTGCGGCGGTGCAGTTTGCATATCCGTTGCAGTAACCTGTACCGGCCAATGCGGCTTCAAAGAAGGGCTGAGGCGTCACGTTGTTATTGACGTTGCCGTTCGGTCCACCGCAATTGCTTCCGGCCAAACCGGCTATTCCGCCGCAGTACTGCATAACCAGGTTGGCGTACGCCTTGGCAAAGGTCTGCCCGCCCTTGGTCATCATGTACGGCACGGCGTTCAGGTTTATGCCGAGGTACTCGTTGTTGATGAGGCGCCCGATGTAGCCGATCTCCAAGCTGACCTTATTGTTGAGCTGACGGGCAAAGGTGAGGGTAAAAGTATCGACCACATTGGGCCGGAAGTTGGGATCGAGTCCTTCACCCGCGGCGAATGCTGCGCCATTTACGCCGGGGTAGAACGGTTGCGGCAAAGTCTGGCTCGCCGCTTGCAAGGGCGCCACCAGACCATCCTTCCCGACCCGGAATGTGTTGGCGGGATTCGCACTGCCCGTGCCGCCACAAGTTCCGCTCGCCAGAACATTGGTGCATTGGGTAGCCTGGATCAAACCGGGTCCCAACAGAGGAACCAGAACCAGGTCCACACCGTTTAGGCGGCCGTAGGTGCGTCCATAGCCTCCACGAATTACCGTTCTGCCGTCACCAAACACATCCCAGGCAGCGGCCACACGTGGGCTCCATTCACCATAGAATGGGTTGTAGATGTGCGAGGGTTTGCTGGCAACGTTGCCGATAAGGCTGAAGCCAACCTGTGGATTGAAGACAGTGCCCTGTAGTGCATCTGCAGCGCGGGTATTCAGGTATTGCTCCGTGCTGATCGGGGTGTTATCCGGGCCCACCAGGATGACCTGCTTGCCGCTTGCTTCCGTGGGCGGCATTTCCAGCGTCCAGCCTAAGCCGTAGGTCAACGTGAACTTAGGACTGACGCGCCAGGTGTCGCTGCCGTAGAAGTTGTAGTAGGGAATCGTGACTTTGTCGAAGGCCGGCGTCAGGGGGGGATTCAACGTCAGGCTGCTTCCGGACCGGGTATAGGCAATCTGCGAGATCGACACCAGACCCAATACTTCGGCGTAATCACGGCCATAGTTCCTGGAAGAACCCGAAAAACCAGGCGGAGTGAAGCCGGTCATATCGATTCCCGCTCCGGTCGAGACTCCCAATTGATAAGTCGGGTAGTAGTTGATGCCGCCGCCGTTGTCAGTACGGGAGTGCCAGTTGAAGTTGTGGATGTACATGCCGCCGAACTGGACCATATGCTTGCCATGGATCCAAGTCGCGTCATCGCGGATCATGTTGTCCTGACCGTCCCAGAAACGAGTACGCGTGTTCTGTGTATTTACGTTGTACGGAGCGAGCACCCCAAGCGCGCTCTCTCCGCCGGGCTCTAGCGCTCCGCCGAGGCCGGGAAACTGCGTCACGCCTCCATACCTGCCCCACTGCCACCAGTTGCGCAGGTAGCTGTAGCGGATTGAGTTTGTCCAGGTACTCGACAGGTTGGCGTCAGCTCCGACGACTAAGAACCATGGCTGCTGGGGAAGGCTGGCGAGTGAGTGTGGGACCCCTAACGTACCGCCCGGTGCCAGTCCACCGATATCCACCTGCTGGGTGCCGGCATTTGACAGGTTGTAGTAGCGGTAGCTGCTCATGAAGTGCCACTTGTCACCGAAGTCGTGGTCGATACGCGCCACTGCGAAGTTCGAAGACTGAGGAATTGAGAGGTTGGAGACAAAGCCGAGAACGTTGTTTCCGTCGCAACGAAGGGAGCTGAGGCTGCACCCGACCTCATTCGACAACGGCATGTGGCTCCAAAGCTGCTGGACCATTGGGTTTATACCGAGACCTCGCGGATCGCAGAGACCATTGGGACTAGAGGGGCAGGAAGCCGGCGCATATGTAACGCCGTTGAAAGTCACGGGCGTCGGATTCAAGTTGTATGTCACGCCGCCGAAGGTCAACAACCCAAGTCGCATCGCCGCCGAGGGAACAGCTCGCTCGTAGGTAACGGAGTTTGTGCCGAAGCGGAAGCCCTCGTAGTTCCCGAAGAAATACGTCTTGCCGCCCAGAACCTTCTTGGAGATGATTGGACCGCCTATCGCCCCGCCGAAACGGTTGTAGTGATAAACGGGGATCGGGGTACCGGTGAAGTTGTTCTGCCAGGTATTGGCGTTTATGCCGTTGTCGAGGTAGTACTCATACCCCGTGCCATGCCACTGGTCGGTGCCGCGCTTGGTGACAATCTGTACCTGCGCGCCAGCCGAGCTATTGAAGTCCGCCGCCTGTCCGGCAACATTGACCTTGAATTCTTCGACGCTGTCGGCGGGAGTAGGCATCACGCCCGTAGCACCTGGTGCCCCGGTGCCATTGCCGAGTTGGGATCCGGCGCCACCTGTCGGATCGCCGGCATAGCTGGTTGTGTACACGCTCATGCTGCCATCCATGTCGTTCGTGTTGTTGCCGCCATCAAGCTGGAACGAACTCTGGTCCACGGATGCTCCGGCCACGCTGCCATCAGGACTGATGCCGGATTGCAATGTGAGGAAGGTGCTGGTATCGCGCTGAATGCTGGGCAGCGCATTGAGAGAAAGGGTCCCTACTTGGTTGCCGACTGTAGCGTTCAAAGTCTGCAACTCGACACCGGACGCTTCCACTTCGACAGTCTGGCTTTCGGTGCCGACCTTCATGGTTACGTTGTTGGTCGTAGTCTCACCGACTGCGATCACATCGTTCGGAACGCTCACCTTCGCGAATCCCGTCTTCATGAAGGCGGCGTCGTATGTGCCCGGCGGAACGTTAACGAACGTATATCGACCAGCGGTGTTGGTGGTCGTTGTTCGTACCGCCTTTGTGGCTGTATCGGTGAGGGTGACGGTCACATCGGGAACGACCGCACCGCTCTGGTCCGTCACCAAGCCAACCACGGTTCCCTGCGAGCCTGTCTGCCCCCAAACAGATAAGGCTGCGCAGCACAACAGCAGTGTTGAAATCACTGCCAAGGAAACAAAAGACAACAAACGTCGAACTAGCTTCATCTCATCCCCCTACGTTGGTGTTGCAAGCTTTCGTGGTGCGGGCTTTCACAAATGCAAAAGTCCGCGTGTTTTTCACGCGACACATAACCAAACAGTCGTGTAAGTAAATCCCAAGTTCCGAGGAGGCAAAAGGCTTGCTGCTGTCCGTCCCCGACATAAGGGCACCGACCCCCGCGGAACAGCTTGTCGCCCTACATTTGTTGTGAGGGACACTATTCCTCGGCATAGGGCCTGCGCAAGACCACGAAAGTGCCAGGCAGTTGTATGGCCCATTAGTTGCAATAATGCGTGAGTCTGTTGGAAGTCTCTGATTCTTATGCAATAATCGCGATCGCGATAGCAAATTCCTAGCGCGGCTTCCAGCCTGCTGCATCATTGCACCGGCTTGCGCCTATTTGCACTTTGCCAGTAGGATTACCGCAATTCGCAACAACTCCGTCACAATCGAGGAACCAAGGATGCGTCGTTCGCTCGTGCTTTGCCTGCTGATTGTGCTTTCTGCTCTTTCCTCATTTGCACAAGTCGATACGAGCCTGATAGGGGGCATGAAGTGGCGCCAGATCGGCCCATTTCGCGGCGGACGCGTACTCGCCGTGGCGGGAGTCCCGGGCGATCCGAATACCTACTATTTCGGCGCTGTCTCGGGTGGAATCTTCAAAAGCACGAATGGTGGATTAAGTTGGACGCCGACCTTTGATCACCAGTCTGTATCTTCGATCGGAGCTATCGCAGTTGCCGACGCCGACCACAATATTCTCTACGCGGGCAGCGGGGAAGCCTGCCTGCGGGGCAACATCTCCTACGGCGATGGGGTGTACAAATCGACTGATGCGGGCCTGACGTGGACGAATGTCGGCTTGAAAGATTCGCGTCACATCGGTGCTGTCATCATTGATCCGCGCAATCCTGACATCGTGCTTGTAGCAGCTCTTGGGCACGCATGGGGTCCGAACACGGAACGCGGCGTGTTCCGCACCCCTGACGGTGGCAAGACCTGGCAGAGGGTCCTATATAAGGACGAGAACGCCGGTGCGATTGATGTTGTCTTCGATCCCAAGAATTCCAGCATTGTTTACGCGGCATTGTGGCAGGTGCGTCGCCAGCCCTGGAATTTCAACAGTGGTGGCCCGGGCAGCGGTCTCTACAAGTCCGTCGACGGCGGGCTGACGTGGAAGCAGCTTCAGGGCCACGGTCTGCCAGACGGGGAATTGGGACGCATCGGTATTTCCGTCTCGGGCGCCGACTCCAACCGTGTTTACGCAATCATCGAGGCGAAGGAAGGCGGAATCTACAGGTCCGATGACGCCGGCGCTATGTGGACGCGCGTCAATAACGACGAGCGCTATCGCCAGCGCGCCTGGTACTACATGCATATCTTCGCGGATCCGAAGAGCGCCGACACGGTTTACGTGCTGAACACCGGTGCTTTTCGCTCTACCGATGGCGGCAAGACGTTCGAACTCCTGCCGGCACCGCATGGCGACCATCACGGATTGTGGATCGATCCCACAAATCCCCAGCGCATCATGAATAGCAATGACGGCGGCGTGACGATTTCTGTCGACGGCGGCAAGACTTGGACGCGGCAGGACAACCAGCCGACTGCACAGTTCTATCACGTGGCCGTGGACAATCACTGGCCCTATCGCGTTTATGGTGCCCAGCAGGACAACTCGACCGTCGCCATCGCTAGCTACAGCGACGACGGTGTCATCGCGCGTCAGGATTGGTTTGAAGTCGGCGGTGGCGAAAGCGGATACATCTCGCCCGATCCACGCGACCCTGAGATTGTCTACGCGGGCTCTGATGCGGCGATTATCACCCGCTACGATCGTCGCAACAATCATTTGCAGGACGTCTCGCCGTACCCTCTCGACACGTCCGGCAATGGGGCAGACGTGCAAAAGTACCGCTTTCAGTGGACCGAGCCGGTCTATGTCTCGCAGTACGACTCCAACGTGATCTATAGCGCGTCGCAGTATGTGATAAAGACCTCGGATCGCGGCCACAGTTGGGTGCCCATAAGCCCAGACCTGACTCGCAATGACAAGAACAAGCAGAAGCCGTCGGGCGGCAACATCACGCTCGACATCACCAGTGTGGAGTACTACGACACGGTCTTTGCGATTGCCGAGTCTCCACTGAAGCAGGGAATGCTTTGGGCGGGCACCGACGATGGCCTCATCCACCTGACTCACGACGACGGCAAAACTTGGGAGAACGTAACCCCGAAAGACATGCCGGAGTGGGCGCTTGTCAGCATTATCGAAGCTTCACATTTTGATCCAGGCACTGCCTACGCAGCGATCGACCTACACAAACTCGACAGCATGACGCCGCTGATCTACAAGACGCACGACTTTGGCAAGACCTGGACGCGGATATCGAACGGCATTCCAGCGGGAGCGTACACCCGCGCGGTGCGCGAAGACCCCAAGGTGAAAGGCCTGCTCTATGCCGGAACCGAAACAGGCATGTACTTCTCCGTGGACGACGGAGCTAACTGGCAGTCGCTTCAGCTCAACCTGCCGAACTCGCCGATTCACGATCTTGCGGTAAAGGACGATGACTTAGTCGCCGCAACCCACGGCCGATCGTTCTGGATTCTTGACGACATCACCCCGTTGCGCCAGGCTGGCCCGGGTATTGCGAGCGAAGAATTCCACCTGTTTCAGCCTGCAACCGCAACCCGGCTGCATTTCCCGGATGCGGTCGAGCGCAAGCGCCCGGTCGGCGACAATCCTCCGAAGGGCGCGATCCTTTATTACTATTTGAAGTCCAAACCAGCTGATAAAGAAGAAATCACGCTGGACATCACCGACGCGCAGGGCAAGCGCGTACGTCACCTGTCGAATCTGGAGGAAACCAAGCACGAACAGCCTCCCGAGTGGCCTGACCTCGAAATCGCATCGAACCTGATTCCGGCCAATGCCGGCATGAACCGATTTGCCTGGGACTTTCGTTACGATCCACCCGTGCAGATTCCCGGTGCGTTCTATACCGGCGACGCGCCGCGCGGGCCGTTGGTGAATCCCGGCACGTATCAGGTGAAACTCACAGTTAAAGGTCGAAGCCAGACCGCGCCGTGGCAGGTGACGATTGATCCGCGCATCCAAAGCCAGGTGAGCAACGCCGACCTCGAACAGCTATCGGATCTAGCATTCAAGACGCGTCAGGACATCGACTCGCTACACCGCGCGGTCAATCAGATCCGTGGCTTGCGGGCCAATCTGGAGACACTCGAGAGATGGACCTCTCAAGGCTCGCCCAACAGCGAGGTTGTCGCTGCCGCCAAGGCGCTCGATCAGAAAATGACGCCGGTGGAAGAACAATTGATCCAGGTGAAGATGAAAAGCTCCGAGGGCAACCTGCGTTATCCCAACATGCTGAACGAGCAATATGCCAGCTTCAACGACATCATTACCAGCGTCGATCAGGCCCCTACCGCGCAACAGCAGCTTGTCTATGACGACCTGCACACGCGCTTGACCGCGCAGCTCGCGAAATGGCAGGAAATCCAGCGCACTGACGTTCCCGCGCTGAATGACGTTATGCGCAAGAACGGCGTGCCGTCGCTGACAGTTGGAGACGGAAAGGGAGACTGAGAAGCTTTCGGGAGCGGTTATTTGCTTTCCACAGGCCCTTTTATGGCGACGAGATACTCGACAATCTGCTTTTGTTCCTCCGGGGTGATGGGCGCGCCATAGGCGTCGACCATCTTCTTGACTTCCTTCTCCCAGACCGTCTGTGAAAAGTGTGGCTGCATCGTGACGTATCGCGCGCTGTGGCACAACAGGCAATGCTGTTGAAACGCGGCCAGGTTCGGTCCCGGTGGCACGTCGAGGGGGTAATTCGGCAACGTAATCTCCTCGACCGCGCTCTTCGATACCTTTCTAGCCTTGGATGGCGTGTCGGGCTGTTGCGAAGCCGCGCTCGCCACGAGGGCCAGCGCTATCAGCAGAACGAACATCGATTCGCGTCGCTTCATGCCACCACCACATCGACGTGCTCAATCACGTCTCGTTGATAGCCGCTGCGGTTCCACTGCGAGGTCGCCTGGTGCTGTCCGTCATTGCTGGTGGCCCTGACCTGCAGGCGGTAGTTTCCCTTTGCCACGGGCGCCCACTCGATACGCCAGAGCCGCCAAGAGTACTTGCCAAGGTCGGTGCCGAGCGTCGCATCGCGCCACGTTTTTCCGTCATCCGTCGAAACTTCAACTTTGCGGATACCTGAGCCCCCATCGTTGGCCACACCTTGTAGGGTATAGCTCTTGCCGGCGACGAACTGCTCGCCGGGCGACGGCTTCACAAAGATCGATCGCACCGCCATGCGGCTGATGGGTACAGTTTTCGCCGCCAATTGTTGTGGAGTCTCTTCGGCCCCAGCGTTGTCAGGAATACGATACGCCGTATCCATGAAGAAGATCTTCGGCGGCTGATCGAGAACCGTAATCGAGCTCAGTGACTTCACCCAGTAGGTGGAATACCAGCCCGGAACCACGAGGCGGATGGGAAAGCCGTTCAGCATTGGCAACGGTGCATCGTTCATTTCGTACGCCAGCAGCACCTCAGTGTCGCGCGCGCGCTCAATCGACAGCGATTTCTCGTAGCGTGGCATTTGCGGAAGCGGCGCGGTGTCCAGTCCGCGCAATCCCACTTCGACCGCACCCGGTTTCACGCCCGCCGCATCCAGCACATCTTTCAACCGCACGCCCTTCCAGCGGGCATTGCTCATTGCACCGTTACCCCATTGGCCTCCCGGCACCCGCGGTTCGAAGAAGCTTCGCGAATTCCCCGCGCACTGGCAGAGCGCTACCAGCGAAACTGGCTCGAACTTTGTACGTAATTTTTGAAGCGACAAACTCAGCGGATTGTGCACATGCCCATCCACCGCGAGACGAAACGTTCCCGTATCCACGGACGTCGGAACCCCCGACAGGTGCCACCGCACAAAGAACGCGTCGTTTGGCGTGAGGTCGGTCGTGAAGTACCGCAGTGGAGTTTCCAGTTGCGGCGGGCGATCGGTCAGCAGAATCAATTCAGCCTTTTGCGGATAGCGAACCAGTTCTGCCGCACTCGCACTCTCGGCCCATACATCCGGCACGAGGTCAGGGATCACATACCTGCCGCCAAGAAACCGACTGGCAGCGGCATACCCGCCCAATGACGCGAGCATCCGTGCGAAGTTT
>Ga0306921_10002801_pt1 | contig 17520 bp, 13 predicted proteins | sample sta12Cox44000080_FD_203760 | JGI IMG/M metagenome (GOLD analysis project Ga0306921, IMG submission 203760) | Lab enrichment of tropical soil microbial communities from Luquillo Experimental Forest, Puerto Rico - statoxic.12C.oxic.44.000.080 (v2)... | ecosystem: Environmental > Terrestrial >... | reverse complement strand
GCGACATAGCACGCTATACCGTTCGCCCATCGTCTGACGCCCCGAAGGATGTTGGAGACCTAACAGAACCAGAGTTTGCGCAACTGACGATGCGCATCATCAACACAGCGACGCCAGACGTAAAGATTACAGATTCGATGGCGGCAACCGCCAAGGCCCTTGGGGTCATGATAGCCATGACGGCAGACCGAGGTTATGTCGGTTTCGACGAAACACTCAGATGGGGACAGAACGCCGTTATTGGCTTTGCGCGCGATGCTCACCGACGCATTTGCTCGGAAAGGAACGTAGCCCCTTAGCAGGGCTGATGCTGACGATCCAACATGGACGCCGCTTGTCCCATCCGCTGGCTAGAGCCGCCATAGCTCCGGCCAATATCAGCCACAATCTGGTCAACGAATAATTCCGGACCTGTGTCCTCAACAACACAGTCAACGACGAACGGTTAGAGTATTTTTCTGCCCAGTCTCAGCGGGGATCGGGGGAGGGAGCACTATAAGTCAGACACGTCGGAGGTGCGTCTGGCGCGAGGAATAAGGCTCATGCGTTCCAGCGAGAAGAGCGATGACGAAGCGCTGGCCCTGGCCCTGCGCTTGGCCGCAGACGCGAGAAACATGCAACGCTATTGCGAAGAACTGCGTCAGATGACCATTACCATCCCATCTTGGAACGACGCGGTCAACGGCGACCACATTAAAGTCAATCGAAACGACCGCCGCATCCGCATCAGTCAGGGCCACGATATCGTGGTCCTATCAGTCGATCAGGGCCGCGCGCTGGCGCACGCCATCCTCACTGTTGCGAGAGCCACGACACTGCCGTCTTCCGGCACGAGCGCGCGCACTGTAACGGCTGGCGGCACGCTGGCGACAGAAAAATAGCGGAATGAGCAGCAACGTCGCTTGTCGCCAGAGATGGCGCTCTACGTGCTGCGCCTCGCGGTGGTCACTGCAAACGCTTACGCTGGCCTTTGGTACGAATACTGTTGGGTGCCTGCACGCGAGCAATAGCGAGCCGAGCCTCTACGGAGGCGCTACAGCGCGCCAAGTGCCCTCGACCATCACAATAGCTCAAATTAGCGCCGCGCCCTCTCAGAATCGCCCCGCTAGGTCACGGCGGCACCTAGTAATGGGGCCCCCATAGGCTAGATACCCCATAACCAGGGACATACCTATAATAGGTGTACACGGAAAACCCTATTAGGGTTTAATAGGTACACGGAAAACCTATTAGGCCCCCAGTTCTGGAAACGGGAGCTATTCACAGTCCGCCAGGGACGTTTGACGGCGACGCCCGGCGGCGGGTCAGCGGGGAACCCCCCTCTGAAGGTCCCATAAGCGGAATTTCAAAAAAATCGTCGCTCGATTTCTTTTCTGTTCCCTTTCTTTTCCCCCGCAATGACTGTGAAACAAATGCTCTTGCTTTCGACAGTCAATCGAGAGCCATGCTGAATTATCCAATGATATCAATGCCCCAACGACTACGTTGCGCGAGCACATTCGCGAATATCAACGGATCAACGTCATCGACAGAGCAGATGAACCAGCAAAAGCAAGGTCGCGATGATGGAGATCGAGGCAAAAGGTCTGAAATCATGTGCGTTAACGCGCGATCATCCTCTAGTGCAGCGGCTGCGCCAACAAGAGCAACGCCGCGATGATGCTGAGCGAGACGAGGATGTCAGTGATCATGATGCAAGCGCGCTCGAGCACACGATATCATCTCCTACCAGCAAAACCATGCAATCAATCATGAGCTATCATCGAAGGGCCTTGGCTAACATGACCTTTGCACCAAACTTCTTCTCGAGTCGTTCACGTACGCGGCTATAACGGTGATAGCCTTTCTTACCCAGCAAGGCCTCGAGGCGAGAGATTTGCAACAGCGGCCGTGTGGCTCGGCCGAGTGTTTGTGAGAGTGGGATAGCATGCAGGCAATGGCGACAAGCCAATTGGCGAGCATGATAATACAGTGTTTGCACTGATCTACCGCACATGCAGAGAAACGTATGGCGAACACCAAAGCCTGTTCGGATAGGTTTGAGTTTGAATATTTGTGTTGGTCCGATTGTTCCGCGATGCATCGGGCGGTGATAGAACTCAACGTTCGAGCAACAAACCTTGGCGCTAGTAACCTGGGGTATTTTGAATGACAAATCGACAACATGAGTTCGATTGTACATAGCAGGAATATGCAAATGTGTGGTTTGAATTGATGGTAATTGTTCGATAATGAGGCGCGGCGCACGGCTACCTTTCGGATGGCGTCGCAGTCCTTCACGCAATTGCCGGGGCATCATCGTATGTACATTCCAATTGGGCGGTTTTTGAATTTTCCCACCACTGGTAAAAAATCCCAAAACCTCATTGAATTTGCTCTTGGACGCTATCGCGAATTGCCTCGAGCTGCTCGATAAATCTGTTGTTGACCTCGATCGCCCGTTGAATTGAAGCCTCATCGGGCTCTTCGAAACCGACACTCATCAATAGCTTTCGGCCAATATCCTGCATGCTTGTGGCTTTTTTGAAATCAAAGGTATCGTCAGTCGTAGGCTCAGAGATGGTAACGAGCTTGGCAACAATCTCGGCGAACTTGGCTGGATTATCTCTGCGCAAGCCGTCGAGTATTTCACCACCGTGCTCGCGCCATTGCTCTGCCAACGCCTCGATGAACGCGCCCGAAAGCCTATTGCGTGTCGATGGCGATTCACCGTAGCGATTGCCTGATTTGCGCGTCCTCATCACAATCCCCAATGCGGGTTGCCCTGAGATAAATTAGCAAAGGGCGCAGCACTAAACCTATAACAGCCCTTATCTGGAAGCGGAACGTCGTTCTTATATACAGGACAGCGAGCCGAGTCCAGAAACACTTGTTAATCCGCTCGCAATCGAGCACTGGTCGCCAGCAATTGCAGCCTCTCGCCCGCCGGCGGTCACGCTCTTGCATCGTCGACGGCGAGGCCGTGTGCTGCGACGAGGGCGGCAGTCTGCTGAGAACCAGTCTCCGCAGCAAATTCCCTCTTAACAGGGAATTTTGCAGAATCCGGCCGTCCACGGCGATTTTTGTGTCTGTTGAGCGCGCGGATTCAATAGCTTACAGGCGAATTCCCTGCGCAACGAAACAGGGAATTTCAAAATGTGTATCAGGGAATTTTTGTCGAGGAACAGGGAATTTTAATCCGGAGCGCTCAGCCCTGGAATCCGAACGTGCGAATGTGCGCGCGCGCGCTCATGCTTAGAACAACGGCCGGATAGCGGCCGCGACGGCGAAGGCCTGAGCGTCTCCGTTGGCGAAACCGGCGATCTGCAACCCTAGCGGCAGACCGTCATCCTGCAGCACGGGCAGGGAGATGGCGGGGATGCCGAGCAACGAGGCATGCACCGTACAATTGGGATCGCCGGTGGAGTCCAGACCTAACGGTGCGCCTGCCGGCGCCGACAAACTGATGCAAGCGTCGCAATCGGTTTCCAGCGCCGCGTAGCACGCGCGCACTTTCTCGCGGTGAGCAAGGTCTTCCCGATATTGATCGAGGGTCATGCGCTCGGCCTGGGCAAGCCGGTCGAGCATGGCCCGGCTCAGCTTATTCGCGTCCCGCTCGCGATAGGTGTTGAGAGGCCAGCGCCATTCCCACGCATTGATGCGCATGGAGAGTGGACGCGCGTCTTCGATCGCAGCGGCGACAGCGGCGACCTTGTTATCCGCCTGGCTCGCTAAGATCTCGATCCCGGCGGATTTGACCCGCTCCAAGGCTTTGGCCATCGCTCCCTTCGCGCCCGCCGACACCGCGGCCCAGCCGGGCGTTTGGAGGAAAGCTAGGCGGCGCGGCTTGCGCGCTGCCGGCGCGCGCCGCGGCCCAAACAAGCCCGGATATCCCGGGTCTCCGCCAGCGTGCGCGGCAATCTCGTAAGCGACCTGCCAGGCGTCTTCCAATGTGGTGGCGAGTACGCCGGTGGCGCTCTGGCTCAATCCATCATAACTACCGCCGCGATTGAGCGCGCCGACGCTCGCCTTGAAGCCCACACAACCGCAATAGCTAGCGGGCCGAATGGTCGAGCCGATTACCTGGGTGCCGAGCGCGGCGCTGAGCATTCCCGCCGCCACTGCCGCCGCCGAGCCACTGCTCGATCCACCAGGCGTGCGTCGCAGATCATGCGGGTTACGCGTACCGCGCGGCTCAGTAGCTGCGAATTCCGTGGTCACGGTTTTCCCAACAATGACCGCGCCAGCTTCGCGCAGCGCCGCTACGCTCGCGGCATCGCGCCCGGAGCGCCAGCCCGCGAAGAGCGGCGAGCCGTTCTCGGTCGGCATGTCGGCAGTCTCAATGATGTCCTTGATACCGAGTGGCATACCGTCGATGGGCGAGCGCGGCCGAGCTTGGCGCCAGCGTTCGGTGGATTCGTCGGCGGCTACACGCGCGCGCTCAAGATTAAGGTGCACGAATGCACCAATCCTTGGCTCGAGTGCAGCGAGATCGGCAAGGCAGCGCTCGAGAAAATCGCGCGGTGTATCGGCGCCATTGGCAAAGCGCGCCGTGGCGTCAAGGTAAGGCTTCTGCACGAGTTTGAGCTTTTCTTCCGGCGCCAACATGATGATGCGCTCCGCTACTTGAGGCCGCTACCTTTTGCCCGCGTGATAACTAATGGACTCCATAGAGCAGGAGCCACGTTTCGATTTCCTGACCGAGATCCCGAAGGATGGGTCCGCTGTTTCGTCTCGCTGAGGACGACGTTTGGAACAGCTCTGAACGAATAGTCGTTCTGAGCGTCAGGATCATTCGACCAAAGCGAGCACACGTGCTGGGCTTGCGTCTCCACCCTTTATCCTGAGCGGCGCTGCAATCAGCACGAACCTGCTCTTGCCAATCTGCGAGAGATTGGTGACGAACTGAATCATTGGGATGCCTTTTTCGAGCAGGGCAAGATGGTTTGCCACCCAAACTTCACCTGGGTCGAGTTTGACACCCCGCCAGATCGCCTTTTCCGGAAACACATCCATCGCCACCGCGGGCACATTTTTCTTTGCCATTAGCTCACCCACGCCGGGCTCCAGATAAGGCATCTGTTCCCAGAACCCGGGTTTGCCCCACATCTTCTCCGTCCAACCTGTATTAATTACAGGAATCAGATTCGGACCGAACTCAACCCCGGAATCCAGAATGTCTTTCACGGACACAGAAGAATCTGGCCCCTTGTTCGGCAAGTTAATCAGCACTCCCTCTTTCGCAACTCGCCACAGAGGAACCTGATCGACCGGCTCTCCTTTATCAACCATGTGCCGTGGCGCATCGATGTGAGTGCCATTGTGTACTAGGATGGAGAGAACCGAAATCATTGACCGGCCGTTGACCGCCAAATTATTGGCTAACGTCATGCCTTCGGTCCGCAATAACTCCTTTTGAGCCTCGGTGATGGCTGCGACAACGGTCACCCTGGACGGATTTTCCGCGTAAGTCTTTAGTCCGGGAATTCCTGCCATGTTGCTTTCGATCGGTAGCGACAGATCGACGACCCGAGTGTAGTTCAGCTGAACCGGCGTCTGGGCCCACCCGACGGACGCTATCCCGAGCGCGCTCAACGCAAAGGTCAAACGGACGCACTTCTTCGACATGTTTCGCTCCTCTTAGGCGGGGCACCTACAGGATGAGACATTCATTTCAGTGACAGTGGAGCCGTTGCTGTGTACGATAAGTGCGGTTCGTATACGTGTCAAACCGCGGAGTTTGGCAGGGCTTTTGGCCCCCATTATGAGAACAACTTTCATTCTCGCTTTGCTTCTTTCAGCGTTCGGGTCTTCCCGCGCGATTGCTCAAAACATGCCGGCGTGGTCACCCATCCGACCGGTTCGGATAGTGGTTCCATTTCAAGCGGGTGGTCGGATCGATGCGATCGGCCGAATTGTCAGTCAGCAGCTCAGTGAGCAGTGGGGGCAGACCTTCCTCGTCGAAAATCGGACCGGCGGCGGTGGCATTCGATCACATTTATAATCTTATTGAAAATCCAATGCCCTGGTGGTCAACTCATCGACTATATCCCAAGGTAAGCCGCCCGAATGCGCGGCTCCTTCGCGAGCGTCGCGCCCGCCCCTTGCAGCACCACCTTGCCCTGATCGAGGACATAGGCCTGGTCGGCGATCTGCAACGTCGTTTGGACATTCTGTTCGACGATAAAGATCGTGACGCCGTTATCGCGAATCCGCTCGATGATTTGGAAGAGTTGCTCGGTGATGACGGGCGCAAGGCCAAGGCTGGGCTCGTCCAGCATGAGCAGCCGCGGACGCGACATTAAGCCACGCGCCAGCGCCAGCATCTGCTGCTCGCCGCCGGACATGGTGCGCGCCGCCTGCCGGCGCCGCTCGGCGAGCTTGGGGAAGAATCCATATATCTCTTCCTGAGTCGTGCTCATTCGTGCGCGCGCACGCGGCACGAAAGCGCCCAGCTTCAGATTTTCCTCCACGGTGAAATCGGAGAAGACCTGTCGTCCTTCCGGCACCAGCACAATGCCCATCCCGACGCGCTGCGGCGGCGGAAGCCGGTGAATCGGCTTTCCCTCGTGCAGGATCCGGCCGCGATTGGCCTGGATCAGCCCGGCGATGGTACGCATCAGCGTCGTCTTGCCTGCGCCGTTGCTGCCGAGAAGCGCGGTGATGCTTCCCGGCTCCACTTGCAGCGACACGCCGTTGAGGACCCGGATGCTGCCGTATCCCGCAAAGAGGTCATCCACTTCAAGCAGGGCGAGCATGTTCAAATCCTGCGCCGAGATACGCTTCGATGACACGCGGATCGCGGATGATCTCGTTTGGAGCGCCTTCCGCGATCTTGACGCCATGATGGATCACGATGATGCGCTCGGCGAGTCGCATCACCGCCGCCATCACGTGTTCGACCAGGAGAACCGTCAGGTTCAGTTCTCTGCGGAGTCGCGCGATGATCTCGCAGGCTTCCGCGACCTCTGTCGGCGTCAGTCCGGCCATCACTTCGTCCAGCATGAGCACGTGCGGCTGGGTGGCGATAGCACGGGCGACCTCCAACCGTTTGTGAGCACCCAAGGTCAGCTCCGATGCGCGGCGTCCCTTCAGCGAGGCAAGACCTACGGCTTTGATGATCTCCTCGGCCTCTAGACGCGCCTGCACGCCGCCTTGCTGCGCGCGGCCGAACAGCGCAGCAATCTCCACGTTTTCCTCGACTGTCATCGCGAGAAAGGGTCGGACGATCTGAAAGGTTCTTGCGATACCGAGCTGGGACACGCGAAACGGCGGCAGGTTGGCGATCGACTGGCCATCAAGACGGATATCGCCCGACGTCGGTTTGAGATTCCCCGCGATGACGCTGAACAGAGTGGTCTTGCCCGCACCATTGGCGCCGATGAGGCCGATCAATTCGCCGCGCTCGACGCTGAAGCTCACGTTGTCGATGGCATTGAGCCCGCCGAAACTCTTCGTGACTTTCTGCACTTCGAGCAGTGCCATGTCACTTCGCTCCGCGGCTTTCCAAACGGTCTCTCAGCGGGGCGAGCAGGCCGAGCAAGCCTTGGGGCACCGCCAGCACGAACGTGATCAACAGGCATCCGAGCAGGATCATATAGACGAGCGGAAAGCGCACCCACAGCGTCTCCGATAGGCCGACCAGAAACAGCGAGCCGAGCAGCGCGGTAGCTGGGGTGTTACCGCCGCCGATGACCGCGATGCAGATCATCGTCAGCGGTACAGTCGGATCGAAAATGGTGTCGGGCTCGAGATAGCCGGAACGCATCAACATGATTCCGCCGACCAAGCCCGGGATGATCGCCGAGATAGCGAATGCCACGACCTTGTACTTGACGGTCGGGACCCCAATCGTTTCTGCGGCGACTTCGTCCGACTGGATAGCCCGCAGGCCGGAGCCGAAACGGGAATACCGGATGACCGCGAGCAGCACGACCGCGGCAGTGGCCATAGCCAGGAACAGCCAATAGATGATTTCGATCGGCGGTGCTCCGATGATCAGACGGCCGCCGATCTGGAGCGCGGTCTCGATCTCGATCACCACGAACTTGACGAATTGCGACAGGCCGAATGTGAGCATCACGAAATACGGCCCGCGCACGCGAAGGCAAGGATATCCCGCGATGAGAGCGAGCAGGGCCGCGGCAACGCCGCCGGCCGCAACACTAGCCCACATCGGAACCGAAAGCCAAAGCAGGGCGGTCACATAGGCGCCGATCCCGTAGAACACGGCATGGCCGAGAGATATGTATCCGGTCAGCCCGGAAAAAACGAGCCAACTCGCCGATAGGGCCATCCAAGCCAGCAGATTGATGCCGACCGCGATGATCGGGTCATCCCCCCAAAGCGGCAGACATGCCATGAAGGCCACGATCGCAGCCGCCGCCAGAAGCGTAGGCAGGGCTCTCGACATCAGCGGGTCGCCTGCGACTTACCGAACAAGCCCTCGGGCCGCAGGATCATCACGAGGACGAAGATGCCGTAGACGAGCAGCGAACGGTAATTCGAACCGACGAAGGCGAGCCCGTAGGTTTCGATTATGCCGAGCACGAACGCGGCCGTGATGCCGCCGAACAGATTGCCGAGGCCACCCAGCATGATGACCACGAACGCCGAGATGCTGTAGCCGAAGCCCATGATGGGCGAGATCGGCTCCATCATGCTGACCAGCACTCCACTGGCGCATGCCAAGCTGAAGCCGAAGCAGAGGCTCACGAGATAGATGCGCGGGAGATCGATTCCGACGATCCACGACGCGTCGCGATTCTGGATCACTGCGCGCGTGGCAAGTCCGAACAGGGTAAAGCGAAGATAGGCCGCGGTCGCAAGCGCGAGGAACGTAGAAATGACGAGTGTCAGCAGCCGGTTGCCCGTCATCGACATCGGGCCGAGCGCGATCACTTGGTCGAAGTAGCGGTAGGCACGGATATTGTTGGTGAAGAGGAGCGCTGCGCCGTTTTGCAAGACGATCGAGATGCCGAAAAATGCCAGCAGCGAATTGCTTTCCAACCGCTCCTCGCGCGCCGTGCCCTGCATCAGGACCGACACCAATCCTTTGTAGGTCGCCAATCCAAGCAGGATTCCGGTGATCACCGATAAGGGAAGGCTGAGCGCCGGGCCGAAATCGAAAAGAGTGAACACCCAGAACGCCAAGTATGCACCGATCATGACAAAATCGCCATGCGCGATGTTCAAGAGACGGAGCGTCCCGTAGACGAGATTTAAGCCGGTGGCGACGAGTGCGTAGATCGCACCCGCCGCAATGGCCGCTAGGGCGAGTTGAGCCGAGAAAACAACATCGATCATCGCCGGGCCGTCTTAAATGCGGTGCGGCACGAAACGCGCCCCTAGCGCCTCGACGATCGCGTCACGCCCAGGCGGGCTTTTTGATGATTTTGGCCGACGCCTGCTCCGGCGGCCACACCACCTCATTGATGCCGTTCTGGAGCTGGATGAACCCCGGCGGGGCTCCCATGTTCACGTTCTGCTCGTTGTATTTAACGTTGCCCATCATCGTATCGAACGTGGCGCTGCTCAGCTCTGCGCGCAGTTTTTCCGGATCGACGCCCGCCTTCTTGACGGCCTGTTCAAGTATCTGACACGTGATGTAAGCAATGCTGCTGTCTTTGTCGTCGGGGGGCATATTCCAGCGCTTGAGGTATCCGTCGAAAAACTCGGCCGAGCCGGTAGTTTTGGAATGCCGGCTCCAGAAGCCGACCGCCAGGATGCCGTTGGCATTCTCGCCGAAGCGGGACACGAAGCTCGGCTGAGCGGGACCGAGCAGTTCGAAGAAATAGTCCACCTTCAGCCCGAGCTCGCGCGCTTGTGTCAACATCGGCACCGAGTCGTTGAGGAAGGTGATTGCCAGCAAAAAGTCTGGATTCGAGGCCTTGATGCCGGACAGAAGCGGCGTCATGTCCTTGATGTCAGCGGCGTATTCTTGATTGAACACGACCTCCGGTCCCGCTTTCTGCAGTGCCGGCACTGCCGCCTTGCGGAACTCGATGCAGAACGGGGACTGAGCCATGCTGACCGCAACGCGCTTGCTGCCGAGCGATTTGATCAGGTTCGCCACCTCGGCACCCCACATATCGGGAAGCGCCTGGGTGAAGAACATGTATTTTGAATGAGCATCGCGCGCGGCTGTCGTGCCGATCGTGTTCGCAATGAGAGGCCGCTTGAAGCGTTCGATAACCGGCAGAACGCCGAGGTGCATCGGCGAGGCATATGGAGCGAGAAGCAGATCGACACGATCCGTATTGATGAGCCGCTCGTAGGCTTGGGCGGCCTTGTTCCCTTGCGACTGATCGTCATAGACGACGAACTCTATTCTTTTGCGTCCCTCGCCGGCGATTTCCAGACCACCACGCGCGTTCACCTGTTCGCCCCACAGGGTATAAGCCTGCGACCCCACGGGCGTCGACGAGGCGAGCGGTCCGGTCTGCCCGATCGAATAACCGACGCGGACGACGTTGCTCTGGCCGCGAGAGGTCGAAACAAGGGCCGTCGATACCGTCAGTCCAGCGACAAACTCTCTGCGATTCATCATGGCGCTCCTTCGTCGGCGGCTATCTCACAACCCTCTATACCAAGAGACAACGATGTCTCCGATCAAGAGAGCAAATAGTCACATTTGCCATCGGCGTTTTTCGTCAGGAAGTAATGTCGTCCCGCGTTTGCTTGCGGGTTTCATGCTTGCATGACGGTGCATTGCAGGCAAGCGCTGCAGCTCTGTTGCGATTACGCATCCAACCGCCTGCAGCCGTTTTCCACGGTGCCTGCCGTCGGCGACCCCAGCTGCCAACCGTTGTTGACAGGATGGACGAAAATTCTCAACATAGCAATCTTAAATAGCTATTTTGAAAGCCCAATCGAGGAGCGCGAGGCCCCTATGCTCAGAACCGGAGCTGAGTATCTTGCGGCCATCAAAGATGGCCGCAAGATTTACGTCGGCAGCGAGCTTGTCAGGGACGTTACGGAGCATGCGGCCTTTCGCAATTCAGCGAGGTCGTTCGCGGAAATCTATGATCGCAAGCGCTCGGCAGAAAATGCGGAAATCACCAGCTACGAGGAGAATGGCGAGCGCTACTCGGCCTGGTTCTTGAAGCCCGTCGATCGCGACGGTCTGCGCAAGCGCGCAGAGGCGCACCGGCTAGTGGCGAGCTGGACATACGGGCTGCTCGGCCGCTCGCCCGACCACGTTGCCAGCTTTCTCACCGGATTGGCGATGTGCCCGGAGCTGTTCGAATCCAACCGCGGCGGCTTTGGGAAAAATCTCACCGACTATTACGATCGCATGCGGCGCCAGGATTTGTTCGCGTGTTACGTGGTCGTCGCTCCGCAAGGCGCGCGCAATCCGGAGATGTACGCACGCAAGACGAGCATCGCACACGGACTGCAGGTTACAGCGGAAAAGGACGACGGAATCATTCTCAACGGAATGAAGCTGTTGGGAACGGGCGCGGCATTCTCCGATGAGATATGGATCGGAAATCTTCTACCGTTGTCTCCTGATCAAAAAGCACAGGCGGTCACTTGTGCGGTGCCGACGGCCGCGAATGGCGTCAGTTTGTGGGTGCGAAAGCCGTTCGAAAAATACGCTGTGACGCCCTTCGACAGCCCCTTCTCCTCGCGTTTCGACGAATCCGACGCCGTGGCGATTTTCGATGAGGTAAAAGTGCCTTGGGAGCGCGTCTTCCTGCTCGATGACGTACAACAATCTCGCGAAATGTACTTCCGAACGCCGTCGCACGTGATGGGCAATCATCAATCGATAGTGCGTTACCACGAAAAGTTGAAGATCATCCTCGGCTTTGCCTATAAGGCGGCCGAGATGAACAATGTGCTGCAGGTTCCCGCCGTCCGCGAAGCGCTTTCTAAGCTTGCGGTGGCTGAAGCCGGGTTGCGGGGGTGGATCGCGGGCCAGATCGAGGATGCCGAGACGTTCAGCCCCTACCTTCACGTCAATCGACGCCAGCTCTATGCCGCGCTGAACTGGTGCACGAACAGCTACTACCAGATCACAGAAAGCGTTCGCGAGATGCTGGGTGCCGGACCTTTTCTCATGCCGGCGGACGTCAGCGCTTTGACTGACCCGGCCCTGCGCCAGACATTCGAGCGCTATTGGGCGGCGGGCGAAGCGAGCGCGATCGACCGCCTGAAATTGATGAAGCTTGCCTGGGACTACCTTGGTTCGGATTTTGCCGCACGGCATACCCAATACGAGCGCTTCTATGCCGGACCACAGTTCGTGCATGCGTTCTACAACTTCAACAACTGTCCGTGGGACGAGCACAAGCGACACGTCGAAGATTTGATGTCCGGCATGGAAGTCCCCGACGTCTCGGAAGAGAAACCATTGCGCTCCGCGGGCGGCTCTCCTCGATAGCATCTTTTCCCTGCAGCTTTGGAGGTCGGGATCGGCATTTGGCGATGAGAGAGAGAAAACGTCGAGCTCGCGCGCAGTTCAAACTGCCAGGCGCTTCGCGCGCTTATCGAGATTTCGATACCAATCTACGAGCGAGCGAGATTCCTCCCGGCGATACGCGGCTGCGCGAGTTTGTCGCTGATTTTTACGCTGCCGTATCGATGATGCGAATACTCAGGCAAGAGATCGCGTCGACGTTGTCGCTGACTTCGGCGGAGCACTCGGTGCTGCTTGCCGTGTGGTACTTGGAACGCAAGAAGGAAATAACGGTGCGTGCGATCGCGGACCATCTGCATGTGGCCGCGGCATATGTTACGTCTGAAGTATCGAGGCTGGTTGCAAAAGGTCTCTTGACCAAAACGCGTGACAAGCTCGACCGCCGCGCCGTGAGCGTTGGTCTGACAAAAAGGGCGCGAGATTTGCTTACACGGTTAGAGCGGATCCTGGGCGACGTTAACCGCCCGCTGTTTTCGGGATTGTCGTATCGCGATCTTGCATCCGTCCATCGGTTCCTCCGCGCCATCATTGAGAACGGATCCGATGCGATCAGGGCCGCGCAACGGTTCGAATCCGGTCCTCGTCGTCGGCGGATAGGCGATAGCTTGGGCCGCAGTTGCAGCTGAAACTTCTTCGGGTCGCGGCCAGGTTGACAAGATGACCAAATCCGCGATTTGGGACTGCATCTCCGGCTTCTGCGGTGTTGAAACCAATGTCCCCCTGATTTTGACGCAGGTCATGGCCGTACCGGAGGTTCAGCGGGTTTGGCCCGTGCCAGAGCGTCGAGCACGCGCTCGGGCGTGAACGGCTGGTGCGTAATCCTGGCGCCGAGGGGTCGAAGCGCATCGTTGACCGCGACCCAGACCGCGCCCATCGCGCCGATCAGCCCAGCCTCCCCGATGCCCTTGGCGCCGAGCCTCGTGGACGTCTCCGGCGTCTCGACGTGGGAGACAACGATGTCCGGCATCTCGTAGGCCATGGGCACGAGGTAGTCGGCCATCGTGCCGTTCAGGAGATTGGCGTCCTCGCTGTAAATGCATTCCTCAAACAGCACCGCGCCGATGCCCTGCACCGTGCCGCCGCGCACCTGTTCGTCCACCAGCAGCGGGTTGACCACGCGGCCGCAGTCGTCGACTGCCCATTGCCCGAGCAGCCTAATGAAGCCGGTGTCGGCGTCGACCTCGACATAGCTCGCCTGCACGCCATTCGCCATGTAGTAGGGCTTGTCGTTGGCGACGAAGCTCGCGTTGACCGACAGCTGCACGTCGAAATCCTTCGGCAGCGTGTCCTGGCGGAAATAGCCGATCCGGCCGACCTCGGCCAGGCTGATGACGCTCAATCCGGTCTTGCTGTTAATCACCTGCCCGTTCGCGAGGCTCAATTCGTCGGCCGGTGTCTGCGTGATGGCGGAGGCGAGCGACAGTATGTTCTCCTTAAGCACCGTGCTGGCGCGCAGCGCCGCCTCCCCGCCGATCGCGGTGCCACGCGAGGCCCAGGCCCCGCCGCCGTAGGTCGAGATCGCACTGTCGTTGCCGGCGACGCTGACCTCATCGACCGAGGTGCCGAGCGTCTCGGCGACGATCTGTGCCACGGCGGTCAGCGTGCCCTGGCCCTGGTCGGTCAGGCTGGTCAGGCAGCGCACCGAGCCCGACGGCTCGAGCCGCAACGTGCAGCCGTCCTGGGTCGAAATCGCCGCGCCGGAAGGGCCGTAATAGGGCGGGCCGTAGGCGGTCTGCTCGCAGAACGTGCCAATTCCGATACCGCGATGGATGCCGCGCCCGCGCAACTCGCGCTGCTCCTGGCGCAGCTTGTCGTAGTCCATCAGCTCCACAAGCCTCTCCAGGCATTCATGGAACGACACGGTCTCGAGTCGCTGGCCACCCGGCGTCACGCAAGGTAGCGCGGATTTCGGCCGATAATTGCGACGTTTGAACTCGACCGTGTCGATGCCGAGCTCGTGCGCGGCAAGATCGGTGAGCAGTTCGCCGACGATGCAGGCAAACGGCATGCCGACGCCGCGATACATGCCGATCAGGTTCTTGTTGACGTAGACGCTGCGCGTGCGCGCCCTGTAGCTGTCGAACAAGTAGGGCGCGCCGGTCATCACCACGGCCATCATGCCTTCGGCGACGTTGAAGCGCATCGGCATGCCGTAGGCGCCGACCGCCCCGATATCGTCAATCTCCATGGCGGTGATCTCGCCCGTTCTCTTGCAGCCGATGCGGCACTTGATGCGGTGATCGCGCGCCTGCGCGTCGGAAACGAACGACTCCAGCCGATCGACGCAGAACTTCACTGGCCGGCCGAAAATCACGCTCGCTACCACCGTCGCGATCTCGTCGCAATGAACGTTGAGCTTCAGGCCGAAGCCGCCGCCGATGTCGGGAGCGACCACGCGGACCTTGTGCTCGGGGATCCCGAGATGACTCGCAAAAATCTCCTGCATCTGGAATGGAGACTGATGGGCGTGGATGACGGTCAGCGAGCCGTCGCTCGGGTTGAAATCGGCGATCAGCCCGCGCGGCTCAAGGGTCATCGCCATCTGGCGCTCGAAGCGCAATTCCTCCTCAATCACCACGTCAGCCTCGGCGAAGGCCTTTGCCGGCTCGCCCTGCTCCATGGTGAAATCGAACGCTAGGTTGTCCGGCATTCCGTGGTGGATCACGGGCGCACCGGGCGCAATGGCCTGGAACTGATCGGCGACGACTGGCAGCGGCTGCCATTCGATCTCGATGAGTTCCGCGGCGTCCTCGGCCTCCGCACGGCTGTCGGCGAGGACGATCGCCGCCGGCTGGCCCTGCCAGACTGCGCGCTCGGCGGCGAACAGTCGCTGCGGGGCGGACCGGTGACCCGCTCGGTGAAGCGCGACGCCGACAAACGGTTCGCAGCGCGGATTGATCTCCACCGCCGTCAGGACGCCGGCGACGCCCGGCGCTCGGCTCGCCCTCTGGACGTCGATGGAAACTAGCTTCGCGTGCGGATGCGGGCTGCGCACGAAGTAGGCGTGCAGCATGCGCGATAGCCGGATGTCGTCGATGTAGCGGCCGTGGCCGGCGAGCAGGCGCTTGAGCTCGCGGCGCGGGATGCGCGCGCCGATTCCGGTCGAGGCGGCCTGTGATGCCATCAGCGTGAGCCCTTCGCGAGCACGGCTTCGATCGCATCGACGATGGCGTGATAGCCTGTGCAGCGACACATGTTGCCGGAGATGTGCTCGCGGATCTCGCTACGCGACAGCTTCTCGCCGCCCTGAACCAGCTCATACGCGGTCAGCAGCATGCCGGACGAGCAGAAGCCGCATTGCGCGGCGTTGCGCGCGATGAACTCCTGCTGCAACTCTGCGAGTCTGCCGTTGTCGGAGAGACCTTCGATGGTCTCAACGGACTTGCCGGAGATTTGCGCGGTCAGCGTCAGGCAGCCGCGCGCGGTGCGACCGTCTATGAGCACCGTGCAGGCTCCGCAGATTCCGTGCTCGCAGCCGAGATGCGTCCCGGTCAGCTCCAGCTCCTGGCGCAGGAAATCGGCGAGATGCTGCCGCGCCTTGGCGCGTCGTTTCAGCGGCTTCCCGTTTAGGGTCGCCACAACCTCGACCTCTTCGTCGCCGATCAGCTCGACATCGCCCATGCGGTCCTCTGCTCCACCATGGAGTTGAGCGCGCGGCGCGTGAGCACCGTCGCCATGTGCAGCTTGGTGTCGGCGCGTAGCCCGGGCGTGTCGTCGGGCTTGACGTCGTTTCGGATCGCGGCCGCGTAGGGCGACGCATCCTCAAGCGGCACCGCGGCGCCGGACAGCGCCGCCGACACCGAGGCCGCGACCCTGGCGCGGTCGACGCAGCCGAAATAGACGATGCGCGCGCTTTCGATCTCACCGGCTCGCAGGATGGCCAGCGCGGCTATTCCGACGAGGGCGAAATCGCCGTGGCGGCGCGACAGTTCGGCGAAGCCGGTGGACGTACCAGTGGGCACCTCCGGGAATTTCACCTCGACGATCAGCTCGCCCGCTCGCAAGTCGGTCTCGAACAGGCCCTTGAAGAAGTCCTCCGCCTTCACCTGACGCTCGCCCTTGGCGCTGCCCAGCACCAGCGTGGCGCCGAGCGCGACCGCGCAGGCCGGCAATTCCGCCGCCGGGTCGGCATAGGCAAGGCTGCCGCCGATGGTGCCGCGGTTGCGGATCGCGATGTGTCCGATATGCGGCGCGGCCTCTGCCAGCAACGGCAGGTGCGCGCGGACGATCGCGGACGATAGGAGATCGCGGTGACGCGTGAGCGCGCCGAGCCGAACCATGCCGTCGGCGTAGGATTGACCCGTCAGCTCTACCAGGTTGCTGATGTCGACGAGAACCTTGGGCGACGACAGCCGCATGTTGAGACCGGCGAGCAGGCTCTGGCCACCGGCGATCGGCACGGCTTCGCCGCCGGCCTCCGCCAGCGTGCGATAAGCTTCCTGCAGCGAGGCCGGCCGAACATAGCGGAAGTTGCGCGCCTTCATGCGATGCGCTCGTCCATGCCGAATGTGGATTGCGACATCCTATTGCAGCTCGGCCTTAGGACAATCCCATGTAGGCCTCGCAGATCGCGGGATCGCTGGCGAGGCCGATGGCGGGGCCCGATTTCGTCACGCGGCCATGATCGATCACGTAGGCGCGGTTCGCAAGCTCCAACGCGTTCATGACGTCCTGCTCGACCAGGAGGATGGCGACGCCAGTAGCGTTGACCTTGCGCAGGGTCTCGGAGAGGAGTTCGACCGCGCGCGGCGCCAGCCCGAGCGACAGCTCGTCGATCAGCAGCACGCGCGGCGCCGCCATCAGCCCGCGGCCGATCGCGCACATTTGCTGCTCACCACCGGAGAGCGTGCCGGCGTCCTGCCGCTGCCGCTCCGCGAGAATCGGGAACATGGCGTAGATCCGCTCGAGATCCGCAGCGATTCCAACCTTGTCGGTGCGCAGGTAGGCGCCCATCAGCAGGTTGTCGCGGATGCTCATGGCCGAGAACAGGCGGCGGCCCTCCGGCACCTGCGCGATGCCAGCGCGGACGAAGTCTGCCGGAGCCGCCTGCGCCATCGGTCTTCCGTCGATGACGATGCTTCCGGCGCTTGGCTGCAACAGACCGGAGAGGCAGCGCA
>Ga0306921_10002800_pt1 | contig 17526 bp, 10 predicted proteins | sample sta12Cox44000080_FD_203760 | JGI IMG/M metagenome (GOLD analysis project Ga0306921, IMG submission 203760) | Lab enrichment of tropical soil microbial communities from Luquillo Experimental Forest, Puerto Rico - statoxic.12C.oxic.44.000.080 (v2)... | ecosystem: Environmental > Terrestrial >... | reverse complement strand
GAAGTGCGGCCAGGTGGATGAGATCGCCGTCGAACCGGAAGACCGCGCTGAAGTTCGCCGTGCACAGCCTGAGCGCATTGGCGGCGATCGTCTCGAAGACGGGCTGCACGTCCGTCGGCGAGCTCGAGATGACTCGCAGGATCTCGCTGGTGGCGGTCTGCTGCTCGAGGGCTTCGCTGAGGCTCGCGTTCTTGGCCTGCAGCTCAGTGAGGAGCCGCGCGTTCTCGATAGCGATGGCCGCCTGGTCCGCGAAGGTCTCCATCAGGGCTATCTGGCTATCAGTGAAGGGCTGGACCTCGAACTTGAAGATCACGAAGACACCGAGGAGCTCGCCTGCCCGCAGAATGGGAATGCCGAGCAGGGTCCGGAGGGCCTCGACGTCCTTCGCGCCATAGGTGAACTCGGGATCGGCGAGGACGTCGTGAATGTGGATCGTGCGCCGCTCGAGGGCCGCCCGCGCGGCCCCACTGTTGCGCCCCGGCGCTATGGGATGCTGCTCGACGAAAGCGATCAGCTCGGCAGAGCAGCCGTGGGCGGCCGCCAACCGCAGCACTTGCCCGTCGAAGCGGAAGACGAAGGCGCGATTGGCCTCGCACAGCCGGACCGCATTCTCCGCCAGCGTGTCGAACACAGGTCGCAGGTCGAACGTGGAGCGCCCGATCACCTTGAGCAGCTCGCTGGTCGCCGTCTGCTGCTCGAGGGAGACGCGCAGCTCACTGTTGCGCGCCTCCAGCTCCGTGAACAGGCGCACGTTCTCGATGGCGATCACCGCTTGCTCAGTGAACGTCTGCAGCAGCGCGATCTGCTTGTCGCTGAAGGGGCGCGGCTCGCCGCGCCAGACGGAGATGGCGCCCACGGCCTGCCCCTCGCGGAGAATGGGTACGGTGAGGATGGAACGGAGGGCGATGGTGTCGCGCAGCGGATGAGTGTACTCGGGGTCCAGTCTCGAGTCCTCGAGGTGTATCACCCGCCGCTCCATGACGGCGCGCCCCGACGTCGTGTCGCGTGCAACCGGTCGCGGGTACGCTGTCCGCAAGGCCGCGATCCCCTCCTCCCCCACGCCTCGCACCGCGGCCAGTGTGAGCTGGCCTTCGTCGATCAGAAAGACGACGCTGAAGGCTGCGTCACAGAGCCGGCGGGCGTTCTCCACGATGGCCTCGAACACCGGCTGCTCATTGGTAGGCGAGCTCGAGATGACGCGCAGGATCTCGCTGGTGGCCGTCTGCTGCTCGAGGGCTTCGCTGAGGCTCGCGTTCTTGGCCTGGAGCTCCGTGAGGAGCCGCGCATTCTCGATGGCGATCGCCGCCTGGTCGGCGAAGGTTTCGAGGAGGCCGACCTGGCTCTCGCTGAAGGGGAGGACCTCGGTCCGGTGGATGAAAATCGCGCCAAGCAGCTCGTCCGCTCGGAGCATGGGAATAGCGAGCACGGTCCGCAGCGGATCGGACTCCACCTGGCCGTAGGTGTATTCGGCATCGGCTTGGACGTCATGGATGTGGATCGTGCGGCGCTCGAGGGCCACGCGCGCCACGGCACTCTGCCGCCCGGGGGTGAGTGGATTCTGCTGGATGAAGGCCCAGCGTTCGGGCGAGACGTTGTGGCTCACGACGGCCCGGAAGAACTGGCCGTCGAAACGCCAGATGGACGCGTGCTTGGCTTCGCAGAGGCGGACCGCGTTCTCAGCGAGGGTCTCGAACACGGGCTGGAGGTCGAACGTGGACCGCCCGATCACCTTGAGGAGCTCGCTGGTCGCCGTCTGTTGATCGAGGGCGACCCGCAGCTCGCTGTTCCGCGCCTCCAGCTCCGTGAACAGGCGTACGTTCTGGATGGCAATCACCGCCTGGTCGGCGAAGGTGCGGACCAGGCCGATCTCACCTTCCGTGAAGGGCGAGCTTTCTTGGCGAAAGACCACGATGGCCCCTACCGGGCCGTCGTCACGCAGCATCGGCACCGCGAGCCCCGTACGATATCCCATGGTGTGGGCTAGGGCCTGGCTGGCCGGAAATGCATCGGCCGACTGCACGTCCACGAGGTGAACCGCCTCACGATCCAGCATGGCCGCCCCACCGATGAGGTCCCTCGCGAGAGGATGCGGAAACGTCCTGGCCGCCGCCTCCCGCCACTCCGCGGTGTGGCCGTGGTGGGCGCCGAAGTGAATCATCCCACCCTCGAGCTTGTAGGCGCCGCCGAAGTCGGCGCGGCACAGGCGCACCGAGCTCTCGGCGATGGCCTCGAAAACGGGCTGCACGTCGGTCGGAGAGCGGCTGATCACGCGGAGGATCTCCGCGGTGGCCGTCTGCTGCTCCAGGGCCTCCGTGAGGCTCGCGTTCTTGGTCTGTAGCTCGGTGAGCAGCCGCGCGTTCTCGATGGCGATGGCGGCCTGGTCGGCGAACGTCTCCATCAGCGCGATCTGGCTCTCGCTGAACGGTCGGACCTCGTGACGATAAATGGTTATCACGCCCAGCACTTCGTTTGCCCTGAGCATCGGTATCGACAATAAGGTCCGGATGGCATCAACGTCTCGGGACCGATACGTGTACTCGGAATCGGCCTGGGCATCGTGAACGTGCGTGGTGCGGCGTTCGAGGGCAGCGCGTCCCGTGGCGCTCCCGCGTCCGACGGACGCCGGATTCCGCTCGATGAACTCGATCAGCTCCCGGGAAGCGTTGAAGCTCGCCACTCCCCGCAGGAGCTGTCCGTCGAGGCGGAAGATGAACGCGCGTTCCGCCTCGCACAGCCGCACTGCGTTCTCGGCGAGCGTCTCGAATACAGGCTGAAGATCGAAGGTGGAGCGCCCAATCACCTTGAGCAGCTCGCTGGTCGCCGTCTGCTGCTCAAGGGCCACGCGCAGCTCGCTGTTGCGCGCATCCAGCTCCGTGAACAGGCGCACGTTCTCGACGGCGATGACGGCCTGGTCGGCGAAGGTCCTCAACAACTCTACCTGCGTGTCCGAGAAGAGTCCTGCCGCCGCCCGGGCCACGAAGATCGATCCGATGACCTGCCCCTCACGGACCATGGGCACGGCCAAACAGCCCCGGTAGCCGCCGGCCCGGGCGGCGCTCTTCTGCTCGTAGCTGGGATCAGCGAGGACGTCGAGCACGTGGACGACGCCTGCCGACCGGATAGCCCGCGCCGACACCGTCTCGGCGTCGAGACGCATAGGAAACGCCTGCCGTACCCTCTCAACTCCTTCCTCGGCCACACCATGAAGCGAGGCTAGCTGGATGAGCTCCTCCTCTACACGGGAGACCACGCTCACGTCCGCGTCGCAGAGCCGCTCTGCCCGCTCTCCGATGATGTCGAACACCGGTTGGACGTCCGTGGGCGACCGGCTGATGACGCGCAGTATCTCGCTTGTCGCCGTCTGCTGCTCCAAGGCTTCCGTGAGGCTTGCATTCTTGGTCTGCAGCTCGGTGAGCAGCCGCGCGTTCTCGATGGCGATGGCGGCCTGGTCGGCGAAGGTCTCCATCAGCGAGATGTGGCTATCCGTAAACGGGCGAACTTCGTCCCGCTGAATGGCAATCGCGCCCAGGAACTCGCCGGCCCTGAGCATAGGAACCGAAAGCAAAGTCCGGAATGGAAGCTGCTGAGCGCCGAAATAGGTGTACTCCGGGTCGGCCTGGACATCAGGGATGTGGATCGTGCGCCGTTCGAGGGCTACCCGCCCCGTGGCGCTCCCGCGCCCGGCGACGATAGGATTCTGCTCGAGGACCTCACGGTTCGCCGGCGTGAGATTGCGCATGACCACCGGCCTGAGAGCCTCACCGTCGAAGCGGAAGACCACCCCCTGCTCGGCGTCGCAAAGCCGAAGCGCGTTCTCCGCCAGCGTCTCGAACACCGGCTGGAGATCGAAGGTGGACCGCCCGATCACCTTGAGGAGCTCGCTCGTCGCCGTCTGCTGCTCGAGGGCCACCCGAAGCTCGCTGTTGCGCGTCTCCAGCTCCGTGAACAGGCGCACGTTCTCGATGGCGATGACCGCCTGGTCGGCGAATGTCTGAAGTAACTGGACCTGCGCATCGCTATAGTCACCAGGCTGGGCACGACCGATGGTGATGGAGCCGATCGCGCGACCCTCGCGGAGCATCGGCACGGCCAGCACCGCGCGGAATCCGGAGGCAAGAGCTGCCTCATGAACCCGATACTCTGGGTCTTCCAGGACATCGGGAAGGTGGACGATCGTGCGATCGCGAATGGCGCGCGCGGCGGCGGCCGCGCCACTCGGGCGCATCGGGTATATGCGTCGCACCGCGTCGACTCCTGTCGTGCTCGGGCCATAAATCGCGCCGACGTGGACCCACTCGCCGTCGAAGCGCGTGACGGTGGCCACTTCCGCCCGGCACAAACGCACCGCGCTTTCGGCGATGATGTCAAACACAGGTTGCAAGTCGGTCGGCGACCGGCTGATGGCGCGCAGGATCTCGCTGGTGGCCGTCTGCTGCTCCAGGGCCTCGGTGAGGTCGGCGTTCTTGGTCTGCAGCTCGCTGAGCAGCCGCGCGTTCTCGATGGCGATGGCCGCCTGGTCGGCGAAGGTGGTCACCAGCTCGATCTGCTTGTCGGTGAACGGCTGCACCTCGGTGCGACGGATCACGATCACGCCGATCACCACGCCTTCGCGAAGCATCGGGACCGCGAGGACCGTCCGATGCATCTCCTCGTTGCTGCGCTGGTCGTCGGCCCAGTGGTACTCGGGATCTGTTCGGACGTCGTGGATGTGCACCGATCGGCGCTCCAGGACGGCTCGTCCAGTTGCCGAGCTTCGGTCGCCTCGGATCGGGTGGTGTTGGATGACCTCGAGCCACTCTGGCGAGTGACCGTAGCTCGCCGCCGGGACGTAGACGTCGCCCTGCTGTCGGTTAATGAGGCCGCGATCCGCGCCGCAGAGTCGCACCGCGCTTGCGATCAGGGTGTCGAGCACAGGCTGGAGGTCGAACGCGGAACGGCTGATCAGCTTGAGCACGTCGCTGGTGGCGGTCTGCTGCTCGAGGGACGCCCGGAGCTCGTTGTTGCGCTCCCCGAGCTCGGTGAACAGGCGCACATTCTCGACGGCGATGACGGCCTGGTCCGCGAAGGTCCTTAGCAGCTCGACCTGCTTGACCGAGAACGCGCCGGCCTCGGCGCGGGCCACGGCGATCGCCCCGATCGGGTTGCCTTCGCGAACCATGGGCACGGCCACGATGCTCCGATAGCCGAGCGTGTGGGCGAGCGGTAACGATGCCGCGGGGACGGCTGCCTGGTTCTCGAAGTCCTCCACCTGGACCACCACGTTGTTGAGGATGGCCTGGGCGACCTGGGTATCAGGGCCGGGCGGTCGCGGATAGACACGGCGCGCCACCGCGAGCGCTTCATCCCTCCAGTTGTGATGCGCGGCGAGATGGATCAGGGCGCCGTCGAACCTGTACACGCCGCTGAGGAATCCATCGCAGAGCCTCGTCGCGCTCCGGGCGATCGAATCGAACACCGGCTGCACGTCCGTGGGCGAGCTCGAGATCACCCGTAGAATCTCGCTGGTGGCCGTCTGCTGCTCGAGCGCCTCGGTGAGGTCGGCATTCTTGGCCTGGAGCTCGCTGAGGAGCCGCGCGTTCTCGATGGCGATGGCGGCCTGGTCGGCGAAGGTTTCCACGAGCGCGACCTGGCTGTCCGTAAATGGACGAACCTCGTGTCGGTAAATGAGGACGACCCCGAGAAGCTCGTCGGCTCTGAGCATGGGGACCGCGAGCACCGTCCGCGTGGGTTCGACGAGTCCTCCCCCCCACGTATATTCGGCGTCTGCTCGGACGTCATGAATGTGGATCGTGCAGCGCTCGAGCGCCGCGCGAGATGCACCCCCTGCACGGCTCGGGACGATGGTCGGCGTGCTCTCGATGAATGCCTGAAGCTCAGGGGACATGTTGTGGCCCGCCCCGAAACGAAGCACCTGGCCGTCGAAGCGATAGATCAACGCCCGTTCCGCCTGGCAGAGCCGAACTGCATTCTCGGCCAGCGTGTCGAACACCGGCTGGAGATCGAAGTTGGAGCGGCCGATGACCTTGAGAAGCTCGCTGGTGGCCGTCTGCTGCTCCAGGGCCTCCGTGAGATCGGCGTTCCTGGCTTGGAGCTCGCTAAGCAACCGCGCGTTCTCGATGGCGATCACGGCCTGGTCGGCGAAGGCCTGGAGCAGGCCGAGCTGACGGTCGCTGAAGGGCCGGACCTCGGTGCGGCGTAGGCTGATGGAGCCGATGGCCACCCCGTCCCGCATGAGAGGGACGCTCACCGTGGTCCGATGTCCATAGCGCCTGGCGATCTCGCTGCCCTCGGGGAAGGTGGCAGCCTCGGCCTGGAGATCGGCAACCTGCACGGTGCGCGCCTCGAGCACCGCGAGCCCATTTACCGACCCGGGGCCAATGTCCATGAGGATGCTCCCGAGGGGGGCGAAATCGATAGAGCCGTGATGCGCGACCACGGCCAAACGATCGCCGTCTCGGCGGAAGATGCTCACGTCCTGCGCCTCGCACAGCCGCGCGGCGCTCTGCACCACCGCGTCGAAGACCGGCTGGAGATCGGTGTGTGAGCTCGAGATGACGCGCAGGATCTCCGCGGTGGCCGCCTGGTGCTCGAGGGATTCGGCGAGAGCCCCGCCGGGGCGCGCGGTCTTGGCGCGCTCGCGCTTGAGCGCCGCCCGCAGCTTCGCTACCTCGGCGGCAAGCTCAGCCTTGGTGCGGGACGCCATGGTCATTCCCAGAGGCAACGCTCATGGGCGAGGCGAGCGGCCGGCGAGCGATCAAGGCGATCTCGGTGGCCGGCACGTGGCCGGCCGATCGCACGAAGCGATCGGCAAGCTGCAGATTTCCTTCAGCACGCACGATCCCCCACGGGCTCCTGCCCGACCTGCAACCGCGAGTAGGCCGATCTGCGAGACGGCCGGTACGACGCCTGACCAGGAGCCGTCGGATGCCCTTACACCATGCCGAAGCACTTCGGGGCGGTCTGCTCCCGGTAAAAAGTACCGGAGACCATAGCCGGATCTGACGCAAGAATCAATGGCCATGCATCGTCAACGGCGGAGACCCGATGGCTCGCGACCCGTTCCTCGGTCAGGTACGGTGAGAGAGGTCGCGCGCGATGTCGGACGCGACCAGGCAATCCATCAATGGAACCAGACAGGAGGCCCATTCGTATGTCCGATACATGCATCGGGCTCAAGCTGGGGCAGATCGTCCCGGACTTCGAGCTCGCAACCTATGACCCCGTCAGGGGGGATTTCGGCAAGTTCAGCCTCAGGGACCAGATCGCCCGCGAGCGGTGGTCCATCCTCTTCTTCTACCCCGCCGATTTCACGTTCGTCTGAGCGACCGAGTTCGCTGCTCTGGCAGAGCAGCACGAGCGGTTCGAGCGGATGGGCTGTGACATCGTCACCGTGAGCACGGACACGCAGTTCTCCCACCTGGCCTGGCAGCGGAGCGAAAAGGAGCTAGCCAACGTGAGGTACCAGATGGGCGCCGACCCCACAGGCAAGGTGTCGCGGATGTTCGGCGTCTACGACGAGAGCACGGGGCTCGACCTCCGGGGCACCTTCATCATCAACCCTGAGGGCAAGCTCCTCAACATGGAGATGAACTTCTACAACCTCGGCCGGAACATCGACGAGATGATGCGGAAGTTCAAGGCCAACATCTACATGAGCAAGAAGACCAACGAGGTCTGCCCCTCGAAGTGGAAGGACGAGGGCGACAAGACCCTCGTCGACCCCGGCGCCAAGATGGTCGGCAAGGTGCACGAGGCGCTTAACACGTAGCCATCCGCCCGTCGCCGTCCCCGCGCCCTCGTGCGCGTCGGGCCGGCGACGGGTCGGTGCCTTCCGTCCTGGCAAGTGGCCCGCCTGCAGGATCATCATCTACGGAACGGATCCTCGAGGTAGAACGCCCGCCGAATGGGCCGGCTGAACTCCTGGCGGGCGGCGGTATCATGGCAGGCTAGCCGCCATGATTCGCATCGGCACGTCGGGCTACAACTACCCTGAGTGGCGCGGGTCCTTCTATCCGGAGAAGTTCCCCACCGGCAAAATGCTCCCCTACTATGCGGCGCGCTTCTCCACGGTGGAGATCAACTACACCTTCTATCGGATGCCCAACGCCAAGACCATCGCGGGCTGGGACGCCGAGACACCCGCCGGCTTCTCCTTCACCCTCAAGGCGCCTCAGCGCATCACCCACATTGCCCGGCTGCGCGAGATCGGCGATCCGCTGCGGTATTTTCTCGACACGGCAGCCGGCCTCGGCCCCAAGCTGGGTCCCCTGCTCTTCCAGCTCCCGCCCAACTTCAAGAAGGACCTCGGCCGTCTGGGCGGCCTTCTCGACCAGCTCCCCGCGGGTCGGCGCCATGCCTTCGAGTTCCGTCACGAGAGCTGGTTCGCCGACGATGTCTACGAGCGCCTCCGGGCTGCCAACGCGGCCCTCTGCATCGCCGACACGGAGGACGCCACCACGCCCATGGAGGTGACCGCGGACTGGGGTTACCTGCGGCTGCGTGACCAGGGCTACACGGCCGGGGATCTCGAGGAGTGGAGTCGGACGATCCAGCGCCTCGACGGTCGCTGGAGCGACGCCTTCGTGTATTTCAAGCACGAGGAGGCGGGCACGGGTCCGGCCTTTGCCCGCCAGCTCCAATCTTTCCTGAATCTCTGAGCCGGTAAGAGGGCTTCGGGCACAGAGGTTCCGCAGGCGGGTCTGGCGTGCTAGTTTCAGAGGGCATACGCTTCAGATTGCACCTCGACCACTCGGGCCGACGACCTGGAGAGGCGCGGCCCACAGGAGGCACGGCATGCTGGGACTGGGAATGGCCTCGTCGCACGCCCCGATGATGTTCCAGAAGGCGCAATACTGGCCTCGGATGATCGAGCGGATACCCGCCCTGGCCCGGGAGCACCTGCCCCACAGCGCTCGAGTCGAGCTGGCCACGCCCGGCATCATCGACGGGCACATCCAGAAGATCGAGGCGGCCTTCGCCGTCCTCCGCGAGCAACTCCGCGCCTATCGTCCGGATGCCCTCATCATGATCGGCGACGATCAGGGTGACATGTTCGACGACGCGAATAATCCGACCTTCTCGATCTATACGGGCGATGAGCCGATCTGGGGGCGGAGCGCCCGCGACCCCTTCGACATGCCTGTGCAGGACCGCTCGAAGGTCGTCTTCCGCCAGCACGGCGAGCTGTCCCGCTACCTTCTCCGAGGCCTTGTGCGGCGCGGCTTCGACGTGGCCAGCATCGGCCGCTTCGATCCACGCGGGAACCCCAAGCGCGGCGTCTCCCACATGGTGTCGAACCTCGTGCCCGAGGTGGATCCCGGGCTCGAGATCCCGCTCGTGTGCGTCTTCATCAACGAATACTACCCGCCCCTACCGACCGCATCGCGCTGCGCCCGGCTCGGTGAGGCCATCACGGACGTGCTCAGCGACCGGCCGGAGCGGATCGCCATCTACGCCTCGGGCGGCCTGTCGCACTTTCCCGGCATGTTCAACGCGGGATGGATCGACCAACCCCTCGACCAGTGGATCCTGGAGCGACTCCAGCGCAACGACGTGGCCGCCCTCGAGCATCTCTTCACCTTCGACTCCGACAACATGCGCTCGGGCACCGGCGAGGTGCGCGCGTGGATCAGCGTGGCGGCGGCCATGAAGCGGCCGGCCACTTTCGTGGAGTACGTGGCGGCGCACTGCACCCAGACCGGGTGCGGCTTCGTCTACTGGCCCACCGCCTGATTTGGCTTGACGGTCAGGCGCGCGGAGAACGGGGCTTCCCCCGCCTCCGCGCGCCGGCTCCGCTGTTTGCGCTTCCGTTCTTCCCACCTTCGTCGTCTCTACGTGGCTCCGTGCCGAGCCTTTGCTCGACCCGCGCGATGGCGGCAGCCATGTCGATGGCCTTTGTCAGCACGGGGATGAGCGGGTCGGCCATCTTCTCGAACCGCTTGGGCAGGGTGACCATGGTGAAGCGCGAGGGATCCAGGCGCGCCGTCACCTCGCTCCACAGGAGAGGGCACGAGGCGGGCGCCCCGGGCAGCGGGCGTAGGGAAAACGGCCCCACGATGGTCTGGCCATGCCCGTTCTGGCCGAAGTCGATGTAGACCTTGCCGCCGCGCGCATGGATCGGCCGGGCAATGGTGGAGATGGCCGGCTCCGCCTCCACGCCCAGCACGGCAAGGAGCCGCGCAAAGGTCCGCACCTCGTCGTACGTGTATCGAGCGCCCAGCGGGATCAAGATGTGGAGTCCCGTGGCCCCGGACGTCTTCGGATAGCTCGGCAGCTCGAGCTCGTCCAAAATGCGATGGAGGGCTTGGGCGACGGTGACCACGTCGGTGAACGGCGCGCCCTTGGGGTCGAGGTCGAGCACGAGCCAGTCGGGTCGCTCCAGTGAGTCGAGGCGGGACGCCCAAAGATGCAGGGGGATGGCCGCCGAGTTGGCGATGTAGCGCAGTGACTCCCAGTCATCCACCACGAAGTAGTCGATGTCGCGCCCCGCGTCCTTCGAGTAGACACGCTCCGTGCGCACCCACGCCGGCGCAAACTCAGGCGCGTCCTTCTGATAGAAGGACTTGCCTGTGATGCCGTCGGGGTAGCGCGTCAGCACGAGGGGCCGCTCGCGCAGATAGGGCAGGATCAGCGGGGCGACGTGCTCGTAGTAGGCGACGAGATCGCCCTTGGTGTAACCCTCCGCAGGCCAGAAGACCTTCTGGAGATTGGTCAGCTTCACTTCCTTGACCATGCTCTCGCGCGCGACCGGCGCCGGAGCCGGGGGGATCGGCGCCATCGACGCCGTGTCGGGCTCTGGGACACGCGGCGCCTCGCGACGGCATTCCTCCGGCCGCTTGTCCGCACGCAGGCCGAGAAAGGTCGGATGCCGGATGCCGCCGTCGTTGGTCCAGTCGGTGAACCGTACCTCGCAGACCAGCTTCGGCTCGACCCAGTGGTGTCCCCGGCCGGCGGGGATCGCGCCCGCCTCGAACGGCGGCGTCGGCCGCTCCAATGGCTGGAGCTTCTGCCAGAGGCTTTTGAGGCCGGCTTGATCGAAGCCGGTGCCGACCTTCGAGACGTAGACGAGCCGACCCTCGTCATAGAGGCCGATGTGAAGGGCGCCGAAGTAACCACGCGAGCCCTGGGGATCCGTGTAGCCACCCACCGCGAATTCCTGCCGACGCTGGCACTTGATCTTGATCCACTCGCGCGAGCGACCGCCCGCGTACACGCTCGCCGTGCGCTTGGCCACGATTCCTTCCAGGCGCTGCTCATCGGCCGCCTCCAGGAAGGCCTGGCCATGCTCGACCACGTGATCCACGTAGCGCGCGGGGCCCAGCGGTGGCACGAGCATCTGCAGGCAGGCCTTGCGCTCGGTCAGGGGGAGGCGGCGGAGGTCACGCCCGTCGAGGGCAAGGCAGTCGAAGAACACGCCGTCCACGGGGATGCGGGCGGCCGCCGCCTCGATCTCGCGAGGGTCGGTCAAAGCCATGCGCGGCTGCAGCCGCTGAAAGCTCGGGCGGCCGTGCTCGTCGAGGGCCACGATCTCGCCGTCGATGACGAAGTCCTCGACGGGGAAGGTGAGGAGGACCCGGGCGAGATCGGGATAGCGTCCGGTGATGAGCTGGCCGCTGCGCCCGTACAGCTCGATGCTCTGCCCTCGCCGGGCGGCGAGCACGCGCACGCCGTCGAACTTGATCTCGAAGAGCCAGCCCCGGTCGGTGGGCGGGCGCTCGCCCAGGCCGGCGAGCATGAAAGGTTGGCTGCGCGCCGTCACCTCGCCTCGCGGCGCGGCGAGAGCATCCAGATGAGCGCGGATGCCCGCGAGATGGGCGGGCACGTCGGCCATCTCCTCCACGGTGAGCCCGGAGAGGATCGACTGCGGATAGCGATCGACCAGTTCCTCGCCCGCCGTTCCGCCGTCCGCCTTCTTGAGAAGAAGCCACTCCGACTCCTTGCCGGACATGCGGGCGAGGGTCCAGCGGCCGCGGAGCTTGTAGCCGAAGAGCTCGACCTCGAGTTTGCCCCGCCGGAGCTGCTCGAGCGGGTCCTCCGGCTTCGTCGAGCGATACCAGCCGCGGTCCCACACGATCACCGAGCCTGCTCCGTAGTTGCCGGGGGCGATCACGCCTTCGAAGTCGGCGTACTCCACCGGATGGTCTTCGACGTGCACGGCGAGGCGCCGCTCCTCCGCGTGCACCGACGGCCCCTTCGGCACCGCCCAGCTCTTGAGCACGCCGTCCATCTCCAGACGAAGGTCGTAGTGGAGCCGGCGCGCGGCGTGCTTCTGCACCACGAAGAGCCGGCCGCTGGTGAGCCGGCGCCCGCCAAATGGCTCGGGCGTACGCTCCGGGTCCCGCTTTTTTCTGTAGGCCTCCAGCTGCGGCGCGCGCTCCTCCCTCACTATCCGTCGCCCCTTTCTTCGCCGAGTACCACAATCGGTGTGCGGGCCCGCCGAGAGTCTTGGAGCATAGCTGGAGGCGTGCTACCGTGCAAAGTCTTACGGATCTTCACTTGTTGGGAGGACATCGATCATGCCTCCGCACTCACTCGGATCGGGAACGATCTCCTTCGGGCTCGTCTCCATCCCCGTCAAGATGTACACGGCGGCCTCCGCGGGCGGCGTCAGCTTCAACCAGCTCCACGCCAAGTGCGGCAACCGTCTGCGCCAGCAGATGATCTGCCCGGTCGACAACGAGGTGGTGGACCGCAGCGCCATCGTCAAGGGCTACGAGTTCCAGAAAGACCAGTACGTCCGCTTCACCGACGAGGAGATCAAGTCGCTGGAGGGCGAGGCCTCCAAGGTGATCGACATCGCGGAGTTCGTGCCGCTCTCCACCGTCGATCCCATCTACTTCGAGAAGACCTACTACTTGGGCCCCGACAAGGGGGGTGAGAAGGCCTACCGGCTCCTTGCCGATGCCATGGCCAAAACGGAGCGCGTCGCCCTCGCCAAGTTCGTCATGCGCGGCAAGGAGAGCCTCGTCCTCATCCGTCCTGCCCAGCATGGCCTCATGCTCCACACCATGTACTTCGCCGACGAGGTGCGGGATTTCGGGGAGATCGGCAAGGGCGAATCGGCGAGCGTCAAGGAGAACGAGCTCGGCCTCGCCGAGCGGCTGATCGACGATCTCTCTCACGAGGAGTTCAAGCCCGATCAGTACCACGATGACTATCGCCAGCGCGTGCTCGACCTCGTCAACTCCAAGGTCGAGGGCAAGGAAGTCACCACCGTGGCTCCCGAGGTGCACCGCGCCCAGGTCATCGATCTCATGGATGCCCTCAAGCAGAGCCTGGCCAAGCGCGCGGGCTCGCGCGCGGAGACGCCCGCTCGCAAGGCGGAGACGGCGGAGGCCGCCTCCATGCCCAAGAAGCCTCCCGTGAAGGCGGCAAAACGCGCGGGCGAGCAGGAGAAGGTCGAGAAGAAGGCTCAGGCCGGCAAGAAGTGACGCACTTCACCACCCGCGAGGTGGCGAAGATCGCCCTCCTGCCGGACGCGCGAATTCGCTCCTGCGTGCGGGCGGGTGTCCTCGCGCCGCATCGGGATCGCCGCGGCCGGCTCGAGTGGAGCTTCCAGGATCTGCTTCTCCTCCGGACCACCAAGGGCCTTCTCGACGAGCGCGTACCCCTGGCACGGATCAAGCGCATGGTCGGGTCTCTCCGTCGTCAGCTCCCCGACGATCCCGCCCTGGCGAGCGTGACCATTTACGCAGATGGTCAGCGCGTGGTTGCCTGGGACGGTGCGGCGCGATGGCAGCCCGACTCCGGCCAGTTCCTCTTCAACTTCGACGTGCAGGATGTGGCCTCGAAGGCGAAGCGGTCCGAACCAGTGCCGACGCCCAAGCCGCCCGTCGCCATCCCCACCACGAGAACAGCCGAGCAGTGGTTCAATCTTGGCTGCGAGCTCGACGCCACGTCACCGGAGGAAGCACGGCACGCCTACCATCAGGCCCTCGAGCTCGACCCCGGCCTGGCCGACGCCCATGTCAATCTGGGCCGGCTCTATCACCAAGCCGCGCAGCTCGATCGCGCGGAGTCGCACTATCGCGCGGCCATCCGGCGTGAGCCAAGTGATCACCTCGCTCACTTCAATCTCGCCCTCGTGCTCGAGGAGCAGGGACGACCCGACGAGGCCATCGAGGCCTATCGAGTCGCTCTTCGCGCCAGCCCGGACTTCGCCGATGCGCACTACAACCTGGGCCTCCTCTTCGACTCGCTCGGCAAGCGGTTACAGGCGATGAGCCATCTGAGGACCGCGCGCAAGCTCTACGGCAGCCCCGGGCGAAGCTGAATACGCGGCGCGGCCCTCGTCCGGCCGTGCTAGATTCTCGGCCGGAAGGAGACGCCCATGGCCCCCAACGCCGCTCTCCCGCTGTCCCGCTACACCGTGCTCGACCTCACCCGCGCCCGCGCCGGACCCACCTGCGTGCGGCAGCTCGTGGACTGGGGCGCCCGCGCCATCAAGATCGAGATGCCCGGCGGGCGCTCGGGCGACGGCATGGGAGGCAACCGGCACGGCTTCGACTTCCAGAACCTGCATCGCGGCAAGGAGGCCATGACCCTGAACCTCCGCGAGGCGGAGGGCGTGGCCATTTTCAAGCAGCTTGCGCGCACGGCCGACATCGTCGTGGAGAACTACCGCCCCGACGTGAAGCGGCGGCTCGGCATCGACTACGAGAGCCTGCACGCCCTCAATCCGCGCCTGATCTACGGGAGCATCTCCGGTTTCGGGCAGAGCGGGCCGTATCGTGACCGGCCGGGCGTCGACCAGATCGCGCAGGGCATGGGCGGGCTCATGTCCATCACGGGCATCCCGGGCCAGGGGCCCGTGCGCGTGGGCATCCCCATCGCCGACCTCTGCTCGGGCATTCTCCTCGCCCAGGGCATCCTGGTCGCTCTCATCGAGCGCGACAGCACCGGAGAGGGGAAGTGGGTGCACACCTCCCTACTGGAGGCCATGCTCTCCATGCTCGACTTCCAGGCTTCACGCTGGCTGATGAGCGGCGAGGTCCCACCCCAGGCGGGGAACAACCACCCCACGGGAATTCCCACCGGCGTGTTCGAGACCAAGGACGGCCACATCAACATCGCGGCGGCCGGCGATGAAATCTACGAGCGCCTTTGCGGCGCCATCGGGCGTCCCGACCTTCGCACCGACCCGCGCTTCGCCACCGCCAAGGCGCGCTCCACGAATCGAGACCTGCTCATGGAGGTGCTGATGCCCGTGACGCGCCAGAAGGGCAGCGCCACCTGGATCAAGGTCCTCAACGATGCGGGCGTGCCCTGTGGGCCGATCTACCGCGTGGACGAGGCGTTCGAGGACCCGCAGGTGCGGCATCTGGAGATGGCGCAACCGGTCCACTCGCCCGTGCTGGGTGATCTGACCATCCTGGGGCACCCCGTCTCGCATGGAACGAAGCGCCGGCCCATCCGCGGCCCCGCACCCGAGCTGGGCCAGGACAACGAAACCATCCTGACGGAACTCGGCTACACCAAGGACCAGATTGCCGACCTTGCCCACCGCGGCATCATCTAGATGACGGCGCGGGAGTCGAGGAGCCGCTACAGCCGGGAGAAATCGATCTCGTCGGCGCGCGTCCAGCCGAGCGCTCCGGCGGAGCCCACCTTGGACCGCACGTCTTTGAGGAACTCGAAGCCGTCCGACGTGAGACGGTACTGACCGGGCGCGCCGTCCGCCTCGATGAGCCCCGAGGCGACGAGCCGATCGAGGGCGGCGGCGCGCTCCGGGTCCCTCACGGAGTTCGCGGCCCGCCCTCGCCCGCCCTTCTCGACGTCCAGGAGCACTTCCAGTCGGTAGAGCTTCTGGCGAAGCTCCCTCGCGCTACCGAGAAGATCGCTCATCGCTGCCTCCCTGCTTTGTCGGCCGTTCACTCGGCTGACCGCGGGCGACATTATGAAGCCCGCCGCTCTACTGTGCACTCTCGATCGACGAAAGGGACCATCATGACCGCGCGGCAACGCCTCCTCCGCAGCGCCGCCCTAGCCCTCCTCGCGATCCCGCTCGGCGCCTGCTCCAGGTCCGTCACGGTGAGCTCGGCCCGGATGTGCTCGGCGGCAGGCGGCACCTACGTCGCAAACGTGTGCAGCCAGGGAACAAGACGGACGACCGCGGTGCAGATGTGCCAGGCTCACGGCGGCGTCTACGACCCCGTGGCCGACATGTGCGAGATCCCGCGCTCGAGCAGATAGGGACGTCGAACAGATGCCGGCCGGCCGGACGTTACGCCGGCGGCTATCCGCGGCGACGGCGCGGGGACCCCATCCCCGCCTTGTGGCGCTGGCCGCGCCGCCGTGGCTTCACCCGTCGCGCGGGGCAGCGCGGCAGGCACCCAGAGGCATTCTAGCGCCTCGCGGGGCCCGAGAACTCACAAGGAGAGACGGCGAAGCCTGAGCGCGTTGGCGATGACGGACACCGAGCTGAGGGTCATGGCGAGGCTCGCCAACATCGGGCTCAGGAGCATGCCCGTGAAGGGATAGAGCACACCTGCCGCCACCGGCACCCCCAGCGCGTTGTAGGCGAAGGCGAAGAAGAGATTCTCGCGGATGTTGCGCATGGTGGCGCGGCTCAGTCCTCGGGCTCGCGCCACGCCCCGCAGGTCCCCCTGCACGAGCACGACTCCGGCGCTCTGCATCGCCACGTCGGTGCCGGTCCCCATGGCGATGCCTACGTCGGCCTGAGCCAGGGCCGGCGCATCGTTCACACCATCGCCGGCCATGGCCACGGCGTGCCCGTGCTCCTGGAGGCGCTTTACCATCTCAACCTTCTGTGCGGGAAGGACTTCAGCCTCCACTTCGTCGAGGCCGAGCCGGCGGGCGACGGCCGCCGCGGTGGTGCGACTATCGCCGGTAACCATGACGAGGCGCACGCCCTCGGCGTGGAGACGCGTGATGGCCTCCGGCGTTGTCGCCTTGATCGGATCCGCCACGCCAAGCAGGCCTACGGGTCGACCGTCGACCACCACGAACATCACGGTCTGCCCGTCGTGACGCAGCTCCTCGGCGCGGTCGTTCAGGCTCGACGGGTCGACGCCGAGATCGTCGAGCAGGCCTCGATTGCCGAGGGCAACCTCCTTGCCGTCGACGAGGCCCGTCACGCCCTTGCCCGTCACCGATCGAAAGTCGGATACGTCTGCGAGGGACAGCCCCTTCGCCTGGGCGTCGGCCACGATGGCCGCGCCGAGCGGATGCTCGCTGCCTCGCTCGAGGCTCGCGGCGAGCCGGAGGACTTCGGTATCGGGAGCCTCGATCGCCACTATCGTGCTCAGGCGAGGCCGTCCCTCCGTGAGGGTGCCCGTCTTGTCGATGACGAGGCTGTCGATGCGCTCCAGCACCTCGAGCGCCTCGGCGCGCTTCACCAGGATGCCCGCCAGCGCGCCGCGTCCCGTGGCCACCATGATGGACATGGGCGTGGCCAAGCCAAGCGCGCACGGACACGCGATGATCAGGACGGCGACGGCATTGAGCAGCGCATGTGCCATGCGCGGCGCCGGGCCGAGCCAGGCCCAGAGCACGAATGTGAGCCCG